>Ga0207675_100007475_pt1 | contig 10324 bp, 10 predicted proteins | sample KBSSwiS42_FD_184305 | JGI IMG/M metagenome (GOLD analysis project Ga0207675, IMG submission 184305) | Switchgrass rhizosphere microbial communities from Kellogg Biological Station, Michigan, USA - KBS Switchgrass S4-2 (SPAdes) (version 2) | ecosystem: Host-associated > Plants > Roots >...
GCGGGGGCGGGGTGGCCGCGGGGACGTGCTGCCACCATTCGTCCCGCGTCGCGGGCGCGCGCGGCCGGGCAGGCGGCGGAGCGGGCGGGGCCGCGGCCCAGGGCGCGGGTGCTGCCCGCGGCCCGGCCTGGGCCTGGGCCTGCCCGGCGGGCACGGCCATGCCGTCCGGCGCGGCCATCGCCTGCTCAGGCAGCCAGGCCCCGGCCCGGGCGTAGCCGAGGAACAGCAGCACGCTGATCAGCGTGATCAGCACCCAGGCGAGGTGGCTGTTGATCGGGTTCCAGTCGTTGAGGCCGTGCAGGACCGCCGCGATGCCGATCCCGATCAGGCCGATCCAGTAGTCCCGGTGCGGGCTGGTGATGGCCAGCCCGATGAAGTAGCCGGTGATGCCCGCCCAGCAGGCGTGGTCGATCGGGTCGGTGAGGAAGCGCCAGATGTACTGGATGGTCAGGGTCTGCAGGTTCAGGCCGGTGGCGTGGCCCGAGATCGAGCCGAGCACGTCGGTGAAGTAGTGCACGACCTCGGCCGCGCCGAACACCAGCCCGCTCACCGCGCCGAGGAACAGGTAGTCCCGCGGCGTCTGGGTGTGCCAGTACCGCCGCCAGATCCACGCCACCACCACGATCGGGATGGCCTTGGCCAGTTCCTCGGGGAGGCCGATGGTGAAGATGTCCAGCAGGCTGCTCGTGCCCGCGTGCAGCTTGGTCTCGAGGAAGATCGCGGTGGGCGCCTGGGTGACGACGCCGACGACCGCGATGGCGGCCAGCATGGCCCGGCTCACATGCTGCGGGCGGACGATGACGCCGAGCAGCAGCAGCCAGGCCACGGCGAAGTAGACCGCGAAGATCCAGGCGATGTCGCGGATCTTGGCCGGGGTCGGGTCGTTGAGCATGACCAGCGCGATGGGCGGCACGCAGACCAGGGCGACCAGCAGCAGCACCGGCCAGCTGCGCAGCGCCGGGTCGCGGGCCCAGTGACGCAACGGCACCAGGTTGGAGAAGGAATACGACGGGGTTTGCCGAGCGGAATTGCGAACGTAGCCCCCACCCATAATGCCCACCCTTGCGCGACCTGCCGGAGTAGGTCCTGGCGCACGGTCGCGCCTGCTCCGAACGCTAATCCTAAACTAAATGGGGGCAAATTTTCAGTCGCCGATTACCACCCGGTTGGTCAGGGTGCCGATGCTCTCGATCGTCACCGAAACCTCGTCCCCGTCGGTGAGCGGCCCCACTCCGGCCGGCGTCCCGGTCAGCAGGACGTCCCCGGGCAGCAGCGTCATCACCTGGCTGACGTACGCGATCAGCCCGGGCACGTCCCACAGCAGTTCGGACGTGCGGGCCTGCTGCCTGATGTCGCCGTTGACCGTGGTGGTGAGCTCGAGGTCGGAGGGGTTCGTCCCGGTTTCCATCCACGGCCCGAGCGGGCAGAACGTGTCGAAGCCCTTGGCCCGGGTCCACTGTCCGTCCCTGGCCTGCAGGTCCCGCGCGGTGACGTCGTTCGCGCAGGTGTAGCCGAACACCACCTCCTCGGCCCGCTCCCGCGGCACGCCGCGGCAGAGCCTGCCGATGATGACGGCGAGCTCGCCTTCGAAGTCCACCCGGTCGGTGAGCTTGACCGGGTACTTGATCGCGTCGCCCGGACCGGTCACCGAGGTGGACGGCTTGAGGAAGATCACCGGCTCGGCGGGCGGCTCCCCGGCAAGCTCCCGCGCGTGCGACGCGTAGTTCCGGCCCGCGGCCACGACCTTGCTCGGCAGCACCGGCGCCAGCAGCCTGACCTCGGCCAGCGGGTACCGGTTACCGGTCAGCCTGACCCCGCCGGGGTCCACGCCGAACGGGTGCCCGTACAGTTCCGCGATCGTCAGTCCCGGCCGCGGCGGCCTCCCCGCTCCTCCGCTCTCTAGCTCGCCCTCGACTACGCCGTACGCGACCCCGTCGCCCTTGGCGAATCTCGCGATACGCACGCCACTCCTGTCGTTGTGATCCTGCGGCTGGCTACTGCTGGTAGCCCTCGACCTCGCCGACCGGCCGGGCCATCGCCTCGTCCGGGTTCTCGCCGAACTCCCGGCGGGCCCTCCGCTGCCGCAGCAGGTCCCAGCACTGGTCCAGCGCCTCCTCGGCGGAGCGCAGCCGCTCGCGCTCCTGCTGGCTGGTCAGCTCGCCGGCCGCGAGCTGCCGACGGAGCTGATGCTCGGTATCGATCAGCTCGTCGATGTGAGCCATGATCTGCTTGTCGTCCATGCCCCTACCGTAAATCCCTGGCCGCCCCACTGCGGCCCTGGGTCTGTTATTTAGCCCGAACGAACGGGGACAAAACGTACATCGCGGACGGCTATCGCGGGGGCGGCGAAGCCGAGAAGCCGCTCCCCCTCGGCCGCGACGGCGTCCCGGTCCGCCGGGCCCAGCGAGATAAACGGCTCGATCTCCAGGACGCCTCGGCTGATCTTCCAGTCGGCCTGCCACAGGCCGCCGACGAGCAGCGTTCCCCCGGTCGCGCCGTGCCCGGGCGGCAGCGGGACCGGGCGGCGGTGCGGGATGACCCGGCTGCGTTCGGCGTAGGAGAGCAGCAGGTTGTCGTATTCGGGCAGGAAGCGGGGCGGCGCCGGGACGTCCGGGTCCGGGCGCGGCGCGTCCGGCAGATCCAGCAGGTCCGCGCCGTCCGGGCCGGTGAAGGCGCGGAGCCGGCTACCGAGGCGGTCGGTCACCTCGCGCAGCCGGGAAAGCCCCGACCAGGCCTGGGCGTCGGCCACGCTGGCCGGGCCGTAGGCGGCCAGGTAGCGCAGCACGAGTTGCTCGAGCATGGTCGACTGACCCATGGCGGTAGGGTCGAGGCCGAGGGGCGGGCTGGGCGAGGCGGAGGGGTCGCGGCCGGCCAGCCAGGCGTTGGCCAGCATGAACGCGGCGCGGTGGTTCGGCTCGCCCCACAGGCCGCGGGGCGGCACCTGGACCAGCGGCAGCAGGTGGCTGGCCGCGTAGGCGAGCGAGGCGGGATCGTGGTCCGGCCAGCGCGGGGCCAGCCGGGCGCCGAGCTCGACCCGGGTCAGCGGGGTCTGGCCGAGCAGGTCCGCCGCCATGGCGGCGAGCTCGGCCAGGTCGACGCCGATCAGGTTCTTCTCGAAGTTCCCGGCCAGGTGCCGGGCCAGCACAGGCTGGTACAGCGGGCGGAACCGGAGGTAGTCCCCGGCGTCCACCAGGTGGACCGTGTTGCGCATCAGGTGAGCGCGAAGCACGGCCCGTTCGGTAATAAGCTCCTTCAGCTCCTCATGACGGAAGCCGGCCAGCCTCGTCCACAGCCCGACGTACGGGGCCAGCGGGGCCTGCGCCTGCAGGCCGGCCAGGTGCCCGACCGCCTGCAGGGCGGTCAGCGGGGCCCGGTCGAGCAGCAGCTGGCGGTGCAGCGCGGCGCGGTTCAGCGCGCGCGGGCTCAGCCGGCCGTGTGTCACGCGAGGGCCTTAGCGGTCTGGGGATCGGCCGGATAAAACGATTCGATGGCCAGCTCCTCGACGGTGACGTCCATCGGGGTGCCGATCACGGCGGTGATGCTGAGGAAGGAGAGCTCGGCCTGGGCCGTGCGGTAGCGGAGCGGGACCACCACGTCGGTGGGCAGGGGCGGCTGGGCCCCTTGGTCCCCCAGACCGCCCGGGTAGGCCTCGAGCTCGGAATACAGGCTGAACAGGCGGGGATCACCGGTGGCTTCGGCCTGGCGGTGCAGGCGGGCCAGCAGGTGGGCGCGCCACTCGGGGAGGTTCGCGATCCGCGGCGCCATCCCGTCCGGGTGCAGGCTCAGCCGCAGCACGTTGACCGGCGGCTCGAGCAGCTCCGGGCGGACGTCGCCGGTGAACAGCGCGATGCCGGCGTTCGCGTCGACCAGCTCCCACCAGCGGTTCACCACCGCGGCCGGGTAGGGCTCGTGGCCGTCCAGGACGCGCTTCAGGGCGTTCTTGACGGCGTGGAGCTCGGGCTCGGCCAGGCCGCGTTCGGGGTAGGCGGGCGCGAAGCCGCCGGCCAGCAGCAGCGCGTTGCGGTCGCGCAGCGGCACGTCCAGGTGCTCAGCCAGGTGCAGGATCATCTCGCTGGTCGGCCGGGACCGGCCGGTCTCGACGAAGCTCAGGTGCCGGGACGAGACGTTCGCCGCGATGGCGAGGTCGAGCTGGCTGAGCCGGCGGCGCTGCCGCCACTCGCGGATCAGGTCTCCGGCGTGCATCCTGGTGAGCCTAGCCGGGTTTCGTCCGTGTTCACATTACCTCGGAGGTAATTGCGACGCTTCCCTCCAGTCGGCAGGATCGAGGCCGTCGGTAGTTATCTACGGAGGGAAATCCGATGCAGGAGATGGTCGAGCGCTACCTCGCCGCGTGGAACGAGAAGGACGCTTCGCGGCGACGCAAGCTCGTCGACGAGCTGTGGGCCGAGGACGGCAGCTACACCGATCCGCTGGGTGACGCGAACGGGCCAGCCGAGATCGACGGGCTCATCGGCGCGGTCCAGCAGCAGTTCCCTGACTTCGTGTTCACGCTCGGCGGACCCGTCGACGCGCACCACGAGCAGGCGCGGTTCACCTGGCACCTCGGGCCCGAGGGCGCGGCCGAGCCGATCGTGATCGGGTTCGACGTCGCGGTGCTCAACGCGGGCGGCCAGATCCGCAGCGTCTACGGCTTCCTGGACAAGGTGCCGGCCGCGTAGGGGGCGCGGCGAAACAGCATGAAACCCGGGATCCATGGCGTTCGAACGCCCTGGATTCCGGGGTTCATGGCGTCGGGACGGGGACGGGGAAGGGACGGGGGCGGGGGCTAGCTGGGCTCGCGGCCGGAGCGGAGGAGGCAGTAGGTGACGGCCTCCTCGAGGGCGTGCCAGGAGGCGGCGATGATGTTCTCGTCCACGCCGACCGTGCTCCAGCTGCCGCCGGTGCCGTCGTCGGACTCGATGAGCACCCGGGTCACGGCGCCGGTGCCGTGCGTGCCGGCCAGGATCCGCACCTTGTAGTCGGTGAGCTCGAGCGCGGCCAGTTCGGGGTAGATCTGCTCGAGCGCGGCGCGCAGCGCCTTGTCCAGCGCGTTCACCGGGCCGTTGCCCTCGCCCACCGCGACCAGGCGCTCGCCCTTGGCTTCCAGGCGCACCGTCGCCTCGCTGGTCATCCGGCCGTCCGGGTGGCGCTCCACGATGACCCGCCAGGACTCCACCGCGAAGTACTCGTGCCGCTGGCCGAGCTCGTCGCGGAGCAGCAGCTCGAAGCTCGCGTCGGCGGCCTCGAACGTGTAGCCGCGCGCCTCCATGTCCTTGACCCGGTCGGTGACCCGGCCGATGGTGTCCTTGTCGCCGGACAGGTCGTAGCCGAGCTCGCGGCCCTTCAGCTCCACCGACGCGCGGCCCGCCATGTCCGAGACCAGCATCCGCATGTCGTTGCCGACCAGCGCGGGGTCGATGTGCTGGTACAGCATCGGGTCGACCTTGATCGCGCTCGCGTGCAGGCCGGCCTTGTGGGCGAAGGCGGACAGGCCGACGTAGGGCTGGTGAGTGTCCGGGGCGACGTTGGTGACCTCGCTGATCTGGTGCGCGATCCTGGCCATCTCCACCAGCCCGGCGTCCGGGACGACCTGGCGGCCCTTCTTCAGCTGCAGGCCGGCCACCACGCTGAACAGGTTGGCGTTGCCGGCCCGCTCGCCGTACCCGTTCGCGGTGCCCTGCACGTGCGTGACGCCGGCGTCGACCGCGACCAGGGTGTTGGCCACGCCGCAGGCGGTGTCGTCGTGGCAGTGGATGCCCAGCCGGGCCTGCGTGCGGCCGCGGACGGCGGTGACGACGTCGCCGAGTTCGTTCGGCATCATGCCGCCGTTGGTGTCGCACAGCGCGACCAGGTCGGCGCCGGCCCGCATGGCCGTGCTGACCACTTCCAGGGCGTAGTCCGGGTTGGACCGGTAGCCGTCGAAGAAGTGCTCGGCGTCGAGAAAGACCCGCTGCCCGTTCTCGCGCAGGTGGGAGACCGTGTCCGCGATCATCGCGAGGTTCTCCTCCAGCGTGGTCCGCAGGGCGAGAAGGACGTGCCGGTCGTGACTCTTGGCGACAAGGGTCACGACCGGCGCGCCCGATTCGCGCAGCGCGGCGACTTGGGTGTCGTCGGCCGCCTTCACGCCGGGCCGGCGGGTCGCGCCGAACGCGGCGAGCTGCGCGTGCTTGAGGTCCAGTTCGGTGGCGGCGCGGCGGAAGAACTCGGTGTCCTTCGGGATCGCGCCGGGCCAGCCGCCCTCGATGAAGCCGACACCGAGCTCGTCTAGCTGCCGCGCGATGACGAGCTTGTCGGCGACGCTGAGGTTCAGGCCCTCCTGCTGGGCGCCGTCGCGCAAGGTCGTGTCGTAGACGTGAAAGGTGTCGTCGAGCATCGGATTGTCTCCTGGGATTGGTTGTGGGCCGCGCAAACAAAAAGACCCCTCGCGAGTACGCGAGAGGTCTGCGCGCCGACGTCCGGGACCTTGTCCCGGCGCTAGGGCTGCTGCCCTAGGTGCCGACGCGCCAGCCGATAATGATGCGGCCTGACGTCACGGTGACAGTCTGCCACACCCGTTCGGTAGTTGGGTTATCTATCTCACCATCCGAGACGCGAGCCGGATCCGGCCCCGAAAGCCAGCCTGCTGGCCATTGACTTAGGTTAGCCTTACCTAATCTAATGATGATCATGAGCTACGAGATCCTCCCCGGGCCGTCCCTGGCCGAACTGGCCCGCACCGCGCTGGCCCGGGCCGCGGCCGCCACCGTCAGCGAAGCCGGCCCGGCGAACGCCCGCCAGGATGTCGCCGGCCGGGTTCCGGTCCGGACCCGCCCGGACGGCAGCCCGCTGCTGCTGGCCGCCACCGGGTCGATGCTCGAGCAGCGCCTCACCACCTGCCCGGACGCGGTGACCGTGTCGGTGCCGGCCGCCGTCCCCTTCTCCTCGCTGCGGCTCACCGGGACGGCGCGGGCCGTGGCCCGGGACACGGCGGCCAGGATCACCGCCTGCGCGGTGGCGCTGCGGTCGGTCGAGTTCGGCGGCGCCGTGCCCGCCGAGGTCCCGGTCGAGGCGTTTCACGCCGCCGCGCCCGACCCGCTGTGGCGGGTGGCCCCCGGCATCCTGGAGCACCTGGAAAACGGGCACATGGCCGAGCTGGCCGGCTGCGTCCGCGCGCACGGCCTGGTCGAGGCCGACTGGGTCATCCCCCGCGGCCTGGACCGGCACGGCCTTGAACTGCTCGTGCTCACCCCGGACGGCACCGTGGCCGTCCGGCTGTCGTTCCCGGACGGCCCGGTCAGCTCGCTCGAGGAGGTCCCGGCCTCCATCCGCACCATGCTGACCTGCCGCTGCCGGTCCGGGCCAGGACATGAGTACCGCCGCCGGCAGAGCCGGCGCGCCGCGGGCGAGTGAGCGCGGGTCTCGCGCTAGCAGACCTTATGGATCCAGCCGAACGGGTCGGGCTTGTGGCCGTACTGAATGGCGACTAGCTCCTCGCGCAGGCGCATGGTCACCGGGCCGGGCTCGCCGCCCGCGACCGTCCACGCCGCGGTTTCGCTCTTGACCCGGCCGACCGGGGTGATGACCGCCGCGGTGCCGCAGGCGAACACCTCGGTCAGCTCGCCGGCCGCGCACTCCGCCTGCCACTGGTCGGTGGTGATCGGTTCTTCGACCGCCTTGACGCCGAGCTGCGGCGCCAGCTTGAGCAGCGAGTCGCGGGTGATCCCGGGCAGCAGGGTGCCGGTCAGCGGGGGCGTCGCGATCCAGGGGTTGCCGGTGTCGCCGCCGCGGACGAAGAACAGGTTCATCCCGCCCATCTCCTCGACCCAGCGGTGGTCCGCGGCGTCCAGCCAGACCACCTGGTCACAGCCCTGGTCCACGGCCTGCTGCTGGGCCACGAAGGCGGCCGCGTAGTTGCCGCCCGTCTTGACCCCGCCGGTGCCGCCCGGCGCCGCCCGGGTGTACTCCTGCGACAGCCAGACCGTGACCGGCTTGACCCCGCTGGCGAAGTAGGACGCGGCCGGCGAGGCGATGACGCAGAACAGGTACTCGCTCGACGGGTGGTTGACGCCGAGCCCCCGCTGGGTCGCGATCATGAACGGCCGCAGGTAGAGGCTGTTCCCCTCCCCGCCCGGGACCCACTCGCGGTCCTGGGCGACGAGCAGCTCGAGCGCCCGGATGAAGGTCTCCGGCGGCAGTTCCGGCATGGCCATCCGGCGCGCGGTGCTGTTGAACCTGGCCGCGTTGGCGTCCGGCCGGAACATGGTGATCGAGCCGTTGTCCTGGCGGTAGGCCTTCAGGCCCTCGAAGAACTCCTGCGAGTAGTGGAGCACCGAGGTGGCCGGGTCCAGGGTGAACGGCCCGTAGGGTTCAAGGCGGCCGTCATGCCAGCCGCTGTCCGTGGACCAGCGCAGCGTGATCATGTGGTCGGTGAACAGCTGGCCGAAGCCGGGTGCCTCGAGGAGCTTCTCGCGCTCGGCGTCGGGCACCGGGTGGCTAGCCGGGCGGATATCGAAATCAATCATGACAGGGAACTTCCTTCTCGCCCGCGCGGGCAGACATTGTCACTAGGGTCTCACCTTTCGGTGGGTGCGCTGCCGGGCCCGCCGGGCGGGATCGCCTGCCGGTCTGGCCCGGCAGGCGCGTGGCATGGGCCGGCCGGTTAGCCGGCTACTCGCTCGGCGATGTCGTCGCCGACCTCGACGGTGGTGCGCGCCGCCCAGGCGCCCTGGCGCTCGACCAGATCCTCGGCGACGGCCTGCTCGATCCGGGCGGCTTCGGCGGACAGGCCCAGGTGCTCGCAGAGCATGGCGGCGGACAAGATGGCCGCGGTCGGGTCGGCCTTGCCCTGGCCGGCGATGTCCGGCGCGCTGCCGTGGACCGGCTCGAACATGCTGGGCGCGGTCCCCTCCGGGTTGATATTGCCGCTCGCGGCGAGCCCGATCCCGCCGGCCACCGCGGCCCCCAGGTCGGTGAGGATGTCGCCGAAGAGGTTATCGGTGACGATGACGTCGAAGCGTTCGGGCTGGGAGACGAAGAACATCGACGCGGCGTCCACGTGGCAGTAGTCGACCGACACCTCGGCGAACTCCTTGGCCAGCGCGTCCACGGTCCGCTGCCACAGGTCACCGGCGTAGGTGAGCACGTTCGTCTTGTGCACGAGCGTGAGCTTGTGGCGCGGCCTGGTCAGGGCCTTGGTAAAGGCGTAGCGGGCGACCCGCTCCACCCCGAACGCCGTGTTGATGCTCTCCTGGGTGGCGATCTCGGCTGGTGTGCCCTTGCGCATCACGCCGCCCGCACCGGTGTACGGGCCTTCGGTGCCCTCGCGGACGACGACCATGTCCAGCGTCTCGGGACGGGCGGCGGCTAGCGGGGTCGCCACCCCGGGGTAGAGCCGGACCGGGCGCAGGTTGACGTAGTGGTCGAGCTCGAAGCGGAGCCTGAGCAGCAGGCCGCGCTCGAGCACGCCGCTGGGCACGCCCGGGTCGCCGACCGCGCCGAGCAGGATCGCGTCGTGCCCCCTGATCTCCTCGAGCACCGCGTCGGGAAGCGTCTCCCCGGTGCGGTGCCAGCGCCGCGCGCCGAGGTCGTAATTGGTCTCGTCGATGCTGAGCCCGGGGGTGGCGGCGCCGAGCACCTTGAGCGCCTCGGCGGTCACCTCGGGGCCGATGCCGTCGCCGCCAACGACGGCCAGCCTGATGGTTCGTGAACTCATGCCTGAACCTTACTGGCGGGTCAGGCTGGTCGTGGGCGGAGTCGCGCGCGTTCCGGCCGCCTGCGTTCCGGGCGCCTGCGCGCCGGCCGCGTCGCCGCCGTTGTCCCGGCGATCCAGGGCCGTCTGGACGGCCTGGGCCGGGGAGGTCACGGGGGAGGTCTCACGGGGGTTCGGGTCCCGCCAGGACCGGAGGGGCTCGGGCGGGTAGTCCCCCTGGCTGTCAGAGTCCCAGGGATACATGTCGTACACAGAAGTGCTCCTGATCGAGATCCGGATCGGACTTACGGCCAGCAGCAAACCCCCGCAGCGGGTTGCCGGCCTGCCTTCGATCAGGCTCCGCTGCGGCAGGCGATGAGTACGAGATGCCGCATAGTGCCTGCTACGTTACCGCAGCGCGGAACGGGGCGGACGTCCCTCAAGACGTCTGTCTCGATATGTGAGACACTATTTTTAAGTCCTAGTGGATCCGGCCTGCCGTGCGCCGGGCCAGCTGGAACGCCATGAAACCCCGGATCCAGTGCGTTCTGGCGCCGTGGATTCCCGGTTTCAGTGCGTCCAGCAGGCGGCCGATAGGGCGTCCGGGATTAGCGCATCCACCTGCGGTGGCGGGGGCGGGAGGCCTTCTTCCAGACG
>Ga0207675_100007476_pt1 | contig 10324 bp, 9 predicted proteins | sample KBSSwiS42_FD_184305 | JGI IMG/M metagenome (GOLD analysis project Ga0207675, IMG submission 184305) | Switchgrass rhizosphere microbial communities from Kellogg Biological Station, Michigan, USA - KBS Switchgrass S4-2 (SPAdes) (version 2) | ecosystem: Host-associated > Plants > Roots >...
GCTGGCCTGGGAGGAGCGCCGGATGCGCCGCGAAGTCCGCGCGACCCTTGCGCGCTCCCTCCGACAGGTCGGGGTCCGAGATGTCAGCGGCCGTGGCGTAGAACTGACCGTGGGTCAGGCGCGCATAAGGAGCGAGTACATTCGTCCACCAGCCGCCACCCGGTTGTACCTCGAGGATGGTCATGCCGGGCTTCATGCCCCAGAACTCGAGCGCATCGGCAGGATGACGATACGCATCGCGCGATTTTTCTTCCGCCGGTCGCCAGGAGCCGGAAACCGCCTGCTCGATAGCCGCTCGGTTCTTGCTGTCCGCGGCGCTGAAGCTCGCGGTGGCGATGCAGGCGAGCGCTCCAAGCGCAACACCGGTGGCAAATGACTTGAACTTCATTGCAGATCCCTCTGGTTCGATCTTGGGGACCACGAATGCTAATGAATCCGCGCGCGTTGAGCTATCGACAGCGCGAGCCCTGCTGGGTAATGTTCGGCCGCGCGCTGTCTGGTGGCAGGCGCCGGAGAAGCCCATCAAACGCCAGGAAAAGACCGAGAAACCCATTCCGTGGTGGGCCTGGCTGATCGCGCTGTGGCTGGTGCTGGCGCTGATCCGGAAACTCCTGACCTGAGTCCGATATCGAATTCCCGCCGACTTGTTACCCTCGGGCGGGTATGACTGAACAATCATCGCCGTTCCAGTCGCCGATATTCCGCAATGTCTGGATCGCCAGCCTGGTGTCGAATTTCGGCAGCCTGATCCAGTCGGTGGGCGCAGCCTGGCTGATGACCTCCATCGCGCATTCCGCGGACATGGTCGCGCTGGTACAGACCGCCGTGGCGCTGCCGATCCTGTTGTGGTCGCTGGTCGCCGGCGCGCTGGCCGACGGCCACGACCGGCGCAAGATCATGTTGATCGCGCAGGCCTTCATGCTGGTGGTGTCGCTGGGCCTGGCCATCTGCACCTGGATCGGCTGGATGTCGCCATGGTTCCTGCTGCTGTTCACCTTCATGCTCGGCTGCGGCGCGGCGTTTAATGCGCCCGCCTGGCAGGCATCGGTGGGCGACATGGTTCCGCGTTCGCAGCTCGCGCACGCGGTGGCGCTCAACAGCATGGGCTTCAACATCGCACGCAGCGTCGGCCCCGCGGTCGGCGGCATCATCGTGGCCGCGTCCGGCGCCGCGGCCGCGTTCGTGATCAACGCGCTCAGTTACATCGGCTTGCTGATCGTGCTCGCACGCTGGCGGTCGCCGCCGTTGAAACATCTGCTGCCGCGCGAACCCCTCGGTGTGGCGATCGGCGCCGGCGTGCGCTACGTGGCCATGTCGCCGAACATCCGCAACGTGCTGGTGCGCAGCTTCCTGTTTGGCGTTGGCGCGAGCTCGTTGCTGGCATTGTTGCCGATCGTGGTGAAGGTGCGCATGGCCGGCGGGCCACTGACCTTCGGCGCGATGCTCGGTTCGTTCGGCCTCGGCGCGGTGGCGGGCGCGCTGGGCAGCGCCAACCTGCGCCGGCGGCTGTCCACCGAGGGCATCGTGCGCAGCTCGACGATCGCACTGGCGATCGCGATCGGAATCGTGGCGGCGAGCAGCGTGATGGCCATATCGCTGCCGACACTCGTCGTCGCCGGCGCGGCCTGGGTGCTGGCACTATCTACATTCAACGTTGCGGTGCAGATGGCGGCGCCGCGCTGGGTGGTCGCACGCGCGCTGTCGCTGTACCAGATGAGCACGTTCGCCGGCATCGCGCTCGGCAGCTGGTTGTGGGGCCTGGTCACCCACGTCGAAGGCGTGCGTTTCGCGCTGCTGGTCGCCGGCGGCGTGTTGTTCCTCTCGGCCCTGCTCGGATATTGGCGCGCACTCGCGGAAACCGCCGATCTCAATCTCGAGCTGCTGCAGCGCTGGCAGGAACCCGACACCGCGGTGCCGGTGGAGGCGCGCACCGGGCCGGTGGTCATCACCATTCAATACGTGATCGCCGAGGAGAACATCATCGAGTTCCTGCGCGCCATGGACGAACGGCGCCGCATCCGCCGGCGTGACGGCGCGAACGACTGGAAGCTGCTGCGCGATCTCGCCAATCCCGAGATCTGGGTCGAAAGGTATTCGACGCCGACCTGGCTCGACTACGTGCGCCACAACAGCCGGCTGACGCACGAAGACGCGGTGATTCCCAAGAGGCTGCACCAACTGCATCGCGGACCGGAGCGGCCCGTCGTGCGCCGCATGGTTGAAAGGCAGACCGGCACGCTGCCCACGGGTCAGCCCTCCGAGGCGCACGATCTCGCCGAGCCGCTCACCGACCCGACGCGTTCGACCTGACTTCTTCGGCCATCAGGGCCGGAACCAGGCGTTGCCCACCTGTAGATAGATCGCGGTCTCGCCGTTGCTGAAGCCGACGTCCATGCCGGCGTGCATGCCGAACAGGCGCGCCAGCTGGTAGCGGAATCCGACGGCGCCGCTCCAGATGTCGCGCGTCGCCTCGTACGACTCGCGCTCGGTGTGCGCGCTGCCGTAACCCCCCACGCCCACCAGGCTCCACCGGCCGTGAAATTGCCAGCGTGCCTCGAGCTCGGCCGAGGCCATCTCGTCACCCTGGTAACGCATCGCGGCGACGCCGCGCAGCTTGATGTAGGGCCGCAGGAAAAACGGCGTACCGTCGGAGGACCACTGATAGTCGCCGCGCACGCCGAGTGTCCACTTGTCGGAGAGCGGCACCCAGCCCATGACCACCTGTTGGAAACGTTCGAAGTCCTCACTGGCCCCGAGCGATTCGCGCGACAGAAGATAGACGGACTCAGCGTACATTCCGCGGGTCGGCGTGAACAGGTTGTTGCGGCTGTCGAATTCCACCACCGCCGCGGGCGCGGAGATCTTGATGTTCACCGAATCGAGCAGGCCGGGAAATTGCGCCGGCGCATCGCGCAGTTTCGGCTCGACCTGCGAGTAGATATATCGCGCGCCGACAGACCACGGCGACTTCGGTTTGAGTTTCCAGCTTCCCTGCACCATGGCCATCGACACGTCCAGCTCGTAGCTGATCGGCTCATCGAGCGACGCGCTGGCGTCTCCCAGGCCGTAGAAGTCGAGGTTCAACCTGCCTGTGGCCACGGCCACGAGAGTCTGCAGGCGGTCGTCCAGCCAATGGCTGGAGTCGCCCGCGAATGCCATCCACGTGCCGTTCTCGGTGTAGATGCCGCCGACCAGCGAGATGTTGGGGCGAGCGAACCCCTCTTCCCCCGCCTGCTTGCGCGGCCGAATGAACATGCCCGCGAGTCCGCCGCCATATCCGATCGCGGGCTCGGTGACGATCAGAGGAATGGGGAGGAAACGTTTCGGCGTGGCCAGGTAGGTGCTGAGATCGAAGGCGCCGTCTTCGGGATCGCGGAATTTTGATTTCGGGGCGTCCTCGGCGAAAGCTGGCGCCGGCGCCATGCAGACGATCGCGCAAACCAGAAGCGCCGGTTTCATGCGCACGCATGCTCGACCCGGGCGAGGTAATGCTCAATAAGCCCATCGACCCATTTGCAGCAGCCCCATTGACGATCTTCTGGCACCAGCAAATCTGTTCCGCCAAATGGATACAGGGATAAAATCCAGCCCCCACATTCGAGGAAGGGTTGCACACATGCGTCCCATCTTTCATCGAAGCGCGGCTCTTGTTGCTGCCATCTTGTTCGCGCAGCCAGGCCAATCGGTCAACGCCGCAGAGGCTGACGACGCCTGCGCATTTCTGACGACGGCGCAAGTGAGCACGGCCGTCGGCACTGCAGTTGGCGACGGGACCTACGTCATTCCAACCTTCAAGAAGACCTGCACCTGGACGCCGAGCGACACCGCCGGCGAAATACGTGCCATCACCCTGAACCTGCAGAGCCCCGAACGGTTTGCGGGTGGAAAAGGCGGTGTGAACGCCGTCGCCTTGACGCCCGCCAGCGGGATTGGCGATGACGCTTACTACCTGGGGGCGGGAAGCACCGAGGGTCTCTTCTTCAGGAAGGGCCAGCACGCGTTCAAGATTGCCGTCTATACCACCCAGCCGCTCGAGAAGAAACGCGCCATGGAGACGGCGCTTGCGAAGCAGGTGCTTGCAAAGCTCTGATGATCCGCTGAGACCGCAGGCGCACGCACAGAGTACTGGCTCACGCTGCGAAGAGAAATGGAGCGGGTGATGGGAATCGAACCCACGTTAGTAGCTTGGGAAGCTACAGTTCTACCATTGAACTACACCCGCGCCCGGGCGGGTGAGAATAGCCGACCCGCAAAGCGCTTCTCAACCGCGAAACATGAGCCCGTCGAAACCGTTGATCGTGATGGCATTACCGCAGGAGTCGCGCGGTCAATTGGAGCGCGCCGGCGCGCAGCTGCTGTACACCGGCGTCGGCAAGGTGAATGCGGCCGCCGCGCTCGCGCGCCGGCTCGCTGAGCTGCGCGGCGCCGGCAACTCACCCTCGCGGGTCGTCAACCTCGGCACCGCCGGCAGCCGCACGATCGCGGCACACACGCTGGTCGCCTGCAATCGCTTCATGCAGCGCGACATGGACGTGAGCGGCCTCGGCTTTCCGGCGGGCGTCACTCCATTCGACGCGACGCCGGCCGTGCTCGAATTTCCGCCGGTCTTTGCGCACCTGCCGCAGGCACTCTGCTCCACCGCGGATTCATTCGCGACACATCTGCATGCCGTGGACGGCGACGTGGTCGACATGGAGGCGTTCGCGCTGGCGAAGGTCTGCCTTCAGGATGGCGTGGCCTTCGCCTGCGCCAAGTACATTACCGATGGTGCCGACAGCGATTCGGCGGCGCACTGGGAGGCGGCACTCGACGCGGCGTCGCGCAGCTTCGCGACGCTCTATTCATCGTTGACGGCGGGAACCGCGCGATGACCGAGGACGAGAAACATCATCGCCCGATTCGCAGTTTCGTCATGCGCGCCGGCCGCATGACCGTGGGACAGTCGCGCGCGCTCGACGAACTGTGGCCTAACTACGGCGTCGAGTATTCGCCGGCACCGTTGTCGCTGGACGCGCTCTTCGGCCGGCACGCATCGCGCTCGCTGGAGATCGGCTTCGGCAATGGCGAACACCTCGCCGCGCTCGCCGCCGCGCATCCCGAACGGGACTATTTCGGCATCGAGGTACATCGTCCTGGCGTCGGCCACCTGCTCATGCTGGCGCAGACGCGGGATCTTCGAAACCTGCGAGTCAGCGATCACGACGCCGTCGAAGTGCTGCGCGACCAGGTGCCGCCGGCGTCGCTCGACGAAGTGCTGGTGCTGTTTCCCGATCCCTGGCACAAGAAGAGACACCACAAAAGACGACTGATCCAGCCGCCGTTCGTCGAGCTGATTGCGTCGCGCCTCGCGACCGGTGGCTTGTTCAAGCTGGCAACGGATTGGGAACCTTACGCGGTGCAGATGCTCGAGGTGTTGTCGGCGGCGAAAGACGCCTTCATCAATCTTTCGCCGTCCGGGGACTGGATGCCGCGACCGGACGAACGCGCACCGACGCGCTTCGAAATGCGCGGGGAGCGGCTGGGACACGGAGTGTGGGACCTCGCCTTCCGGCGCGCCTGATGGTGGGTCATCCACCTGGTTAGGCCCCGCCGCCCAAAATTATGTCCCGGCCACGCCGCGAAGCACGACTGGGTCACAAAGTCCCGGAGCCGGCTCGCCGCCCAAATTGCATAAGTGGCCGCGCCGCCAGACAATCCGCCGCAGACTTTGCGCAGTATCCACTACCCTGCCAGCCAACGGGGAGCCGTGTCCACACTCTCGCCCAAATCCAAGCGCATCGCCGTCATGGACTTCCTGCGCGCCTTCGCGCTGCTGGGCATCGTCATCACGCACTCGACGAACGGCTTTCTTTCGGGCCCGTCGCCGACCGCCGCGGACTTCAACGACTTCAGCAACGTCGATCACCTGGTTTCGCGGCTCAACAATCTGTTGATCGCCGGCAAGTTCTTCTGCATCTTTGCATTCCTCTTCGGCGTGAGCTTCGCCATCCAGCTCGACGGCGCCAACTGCCGTGACGACGGATTTGCCGGCCGGTTCGCGTGGCGCATGGTCGTGCTGTTCGCGATCGGCTTCGTGCACGCGATGTTCTTCAGCGGCGACATCCTGACGATCTACGCGGTGCTGGGTCTGCTGCTGATTCCGGTGCGCAAGCTGGGTTCGCGCGTACTGCTGGTGACGGGACTGGTGCTGGCGCTCAATCTACCGGGCTTCTTCATGAACCTGGCGCGCGTCGACTCGACGCCGCGCGCGCAGCAGTCAACCGCGGTCGGCGACCCCGGCGCGCGTGCGATGCGCGACGCGGTGCGCGAGTTCGAAATCAAGAGCGCGGGAACCCTTGGCGAACTCGTGAAACTGAACACCACGCAATCGTTAGAGGAAAAACTCGAGTACGAGGTGATCACCGGGCGCCTCTGGATCACGTTCGGCATGTTCCTGCTCGGCGTCTGTGCCTGGCGTGCGGGCCTGTTCCGCCAGACGACGGCCACCCGCTCGTTCTTCCGACGCATGGCGCTGAGCTGTGGAATCGTCACGGTGCTGACCTCGGTCATCGTGCACGTGCATCCCGGTTTCCAGAATCGCAGCGCCGTGGATGCGCTGGCCGGCTTCGCATTCAGCGTGCGGCAATTCACGTTGACGGCGTTCTACGTTTCCGCGATGACGCTGTTGTTCTGGTATCGGCCAGCCTGGCTGTCGAAGGCAGTCGCCCCGCTCGGCAGGATGAGTCTCACGACGTACCTCGCGCAAAGCGCGTTCGGTATCGTCGCTTTCTACGGCATCGGCTTTGGGTTCATGCAGGCGTTCGGCGTGGCCACGTGCGTCGCTCTCGGGACAGGATTTTACGTCCTGCAAATCTGCTTCGCACGGTGGTGGCTCGGTCGCTTCACGATGGGGCCGGTCGAGTGGCTGTGGCGGTCGCTGACCTGGTTCAAACTACAGCCGCTGGCCCGACCGGGTCTCGGCACGGCGTGAGTTCAGCGCGCGAGCGCGAAGCTCGCACGAAGGCCGTCGATCACGAACTGCACGGCGAGCGCGCCCAACACCACCCCGAACAGGCGGTTCGCGACATTGGTACCGGTCACGCCCATGATTCTCATGAGCGGTCCCGCCACCCACATGGCGAACAAGCAACAGGCGAGCACCACCAGCGAGCAGGCAAACATCAGCAGGAACTGCACCGGGTGCTGGGTCACCGGAATGGGTCCGAACCAGAGCAGGATGGTCGTCAGCGCACCGGGACCGGCCATGAAGGGGAACGCAAGAGGGAAAACCGAAATATCCGCGCGCTTCCTGCTCTCCACTTTCTCGTCGCTCGAGGTGCGCGTGCCCGATTCGCGTGCGAACACCATCTCCAGCGCGATGAGGAAAAGCAACAGGCCGCCAAAAATCCTGAACGAGTCGATCGCGATCCCCATCGCGCCGAGGAATCCGGCACCGACGAGCGCGAAGAGCAGGATTATTCCGCTTGCAACTAACACCGACTTCAGGGCCATCTTGTGCCGGTAGCCGGAACTCGCGCCCTCGGTGAGTCCGGAGAACACCGGGATCAGCGAGAGCGGCTCGACGACCACGAAGAACACGATGAAAAACTTGACCGCTTGTTCGAGCATGATGCTTTGCGCAAGAAATTCGTTCTTGTACTTGACACCTTTCGGGAGCAACATGTTTTCGAGTCAACGAAAGGCACGAGCAGCATAGCGCACCACGTCGGAGGGATTCGATGAAACCCACCATCGGCAACTGGTATCGCATCCAGGGCAGCGACTCCTTCGAGGTGGTCGCGTACGACGAAGACGATGGCACCATCGAGCTGCAGTACTTCGACGGCACCGTGGAAGAGATGGATCTCGAGGACTGGGAAGCCGCCAGGGAAGCCGGCACGCTCGAGGAAGCCGAGCCACCAGAGGACTGGACCGGTTCGGTCGACGTCGATCCCGAAGAAGACGATGCGCGTGGCACGCTGAGTTACGGCGAGGACGACGACCGCCAGCGCGCCGGCAAGCTCGAAGGCCTCGACCTGTTCGAGTGATTCCGCCTCGCACCTAGTTAGCCCCGATCAGGGCCAACTGCGCGGCACATCTCGCCGCGCGCACGTCAACCTCTCATAGTCCCGCGCGTTTGTCCGGTGTCGGATCCTGACATCGCGAGGGAGTTATGTCGCAAGGCCGTCATTCGCCAGGACGATTGGCCGTTTTTTCGGCGCTTGCCGCGGTCGCACTGTGCTCCTGCGGAGGCGGCGGCTCGTCACCCCCGCCGTCGGGCAGCGCGCCACCACCGGCGCCCGTGCCGCCATCTCCCCCACCCGCGCCAGGTCCGCCGCCGCCTGCTCCGCCGGCGGCCACGCTTGCATGCCCGGTGGAATTCGACACGGCCGACATCGTGCCCTCGGCGAATTCCGCGCCCGCGTGTGACGCCGCGAACTACGACACCTTCTCCAACCTGGCGTACGCGCCGCATGGCGATGCACTGCTCGATCTGTTGGTGCCAAAGAACGCGACGTCGCCGCCCGCGGTCGTCGTGTGGGTGCACGGTGGCGGCTGGCAGTCCGGCGACAAATCCGACCGCGCCCAGGCCGAGCGGCTGGTATGCCGAGGCTTCGCGCTGGCCTCCATCGACTATCGATTGAGCAGCACGTCGGTGTTTCCCGCGCAGCTGCACGACGTGAAGGCAGCGATTCGTTACCTGCGCGCGAACCAGTCCACCTGGCACGTGGATGGCTCGCGTATCGCGGTGTTCGGCAGTTCGGCGGGCGGGCACCTGGCCGCACTCGCCGGCACCAGCGACGGCGTCGCGGAGCTCGAAGATCCTTCGCTCGGCAACGCCACGGTGTCCTCGCGCGTACAGGCCGTGGTCGACTGGTACGGACCGACGCGTCTCGCCGACATGGACTCGCAGTTGCTCACACAGGGCTGCGCCGCCGGTACCGCCCATCACGATGCGCCGGATTCCCCCGAGAGCCATCTGCTCGGTTGCACGCTGGGCGCCGCCGATTGCGCCGATGCGGCACGTCGTGCGGATCCGACGCAATACGCCGACGCGTCCGATCCCCCGACACTGTTGCTGCACGGCACGTCGGACTGCACGGTGCCGCTGGCGCAGAGCACCTTGCTCGAAGATCAACTCGGCACCGGCGGGTCCTGCGCGGTGGCGCGGCGCGTGACGGGCGCGGGCCATGGCGGGCCGCAATGGACCAGTCCCGAGGTGCAGGAGGTCACCGCGGAATTCCTCGACGCGGTGCTGAATCGTCCGCTGGCCTCTGCCGTGGTGGTGAATTGCGCGGCGCTGGTCCTGACCGGCGACGCCACTGCCGCGGCCGGCGCGCGCTGGAGCTATCACTCCACCGATGACGGCATCGAATATTCGCTGAGCGGCGTGTTGTACGCGCCGGCGGGCGCGGGACCGTTTCCCGGCGTGGTCGTGAGCCACGGCGCCGGCGGCAGCGCCACCGGTTATTCGAGCAACGTCGCCAGCGTCATGCGCGGCTGGGGCATGGTGGCGATCGCCACTAACTACACGCACGCGCCCGACAGCGTCGACGCCGGTTCGCTGCCGCAGGGCCCCGACGGGGCCTCGACCGCGAACGTGTTGCGCGCCCACAAGGCGCGCGACCTGCTGTCCTGCGTGCCGGGTGTCGACATGCAGCGGCTCGTGGCGCACGGCCACAGCATGGGCGCGTTCGTCACCGGGCAGCTGCTCGGCACCTACCCCGGCGATTTCCGCGCGGCTTCACACACCGCCGGTGGCGCGACCGACAACGGACCGAATTCGACGCGCAGTGCCGTGGCCACCGCCATTCGCACGCCCTACCAGATCCACCACGGCGACGCCGACACGGTCGTCAACATCTCGCTCGACCGGACACTGGCGGACATCCTGGAAGCGAGCCGCACGCCGCACGAGCTGCGTGAGTATTCCGGCTACACGCACGACCGCATCTCCTTCGACACCACGATGTTCGATCGCGTGCGCGAGTGGTACACGCGTTACGGCGTGTTGCCGCGCTGAAAACCACTACAACGGCGCGTTGGCCAGGCGTTCGATGTCGACGCCTTCGGCCAGCAGCACGTAGTCGCCGATCACCTCCACCGGAATCGGCGTCAGCGACTTTCCCGGGCACGGACCCGCGATACACAGACCGTCGTCGCGCGTGAACAGCGCGCCGTGCGAACCGCACAGGATCAGGTTGCCGTCCGGCGTCAGGAACTTGTGGGGTTTGAAATTCAGAGGATGTCCGGCGTGCGGGCAGTAGTTCACGAACGCCGCCACGCCCTTCACGGTCTTCACGATGAAGCCGCGCAGCGGCCAGTCGCCCTCGCCCACCGCGAA
>Ga0207675_100007477_pt1 | contig 10323 bp, 11 predicted proteins | sample KBSSwiS42_FD_184305 | JGI IMG/M metagenome (GOLD analysis project Ga0207675, IMG submission 184305) | Switchgrass rhizosphere microbial communities from Kellogg Biological Station, Michigan, USA - KBS Switchgrass S4-2 (SPAdes) (version 2) | ecosystem: Host-associated > Plants > Roots >...
CGCCAGCTCCAGACCTTCGCGCGGGAGCTCGTCTCCTCGCTCCAGTTCTACCAGAACCAGCCCGGATCCCTGGGCATCGGTGAGATCGTGATCACGGGCGGAACTGCACACCTCGCCGGGCTCGCGGAGGAGCTTCAGCGGCTGATCGGCGTTCGCGTGGCGGTCGGCGATCCGCTGATGCGCGTGAAGCTCGGCCGCAAGGTTCGCGAGACCGAGCAGCTCGGCTCGCTCGCCGTCGCAATCGGCCTCGGGATCGAGGACTGACGTGCGCGCGATCAACCTCCTTCCGCGAGAGGACGCGCGGCGCGGCCGCCAGAAGACCCAGTGGATCGTCCTCGTCCCCGTCGTTGGCGCCGTGCTGCTCACGGGCGTGCTCTCGTTCGCGTTCCTCTCGGCCAGCGGCAAGGTCAAGGACAAGCAGGCCGAGCTCGCGACGCTGCAGGACACGCTGCATGCGATTCCCACCCCGGACGCCTCGAAGGTCAAGAGCCAGAGCGCGCTTGCGAGCGACAAACAGGTGCGCGTGACCGCGCTCAGCGCCGCGCTCTCGCGCCGGGTCGCCTGGGACAGGATCTTCCGTGAGCTCTCGCTCGTGCTCCCGGACGACGTCTGGCTTGCGACGCTCTCGGCGAAGGCTCCCGTCTCGTCCTCGGTCCCGGCCGCTCCAGCGCCGGCCGCGGCGGGCACGACCGTCGCCGCGACGGAGTTCACGCTCGACGGCTACACGTACTCGCACCCGGCCGTCGCGCGGCTGCTGAGCAGGCTCTCGGTCGTCCCCGACCTCGTCAACGCCCAGCTCCAGCAGAGCACGCTGACCAAGGTCGGGACCTCGAACGCGGTCCACTTCGTCATCGTCGCCGACGTGCGGGCTCCCGGGAGCGGGCAGTGAAGCGCCGCATCCCGCAGCCGCTGCTGATCGCGCTGATCGCGCTCGGCTTCGTGCTCGTCGGCCTCGGCGGCTGGTTCCTGGTGATCGGGCCGCAGCGCGCCCACGCCGGCGACCTCGACAAGCAGATCGCGGACACGAACGACGCCATCGCCGCTGCCCGCGCGCTGACGCTCGAGGCGAAGAAGGGCGCACGGATCCGTGTCGCCGACCTCTACCGGCTCACCAAGGCAATGCCCGACCAGGTCGACATGCCGGGGATCGTTCTCGAGCTGAACCAGGTCGCCGAGGACAGCGGGATCACGTTCGAGCAGATCACTCCGGCGACGACCGCGACGGCGATCTCGGGTTACCTGGCGATCCCGATCACGGTCGAGTTCCAGGGCAACTTCTACGACCTCTCGGACTTTCTCTACCGGCTGCGGAATCTCGTCGACGTGCGCCGCGGCGCGCTGGATGCGACGGGGCGCCTGTTCGCGATCGACTCGATCGACTTCGCCGAGGCTCCGCCGCCCCCGGGCTTCCCGGAGATCCGCGCGCATCTCGTGATCGACGCGTTCGTCTTCGGCACCGGCACCGCTCCGACGGTGGTGCCGCCCGGAGCGCCCGCGACCGGGGCGACGGGTGCCACGGGCGCGACCGGCGCTACCGGCACGACGCCCACGACGCCTACGACCACGACCCCGACCCCCGCGACCCCCGCGCCGACCGACGCGACCGCGGCTCCGGCAGGCACCTAGGACATGGCAAAGAAGATCGATCCCAAGGCGAAGGCCAAGAAGCAGAAGATCTACGCGGCCATCGGCGGCGTGCTCCTGCTCGGCCTGCTGGCGTTCCAGGTGCCGCGCACGATGAAGATGCTGCACCCGCCTAACGTGAACGACTCGGCCACCTCGACGCCTGCGTCGACGACCGCGACCACCGGTCCGATCGCGGCGCCCTCGCTGAGCGGCGGCAACGCGACGGCGGTCTCGGCCAGCCCCGGCGGCGACGGCCTCGCGGACCCGGACGCCGTCCCGCTCCCGGAATCGGGGCAGCTCCTCGCCTTCGGCCGCTTCCGCACCAAGGATCCCTTCGTCCAGCAGCTGAAGCTCAACTGCACGGACTCGAGCGCCGCAGGCTGCGCCTCGTCGGCTCCGCCGCCGAGCACGGGCAGCTCGAAGCCGCCGGCGAGTATCACCCCCGCCAAGAGCGGCAGCGGCTCGAGCAACACCTCGTCGGCTAGCCCGGCGGTCGTCGCCGCGGCGCCCACGAGCGCCGTCATCTCCGTCAACGGCGCGCCGCAGACCGTCCAGGTAGGCGGCAGCTTCCCGGCCTCCGACCCGGCCTTCGCGCTGGTCTCGGTGACCGCCAAGGCCGCGAAGGTCGGCATCGCGGGCGGCGCGCTCGAGAACGGCAAGGCGACCGTGACGCTGAAGAAGAACAAGCCGCTGACGCTGATGAACACCGCCGACGGCACGCGCTACGTGTTGCGGTTCCTCTCGGCCAAGTAGCCCGAAGCGCTACTTACATTCCCGTCGACTGGTCGAACGTCGACGTGAGACGCGCGAGCGGTCGTGCCGATAGGGCGCCGGCGTTGCGCACGACCACCGTGACCACCTTGAGCGAACGCGCGTTGGCCGGCGTCGCGGAGGTGATGTAGGTGTCCACGCGGTACGGCTTGCGGTCGGCGCCGGTCACCGACCGGCTCGGATTGCACTCGTTCGGGAGCGGCGAGCCGGAACAGCTCGCCTGGACCTCGGAGCTGGTGGAGTTCGGGCACGAGCCGCCGAGCGCGGAGTCGCACTTGTAAGTGTTGTCAACGGTCGCGAGCGACGTCGAGTCGAGCGAGATCGAGTTGTAGACGACCGCGCGGTAGAGCTCCATCTGGGCGTCTGCCAGCGCAGAGGCCGTCGAGATCCGGCTCGCGCGGTTCAGCGCGAACATGCCTGAGTTGAACGCGGCCACGATGGCCAGGACGCCGATGTTCAGCATCACCATGGCCATCAGAAGCTCGATCAAGCCCATGCCTCGTTCGGAGCGCAGCCGCAAGCCCACGAATTCCCTATCGGCATGGAGCCTCCGTCCCTCAAGCAGGGCTATCACCCTGCCGATACGACCACCGTATGGCGGCGTACTCCTACAGCGCGATCAACGCTGAGGGTCTTCAGCTTGCGGGCGAGGTGCACGCGCCCGATCTCGACGCCGCCAGAGAGCAGTTGCGCGTACGCGGGCTTCTGGCCGAGTTCATGGAGGAGCTCCCGGCGAGCGGCGAAGACGGCGTCCGTACCGTCTTCAAGAAGATCAAGCCGAAGACACTGCAGATCTTCTCGCGCCAGTTCGCGACGATGATCGAGGCTGGCCTCAACGTCGTCAGCTCGCTGGTGATCCTCGAAGAGCAGACCGACGACCCGTACTTCGCGCTCGTGATCAAGGAGATCCGGGCCGACGTCGAGGGCGGCCTGCTTCTCTCGCAGGCGCTCTCACGGCATCCGAAGATCTTCAGCCGTCTCTACGTCGCGATGGTCGAAGCCGGCGAGGCGGCGGGAATCCTGGACACCGTCCTCGACCGCGTCGCCTACCAGATCGAGAAGGAGACCCAGATCAAGCGCCGCGTGAAGAGCGCGATGATGTACCCGACGATGGTGCTGATCTTCGCCACCCTCGTCCTGATCGGCCTGCTGATGTTCCTTGTGCCGGTGTTCGTGAAGATCTTCGCCCAGCTGAACGGCGAGCTGCCGACCCTGACGCAGTGGGTGGTCGCGGCCTCCGACCAGCTCCGAAGCCACTGGTACATCATCTTCCCCGTCATCTTCGCCTCGATCTGGGGCGTGCGCCGGTTCAAGAAGACGGAGGCGGGGCGCCAGCTCTGGGACCGGATCAAGCTGCGGATCCCGATGAAGATCGGCGACGTCGTCCTGAAGGTGACGATGGCGCGCTTCTCGCGCACGCTCTCGACCCTTGTCGCCGCGGGTGTCGACATCATCAAGGCGCTCGAGATCACCGGCCAGACGGCCGGCAACTGGGTTATCGAGGAGGCGCTCGCAGGTGTGCGCCAGAAGGTGCACCAGGGTGTGCCGATCGCCCAGCCGCTGATCGAGAACCCGGTCTTCCCGCCGATGGTCAGCCAGATGGTGAAGATCGGCGAGGAAACCGGAGAGCTGGAGAAGATGCTCGGGAAGATCGCGGACTTCTACGAGGACGAGGTCGACACCGCGATCTCCTCGCTGACGGCGATCATCGAGCCGCTGATGATGATCGGCGTCGGCGCAATGGTCGGCGTGATCATCATCTCGATGTACCTGCCGATGTTCAAGCTGCTGTCGCTCGTCAAGTAGCCGCGGGTGGTTGAGTCTGGACTTGCGTCTACGCGAACCGACTTAACCCCTGCATGACGCACTTCTCAGATTCCACCCAAGAAGCGCTTCGCTAGTTGCAGCAGCGTACCCACGCCACGCTGCAAACAGGGTCTGACCGCCGCTGGGATCGAATCGCGGGGCCGATGACCCTTGCGGTAGGACCGTTGATGACGCTCAACTCATGCTGTGAGCGGCCTACGGCTCGACGTTGAAGCTGAACATCATCCCGCTCTCGTGGTGCTCCGCGATGTGGCAGTGAGCCATCCAGCGACCGGGGTTCGTGACGTCGAGCAGGATGTCCACGGTCTCACCCGTCCGGACGAGCACTGTGTCCTTCCAGACGAGGTTGGCTTCGACCACCTCGTCGCGGCCCAGAATGAGGAAGCGGCCGGCGCCATGGACGTGGAACGGATGCGGCATCGGGTGATCTGAGTTCATCTCGTTGACCAGCCGCAGCTTCACCTGGTCGCCGACCTTGAAGGTCCAGTCGATCTGAGCGTTCTCGGCACCGGTGTCGCGGTCGACGAGCTTCCAGCGCATGTTCGCCGGGGTCGTCATCCGATTGACCTCGACCATGTCGTCTTCCCACTCGATGCCCTGTGCGGCGTCCTGCGCGTGCTCGTGCTCGCCGTGGTGGTGCCCGTGATGGCCGTGCTCGCCATCCGCTTCAGCGCTGCCGTGCTGTCCGCCGTGGCTCTCGGCCGCTTCTGCATCGTCGTGATGATCGTGATGACCGTGGGCGTGGCCCGCGCCTGCCGCGACGGCGCTCTCTGGCAGCAGCTTCATGCCGCACTTGGGACACCGGTCAGGCTTGTCGCTCGTTACCTCCGGATGCATAGGACAGACGTAGGTGATCTCCTCTGCGGCCTGGGCGAGCAGCTTCATCCCGCACTTCGGACAGCTGCCGGGCTCGGCGCTCACCACCTCCGGGTGCATCGGGCAGACGTAGACGACCTCGACGCCTTCGGGCACGCCCATGTCCATCTCGGCCACAAAGGAGAGCGTCTTGTTGGGCGGGCGCTTGAGGAAGGGCTCGATCTTCTCGCGTAGCTTGGCGGTGTCGCCATTGGTCCGAAGGCGCGCGAACTCGTCCGCGTACGAGGGCTCGGCCTGCTCGTCGGCGACGGTGATCGACGCTAGCCGGTAGGTGCGCTCGGGCGTCCGATGCTGGAGCTCGAGCTCGCCGGCGTCCGGGAAGAGCACGTCGACGACGACGCGCTCGGAGGGGGCGAGCAGCACTTCGTCGACGAGCGCCTCGCGCTCGTAGTGACCGGCGTCGGCGCCAACCAGCTTCATCTGCGCGCCCGGCAGCGTCACGTTGAAGACGCGCGTATTCGCGGTGTCTGTCAAGTAGAAGCGCACGACTTCGCCGGGCCTCGCTTCAAGGTGAAGGTCTGACTCACCAGCGACGAGCATCACGTTGCCGAAGCGGCCCATCGCCACGTGCGTCGTCTCGTCGGCCCGGAAGGGGGCGATCTGGCCCTCCTCGATCAGGATGTCGTCGAGTGTGAGCAGCAGCTCGCGGTTGGCCGGCGGCCAGTAGTCGGCCTCGCTCGGGATCACAAGAATGCTCCCGTACAAGCCGAGCTCCTGGCCGTAGTCCTCGCGGATGTGCGGGTGGTACCAGTAGGCGCCCGGGTCGGGCACGTGTACCTGGTAGGTGAAGGTCTCGCCGACCGGGATCGGGGCTTGGGTGTCGTGCGTGCCGTCGTAGAGATTCTCGAGGCGCAGCCCATGCCAGTGCACCGTCGCCTCGATGTCGCCGTGGTTGGTGACCGGGACTGTGATCGTTGCGCCCTGCGGCACCTTCAGCGTCGGCCCGGGCACGGAGCCGTTGTAGGTCAGCATCCGCACGGTCGCATCGCCGATCCGCTTCTTGACGGGGGCGATCTCGAGCTTGAACTCGTCGCCGTCCCCGAGCTCAACGACCTCGGTCGCGTGCGCCTCGGGCAATCCTGCTGTGTCGCGCGGGAGTTGGGCGACGTTTCCGTGGTGGTGGGAGCTGTGGTCGTGCATCCGCTAGCTCCTTTCGGTCGAGCGAACTTCGGTGGTCTCGCCGGCGCTGCCCGTTGCGCCGGCCTGTGCCGGAACCCTCGATTGCTGGTACTCGGCAATCCTCTCAGCGATGAACTCGGCGTCATCCTTGACGAAGCCGATCAGCGCCGACCCGCGCGTGTGCTGCCAGGTCAGGCCGAGGAAGTAGAGGCCGGGAACATCGGTGACGCCACGCCGGTGGCGTAAGCGACCCGCGTCGTCGAAGATCGGCACGTTGATCCACGAGTAGTCGGGCCGATAGCCAGTCGCCCAGATAACCCCGTCGACCTCGACCTCGCTACCGCCCTCGAAGCGCGCACGTCGGCCGTCGACGTCGACGAGCCGCGGCTTCAGCTCGACGCCGTAGCGCTTGGACATCTCGCGTGGGCTCGAACCGATCAGCGTGTCGCGCGTGCTCAGCTTGCGTCCGAGACGCGACTCCACCGTCTTGTTCAGGATGCGCGCCTTCGTCAGCCACCAGAAGAGGTCGCGCCCGAGCAGACGCTGGGGCAACGGCTTCTGGCGGGAACCGATCGAGAGCACGACACTGTGCGTCGCCGAGAGCTCCTTGGCGATCTGAAAGCCGGTGTTGCCGCCGCCGACGACGAGCGCTGTCCCCTGCGGCACATCTCCCGGCCGGCGGTAGCCGACGGCGTGCGTGCGGACGACATCGGCAGCGATCTTCTCGGCGAGCTTCGGCACGAACGGCTTCTGGAACGGCCCGGTCGCGACAACGACCTGGTCGGCGATGATCGTCCGTCCATTGACCTCGAGTCGGAAGCGTCTGTCGTCATCCCGCTCGAGTGCCGTCACCTCGCTGTTCAACTCGATCGATAGGTCGAAGGTCTCTACGTAGTCCTCGAGGTAGGCGATCACCTCGTCGCGGGTCGGATAGCCGTCGGGGTCACCCGGGAACGGAAGCGCGGGCAAGGCGCTGTAGCGGCGCGACGTGAACAGGGCGAGCGAATCCCAACGCTCGCGCCAGGCGGGTGCGATCTCACCGGCGCGCTCGAGGATCACGAACCGCCGTCCTTGGCCCTTGAGGAGGTAACCGACTGCCATGCCGGCCTGACCACCGCCGATGACGGCCACCTCGAGGTGCTGCGCGCCGTCGCGCGAGTCGCTCGAATCCGAGCTCACGGATGCACCCACTGAAGCATCATTTCGCGTTTTTCCGCCGACATAAACCACTACGGTGTGCCCGTGCCAGGGGATGCCGAAGCAACCTTCCTATTCGCCGACATCGCCGGCTTTACGGCGCTGACGGAGGCGCATGGAGACGAGCAGGCCGTGCAGCTCGTGGAGGAGTTCGCCTCCGCGGTTCAGGCGGAACTTCCGCGCGTCGACGGCGAGTACGTGAAGGCGGTCGGCGACGCGCTCATGCTCCGAGTGCCCGATCCCGGCGATGCAGTCCGTCTGGGCTTGTGGATCACACGCAATGCGATGGGCGGACACCACGCCCCTTCGGTGCGCGTCGGCGGTAACTACGGCTCCGCGGTCGAACGCGGCGGCGACTACTTCGGGGCGACGATCAATGTCGCGGCGCGGGTTTCGGCACTCGCCGCTGGCGGCGAGGTGCTCGTCACCGGACGGACGGCAGCACTCGCGCCTGATCTCGAGGGTGTGCTCTACGAGTCTCGTGGGCGGCAAGCTCTACGCAACGTCGCTGAGCCGGTTGAGATTTTCGCCGTCGTTCGCGTGGACGAGAACGCCGATCATCTGGCGATCGACCCCGTATGCCAGATGGCGGTCGATCCAGAGCATGCGGTCGGTCGCTTGCTAGTGGACGAGAAGGCCTACTACTTCTGTTCGCTCAGTTGCGCGGCAGCCTTTGCCCAGTACCCCGAGCGGTACGCGCATAGCCGCGACACATGAGAACCACCGCCCACCTGCGTCGCTGAATCGCTCGGCGTTCGCCGCCACCTGGCACTGCCTGACCGGCGTGCGATCGGCGAGGTCCTGGGAAGCGGCGGTACACGGCGCCGGGCCGGGAAACCGTGATCGCTCCTGAGTAATCAGCTGGCGCAACTAGCCGGCCGCGCTCGGCTGGGCGCACTCGACGCCTTACGCGCGCGCGTGTACCTCTTGCAGGCGGCTCAGGGCCGCAGCCGTGTCCACGATCTCCGCGAACTCGTCGCTCAGGCTCGCGAGGGCCGACTCGTGCACCGTCTCGGGGTCGAACTGCTGGCCGCCCGGCACCTCGCGCGCATGGGTCGCAGTCGCATCCGCGAGGAACCACACCTCGAAGCCGAGGTCCGAAGCCATGCGGGCCGTCGTCGAACAGCAGTGATCGGTGGTCAGCCCGGCGACGACGACTGTGTGCGCGTCGGCGGTCCGCAGCCGTCGCTCGAGATCGGTGCCGACGAAGCCGTTGTTGACGGTCTTCTCGAGCACCGGCTCACCCTCGGCGGGCATCGCCTCCGGCTTGAACTCGAAGCCTTCGTCGCGGAAGAGGCCGTCGGCCTCGACGCTTCGATGCCGAACGTGGATCACCGGAGCTCCGGCTTCGCGCCAGGCAGCGAGCAACTCGGCCACGCGGCTCTCGGCGTCGGTGTTGTTTCTCAGGCCCCAGCCGGGATCGTCGAATGCCCGCTGCACGTCGATCAGCAGCAGTGTCGGCTTTGCGGACACGTCCCCACCCTAGCGCCGCGACGCCAATCTCAGGGTGCGAGGCGCTCGGCTCGCCACGAACCGCCCTCGCGCGTGAACCTGATGCGATCGTGGAGGCGGTCGTCGCGATGCTGCCAGAGCTCGATCGCGTCGGGTTCGAGGACGTAGCCGCCCCAGCGCTCGGGCCGCGGGACCTCGCCGCCGTGTTCCGCCATCAGGCGCTCGACCTCCGCCTCGAGGCCCTCGAGCGAAGCGAGAGGCTCGCTTTGCCGAGAGGCCGCCGCAGCCGCGCGCGACCGCGCCGGTCGCGTGGCCCAGTACTCGTCCGACTCCTCGACCGGGAGCCGGCGCACGGTTCCCTCGACCCGCACCTGGCGCCCGAGTGCGTTCCAGTACACGACGATCGCGGCCCGCGGGTTCTCCTCGAGCTCACGGCCCTTGCGGCTCTCGTAGCCCGTGAAGAAGGCGAAGCCCCGCTCGTCGGCGCCCTTCAGGAGCAGCATGCGCGCCGACGGGCGGCCCGAGGCATCCGCCGTTGCGAACGTCATCGCCTCTGGCAGGGCCACAGCGGCCGCGCGGGCTTCGGCGAGCCAGTCGTTGAACTGCCCGATCGGGTCGACATCGTTCATCGCCAGCCGCTCGCGAGCAGCTCGCGCACCTCGGTCACGCCGGCCTCCCAGATCCGCTGCATCTCCTCGTCGGAGCGACGGTAGAGCCCGCCGAACGACCCGTCGCCGATCAACTCGCGCACCTCGGCCGGGCCCGCGACGCGGTAGGCCGCCTCATCGAGCATCGGCTTGCCCTCCGCCGGCACCGCAATGCCTTCGAGACGGGTCCAGGGAAAGTCCTCGCCCCAGTTCGCGTGCGAGTACTCCGGGTCGATCGCGAGCGCGACCTCGAGAACCTTCGGCCCGTTCCACCAGTTGTGGAAGATCGCCTGCGCATCTGGGTGGGCGGCGGCCCACTCCCGGATGAGGCCGCTGACCGGCGCGTTCCCGCCGTGGGCGTTCACGACCAGAAAGCGGCGGAAGTCCTGCTCATGGAGGGAGTCGAGCACGTCCCGCAGCACCGCGATCAGGGTCTCGAACCGCAGCGACGGGCTCCCCGGGAACGCGCCGAAGGCGGGCGTCAACCCGTATGGGAGCACGGGCAGCACCGGCACTCCGAGCGGCTCGGCCGCCTCGAGCGAGACCCGCTCTCCGAGAATGTTGTCCGTGCCGAGCGAAAGGTAGCCGTGCTGCTCCGTGGAGCCGAGCGGCAGGATGATCCGGTCGTCGCCCGCGAGGTACTCCTCCAGCTGCATCCAGTTGAGCTCGTGGACATGCACAGGCGACCGCCTAAGATTCGAAAGGACGACTGCTACACTCAGCCGCGCGCGGCGGCGTAGCTCAGTTGGTTAGAGCAGCGGAATCATAATCCGCGTGTCGGAGGTTCGAGTCCTCCCGCCGCTACCTC
>Ga0207675_100007478_pt1 | contig 10323 bp, 11 predicted proteins | sample KBSSwiS42_FD_184305 | JGI IMG/M metagenome (GOLD analysis project Ga0207675, IMG submission 184305) | Switchgrass rhizosphere microbial communities from Kellogg Biological Station, Michigan, USA - KBS Switchgrass S4-2 (SPAdes) (version 2) | ecosystem: Host-associated > Plants > Roots >...
CGCCCGACCTCGAGGTGCGGGAGGCGCTTGGCGGCCGCCGGTTCTGGCTGATCGCTTGCGCCTTGTTGCAGGTTTCGACCGTGACCCAGGGCATGGTCGTCCACACAGTGCCGCTCCTGACGGACAAGGGTTATTCGCCCGAGGCGGCGGCGACACTGATGATTGCGGTTGGCCTGTCCACGATGGCAGGGCGCCTGCTATCCGGATATCTGGTTGACAGAATCTTCGCGCCGTTCGTCGCGGCCTTCTTCTTTCTGCTGCCGTGCCTCGGAATCTATTTGCTCGGCAGCACCATCTCACCGGTGGTCGGCATCATCAGTCTCGGTCTGGCGTCCGGTACCGAAATTGACATGATTGGATTTCTGACGTCCCGATATTTCGGAATGAAGCGCTTCGGGCAGTTGTACGGATACCTGTTCGCCAGCTTCGTCGTCGGGTCGGCCATCGGACCCTACATGATGGGTCTGGCTTTCGAGCGGCTGCATTCCTACGAACCCGCCCTTTGGACGTTTGGCGCGTTCATGCTTCTCGCAACCGGCGCGATACTCTCGCTCGGTCCCTATCGCTATCCGCCCGAGGAAAGAGCTGCAGCAGACGGCAGGCAACGCATGCAGGCCGCCGCGGCCGAGGGCGCTTGACTTGTCAGGACAAAGTCGCGCCGAGCCCACATTGAAACCGACAGCGTCCGCTCCGTTAGCGTCGCTACTCACAATTTGTATCAATAGTCATAATTGACATATCGTACAAAATGCTCCATGCTGAGAACCGTAATGACGCAAACCCGTCGAGTGATCGCGGGCTTCTGTGCGGGAGGTTATTCGCAGGCGGGAGGGAAATGATGAGGGTTTCTCTGATCGGTGCGACCGGCAATGCCGGATCGCGTATCCTGGCCGAGCTCGCGCGGCGCGCTCACCGCGTCACGGCCATCGTGCGGCACCCTGAGAGAGTGCCGCGTTTCGACGGCGTCATCGCGAGGGAATGCGATGCCAACCGCGCAGATGATCTCGCATCGCTGCTGGCAGACCACGACGTTGTCGTCAGCAGTCTCCATTTCCTGGATGGCCAAGCCGACAAGCTGATCGACGCGGTACGCCGCTCGCGCGTGCCACGCTACGTCGTCGTCGGCGGTGCGGGCAGTCTCGACAACGGCAATGGCGTCAAGTTGATCGATGCCGGCGGCGTCCCTGAACCATACAAAGCCGAGTCGCGCGCCGGGTGCGATTTCCTCGACTCGCTGCGACAGACGGCGGACCTCGACTGGACGTTCCTTTCGCCGTCCGCGCAGTTCGTCGCCGGCGAGCGCACCGGCGTCTTCAGAACCGGTGCAGACACCGCCCTGCGCGATGCCAGCGGGCGAAGCTGGATCTCCTACGAGGACTACGCGGTCGCTCTGGTCGACGAGATCGAGCAGCCGCGCCATTCCAGGCGCCGATTCACGGTCGGCTACTGACGACTACAGACCAGAAAAGTACATAACTCGACAAAAGGGAGGGAAGTGATGCGGAAAGCAAGAGGCGCGCTGTTGGCCGCCGTCGTTATGGTGATCTCGACCTGCGCAAGTCAGGCTGAGAAAGTGTACGATCAAGGCGCGAGCGACACCTCGATCAAGATCGGCAACACGATGCCGTACAGCGGGCCGAATTCCGCTTTCGCCGTCGTAGGCCGAACACAAGCCGCCTATTTCAAGATGATCAACGATCAGGGCGGGATAAATGGCCGCAAGATCGACTACATCTCCTACGACGACAGCTACAGTCCGCCCAAGACGGTGGAGCAGGTCCGCAAACTGGTCGAGAGCGACGAAGTGCTGTTGCTCTACAGCGTCTTGGGTACGCCGACCAATTTGGCGGCGATCAAGTACATTACCGCCAAGAAGGTGCCACACCTTCTGACCGCGTCCGGCGGGACGGTGTTCGGGGACCACAAGCAATTTCCATGGTCGATGGGATTTCAGCCCCACTCGCAGGGCGAGACTTCCGTATATGGACGATACCTCGCGGAGAATTATCCGAATGTGAGGATTGGCGTTCTCTACTCCGCCGATGGTCTTGGTCGTGACAACATCACCGGATTCAAGAAGGGCCTCGGCGACAAGGTGAGCAACATCGTCGTCGAGCAGACCTACGAAGTGACGGACCCAACCATCGACTCGCAACTGGTGAAGATCCGCACCACGGGCGTCGACGTCTTCGTGAATCTTACGACACCAAGATTCGCTGCGATAGCGATCCGAAAAGCTGCGGAAATGGGGTGGAAGCCGCTGCACATCCTGGTCGGTATTTCGCTTTCGATCGAGAACGTTCTCAAACCGGCCGGCCTCGAGAACGCAAAGGACATCATCACCTCAAACTACGTCAAGGAGTTCGGCGACCCGGCCTGGGATAGCGATCCAGGAATGAAGAAGTTTATCGCCTTCATCGACAAATATCTTCCAGGCGAGAACAAGCACAACTGGAACATCGGATATGGCTACATGTCCGCGCAAACCATGGTGCATATCCTTCAGCAATGCGGTGACAATCTCACCCGTGCCAACGTCATGAAGCAGGCCGAGAATTTGAAGGATTTTGAACTCGACCTTCTGTTGCCCGGTATCAAGATCAACACGTCGCCGACGGATCACTACCCGATCCAGCAAGTCCAGATGCACAGGTTCGATGGTACTCGCTGGCAAAGTTTTGGGCCCATCCTGGCGCTCGACTGAGCAGAAGCATAAAGCCCGAAGCCGTTCGTTGCGGCTTCGACCGCAAACTGGATGGAGCAGGAAAGCTCCATCCCGGCGAGCCGGCCTGCTCGGCACCCGTTCCGGTGTTCCACCCCAGCACATTGAGTAAATGCCCCCATGGACGCAATGCTGGCTGGCAAGACGATCTTCATCAGTGGCGGCTCGCGCGGCATCGGGCTCGCCATCGCGATGCGCGCGGCGCGTGATGGTGCCAACGTCGCCATCGCGGCCAAGACTGCAGAACCGCATCCGTCGTTGCCGGGGACGATCTACACCGCGGCTCGACAGATCGAGGAGGTCGGCGGGCACGCGCTGCCGCTTGTCTGCGATATCCGCGACGAGGAACAGGTCGAAGCGGCTGTGGCTGCGACCGTCGCCCGGTTCGGCGGCATCGACATCTGCCTCAACAATGCCAGCGCGGTGCGGCTGACGGGAATTCTCGACACACCCGTGAAGCGCTACGACCTGATCAATGGCGTCAACACCCGCGGCACCTTCCTGGTGACGCAAAAATGCCTGCCGCATCTTCTTGCCGCCGAAAACCCGCATATTCTCAACATTTCACCGCCGCTCCACATGGAGGAGCGCTGGTTCGCGCCGCACGTTGCCTATTCAATTGCCAAATTCGGCATGAGCCTCGTGATACTCGGCGTCGCCGGCGAGTTTCGCGGACGCGTTGCCGCCAACGCGCTTTGGCCGCGAACGGCCATCGATACCGCCGCGATGGCGGAGTTCAAGTCGCATCTCGATATCGGCCGGCTGCGCTCGCCAGAGATCATGGCAGATGCCGCCCATCTGATCCTTAACTCCGATGCAAAGACCGTAACCGGTAATTTTTTCGTCGACGATGAGGTGCTGGCCGCCCACGGCGTCACCGACCTCAGCCGCTACAACCCACCTGGTGTTGTCGACATTGACGTCACGCCTGATCTGTTCGTTCCGAGCCTTCGGGAAATTGCCGGGAGGGACAGATGAACGATGGCCGGACGTGGCTACGACGCAGCGGTGCTTCTGGTTCGCTTGGAGCTGCGCACCTTCGGTTCGGGTATGCCGTTTTCGATAAGCAACTCCCGAGAACGCGCGATCAGGCTTGGGGCGAGAGCATCATCTACACCGAGCAAGCGCAGACTAACGCGCGCGAAGCGTTCCTCATGTTCGGCAATATTTCCGGTGTCCGCAAGCGCGGTCAGCTCCGCGATGAGAATCCACGGAAAAACCTTCAACCAGTATTCATGGCCGCCGGCCGGCCGCAAGACTCCGGCCTCGACTGCCCGGCGCTCAGACGACACCATGAACGGCGTAGCGGCCTTGTAGAACTCCTCGACAAATACATATGGGCGACCGAGCAGCCAGTGGATGGCGGGGTCCTGCCACAGCGTGCGCATGATCACCCCTGCGCCGACGCAGGGAAGCAATTCGACGCGCTCCGCCTTCTCCAGGATGCTGCCGGTGCGATCCGCGACCCGTTGCAGCGACGCCGCGACCAGCGCTCCGACGATCTCGTCGATCGATTTGAAGTGATTGTAAAACGAGCCATACGCGACGTCAGCCTGCTCGGTGATGTCGTTGACGGTCGTGCCATCGATTCCCTTGCGCCGAAAAACCTGATCGGCCGCGGCAAGGATGGTTTCGCGTGTCCGTTGGCGCCGACGCTGATTCCGGTTGGCTTCTGTGGGCGTATCGCCCTTGGTGATCTTGGTCGCCATCTAAACTCTGAACAGCCGCAACAGGCCAACGGCCCTGATGCGCTTGCGTCGCGGAAGCACGGTGAATCCGATTCTCATTTGACGACCCTAACATCATTGTGCGGGTCGATTCCATTCAATTGTGGACGAGCTGTCATTGATGACATGTCGTGCTCAACCGCGGGCCGGGGCTGCGCGCAAGCGACAGTTGGCCAACCCCAATCAGCGGAGGACATCTGATGAGCCCCGAGGACAATGTAGTGATGCGATGGGCGAGGGCCTGGAGCACGCAAGACGTGCCGTTGTTTCTGAGCCTGTTCGCCGACGATGCTCGCTATTGCGACGTCGCTTTGGACAAGGTGTTGGACGGACGTGCGGCCATCAGGACCTTCTTCGAAGGGACTTTCGCGACATTCCCAGACTTCAAAATGGAAATAGTGCGCAGCGCGGTAACTGCGGACGCTGCGGCTGGCGAATGGATCATGTCCGGTACTTTTCTGGGAGAGTCGTTTGGCGAGCTCCCGACCGGAAAGTCGTTTCGGGTCCAGGGCTGCTGCTTCATGAAGCTCTTGGGCGGGCGGATCGTCGAACACAGGGATTATTGGAATCCGGCGGCGTTTGACCGGCAGGTCAAGATCTAGAGCGTTTTCCAGCGAAATGGATACCGGTTCGCGTCAAGAAAACGCGCCAAATCAAGAATCTAGAGCCCCGTCGAAGGATGCGCATTCGGGATGTTCCCTGATGGGGTGCGAAATGTACAGTAAGTCAATATTGACATAGTATTCAAAATGGGTTTTGATCGGAGAATAGAGAGCGCGCAGGTCGAGCGGCAAGGGCGCGCAATCGCATAACAACGCAGTAGGGGAGGCGAAGAATGAAGCACGTCGGCCATTTCATCGCCGGTGAACTATTCCCGGCAGACAGCGGTTCGCAGATCTTCAATCCGTCAAATGGAAAGCTTACCGCCATTGCGGCAATCGGGACGTCGGCCGAGGTCGATCGAGCCGTAGCCGCCGCCCGTGCCGCCTTTCCGGCCTGGTCCTCGCAGGGCCTGCAAAATCGCGCGACCCTCATGCTCGATCTGCGCGCTGCACTCAGGAGTGCGCGTGATGAGCTCGTCGACATCGTGGTTGCCGAACTAGGCAAGACGCTCGCGGATGCCGGCGCTGAGGTTGATCGCGCCATCGAGGTGTTGGGTCAGTTGGCCTCGATCGGAAGTTGGTACGGCGGCGCCTTCAGCCCGGGTGTATCCCGGGGCGTCGATGCGACGGAGGTTCGCTTCCCCATCGGCGTGGTTGCCGCGATCAGTCCATTCAACTTCCCGGTGCTGATCCCTGTCGTGCAAAGCGCAATGGCGCTCGCTTGCGGCAATACCGTCGTCCTCAAGCCAAGCGACCGCGATCCCTCGGCTACGCTTCGCCTCGCCGAGATATTTTCGAGCGCAGGTCTTCCGCGGGGCGTTCTGAACGTGGTGCTTGGCGGCAAGGCCATCGTGGATCGTCTGGTCGAGCACCCCGATGTCGCCGGCATCAGCTTCGTTGGCTCGACGCCTGTCGCGAAAGCCATTCGAATCGCCGGTGTCAGCCACAACAAGCGGGTGCAGGCATTTGGTGGCGGCAAGAACCACATGGTTGTCCTGGCGGATGCAGATCTGGATCTTGCCGCGGATGCGGCTGTTTCCGCTGCCTATGGTGCGGCAGGGCAGCGTTGCATGGCGGTTTCGGTGGTGGTCGCTGTCGGGTCGATTGCCGACGCACTCGTCCGCAAGATCCAGGATCGGCTCGCGAAATTGCGCACAGGCGATCCCGCTGAAGCCGGTACCGAGGTCGGCCCGTTGATCACGGCGGAAAGTCGCGATCGGATTGCCTGCTACCTCGCCAACGCTGCATCCGAGGGTGCGTCGGTCGTGGTCGATGGCCGTGGCGTCGAAGGCAAGGGTGACGGCTGGTTTCTCGGCCCGAGCCTTGTGGACCATGTGCGCCCTGGTATGGCTGTTCATTCCGATGAAATTTTCGGGCCAGTTCTGTCGGTTGTTCGTGCGACCAGTTACGAGGACGCCGTCGCGATTATCGAGGGGCACCCGCTCGGCAATGGGGCAGCCATCTTCACCAACAATGGCGCGCTCGCCCGCCGTTTTGTCGACGAGGTCGAGGCCGGTCAGATCGGCATCAATGTGCCGATTCCGTTCCCCGTGTTCTTTCATAACTTCGCCGGCTGGAAGGACAGTGCCTTCACCGAGACGAAACTGTTCGGTCCGGGCGCAATAGCCTTTCACACGCGGACCAAGACCGTCTCGGCCCGTTGGCCTGACGCCAGCCCCACCAAGGTCGATCTCGCCTTTCCGACAGCGAACTAACTACCGGAGTACGACGCATGCGCTTTGTTGGTTACGTCAAATCCGGCGGGCGGGATCCGCAAGACCGTATGATGGGCGTCGTGATCGACGACAAAGTCGCGCCACTCGCGTCAATTGATGCGTTTTATGGCGATCTATCCGGCTGGAAGCAGCGGGCCTCGGAGCTGAGCGAGGGCGAAATTCCGCTCGCCGACCTGACGCTCGCGCCGCCGGTGCCCCGCGACGCGAAGATCGTTTGTGCGGCCATCAATTACGTCAAGCACGGGGCAGAAGCGAACCTGCCGACGCCGACCTTCCCGAACTTGTTCGCGCGATGGCCATCCGAGCTTGTCGTCGATGGTGCAGACATTCCGGTGCCGGCTGCCGAACCTGACGGGCTCGACTGGGAAGTCGAGCTGGCCGCTATCGTGGGCGCCACCATTATCGACGCCGACGAGAGAGCGGCTGCCGCAGGTGTATTCGGATACACCGTCGCGAACGACGTCAGCGGCCGCGCAGCGCAGCTTCAGTCCGTTACGCTGAGCACGGGTCAATGGGCGCTCGGCAAGAACGTGGACAAGAGCTGTCCCATCGGCTCCTTCATAGAGACGGCGGACGCCATTTCCGTTGCGAACCTCAAGCTCGAAACCATCGTGGATGGGCAGGTCATGCAGTCCGGCACCACCGCGGACATGGTGTTCAGCGTTCCAGCGCTCATCGCCTTCACCTCTCGCCATGTCACGCTGCGGCCCGGCGACATCATCCTGACCGGAACGCCCGACGGCGTCGGGCTTGGCCGCAACCCGCGGATCTACATGAAGCCGGGCGCCTCGCTCACCTCCCGGATCGAAGGGCTGGGCAGCGTTACCAACAAGATCGTCGACAGCACGTATCGCAAATAGCGAACCAAGCAAGGGAGAAACAAATGGCACGCGTTGAACGAATCGTCGAAGGACCGATCGTGGTGGACACGACGGCTCCGGATAGCGCACTGACACGTGAAGAGATTATTGCGCGCAATCTGAAGGTGGTCGAAGCGCACTTCCACAATGAGACGCCCGAGCATGTCGATAGAGCAATCGCCCTTTACGGCGACACGATCAGCTGGGAGGCGCCCACGCGCGGTATCGTGATGAACGACAAGAAAGAGATCCTCGAAGCCTATCGCGCGATCTTCCGCACCGTCGCCTATCGTCGCGTGGTGCCTTTGCGCCGGTTTGCCACCGAGCAATTCGTGTTCGACGATCAGATCGGCCACATCACCGTGGTGGGCAACGAAATGCCCAACATTCCCTATCCCATCGGGGCGGAGCTCGCCGTACGCCTGACCCATCTCTTCGAAATGAAGGACGGCAAAATCGTTCGCGAAATCGCCTACGAGATGTGGCGCGAGGAGGGGGCGCCCAATGCCGTCGACTTCATACCGCCGGGTACCCCGGAGATCGTCTTCGCCCCTGCGTGAGGAGGTGGGGTGACTGCCCCATCTGCGAAAGGCGCCGACAAGATCCCTCAGCTCGTATCGTCACGGACGATGAGGATTAGCGATGCAATCACTGGACACAATGCCGAGCGTGCCTCGCCGTATCGACGATAGCTGCCTTCGTCAGCTATTCCTGGATGCGCGCACGCATAATGGCTGGCTCGACAAGCCGGTTCCCGACAGCATGCTCCGCGAGCTGTACAATGTCGTCAAGTTCGGCCCGACCAGCATGAACACGCAACCGATGCGGTTGCTGTTCCTCCGTACGGCGGCCGCGAGGGAACGTCTCAGGCCCCACCTTGGACTTGCAAACGTCGACAAGACGATGGCCGCTCCAGTCACGGCCATCGTAGGCTACGATCTCGCCTTCCATGAGCATTTGCCGACGCTGTTTCCGCATCGGCCGGATGCGAAAGCCGTGTTCGAGGGTAAGCCGCCACTGATCGAGGTGACGGGCTTTCGTAACAGTAGCCTCCAGGGCGCCTATCTCATCATCGCGGCGCGCGCACTCGGACTGGATTGCGGGCCAATGTCGGGTTTTGACAATGCCGGGGTCGATGCGGAGTTTTTTCGAGGCACGCAGGTCAAGTCCAATTTTCTGTGCAACGTCGGCTATGGCGATCATTCGAAGGTTTTCGCCCGCTCGCCACGGCTGGATTTTACCTCTGCCTGCACGCTTCTTTGACCGCGCGGATACAGTTTCCCAATCCAGCTTGCGAAGGAACATGGACATGACGAGCAGTGCGGAGCGGCAGGGAGAGATCGGAACCACGGCGGCAGACGCCAGCGAGTTCGACGCGCTGATGCACGCTAATATTGCACGGGTCTTCAACGAACGCGATCCAGGCCGCCGCCGCATAGCGCTGAGCGAACTGTATTCCGAGGGCGCCATACTTTACGATCCCGAGACCGTCGCAACCGGATGGGACGCGATCTCGCAGGCCGTCGAGGATTTGCTCCTCCGGTTGCCACCCGACTTCGTGTTCACCGCGGCCGGACGCGCTGCGGGCCACAATGGCGCTGCCCGACTGTTCTGGCGCGCGGGTCCGTCCGATGGCCCCGTGGCCGTGACGGGCACTGACGTCGCTCATATTGAGAACGGGCGTATCAAGCTGCTCTATGTCTTCGTTGATCCACACTAGGAGCTCTCGTTCGATCTGTGCGGCTTCGATGAAGGTCGTCCAGGCGGCTTGGGAGGCATGGAACACTCCGATGGAACACGCGATCGCAGACATGGAGCGGCGCCGGTACGAAGCGATGAGGCAGGCGGACATCGCCGTATTGCGCGAAGTTCTGGACGACTTGCTGGTTTATGCGCATTCAAACTCGGCAACAGATGACAAGGAGTCCTACCTGGCGAAAGTGCAGGCTGGATACTTTCGCTATGAGTCGATCTCAATCGAAGAACAAGGCACTTTGGTGCTTTCGGAAGTGGCGCTTCTTCGCGGCCGTATGAGGGCGCGTGGATTGCTCAACGGTTCACCGTTGATCCTGGATAACCGCTTCCTGGCCGTGGTTCGCAACTCGGGAGGACAATGGCGTCTGCTCAGCTACCAGCCGACGCCAGTAAGCTAAGAGCCTCACGGTCTCGAGCCGGGCATGACTGCCGTTGAGTCTTGGTCCGACCAGATTGAAAATTGCAGGTATTGACAGGTCCGCTTCCTATTAAGACCAACTGAGCCGCTGCAGACCGATAAAGGCGTCTGCCGGGCAGACGAAGACCTGCGAAACAACTCGACCGTTAATGGGCCGTTCGATGAAAGAAGATGGGAAGCGTCGTTTAGCCTTTTGGCGCGATAACGCCGCCGAATCTACGATCAGAGAGGAAGGACTCTCGCCAGATCGAATGTGCAGAGGTAGTTTGAGACCACCGAAACAGAGTAACGAGCGACTAAGCGAGGCGTTTCTGGTGGTGCGGTGCTCCACAGGCGATGAAATGAAAACGTGATAAGTGATTGATTTCTTGGTGGGCCCGGCAGGACTCGAACCTGCAACCAGACCGTTATGAGCGGCCGGCTCTAACCATTGAGCTACAGGCCCCGCCGCGAGCGGCCGAAAGAGGCCGCCGGCAACGGTGCTGGCATCGTTTACAGGCATG
>Ga0207675_100007481_pt1 | contig 10322 bp, 8 predicted proteins | sample KBSSwiS42_FD_184305 | JGI IMG/M metagenome (GOLD analysis project Ga0207675, IMG submission 184305) | Switchgrass rhizosphere microbial communities from Kellogg Biological Station, Michigan, USA - KBS Switchgrass S4-2 (SPAdes) (version 2) | ecosystem: Host-associated > Plants > Roots >...
GGGCCGGTTCGCCTGCGGCGGCCCGCGTCGGGCCAAGCCGCGCGGCACTCTAGACGCAACACTAGCTGATTTCATGCGGCGCCTTCGGCGCCGACGTGTTGCGTCTCGCACCCAGTTCCAGAGCATGGGCCGCAAGCGCTTCCGTTTCGAGCTCTTCGTGAGCTCGGCGCTGGGCGAGGCATTCGACACCAGGAATGCCCGCCGTAGCCCCCTGCCTCCGCTCGGCAGTTCGGTCTGATTCTGATCGAGGCGGGCGCGCCCGGGGGCTGGACGCCACCGCGACGTGGGCTTACTCGACGTGGATGACGCAAAAGGAGAACTTGCGTGTCTGGTGTCCGGAGGGGACGCGAGGGGCGCTGTGCATTCATGGCCTGACGAGCGAGTATGCGATCGACCCGGTCGGGGAATGTGTGGTGGGGTTGGTCGTCGCTGGCGACATGGAGGTGCAGCGCGGGCGCGAGCGGCACTTGTTTCGTGCGGGCGACCTTTGTGCGTGGGATGCGTCCGCGCGACATTCGGGCAGGCCGTATCGGAGTCGGGGTTGGCAGGCGCGCTTGATCATGGTCGAGTCGTCTGCGCTCGCGGAGCTCGTGGCGGATCCCGAGGCTGGTCGGGGGCTGCGCTTTCCCCTGCAGCCGCGCATCGACGATCCGCTCTTGGCCGCGCGCTTCGCGAGCCTGCATCGCGCTCTCGAGCGTCCGGCGCCGGCGCTGGAGCGCGAGGTCGTGCTCGCTGAGTGGCTGCTCGATCTGTTCGGGCGTCCGCTGGCCACGGGAAAAGCAGCGCCGCGAGAAGCAGCGTCGCGCGCGCTCTGCGATCCCGCGCTGCGCCGCGCTCGGGAGCTGCTCGATGATGAGTCGGCGGCCGACTTGACGCTGGAGCGGCTGGCCCTGACGGCAGGCTCGAGCCGGCACCGCTTGACGCGGCTGTTCCGGCTCGCTTACGGAGTTCCGCCGCACCGCTATCAGCTCGCGCGGCGTCTGGGCCGTGCGCGCGTGCTCTTGGAACGTGGCATCCCCATCGCCGCAGCGGCCACGCTGGCCGGCTTCTTCGATCAGAGCCATCTGCATCGTCATTTCCGGCGGGCCTTCGGCTTCACGCCGGCGCGCTACGTGGCGCTGCTGCGCTCAGACGTACAAGACGGCAGGCAGCTCGCAGATCCAGACTCGCCCCTGGAGGTTGTCTCATGAACGTAACTGCTCACATTGTCGTTCCGGATGCGGCGGCGGCCGCTGCCTGGTACGTGAAGGCCTTCGGCGCCAGCGAACGAAGTCGAATCCCCTTGCCCGGCGGGAAGGTACTGTCCGTGGAGCTCGTGCTCGGAACCTCGGTGCTGCACCTCGGCAGCGAATTTCCCGCGTTCGGGATCGTCTCGCCGCTCACGCTCGGTGGCACGGCAACCGTGCTGCAAATCGAGACGGCCGACGCCGCTCAGCTCTGGGCCCGTGCGCTCGGCGCGCAGGCGACGGTCCGGCATGCGCTGGCCGAGCAGTTCTGGGGCGAGCTGCATGGGCAGCTCGGCGATCCCTTCGGGCATCGCTGGAACATCGCGCAGAAGCTGCGAGACGTGCCGCACGACGACCTGGTCAGGGCCGCGGCGCAGGCGTTTGGCGCCGGCTGACGCGACGACGCGCGAGCGCTCGCGCGGAGGCAGGCCCCCGCCGGCGACGCTCAGAGGGCGAGCGCGACGGCCCCAGCCTCGCGCGGTTTGTGCACGTGAATGGTCTCGATGAATCGGACGCGCTGGGGCTCGGTCCGCAGCACGAGGGACATGGTGCGAGAGCCCTGGCCGAACGAGCGCACGCCCTTGATCAAGCTGCCGTCGGTGACTCCCGTCGCGGCGAACACGATGTTCTTTCCGGAAGCGAGATCGCAGGCTCGGTAGACACGCCGAAAGTCGCGGATGCCCATCTTTTGACAGCGCTCTTCGTGTTCGCTGCTGTCGACGACGAGGCGCGCCAAGATCTCGCCGCCCAAGCAGCGCAGGGCGGCCGCGGTCAGCACGCCTTCGGGGGCACCACCGGTGCCCATCACCGCGTGCACGCCAGTGCCGGCGAGGGCGGCGCAAATGCCGGCCGTCAGGTCACCGTCGCTGATCAAGCGGATGCGGGCACCGGTCGCGCGAATCTGCTGGACGAGGTGTTCGTGGCGCGGTCGGTCGAGCACCATGACCACCAGCTCTTCGACCCGTCGCTCGAGCGAGCGCGCGATGGCGCGCAAGTTGTCCTCGACCGGCGCGTCGAGATCGACGAGATCGCGCGCGGCAGGGCCAACGATCAGTTTTTCCATGTACAGGTCCGGGGCGTGGAGCAGACCGCCGCGCTCCGATGCCGCCAGCACGGCGATGGCGTTGGGCTCGCCATTGGCGCACAGGTTCGTGCCCTCGAGCGGGTCGACGGCGATGTCCACCTCGGGAAAGCGCTCGCGGCCACGCCCCGGCGCGGTCCCGAGCTTCTCGCCGATGTACAGCATGGGTGCCTCGTCGCGCTCGCCCTCTCCGATCACGATCGTGCCGTCGATGGGCAACGCGCCCAGCTCGCGGCGCATGGCCTCGACGGCGACCTGATCGGAGTAGTGGCGGTTGCCCTGGCCCACGGTTTTCGCGGCGGCCAGCGCCGCCTGCTCCACCACGCTCAGGAACTCGAGCGATAGATCCGCGTCGAGCGCGGCTGCTGGCGCTCCGGGCGTGTTCAGCTCCTGGTCGCTGCGTGGACTCCAATTTCTTCTGGCGCTGGCTCGTGCTGACATGGGTTCTCCTCGGGGAAGCTGCTTCGAGCGCTCGTCAGCGCTGGTACTGGGCGAAGTTGTCGGCGAAACGCCCGGCGAGCGCCCGTGCTTGCTCGTCGTAGCGCTGGACGTCTCCATACGAGGAGCGCGGATCGAGCACCTCGACGCGGACTCCGGGGACGTGCGTCGGCACGTGCAGGCCGAAGTGCTCCTCCCGACGCAGCGGAGCCTGGTCCAGCTCGGACGACAGGATCGCGCGCACGATGCGCCGTGTCTCATCGATCGGCATGCGCTGGCCGACGCCATAAGGCCCACCGGTCCAGCCGGTATTCACCAACCAGACGCTGGCACCGGACGCCTGCACGCGCTGCTGCAACAGGCTCGCGTAGCGCAGCGCCGGCCGCGGCATGAACGGTGCGCCGAAACAAGCGCTGAAGGTGGGCTGCGGGGTCTTCTGGCCCGCTTCGGTGCCGGCCACCTTCGCCGTGTAACCGCTCAGAAAGTAGTAGCCGATCTGCTCGCCGCTCAGCTTGGCCACGGGCGGCAGCACGCCGAAGGCGTCCGCCGTCAAGAACACCACATGGCGGGGCGCCCGCACCACCTCGTTCGACCAGACACGCTCGAGCGCGCTGAGCGGATAGGCCGCACGGGTGTTCTCCGTGATGCTGGCATCTTCCCAGGCGACCTCTCCCGTGCTCGGGTTCAGCACCACGTTCTCGATCAAGCACAGGGGATGGTGCACGGCGCGCCAGATGGCGGGCTCGTACTGCGCGGACAAGTTGATGCACTTGGCGTAGCAACCTCCCTCGAGATTGAAGACGCCCGCGTCCGCCCAGGCATGTTCGTCGTCGCCGAGCAGGTAGCGGTCTGGGTCCGCCGAGAGCGTGGTCTTGCCCGTGCCGGAGAGACCGAAGAAGACGGCGCTGTCACCCGCCTCGCCGACGTTCACGGCCGCGTGCATGGTCAGGATGCCCTCGCCGGGCAGCGCGAAGTTCAAGAAGGAGAACACCGCCTTCTTCACCTCGCCCGCGTAACCGGTGCCGCCGATCAAGATCATGCGCTTCGAGGGGTGGATGACGATGAAGGTGCCGCTCGCGGTGCCGTGCAGCGTTGGGTCGGCAAAGCACTCGGGGCTGTGCAGGATGGTCAGCGGCGTGCTCGTCAGCGCGCCGCGCGGAGCTTGAAAGAGATGATGGGCGAACAGAGCGTGGGCCGGCGAGGTGCTGATGAGCCGCACCGGCAGGCCTTCGTGGCCCCCGGCGTGGCGCGTCACCAGGTAGGTCTCGCGCTCCGCGAGGTGGCGCCGCAAGTGACGTTCGAGTGCGCTGAAATGCTCGGCAGACAGCCCTTGATTGACCGAGCCCCACGCCACGCTGTCGGAGGTGAGCGCATCCTTGACGATGTAGCGGTCGCGCGGGGCACGCCCGGTGAAGGCACCGGTGCGCAGCACCAAGGCACCGGCGGGCGTGCTCAGGCACTGCCCGGTGCGCAGCGCAATGCGCCGCAGCTGTTCCGGAGAGAGCTCGACACGGGGGCCCTCGTTCTGGTTGGCTACCAGCCCGAGCTGGATGTTGCTGGAACGGACGGAAGCGGGAGCGGTGGATGGCATCGGTTTTCCTAGCGCCGTGGTGGAGGCAGATGATGGAGTGGTCTGAAACGGGACAGGGTCGCGGAGCAGGCAGGCGAACACAGCTCGCGGCAAAGCACGCAAACGTGCGAGTGAGTCGCACTTCGAGTCAGGCGAGTGGAACGCCCGCTGAGCACGTCCTCGGCGTCCTTCATTTGTGACACGCCGAAGCGCAGCGTCAACCGCTCGAGCGGCGTTGGCGGTAGCACCTGTCAATGCAAATTCGACGACCATCTGTAAACGTGTAAACCTTGTAAAGTGACGCGAGCGACCCAGCGCTTGGGGCAAAAGGTGCGTGCCCTGCGGCGCCGGGAGAAGCTCAGCCAGAGCGAGCTCGCCAGCCGCCTCGGCATCTCCCCGAGCTACTTGAACCTGATCGAGAACAATCACCGCGCGCTGCCCTCGGCGCTGCTGCTGCGCCTGGCAGAGATGTTCGACCTCGAGCTGCACGCGTTTGCGGCCGATGACGAGAGCCGCCTGACGGCAGCGCTGTTCGAGGCGCTGTCCGATCCATTGTTCGAAGCCGAAGAGGTGCTCGCGAACGACGTCCGCGAGCTACCGAGCCAGAACCCAGCTGTGGCGCGGGCCATGATCTCGCTGTACCGGGCGTATCGCAGCGCCAATGCCGCAGCGGACGCGCTGTCGGCACGGCTGTTCGAGGGCGAGCGCGAGGGCCGCACGGGGCTGAGTCACGTCTCCTCGGAAGAGGTCAGCGAGCTGATCCAGCAGCACATGAACCACTTTCCGGAGCTGGAAGCCGCGGCCGAGCTCTTGTGGCAAGAGGCCGAGCTCGAGCCCGACGATCTGTACTCGGGTCTGGTGCGGCACCTGAAGAAGGCTCACGGTGTCCAGGTACGTATCGTCCCCGCGGGCGCACCGGAGCGCTTGCTGCGCCAGTACGACCCGCGAGACAAGACGCTGCTTCTCTCCGAGCTACTGCCGAACCGCTCTCGCAAGATGCAGCTCGCCTACCAGATCGCCTTGCTGTCAGAGGAGCGGGTCCTCGACCGGCTCACGGAGGATCCCTTGCTCAGCTCCGGACCCTCAAAGACGCTGGGGCGCGTCGCGCTCGCCAATTACTTCGCCGCCGCCGTGCTCATGCCGTACGAGCCGTTCTTGGCGGCAGCGCGCGAAGTGCGCTACGACATCGACGTGATCGGTCGCCGCTTCGGCACCGGCTTCGAGCAGGTCGCGCATCGCTTGACGACGCTGCGGCGACCCCGGGCCGAGGGCATCCCGTTCCACATGATCCGGATCGACGTGGCGGGGAACATCTCCAAGCGCTTCAGCGCCTCGGGCATCGCCATCGCGCGCTTCAGCGGTGCCTGCCCGCGCTGGAACATCTTCTCCACCTTTGCCACGCCGGGCATGATTCGCATCCAGCTCTCGCGCATGCCGGATGGCTCCAGCTATTTTTGCATCGTTCGCACCGTGCAAGCCGATAACCACGGCTACCACGCGCCGCCGCGAATTCACGCCGTCGGCCTCGGCTGCTCGGTCGCGCGTGCCCGCGAGCTGGTCTATGCGGACGGCCTGAATCTCGAGCACCTGGACGCAGCCGTGCCTGTCGGCGTGAGCTGCCGGCTGTGCGAAAGAAACGACTGCGAGCAGCGGGCAGTCCCCGCCTTGCGCGAGCCCCCGCTCATCGACGAGAACCGGCGCGGAGTCTCTATCTACGCCCCCGTTGCCCGCGCCACAGCGGAGAAGGCAACGGCGGGCCCGAAGCGGCGAGCGAAGCGCTGAGCCCGGAGCCCGGGCTCGACGCCCGGGTCACGGACTCGAGTGCGCGCGCAGCTCACTGGCCGCAGGCAACCCAGGTCGACGCATCTGCGTTTGACGTGCAGCCGAAACCGATGAACGTCTCCATGCCACCGCAGTGGCCCGAGGCGGTGCAACAGCCGGCCATGGGCGGCGAGCCAGGCGGGAACTCGACGGTAGGGCACGCCGTGTCCAGCACACCCGGTTGGTCGCGCTCGGTACAACCCGGAAACCCGAATTGGGACATGTCGGCGCCGCACTTGTCTGCCACCACGGCGCGATTCGCGGTCACGTCTGCGGCGGCGGTGCAGCAGACCGTGCCGAGCGGCGGGGTGGAACACGCGCTAACGGCGCAGGCCGCCGTCGTGTCGCCCGAGGTGAGCTGATCGGCATCGGACAGGTTCTCGTCGCCCGTGTTCGTCTGCGGATCCGTGTTCGTCTGCGCAGCGGGCGGCGTGGTGTTCTGATCCTTGCGCACGACGTCGTTGTCTGCCCCGCAGGCGACCAGCGGTAAGCAGAGTGCGAATGAAATTCCTAGCAGGCTAGGCAGCTGATAACGGCTCAATGGGTCCCTCGAGGCTTGGTTGCGAAGTGTTGCGTCTCTGAGATCGGCCCATTGACGAGCAACCAAAGTCGTTTCTCTGGGGCGTGGCGGCCCTTGGGCTCGACGTTCGGCCACACCCGTCTCTGCTCGCTCACCTGAACCCTCACGCGCCAGGGGCGGAGCGCTGCGACGGAGCGCAGACCAGCGGCTGGGCCGAGGCCCTTTTTGTGAGCTTTCCCGGGTCATTTCGTGCTAGCCGTGCGCTCACGACCTCGACGCAGCGCTGACCGTTTCCGAGTTGTTTCCATGCCTTGTTGTCTCCAAGCCCGGGTACCGAGCCAATGAGTCGGAATGAGCTTCGAGACCCGCTGCCGTCGCGGGAGCAGCTCGTGCAACCCCTCTTGCAAGAGCAATTGCGCGGCGGGCAGATGTGGTCACGGGTGCTGCGACGCGGTCAGCGGCTGCGGCTGATCGACGTGGCAGGTGGGGCGAGCGTGGCGGCGCTGTTCTACAACGCCGACGAGACCAGCGAGCGCTACAACATGCCGGACACTCTGAAGGCGCAGCACATCGCGCGCTTGACGGCAGGGTTCGTGTTGTACTCGGACATGGGTCGAGTGCTCTGTTCCGTGGTGTCGGACAGCGTCGGTTGGCACGACACCATCACGGGGCATGCCTCGCGCGCGCACAATGAGGCGCGCTACGGCGCAGGCAGCTATCAGAAGCTGCGCAATGACTTCTTCCGTAACACGCGCGACAACTTCCTCACCGAGCTCGGCAAGTACGATCTCGGCAAGCGTGACCTGGTGGCCAATCTGAACTTCTTCGTCAAAGTAGCGGCGGACGAAGAGGGACGCCTGCGCTGGGTCGAGGGGCACTCGCCCGCGGGCTCGCACGTGGAGCTGCGGGCGGAGCTGAACACGCTCGTGATCTTGTCCAATACGCCGCACCCGCTCGATCCGAGCCCGCGCTATGCGCCCCAGCCGGTGGCGCTGGAAATCCGCGCGGGCTCGCCCGCCGGGGCAGATGACGCCTGCCGCCAGTCGCGCCCGGAGAACGAACGCGGCTTCCAGCTGACGGAGGCGTACTTCACATGACGCTCGCAGACAGCCGTCTGGATCCCGTGCGCGCCCTGCACGACGTCACGCTCGACTCCGGCCTCGGCTGGACCCATGTGCTCAAACCCGGGCAGATCTTGCGCATCGTCGATCTGGAAGGCAACCAGGCGGTCGACACGTTGTTCTATAACGCCGAGGACGAGAGCGAGCGCTACAGCGCAGTGGATACCGTGCGCGAGCAGGGCAACCTGTACTTGAGCGTGGGTACGCAGCTGCTCTCGACGGAGGGGCGTGTGCTGTGCACCATCGTCGCGGACACTTGCGGCCGCCACGACACGCTCGGCGGCGCCTGCGCGGCGGAATCGAACCAGGTGCGGTACGCCATCGAGAAGCGCTACATGCACAGCTGCCGCGACACGTTCCTGCTCACCATTGCCAACGAGACGCGGCACCTGAGCAAGCGCGATCTCACAGCCAACGTGAATTTCTTCATGAACGTGCCCGTGACTCCGGAGGGCAAGCTGACCTTCGAGGACGGGCTGTCGGCGCCCGGCCGCTATGTAGAGATGCGCGCCGAGATGCCCGTGCGCGTGCTGATCTCGAATTGCCCGCAGCTGAACAATCCATGCAACGGCTACGACCCTACACCCATCCGGCTGCTGATCTGGGCTGCCGGCTCGGGACATTGACGCCCTGCGAGCCGGGCCCAGGTCTGCTCTCGGTCGCGTACGTCACATGAAGCTAGAGTCGGTGTTGATCGCCAATCGCGGCGAAATTGCCTGCCGCATCCAGCGCACGCTGCGCCGCATGGGGCTGCGTTCGGTGGCGGTGTACTCCGAGGCGGAGGCGCGCGCGCGTCACGTGCTGGATGCAGACCAGGCGATCTGCGTGGGCGGAGCCGCGGCGCGCGACAGCTACTTGAACGTGGCCGCGATTCTGGAGGCGGCGCGTGCCTCGGGCGCGCAGGCAGTGCACCCCGGTTACGGCTTTCTGAGCGAGAATGCCGAGTTCGCGGCGGCGTGTGAGGCGCGAGGCATCGCCTTCATCGGCCCCACCCCCGATCAGATGCGTGCCTTCGGTCTGAAGCATACCGCGCGCGAGCTGGCACAGGCGGCGGGTTTGCCGTTGCTCCCGGGCACCGGGCTCTTGCGCGACGTCGAGCATGCGGTCGTCGAGGCCGAGCGCGTCGGCTATCCGGTGATGCTCAAGAGCTCGGCGGGCGGCGGCGGCATCGGCATGCAGCTGGCACGCAACGAGGCGGAGCTGCGCCAGGTGTTTGCCAGCGTGCAGCGCCTGAGCCAGAGCAACTTCGGCAACGCGAGCGTCTTTCTGGAGCGCTTCATCCAGCGCGCGCGTCATCTGGAGGTGCAGCTGTTCGGGGATGGCCGCGGCCAGGTGGTGGCGCTCAGTGAGCGCGATTGCTCGGCGCAGCGCCGCAACCAGAAGGTGATCGAGGAGACCCCGGCGCCCCAGCTCGCGCCGGCGCTGCGCCGCGAGCTGCTCCTTGCGGCGCTCGAGCTCGGGCGCAGTGTGGGCTATCGCTCCGCGGGCACGGTGGAGTTCGTGTACGACGCGGAGCGCGCGGAATTCTACTTTCTCGAGGTCAACACGCGGCTGCAGGTGGAGCACGGCGTCACCGAGGCCGTGCACGGCATCGATCTGGTGGAGTGGATGGTGCGCACGGCGGCGGGAGAGCCGCCGGATCTGGCGCAGGTGCCCGCGCCCCGCGGCCACGCCATCGAGGTGCGCGTGTACGCCGAGGACCCCGCGCGCGATTTTCGTCCCAGCGCGGGGCCGATCACCGCGCTCGCGTTCCCGGATGCCGAGAGCGGGGTGCGCGTGGATACCTGGATCGAGCCGGGCAGCGAGGTGAGCGCGTTCTACGATCCCATGCTGGCCAAGCTGATCGTGCACGGCAGCGATCGCGCGGACGCGGTAGCGCGGCTGGAGCGCGCGCTCGAGGCGACGCAGATCGCAGGCATCGAGACCAACTTGCGCTACCTGCGCAGCCTGGCGCAGCACCCCGCGTTCGTCGCGGGGGAGCTGATCACGCAGTCACTCGGGACACTGCGCTTTGCCTCTGCCAGCGTGGAGGTGCTGACCCCCGGCACGTTCAGCATCCTGGTCGATTATCCGGGCCGCCTTGGCTACTGGGACGTGGGCATTCCACCATCGGGGCCGATGGACGCCCTCGCGCATCGCCTCGCGCAGCGCTTGCTCGGCAACCCCGAGCACGCCGTGGGGCTGGAGTTGACGATCTCGGGGCCGAGCCTGCGCTTCGCGAGCGACACCGTGATCGCGCTGACGGGCGCGCACATGCCGGCGCTGCTCGACGGCGAGCCGCTCGCCTACGGGCGCGCGCACGCCGTGCGCGCCGGGCAGGCGCTGCGGCTCGGCGTGGCGCAGGGCGGCGGCTGCCGCAGCTACCTGGCCGTGCGCGGCGGCTTCGATGTGCCGGCCTACCTGGGCAGCCGCACGACCTTCGTGCTGGGTGGGTTTGGCGGACACGGCGGGCGGACGCTGCGGCGCGGAGACGTGTTGCACCTGGGCAGCGCCGAGCCGCTGTCGTCCCCTCTATCTTCCCCCGCTCTACTATCCCCCGCAGCAA
>Ga0207675_100007484_pt1 | contig 10319 bp, 9 predicted proteins | sample KBSSwiS42_FD_184305 | JGI IMG/M metagenome (GOLD analysis project Ga0207675, IMG submission 184305) | Switchgrass rhizosphere microbial communities from Kellogg Biological Station, Michigan, USA - KBS Switchgrass S4-2 (SPAdes) (version 2) | ecosystem: Host-associated > Plants > Roots >...
AACATTCGTGCGTCATCGAACGATGGGCGCTATGAAAAGCTGCCATTATAGTGACGACTTAATTGAAGTCAAGGCGTTTTCCGATAATGATGAAATAACAAATTTCTATTCCGTAAGCGAGACAAATCCAACGAGCAATTGCGCCCTGCTGACGATTGATTTAGTCGCACTTCCATGGTGAATTTAAGTCTCGGATAAGACAAATTGGCGTTGCGTTTGCGATCATCTGTATTGTCCGATCCGCACCTTGAAAACCTTTATCCCGCGCCTTCCTGGGAACGATTGAATCTCTAGCAAAAGGTTTGAGTAGTAGTCTGGGATTTGGTGTGTTCGCGTTCAGATAGTGGTCTGGCTCCGCGCTATTTTTCGGTGAAAACTCGCCTATTTTCACGCATTTTGGGGTTGATCAGGGCGTTTTCCGAAACAAAAAAGTTATAGACCGACCCGTCTGTTTTCTGTTACTCTGCGCCATTAAAAGCGTTCCACCCAGCCCAAATCCGCAACACGACTCGGGAAAATGTACAACCGCGTTTTAGGCAATCATATGGATACTGAACGAGTTTCACACGTAAGGCAGGAGACCGCCAATTGACCACGGCAATCGAGCAACAGCTCGAAACTTATGGAATCGAAAACTGGGGTGCTGGCTACTTTGATGTAAACCGAAAGGGAAATCTCATCGTCCGCCCCGTAGAGGGAGATCCTCGGTCAGCCGATCTAAAAGAGATCATCGACGACCTGGCCAAGCGTGGCATTACAACCCCAGTGCTGCTCCGCTTTCCGCAACTAGTAGCCGCACAGGTAAGAAAACTTCAACGCGCATTTAGCCGTTCAATTCGAGAATACGACTATCAGGGTTCACACATGTGTGTGTACCCAATGAAAGTCAATCAACAACGCTCAGTCGTCGAGGAGTATCTCCGAGAAGGCTCTCGGTATGACTTCGGACTGGAAGCGGGTTCTAAAGCTGAACTCTATGCCGCCCTCGCACTCGAACAGCCGGCTGAGAGCTTGCTCGTCCTGAATGGCTTTAAAGACCAGGAATTCATCGAGTTGGCCTTTGCGGGCGCCCGGTGTGGTAAGCGCGTGGTTATCGTGATCGAAAAGCTCACCGAACTCGACCATGTGCTCAACGTCGCGGAACGCCACGAGGGCCCGATGCCAATGGTTGGGATGCGCGTGAAGTTGTATTCGAAAGGTTCCGGGCGTTGGGAAAAATCGGGAGGTGAAGCCGCTAAGTTTGGACTGACTACGACCGAACTTCTTGAAGTCATTCGCCGGCTCGAAGAAGCCGATCGCGTTGACATGCTTAAACTGCTCCACTTCCACATCGGTTCACAGCTCACGGATATCAAGCGCATCAAAAACGCGATGAAAGAAGCGGCTCGCGTGTATGCAAAGGTCCTCCAGATGAAGGTCCCGATCGACCTCCTCGATGTCGGTGGCGGGATGGCGGTTGACTATGACGGTTCGAAGACAGCTTTTGATTCATCGGCAAACTACACGGCCCAGGAATTCGCGAACGACGTCATTTACACGATCAAGCAGGTTTGCGATGACGAAAACGTACCGCATCCCACGATTATTCAAGAATCAGGACGTTTTCTGGCGGCGTATCACGCCATCCTGATAACCAACGTGCTCGATGAAATCGAGACCGTGGTCGAAGACATTACTCCCATCGCCATCGATGAAGATGATCCCCAGGTTGTTATCGAACTCGGTGATCTGCGCGAGTCAGTGACGGTAAAGAACTATCGGGAGTATTACCACGACGCGCTGGAACATCGCGAAGAGTTGTTCACGCTGTTTAATCTCGGCCTTATTTCACTGGAGGACCGAGCGAAGGGCGAAGTTCTTTTCTGGGACGTCTGCGAGCGGGCCGACAAGTATGCACAACAAGCTAAGTACGTCTCCGAAGAGTTTGGCGAACTGCGGCGTCTACTGTGCGCCAAATACCTGACTAATTTTTCAGTATTTCGTTCAGTGCCGGATCACTGGGCGCTCGATCAATTGTTTCCGATTGTGCCGATTCACCATCTCAACAAAACGCCAACTGAGTACACAACTCTCTGCGACATTACTTGCGATTCGGATGGTATAGTCGACAAGTTCGTCGACCTTCACGACGTAAAGCAAGTCCTTGAACTCCATCCACTGAATCCGGAAGAACCGTACTATCTCGCGTTTATGCTTGTAGGCGCTTACCAGGAAGCGATGGGAAACAACCACAATCTTTTCGGCGCGCCACATGAAGCCCATGTTCACATTGACGAAGAGGGATACTTAATTAAGAAAGTGATCAGGGGAACAACTGTCGGCCAAGCAGCTGAGCGTGCTCGATATGAACGGACCTTCTTACACGAAGGGTTTCGACGTCTGATTTCACGTCGCGTAAAAGAGGGTGAGTTGAGCGAAGCAGAAGGCGCCGATCTCGCACAGTTTTATGAGTCTCGCTACGACGCTTATACCTATCTTGCTGTCAATGGCGTCAAGGGTCGTTCGAGACGAAAGTACGATTACTAAACTCATTTCACTTCGCATTGATATTCCACGGATCACACTAGTTCGAGAGGTTGACAACCCGAATGGTCACGCAACGAAAACCAAAAGCATCGAAGTACCTGACTACTCCCACGCGCCCGGTTCAAGTGGACCGTGACCGTTCGGTGGCAGGACTTCTCGAAAAGATGGAAGGCACCGGATTTGGCGGTCGCCAACTTGCCGAGGCTCATCGAATCTGGCTGGACATGTTGGGCGATAACACAACCATTATGGTCGCCGGATCGGGAGCCTTAATTCCCGCCGGGATGCGACGACTGCTCGCATACGTGATCAAAAATCGGTTCGTCGATGTGTTAGTGCTTTCCGGTTCGATGTTGTTCCACGACCTCCACGAGACCCTGGGCCGTTATCATTTCCAAGCTCATCCCACCATGACTGACGCCGAACTCGAGTCAGCGCAGATCAGCCGCATGTGGGATTTGTTAGCTAGCGACGAAGAATATCGCGAAGCCAAGGAGTGGATTGGCGGATTTACAAATCAGCTGGACCAAACACGTTCCTATTCACCACGTGAATTTCTGCATTTGCTGGGTCGCGAGTTAGCGGAAATAGCTTCTGAAGACGGTGTACTGACCTCAGCTTACAAAGCACGAGTCCCAATCTTCTGCCCCGCAATTGCTGATAGCGGTTTAGCCGTCGGGATTGCTGGTGGCCGTTTTGAGAAGAAGAACAATTTCATGTTCGACGTCATCCAGGATGTACTCGACATGATGAATGTGATGGCTCACGCTCGAATCTCCGGAATCATTAATCTCGGGGGCGGCACAACGAAGAGTTTTATTCAACAGGCGACGCTCTCGTCGTTTCTCCAAAAGGAACATCACCACGGGCACAAGTATGCAATCCAAATCTCAACCGACGCTCCTCACCCGGGTGGGAGGTCGAATGCCGTGTCGTTTGATGAAGGATTGGTTTACGGAAAGCTCGCCCGCGGCGCACACACTGCCTACGTCCCGTGCGACGCGACCATTGCTTTACCGATTCTGATTACTTCGCTTTCGCAGACCGCAGCGAAGTACATGAAAGGCCGGAAGAAACCCAACTTTACTTTCGGACGCGAACTGATCGTTGAAGCGCCCTAAATCATTTCAGATTGAAGATTGCAGAATGCAGATTTAGGATGCTGGGTGACCGCGGGCAATCTGAAATCTCCAATTCTCCCTACTCCGCACTGTACGCTCCCACCCCACAAACGTCTTCGCCAACCTTTTTGAAGAACGCGATCTTGTGTTCAGTCAGATGCGAGACAGGATTGGTCCACATATATTCGATTGATCCTTCGCTGGACTGCGCCGCCATCTCAATTATCTGTTTGCCTAACGATTTTCCGGACGCGTCTTTTAGGACATCCACACTCATGCCAACGTACTGAGAGAACCCGCCATTCGCAGTAATCTTGTGATCTGAACCCAGACAAAAGACATAGAGGTCTCGATCGCCGAACGGCGATTTCATCTTGTTGAAATCAGCAAGCGCTTGCGTTCTCCCAACCTGGCCATAGTGTTCTACTGCTTTGTCCAGCATCGCTTTCGCCTCTTCGCGTGTGCCTCGTCCGCTCGGTAATGCTTCAGGCGATGCAGCGACTGCTGCGTTGGAGTTTGAGCCACGAGCCTCGTGCATGGATTTCAGATGACTGCAACCGGCCACCAAACAAACCAAGCTCAAAACAATGATTGCCACACTTCGCATAGAGTTCTCCTTCCGAATGTCTAGGAATGAGCGCTACGTATCATCTTGAAGGATGTTATTGCAAGTGACAACGAACGTGTCCGTCGGGAATATTGATCTCAGATTGCGGATTCCAGATTTGGGTGAATCGCACAATTTTGCAACTAACGGCAGAAGAACCAGGAGTGAGGATCAATCTGCAATCTCAAATCTCCAATTTCCCGACAAGCTAAAAGCATATCGGACATTAGTTACGGCGGAGGGCGATGAAGCCTATAATTAAAAACGCGGCGCCGATTGCGATAAACGCTCGCCGACCATTAAATCCGATCGCCATGAACGCAATACCGATGGCGATAAATGGATAACCAGCGCGACCAATTCGTCTCATGAAGTTCCTTTCAACTAGGTAAGCCACTGGAGCACTTCTTCTTCACCCGTGCTCCGAGTTCCGCCAACTACGTGAATAAAGTATTCCTCAAGTGATACGGGTCCCTGGCCGTCACCGTTCAATCTAATTCCCTTTCGCAACTCGTTTAGCGCGCCTGAGGCCAACAGTTTTCCTTGCGCGATGATGGCGATATCGGAGCAGAGACGTTCCACGATCTCCAGGACATGCGAAGTGAGAAAAACCGTTAAGCCTCTCGCAGTGAGGCGCGACAAAAGATCTTTCAATGTTCGCGAAGCGATCGCGTCGACACCTTCAAACGGTTCATCGAGAAACAAGATTTCAGGTCGGTGAATCAAGGCACAGGCAAGCGAGAGCTTCTTCTTCATACCGTGCGAGTATTCAATGATGAGTTTCTTTGGCTCATCCTGGAGTTCCATTAGTTCCAGGAGTTCTTTCGCGCGTTGTGCAATTTCTGTCTTTCCAAGTCCGTACATACGACCGGTGAAGACGAGCATCTCCGCACCAGTTAGTCGTTCGAAAAGATTCAGATCCTCAGGGACGACGCCGATCCGTCTCTTCACTTCCATGGGCTGTTCTTTTATGTCCAAACCGAGAACTCGAAGTGTGCCGCTTGTGGGCGCCAGCAATCCCGTAAGCATTTTGATGGTGGTAGATTTCCCGGCGCCGTTTGGACCTAGAAACCCGAAGAAGCTGCCGCGCTTCACTTCAAGATTGAGGTGGTCGACAGCAACAAAATCACCAAACTGCTTTACGAGAAACCTTGTCTCAACGGCACTCGATGTTCCGGAGGAAAGAGGGTCAAGGGACATGTTCGAGGTTGTACGCGGTAAGGGAGTGATAGGTCAAGTCCAATGTCCGATATGCTTCAGCTTGTCGTTGACGGGAAGAATTTTATCCGCAGATGAACGCGGATAAACTCAGACAAAAAGAACTCAGGCAGATCCTTTTTCCCTTTGTCTGATCTCTGTTCACCTATGTCCGTCTGCGGCTGATTTTGTCTAAGGCAACGACAAGCTAAAGCATATCGGACATCAGGAATGGCTTTGCATCGTCCGCCCGAACACATTCCGGCAACTCGCGATGGGTGCTCATCAAGAAGGCATTGCTACTTGAAGCGAGTGCATTTCCATGAGTGGCAGCAAGCCGCACGAACTTTCCAAACGGCGACCACCCATAATAGTGACCATCGCGCAAACTGATCAGGATGTCGGCTGTGTGCTGAACCCGTTGCGTCATGAGCGAGTCATATACATTTACAACCGCATTTGGGTAACGGTGAGAGTTTGTGATCTCGAACCATGCTGAAGACGAAACAAAGCTCGGGATATCGAGTCTTCCGGCCGAATCTGTGCGGTTAATGATAGCTCGAAGATCTAAAGGATCGCCGGTAGCTATCACATATCTGTACTCACCTTTGTCGTTTCGCTCAATGCGTGCAGTGCCGTTAATTCCGTTTACCACCACACTCTCCTGATCGCGGTAAACAACAAAGTCCACGCCCGGCACTTCAGTTAACGCCGTCGCCGCCTCCTCTATCACGTCCTCCGACCCACAATAAGCAGCGGCATAGCTACACAACCCGAACGCAGGAATTGAGATCGCTCGCCCACCATTCTTCAACCCGCCTTTAACTATGAAGTTCTTACGGCGAAGATGTGTTGCCAGATCGACTCGCTGGTTCTCCTCAAGGTTCATTCCGTGATCTGAGAACAAAACGATCTCTGTCTCGTTACCACAAAAGGCGCGTATTTCATTTAGGATTTTGTCGAGTGTTTCCAGGGCAACGTTGAGGCGTTCAGGACCTTGAGCGTGAAGAAGGCCATCGGTCCCTTTCAGAAACGCAAAGTAATCGCGCGACTGAGGCGCGGCTCGAAAGCGTTCTTGAAAGCGTCGCATGTCAGTACGCCACACTCTCTCAGGCGCTACATAAATCAAAAACTCAAACGCGAGGGGTTCCTGATAGTCGAGGTTGTCCATGTAAGAGGAGGGAATTTTGTCGGGCGTCCGCCACCCAAGATATTTGCGAATCCCGCCCCGCACTTCTCTTGCATTACGGTCAAAGTAAAGACTCTCGTAGCCGGCAGGAGGAGTGGCGCCAAACATCGTTGACAAGGCGACGTTGGTCATCGTGGGGAAAGGAGAAAGAAGACGAGTCGGCGTTCCAAAAGCATCGAATAAGCCTCGGTGCTTTGCCGACACGATCAGTTTGTGCGGAACACCGTCAAGGCAGAGCAGTAGTCGGCGAGGACGAGACTTTCCCGGACCATGCCCGCGAGATTCCATATTGTTCCGTTTGTTCTTGACGGCCGACTATTGCTCGACTTCTCTTAGCGCGAATTGCTGCGGCTGGTAGGCTTGCTTCAACCCGCGCCTTGCTTCCTCGTGAGCGTCGTAGACGTTTGGACGAGTAAGCACTTCTTTGTACTGTGCCACTGCTTCATCGCGTTTACCAGAAACATCGTAAGCACGACCCGCAAACAGATGCGCCATAGTGACGAGTCCAGGCTCGGCACTGTCGACTTTTGTCGTCGTTATAAACTCTTTTGCGGCTCGATCGTTCTGGCCTGCAGTCAAAAGCACCTCACCGTACTTGAAATGAATGAGATCGAGAGCGCGAATCGCGGCGTCGCGAACATTCCGATCGCGGAGCAACTCGTCAAACGTCGCGAACGCTTCTTTCTCGGCCTGTACCGCACCGGCAATGTCTTTGTTCTTTCGCTTGACCTCAGCAATCGAAACGAGAGCATCGGCAGTTTCCAACCTAAACAGATAGTTGCGTGGATACTTCGCACTTAATTCACGTGTTATCTTCAGAACATCTTCAAAGCGCTTCTCACGCGTATAGAGCAACACCAGAACAGTCTTCGCGTCGTCCTGTGCCCAGTGGCCTTCCTTCGCCACTTGCTCCAGCATAGCCAGGCCTTTTTTCTTAGAGCCGCGATAACCGGTGACGCCTGCAATGAGCTTGATAGGAAGGGGCAGCGAACCAACCACGTACTCGTAAAGCCCAATCGTCAACTGCGCATCAATGCGTTTTGGATCCAATTTCAGAATTTCGCGCTGGTGTTCGACCGCATCATTACCATCGCGCAGGGCGGCGTAGTGGCGACGTTCGACTGCCTCTTCAAAAGAGGCCTTCAAACCTTCCGTGTTGGCCCGAAAGTCGAGCGCTTCAATGTCTTTTGGATCTACTTTTAGTCTTGCTTCCGAAAGCCGCTTTGCCTCGCGCGTGAGGGAACGAAATTCATCGACGAGCTTCGGGTCGACCTTATCGTCGCCGTTGGTGTAGAAGGATTCAGAGTTGTAAAGAGACGACTGCAGACGACGAGACTCGTACAGCGTTTTGATCCACAGCCGTGCGGCTAATAGCTGTGGGCCAGCGGGGTGATTCGGGTACAGATCGGCAATTTGTTTGAAGTCTCGATAAGCCTTGTCGTAGTCGATATTGTAGAGAGCTTCGAGCCCGCCCTTACGTAGCGCCTCCAGGCGAGTTTGGTCAGCTTCGGATAACCAGGGAGAAACGGGTTGTTGCGCTTGTACACACAACGTGGTCGCGAACACAACAACTAATAGACCTAAAAATAATTTCACTTTCAATTCCTCCAACAGAGTCTCAACCATAGGGAGTTGATCCGCCATCACTACTGAGCGCACCCCCTGCTAATGAGACAACCCACCAGCAGAGTACCAACCGCGAGTGCCGCTACGAACGCGACTTTTCTAAGGATGCGATCAGTCGACGAAACATCACGGTCCGTCGAGACTTTTTTGATTTTTATTCTCTCAATCTGATCGTAAGTTAGAGTTGACGACACCCCATTTAGTCCAATAGTCACAACAAAATGATCGTCAGTTACTTCACTAATCGATCCGACGAGCTGCGTCTTGTCCTTCAACCTGACTTCAACCTTATTGCCGGCAGTGGTCCTCGCCCTGAAGACTACCTTCTTAATTTCCTGAACCCTCTTAAGATCTTTATCACTGTTTGCTTGTTGTGCAACAACCCCCGACCTCAAGGCAGGGTTCATAAGTAGAGCGAAGAGAATTAGAAAAACCGGGCCTCTGGTCATTAGCACCTCCGTTGATTTCACGCTCTGGAACCACCAGGAAACAAGCGGTTCAGCGTACTGAAGTCGGAGGCAAACCCGGTCACTACCATTCCGGGTTATTGCACTGCCGGAGTGGCAGTCACGCGAATGACTCCATGTATTTGACACCCGATCCAGTATTGAAAAGAACTACTCGATCACTCGACTTAACGTTCCCAGCTTCAATTAACTTCTTCAGGGCCGGCAAACACGCGGCACCTTCTGGCGCACAAAACACTCCCTCGGCTGCACCGATCTCTTTGGTCGCTGCGATCAACTCTTCATCAGTGACTGCTACGGCTGTTCCACCAGAGTTTCTTAACGCGTCAAGAATCAAAAAATCGCCAATCGCCTTTGGGACTCGTAAACCCGAAGCTGTTGTCGCAGCATTGGGAAACTCATCTGCAAACCGCTTTCCGTCTTCAAATGCTCGCACAATCGGGGCACATCCAGCGGCCTGCACCGTGATCATTCGCGGTCGCTTCGAACCAATCCAACCCATCTGTTCCATTTCGTCGAAGGCTTTCCACATTCCGATGAGTCCAGTACCGCCTCCGGTTGGATAAATGATCACGTCCGGTAGTTCCCAATCGAGCTGCTCGGCGACTTCATAGCCGAGCGTTTTCTTTCCCTCAACCCGGTACGGTTCTTTGAGCGTCGAAACGTCAAACCAACCTTCCGCTTCCTTTCGTCGGCCCACCTCTGCTCCACAGTCAGTTATCAAACCATCCATGAGCGTCACATGCGCGCCTGTTTGTTCACACTCGACGACGTTTGCGCGCGGCGTATCCTTCGGCATAAAGATGAAACACTCGAGTCCTGCACGAGCAGCGTAAGCGGCTAAAGCTCCTGCCGCATTCCCGGCTGACGGAACGGCGAGTTTGGCGGCGCCCAGTTCCTTAGCCATTGAGACCGCTGCCGCCATCCCCCGCGCTTTAAAACTCTGCGTCGGATTCTGACCTTCGTCCTTGATGTAAAGCTCAGCGATACCGATTGATTGGCCTAATCGCCCGGCGTGCAGCAACGGTGTCCAACCTTCACCGAACGAAACAATATTCGCGTCATCGTCGACTGGCAAGACCTCGCGATAGCGCCACAAATCTGGACGTCTCGCAGCCAGAGCTTCCTTTGTCAAAGACTGTTTGGCTTGCTCAAGGTCGTAACGGACCAGCAATGGCTTGCCGCACTCTACACAAAGATTGTGCAACCTGTGTGCCTCGTGACGAGTTCCACAGAGGGCGCATTCAAGATGGGTAACGTTCATGTGTTTTGTTGTCTCGTTTCGGGAAATTGATTGAATTCGAGGAATAATCTAGGCGATTTGCCGGGCTGAATAAAGCCGGGCAAACGAAACTATCCGACAGGTGTCAGAAAATTGTCCGATATGCTTCAGCTTGTCGTCACCAAACCAAGCAAGTCTGTAGGTATCGTCTTGAAAGTCAGTAATGATTCTCCAGGTCAGCGAGAAGCTAAAGTGGTTCTTGCAAAACTCGCGCTAATGATCTGATTACCACTTCAGACTTTTGCAAGTTGCTCTAAAGCATATCGGGCATCCAGATGACATTTTGTACTCGAATGCTTATCTT
>Ga0207675_100007485_pt1 | contig 10318 bp, 6 predicted proteins | sample KBSSwiS42_FD_184305 | JGI IMG/M metagenome (GOLD analysis project Ga0207675, IMG submission 184305) | Switchgrass rhizosphere microbial communities from Kellogg Biological Station, Michigan, USA - KBS Switchgrass S4-2 (SPAdes) (version 2) | ecosystem: Host-associated > Plants > Roots >...
TATCACAAGCTGTTTGGAACATGCCGGCGCGAGGAATGCGACCGCATACATGCGCAGATCAGCGAACGCGACTACGAGTGGTATCTGCGGGTGATCTGACATTGAGTCGCCGCTGCGACGGGCGTATGTCCTCGAACCGGCCCATTTTGTTGCATTTGTTGCGCGGACGCGTCAGATATTCGCTGCCATTGATACGATACTTGTCGGATCATGGAGGCGCACTCTGTGCCCAGATGAGGGGCGCGACCAACGTGTGCTGATCGTCAGAGGAGTCATCAGATGATCGACGATAGGGTGCGACGCTCACGTTCCTGGTCGCTTGCCGTACCCGCAGCGGTGCTCGTCTTCACATCCGGCCATGTGTCGGCGCAGGATCCGCCCGAAGCCGCGCCGCAGGGGCCACTTGAGTCGATCATCGTTACGGGCTCGAGAATTGTCACTCCAGGGGTCGCGGTTTCGAACCCCGTCATGACGGTTGATGCCGCGACGATCGAGAATTCGGGCGTCACTGACGTCACGGACTACCTCAAAACGCTGCCGGCACTCGTGGCGTCCACGGACAAGAACGACGCCGCCGGCTCGAACACATTCATCGGCGGGACCGGCCTCACGCTGCTCGACCTGCGCAATCTTGGCGAGGATCGGACGCTGGTGCTCGTGAACGGACGGCGTCATGTCGCCGGCTTGCCGGGCTCCGCGGCGGTTGACGTCGATACGATCCCCTTCGCGTTGCTCGAGCGCGTCGACATCCAGACGGGTGGTGCCTCTGCCCTGTACGGGGCTGACGGCGTCTCCGGCGTGGTCAACTTCATCCTGAGGCGCGACTACGAGGGATTCGACGTACGTGCTCAATACGGCGCGTCCGGAGAAGGTGATGCCGACACAGTGCTCCTCTCCGGCGTGCTCGGGCAGAACGTCGACGACGGTCGCGGCAACGTCACGGTCGCGCTCGAGTACAGCAAGGAAAAGCGCCTGCGCGCCAACGACCGCGACTTCGCGGGTGGCGGCGGCCTCGCCAGCTTTCTCGAAAACCATGATGACGCGCTCGACGACGATCCAAATGTGCCGGACCAGATCCCGTATCGCGATGCAGTTTTCTGGGACAGCGGCCCGGCGGGCGCCGTTTACACCGACTTCGACAACCTCCAGGACTTCAACGGCGACGATGAACCCTGGGACTTCGGTGCCTTGCCGATCCTGTCGCTCGACCCCCTCATCGCCCCGATTCCGCCTTTCTATGCGCAGGGCGGCGACGGCGCGCGGCTCGATCAGTACATCGGGGACCTGACGCCCGACGAGGATCGCTACACGTTCAACGCGCTTCTCACCTACGAGATCAATCCGGCGGCGCGGCTGTTTGCCGACTTGAAGTACTCGAAGACCAAGGCGTTCAGCGAAAGCCAGCCATCGTTCGATTTCTTCCTGTTGCTGGAGCCCGACTACGCGTATACGCCGCCAAACATTGCCGCCGCCGCGGCCTCCCAGGGCGACGGCTTTCTGTTCGTGTCCCGCGATCACTTCGACATGGGGATCAGGGGCGAAGACATTGAGCGGGACACGAGACGCGTGGTCGCCGGCATCGAGGGCGACCTCGACGCAACCACGCACTACGAGGTATCGCTGGTCTACGGCTCAACCGAGGTGGACAACCTGCAGACGAACAATCGGCTGAACGACCGGTTTGCTGCCGCTCTCGATGCGGTTGTGGACCCCGACACCGGTGCGGTCGTCTGTCGTTCGAACCTCGACCCCTCGGCGGTGCCGGGCAACGCCGAGTCCTTTGGTTTCGACCCGCTGCTCGGGGCCGCCTGGGCCGGCTCGTTCACCCCCGGCCCCAACAGCGGCTGCGTGCCGGTGAACATCCTCGGCACGAATGCGGTCTCGCCGGAAGCCAGGGACTGGATCATGACCGACAGCCTCGCCTTCTCGAAGATCGAGCAATTCGTCGCCACGGCGTACCTGACCGGCGACTCCTCTCGCATGTTCGAGCTGCCGGCGGGGCCCATCTCCTGGGCAGCAGGCGTGGAGTATCGCGAGGAGAAAAGCAAGAGCATTCCGGCCGCGGAGGACCAGGCCGGTCTCACGTTCGGCAACGTGCTACTGCCCTCCGACGGCAAGTACGACGTGTCCGAGATCTTCGCCGAGTTGAACGTCCCGCTGCTCACGGACAAGCCGTTCGCCGACGTGCTCAGCGTTGACGGGGCGATCCGTTACTCCGACTACAGCACCACGGGCTCAGCGACCACCTGGAAGGCCGGTCTCACGTGGGCACCGGTGTATGACTTCGTATTGAGCGGCACGATCGCCGAGGCGACGCGTGCGCCAAACATCGGTGAGCTGTTCGACCCGGGCGGCCAGACCTTTCAGTCCATCGACGACCCCTGCGACGTCAGCAATTTGAACGAGGGATCTGAGTTCCGTGCGGCGAACTGCGCGACCTTGCTCACCTCGCTCGGCGTCGACCCCACCGACTATGTGGATCCGAATTCCGCAAGCATTTCCGGCTCGCTGGTTGGCAATCCGGACCTGACAGAGGAAGTGGCTGAATCGATCACGATCGGACTCAAGTACAGCCCGCGATGGGCCAGTGGGCTGCAATTCAGCGTCGACTACTACGACATCGAGCTCACCGACGCAATCAACACCGCGAGCCCGCAGTCGGCCGCGGACATATGCGTCGACCTGCCTACACTCGACAATGAGTTCTGCGGCCTGCAGACCCGCGAACCCGGGGTCGGCGGCGTCATCGACTTCGTGCAGCAGCCTTTGAACGTCGCGAAATTCACGACCGAGGGCTACGATTTCGAGGTGCGCTACCAGCTCAATTCGCGCGAACTGACGGGCTCGGACTACGGCCTGTTCAGCTTCCGGCTGCTCGGCAACAAGCTCGAAGACCTGACCTTCATCAATCTGCCTGGCGCTCCCCCCGACGAAGACCTTGGGCAGGGTCCGATCGAAGGCGAGGACCCGGCACCCGAGTGGCAGGCTGTCTTCAACCTCGGCTGGGAGCGCGGTCCGCTCCTCCTAAGCTACGAATTCTCGTGGTTCGACGAGACGGATCGCGTCTCGCCGGAGGAGCTGGCCGGCGAGCCGGACATCATGGAATCGCGATACCTCGAGTTCTCGGCGAGCGAAGTCCACGATCTCTACGCACGCTACTCGCTGGACGACGGCCTGTCGTTCTACGCGGGCGTAAACAACCTTACCGACGAGCAGCCGGACATCGGTGTGACGTACTATCCGGTCAGTGCTGTCGGACGTTTCTTCTATGCAGGCTTGACCTGGGCGGCAGAATGACCGCCGACCGCGGATGATCTGAGCGCCGCATCCCTCGCGGCGACCGTACCTCGCGGCGGCGCCTGCGCAAGCCGTGCGACCGGGATCCGCTCGCGGATCCAGTCCTGGAACCCGCCGAGCACCACTTCCTTGTCAGAGAGGATGCCCTGCCCGTAGGCGCCCGAGGCGAGCCCCTGCTGGACGGAGCGCGTCAGGATCTCGTCCTCTGCCTGTACCCGCGCGTTGAGGCGCGCGCACAGAAACCGCGCGGCGCGCATCTCGCGCCGGTCGTCGGGGAATCCGAAGGATCGAGCCCGGATCCGCACGCGTCCCGGCCCGGTCGGCACGACGTGGAAGAAATCCAGCCACTCGGGATAGATGTCGAAGTACACGTTCGGGAAAAGGCCGAAATACGTCCAGCGTCGACGCATGTCCTCAGGGAGATGTTCGATCGTCGGCAGGAACGCCGCATAACGCACCGCGCTCCAGGACGAGGCCAGCGGCTCCTTGCGCATCCGATGGCTCAATCGCATCGTGCCTTCGGGACGGACCTCGCGGTCGTACTGCGGCTCCATCAGCGCCGACAATCCAGGGTGCCCGATCGGAAAGTGGTAGTCCTCGACGTAGTTCTCGACCACGTTCTTCCAGTCGATCTCGAGATCGTGGACCCACAGCTCGTCGAGCGGCACCATCTGTTCCATGCGGTAGTGCTCGAGTTCCGCGTGGTACGGCTGCATCAGCGCAGCGACGCTCGCCCCGCCCGTGCGGAAACGCACGAAGACCATTCCCTGGTACACCTCGAGCTCGATGGGCTTCAGGCCGAACTTCGACCGGTCGAACCGGGGGAACGTGTCCGGCGCGCTGACACTGCGGTTGCGCCCGTCGAGGTGATAGGTCCACCCGTGGTACATGCAGGTCAGGAACTTGTTGCAGTGACCGCGGTCGCCCGCAACCACCGCGTGCGCGCGGTGCGAGCAGACGTTGTGAAATGCGCGCACCGCCCCGCTGTCGTCGCGGACCACGAAACCGCGCTGCCCCAGGAAGTCGAAGCTGACGTAGTCGCCGGCCTTGGCGATCTCGCTGACGTGGCAGACGATCTGCCAGCCGGGGAGCAGCAGGTGCTCCTTCTCGAGCTCGTGGAACTCCTCGTTGCGATACACCCAGGCGGGCAGCGTGTAGCGAAGACCAGCGTCGGCGGCATCCTGTGGCCGAGGTGACCGGACAGGCTTCGCAACGGTCGCCGGGGCCGCGATTTGATTCAGGAGCCACGGGAACACGCTCGACAGATAGGCACGGCACTGGCGCTTGCCCGCTTCGCGATCGAACGCGTCGCCATCGAACAGGATGCCCTGCCACAACTGGTCGATCACGCCCGTCAGACCGAGAGACACGGCATCGGCGTCGGGACGCGGCTCGGCCTCGCGTGCGGCGATGAGCGCCGTGCACCTGCGCGTCACCGCAGCGCAGAAGGCATCGTCGCGGTCACCGCAGATCCGCTGGTACTCCTCGCGCGCACTCGATTCGGCGAGAAAGGCATACCACACCGCCACCTTGCGCGAGTCGCTCAACTGCGGGCTGAGACTCGCATCGATGATGCCGAGCAGGCCCTTGAGCGCGTCGTCACCCGCCTCCGCGAGCACCGCCTCTGTCACGTCCGCGTACTCTTCGGACACCTCGCGCAAGGTCGCGATGAGCAAGGCTTCCTTGCTGCCGAAGTGGAAATTGATCGACGCCGCGGTGTGGCCGGCGGCACCGGCGATCTTCGCGGATGTCAGCGCCGAGAGCCCGTGCTCGGCGATGGAACTGATGGTGGCATTGATAAGGTCGAGCCGTGATCCGGTGGGACGGACTTCAAGGCCGGTCTCGGGATTTGCCGACATGGGTCAGGCCTCCGAAGCCTGCGACCAAAGCGCTATTTTAGGCTTCAGGCCAGCCCTGCTCAATGGCTATTTAGTAGCCTTATAAACGCTCGTTTAGTAGCGCGCAGACGATTGTAATTATTAGCTTTATATCCGCCTGTGCAGGCGATTCCGCCTGTGCCGCGGCAATTAGTTATCCCAGCCCGGGGGCGTGCGCTACATATCCAGGCAGAGCGACGCGTGCCTACTGGATCGACGTCAAGCGATCCTGGTCGAACACGAGGACGCGTGTCGTGCTGTAGGACTCGTACGTCCACCTGTGCAGCTGTGTCGTGCCCACGACCTGGTTGCCGCTCCGCACGTCCTGTACTTCGACCGACCGCGACGTGGGCTCCCCGCAGTGTGACAGGACCTCGTTCTGCGTCATTCCGACACCGATCAGCTTGCTACCGCACCGGAATGACTCATCCGCGCGTGCCGTGCCGAAGACAGCGCTCCCGGCCACCAGGAGTAAAACGCATGTCAGTGACGCTCGCATACAGGCCTTCTCCGAAACGCCGGAACCACGATACCGCCGCCCCCGATTTTGCGACACCCCGCTGCGCCGGAAGTTCAGCCGGGTTCAACCCGCCAGGTTGCGCAGGCGCATGGTGCGGCTCGCCTCGTCGCTCTTGGCGAGACGCTCCAGCAACTCGGTGACCTTTTCGACCGGAAGGGGTTTGCTCAACAGGTAGCCCTGGACTTCGTTGCAGTGCTGGTCCTGCAAGTGCAGCAGCTGGTTGAAGTCCTCGACGCCCTCGGCTACGACGTCGAGTCCGAGCGCCTTGGCCATCGACAGGATCGCCGCCACGAGCGCGGCGGGTCGCCCCATGTTGTCGACCCCTTGTACGAATGAACGGTCGATCTTCAGGCGGTTGACCGGAAAGTCGTTCAACCGCCCCAGGCTTGAATAACCGATCCCGAAGTCGTCGATGGCGACCGAGACGCCCAGACTGCGCAACTCCAGCAGCAGCTTGCTGGTCAACTCCTCGTTCTTCATCAACAGGGATTCGGTAATCTCGAGCTCGAGCGTTCGAGGCTGCAGCCCGGTTTCCTTGAGCACATCGGCCACCAGCGCCACGAAGTTCGGCTGCGTAAACTGCAGACACGAGACGTTGACGCCGATCCGCACCTCCGGAAGACCGTTGTCCTGCCAGGTCCGCGCCTGCTGGCACGCGCTGCGCAGAACCCACTCACCGATCGGCAGAATCACGCCGATCTCCTCGGCGACCGGGATGAACTCATCCGGGGTAACGGGCCCGAGCTCGCTGTTGTTCCAGCGCAGCAGCGCCTCGATGCCGGAGATCTTGCCCGTACTCAGGTCGAACTGAGGCTGGTAGTGCAGCGAGAACTCGTTCTTCTCGAGCGCCGTCTGAAGCAGACTCTCGAGCTTCAGACGGTTCTGCACACCGGCATGCATGGCCTCGTCGTAGAAGGCAAAGCGGCCCGGCCCGCGTCGCCGGGCGCCGTTCATCGCGATGCTGGCGTGACGCAGCAACGCATCCTCGTCAGAGCTGTCGGTGGGATAGATCGCCACCCCGACGCTGGCTGTCACGGAGAGCGACCGGTTGGCGAGGGGCGTCGAAACGATCAGGGGCTTGGTGAGGCGTTCAGCCACGACCGCCGCATCCTTGGCATCCTTGATCGCGTGCAACAGCACCATGAACTGGTCACCGCCGATACGCGCGACGTCGTCGGTTGCCTCGCCTTGCCGGCGCGCGCGCGACACCACGTCGTCGCGTCGCAGCGATTCCCGCACCTGCCGAGCGACGAGGCGCAGCAGCTCGTCACCGGCGACGAGCCCCAGCGTTTCGTTCACGCGGCGGAAGTTGTCGAGGTCGACGTGCAGCACGGCGAGCTTGTGCTTGTTGGCTACCGCTTCCTGCACCGCCTCCTTGAGGTGCCCAATGAAGCGCGTGCGGCTCGGCAGCCCGGTCAGCAGGTCGAAGTCCGTGAGCTGCGCCGAGCGTTGCGCGGCGCCCGCGCGCTTCTCCCCGAGCGCGAGCGCGAGCTGGCGCACTTCGTGCGGATGGAAGGGCTTCTGCAGGTAGAACAGCTTGTTCGACGGCGGGACGCGCCGGGCGATCTCTGCCGGATCGACGTCGGAATATGCCGTGCAGATCACGATCTCGATCAGGGGATCGATCTCGCGTATGCGCTGGGCGGCCCAGGCACCGTCTGGCCCCGGGGGCATGCGCATGTCGAGAAATGCGACCGAGATCGGCTCTCCTGCCGTGCACGCCTGGCGGACTGCGTCGACCGCCGCCTCGGCCCCCTTGCAAACGACTGGCTCGAACGATGAGGCGGCCGGGGCGGCCGTCGGCGGTCGATTGCCGCCCCCCGAGGCAAACAGGCGGGCGCGCAGATCGTCGAGGGCCGCACGATCGCTGCTGGGAACCGAATCGTTCAGGACCTGGCGATATGCGGTCAGGATGTCCGGGTCGTCGTCGACCACCAGGACGCGGATCGCTTGTCGGTTGGTAGCTGTCATATGCATTCTCATGCGGCGCGTGCCGCGCCGGTGCCTTGCTCGACTATGGGAAACGTAACCAGAAAACTCGCGCCCCGACCCGACGCCGGCTGCTCGGCCCTCAGGCTGCCACCAAGCGCGTGCAGTGCGTTGGCGCACCAGTGCAGGCCGATGCCGGAATTGGAGTCTCGCGATTTTGTGCTGAAGCCGCGCTCGAAGATCCGCGGCTGGTGCTCCGGCGCGATGCCAGCACCATCGTCAGAGAAGCGCAGCTCGAGCCTGTCGCCGTCGGGACCCGCGACGATGCCGCCGGAGACATGGAGATTCCCGCGCGTGCGGCCCGCATCCCGCATCGACTCGGCCGCATTCTGGATCAGGTTCTGGAACACCTGCTGCAGTGTCGTCCGCGCCAGCTGAACGGATTTGAGCGACTGCAGTCCCGGGTCAATGTGGATCGACAGAAGCGGCCGCAGCGCGGTGGGCACCATCTCGACCGCGCGTTCGAAGAGATCCGGCAGCCGCACAGCTTCGATGACCGGTGCGGCGTGCGACGAGCGGAGCTGCTGCGCGAGCACCTGTTGAATCATCTCAGCCTGGCGCGCCACCGTATCGGCCTCGCCGCGAGCCTGCGTGACGGCACTGGCGAGCTCGCGCCCGGTCAGGCGCAGGAACTCCTCGAGATCGGCGCGTCGTTCGGGTGAATCGCCCGCCTTGTCGAGCTCGGAGAGCACGAGCGCGATGTCATCGCCTGGTGCCTCGCGCAGGCGCTTCTGCAGCGAAGCTACGGTGACGCTGAGCGGCGTCATCGCGTTGCCGACGTTGTGGAGCACGCCGCTTGCGAGCTGTGCGGCGCCCGCCTCGAAGGAGTGGTCGACCAGCCGGCGCCGCGCGTCCTCGAGTTTGTCGACCATCTTGTCGAACTCGCGGGCGAGAATGCCGAGTTCGTCCCGGCGGTCGACCGCGAGCCGCACGGTGAGATCATCATGCTCGGCGATGCGCACCGCGTGCTGCGTCATTCGGCTGACGGGGCCGAGGATCATATGGCGTATGGTGAGGATGAGGACCATGACGACGATCACGCCAACGATCAGCAGCGACCAGAGCGCAAACTGCGTCGCGGCAAGGCCTTTGGCCGTGATCGAGCGCGGCACGTCGATCCGCAGCCTCAGGGCATGCCTGCCGTAGATGTCGGCGACCTCGCGGTAGACCTCGTTCATGTGTTCGCGACGCACGATGCGGGTCGTCACCGGCCCGTCCGGCGTTGTAGTCAGCTGCGGGGACGCTTTGCCGAGAACCCTGAACGTCAGCTGAACCTGCGCCTGTTCGGCGAGCTGCGCGATGCGCTTTCCGGCCAGCAGTCGGCCCATCAGCACCGCCCCGCGATGCGGACCGTTGCCGTTTCCGTCGAGAATCGGCGCCAGCGTGAGCAGCATCGGCCCATGCTCGGTCAGCACGATCCCCTGGTTGCGGACACCTTGCGCGATCGAAGCCAGGAACGGGTGCCCGGTACCCAGCGTAGCTTCATCGAGAAACGCGTAGCGCAGCGGCTCATGAATCCTGGCGTCGTAACCCTGGCGCCAGGTGTAACGACCTTCCCGATCGAGAAACGCCACGAGCTCGATTCCCGACGAGTTCAGGAACGAGGGGTTCATATTGTTCTCGATGAAGTCCTGGTTGTTGTCCTCCATGAACTTGTAAGTGTCGATCCAGTTCCCCCAGTCCGCGCTGAAGGTCATCAGCTGCGCGAGCTCACGGTCGAGCGTGCGCGTGACCCGCTCCATGTCGGTGCGCGCGGATTCCTCCTCCAGCGACTGGAAGCTTGGCAGGATGACGTGGTGCTGGATCGCGTAGTCGATGACGCCGAACACGGCAAACACCGCGTAAAGCGCTATCACGACCTTGGTGGAAAGCTTCAAGCCGATGGCATCCCGACGCGGATTGGCCCGCATCGCAGATCGTAGGGCTGCGCTCAGCCGCGCATGGCGACGCAGCTCTCTTTCTGTCAGCCGATGCTGTGTTCGGGACGCGAGCGGCTGTGACGCAGTCGACAGATTGCGGGAAACGCCGCGGTCTGGCCGGTTTGCCGGTTTCCCGGCCTGCCCCAGCAGGGGCCGTTACTCCCGCGCCAGGCGCTCGATCTCCGCGAAGAAGCTGCGCCGACCACTCGTCAAACCGAGCGCCTTCCACGTCGGCGCGAGGCGCACGACGCGATCCTTGAAGGCATCGTCGTAGTATTCGCGGTCGAGATATCCCTGCTGGAACTGATAGTGCATGTTGTCCCAGTGTGTCTGCTGCGCGATCTGCCACATCCGGAACCGCCGCCGCTCGGGATCGGTGAGTTCGTCCAAGGCCTTGACGTCCTCGGGATAACCGGACTCGGTGAGCTTGATGATGATCGGGCCGATGTACTCGGAATCGGCGGCGTGTACGAGCATGGCCTGCAGGGCATCCGACCGCATCTGGTAGGTCTGCGCGAGCGCGAGCTTGCGCCCTTCGTCCATCGCGTGGGTGTTCAGGCGGATCTGCTTTGCGAGGTAGATCAGGGTGACGACCACCGCCAGCGCTCCGACCATCTCGCCGATCGCTCCCCAGTCCTGCAGAGTCATGGGTGTTCTCCTCGAGGGTTCGCGGAAGTCTTTCGCGAACCCAACCCTGACTGCAAGACGCAGTTGTG
>Ga0207675_100007489_pt1 | contig 10313 bp, 6 predicted proteins | sample KBSSwiS42_FD_184305 | JGI IMG/M metagenome (GOLD analysis project Ga0207675, IMG submission 184305) | Switchgrass rhizosphere microbial communities from Kellogg Biological Station, Michigan, USA - KBS Switchgrass S4-2 (SPAdes) (version 2) | ecosystem: Host-associated > Plants > Roots >...
GGCCAGGTTGGTCGAGAGCGCCGGCCAGTAGTTCATCTCGGTGTTGATGTTGATGGTGTACTTGCTGCCCCACGGCGGCGACATGCTCTCGTTCCACAGACCCTGAAGGTTTGCCGGCTGCGAGCCCGCCCGTGAGCTGGCAATCAGCAGGTAGCGGCCGTACTGGAAGTAGAGCGCGGCGAGACCGGGATCCTCCCCGTTGGCGAACCGACGCACGCGCTCGTCGGTCGGCGCGCTCTGCGACGGCCCGAGCTCGAGTGTCACCCGGTCGAACAGCTGCCGGTAATCGCGGAGGTGCGAGGCGCGTAGCGCGTCGACGTCCTTGCGCGATGCCGGGTCGAGTGCCGCTGCGACGCGCGCGGCGGGGTCGGCGCCGACGTCCTCGTAGGTCCGATAGCTGGTCGCCGCGGCGATGAGCAGCGTGACGGCGTCGGCATTGCGGACGACAACCGCATTGCCGCTGGCGCGAAGACTGCCCCCGGTCGTGAGCACGCGCACGCGGGCTTCGAATTGAAGGGCGCCGCTCATGGGACGGCCGTCTGCGGTGGTGCCAACACCGTCGCCGTTGACGCCGCGCATCACGAGGTCGCCGCCGGCCGCGGCCTCGACCGTCGCCCGCTGAGCCGTCTCCATGCGGGTCTCGAACGAGATGCTTCCAGGACGGCTGGCGGTCAGCCGTACGACGATGACCTGGTCGGGTGCGCTCGCGAACAGCTCGCGCGAGAAGGTCACGCCACCGCTGGAGTAGGAGACGTGCGCCGTCGCCGTCGCCAGGTCGAGCTCGCGCCGGTAGTTCTCGACGGACTGGACCTCCGGGAAGGTGAGCGCGAGATCGCCGACCGTCTGGTACGGCATCTGCGCGAGCGGCTTCGACATCACCTTCGCGTCGACGAGCCTCGCCGCCTCGCGATACCTACGCTCAACGAGCAGGCGCCGCACTTCGGGGAGCGCGCCCTTCGCATCGGGATTCACCGGATCGTAAGGCCGGCCCGCCCACAACGTGTCCTCGTTCAGCTGCAGCCGCTCGTGGACGATCCCGCCGAAGACCATCGCGCCGAGACGGCCGTTGCCCAGCGGAAGCGCACGCACCCACTCCGCCGCGGTCGCCTGCCGGGCCTCCGGCGACGCACCCGCTGTCAGCAGCGGATGATCTGAGGCGGGTGCTCGATACCACAAGCTGAGCCTGGCGGCGGGCGATTGAGCGTCACCGTCCAGTCGCGGCGAGGTCGGTGACTGCGTTCTCGCGACGACGACGGCGCCGAGCGCTCCTGCCAAGCAGGCGCCGGCGATGTGTCGTGCCATTCGTTGCATCGTGTTCACGTCAGCGCCTTTTCATTGACGCAGCAATTCCAGAGCGACGGGATGGTTGTGGACCATAACATCGGAACCGGTTCCATACCACGGCGAAAACCGATAATCTAAGCGCCGTCGCGCCGAACAAACGGACAGAAAACAGCGAAGCTGAGAACCCGAACGTGTTGACGAAGCTGTGGGGACTGCGCTGGTGGATGATGGGCCTGCTCATGCTGGGGTCGGTCATCAACTACCTGACACGAGCAACGCTCGCGGTGGCTGCGCCAATCGTCCTCAAAGATCTGGACATCACGACGCAGCAGTATTCGTGGATCCTGAGCGCCTTTCAGTTCGCCATCATGCTGCAGCCGCTCTGCGGCTACGTCATGGACAGCGTCGGGCTGAAGCTCGGCTTCGCCATCTTCGCAATCGCCTGGTCCTTCATCAGCATGGCGCACGGGCTCGCGAGCAGCTGGCCGACGCTCTTCGGCCTGCGCGCGCTGCTCGGATTCGCCGAAGGATCGGCCAATCCGGCCGGGATGAAAGCCACGTCCGAATGGTTCCCGGCCACCGAACGCGGGCTCGCCGGCGGCTTCTTCAATATGGGTGCGTCTGTAGGCTCGATGCTCGCGGCCCCGCTCGTCGCGTGGGCCATTCTGACGCACAGCTGGCAGTTCGCGTTCGTACTCACCGGCGCGATTGGACTCGTTTGGTCCACGCTCTGGCTGCTGTTCTATCAATCTCCCTCGAAACATCAGGCGCTTTCACCGCAGGAACGCGACTACATCCTCTCCGGCCAGGAGAGCCACCTCGCTGGAGAAGGCAAACCCTCTTTCCGGACGGTGCTTGGCGAGCGGAACTTCTGGGGCATCGCCATCCCGAGATTTCTTGCGGATCCGACATGGGGCACGCTGACGTTCTGGCTGCCGCTCTATCTCACGACCGTACGTGGATTCGACCTGAAGCAGATTGCGATGTTCGCGTGGCTGCCGTTTCTGGCGGCCGATCTCGGGTGCATGTTCGGCGGCACGATCAGCATCGCGCTACAGAAACGAGGGGTGGGACTGATCAACGCGCGGCGCACCGCGTTCACGGTCGGCGCACTGCTGATGACCGGCGTCGCGTTTGTCGGCACGGTGAATAGTCCGTACGTGGCCGTCGCGCTCCTGAGCCTTGCAGGTTTTGCGCACCAGACCCTCTCGGTGACCGTCATCACGATGGCGTCCGATCTGTTCAGGCGCAGTGAAGTCGCCACGGTCGCCGGGATGGCTGGAACCTGCGGCAACGCCGGCGTGCTGGTGTTCTCGCTGCTGATGGGCGCACTCGTCACGCGCGTCGGTTACACCCCATTTTTCATCGGCCTCGCGGCGCTGGACCTGATCGGCGCCGCCGTGCTGTGGACGCTCGTGCGTGAGCGGCAGCCCGACACCATCGTCGCCGCGGCGTGGGAATGATGGAGCACTCTGTTTTCAATCCGATTCTTCGCGGTTTCAATCCGGATCCGTCGATCGTTCGCGTCGACGACGACTACTACATTGCGACGTCGACATTCGAGTGGTACCCCGGCGTTCAGGTTCATCACTCTCGCGATCTGATCCACTGGCGGCTGATTGCGCGGCCGCTCAATCGTGCGAGTCAGCTCGACATGCGCGGCGATCCCGACTCCTGCGGCGTCTGGGCACCGTGCCTGACGTATGCCGATGGCCGTTTTCATCTGATCTACACCGACGTCAAGCGCTACGGCCGCACGACGACGGCCGGCGCGTCGGGCGTTTCGCTGCGCGACTTCCACAACTATCTCGTCACGAGCGAGCGCATCGATGGCGACTGGTCTGAACCGACTTATCTGAACAGCAGCGGGTTCGATCCATCGCTCTTTCACGACGACGATGGGCGGGTGTACCTGGTGAATATGCTGTGGGACTATCGTCCCGGACAGAACCGTTTTGCGGGTATCGTGCTGCAGGAATATGCGCCAGCGCAACGGAGACTCGTCGGCGCGCGGCACAACATCTTCAAGGGCACTCCGCTCGGCCTGACGGAAGCGCCACATCTCTACAAGCGCGACGGTTGGTACTACCTGATGACGGCGGAAGGGGGCACGGCGTGGGGGCATGCCGTGACGATGGCGCGATCGCGAGCGCTGCTCGGACCGTACGAACTGCACCCTGACGTCCACATCCTGAGCGCGCGTCATCGACCCGACGTCGCCCTGCAGCGCGCGGGCCATGCCGATCTGGTCGAGACGCAGTCAGGGGAAACCTACATGGTCTATCTTTGCGGACGGCCGCTCGGCAACCGAGGGCGGTGCACGCTCGGACGCGAGACCGCGATTCAGCCGATGACGTGGAGCCCGGACGGCTGGCTGCGCACGACGACGGCCGAAGGCATTCCGATGGAGGTCGTGCCGGCGCCACGGGGGCTGACACCGCAGCCGCACCCACCAACGCGTGTGCGCGAGGAGTTCGATGAGGACACGCTGCCGATCGCGTTCCAATGGTTGCGATCGCCATGGCCTGACGAGTTGTTCAGCCTCCGCGAGCGGAAGGGTCACCTGCGTCTTTACGGTCGCGAGACGATCGGTAGCCTCTTCCGGCAGGCGCTCGTCGCCCGTCGTCAACAGTCGCATTGCTACAGCGCCTCGACGATCGTGGAGTTCGACCCGGAGCACTTCCAGCAGATGGCCGGTCTCGTGTGCTATTACAACAGCTCGAAGTTCCACTATTTCTACGTCTCGCGCGACGAGGACAGCGGCAAGTATGTTCGCGTGATGTCGGCGCTTCCCGATCAAGTGACGTCGGACGCGTGCACACCGCCGATCGCCATCGCCGATGGCGTGCCTATCGAGCTGCGTGTTGAAGTGGACTACGAGCGGCTGCGATTCGCGTACCGCATGAAGGAGGGAGTGTGGCAATGGCTGCCGCAGCAGTTCGACGCCAGCATCCTCTCGGATGAGGCCAGCGCGCCGGGACTGCCGAATTTCACCGGAGCATTTGTCGGCATCGCCTGTCAGGATCTCGCGGGCACGGCCACGCCGGCGGACTTCGACTGGTTCGCGTACCGCGAGCGGGAGTACGTCGGCGATGTGTCACGTTTGCCGAACCCATGACACCTCGTCTTCTTGCCGCAGTCTTGCTCGTGCTCGTCGCGCCGTTGAGTGCCCTCGATGGCGACCCCCGCATCCACGATCCGTCGACCGTCGTCGTGCACGATGGCAGGTTCTACACCTTCGGGACCGGCAACGGTCTACCAATCTCGGTGTCTGACGACGGATGGACGTGGCGCCGCGCCGGCACGCTGATGCCGGCAATTCCGGGAGGACGTCCCGGTCCGGAGGTCATCGCACGCGGCGGCAACAATACCTGGGCGCCGGATGTGATCCGGTCGGGTGACAAATACTTTGTCTACTATTCAGCTCCCGGCACGCAACCCAAGGCCGCAATCGGGCTGCTGGTCGGCAGGACACTGGACCCGAATTCCCCGGATTACAAGTGGGAGGACGGCGGGCCGGTAGTCTGGTCCGACGGTGTAGAGGACAGCAACGCGATCGACCCAGGTGTCTTTCGCGATCCGACCAGGGGTTCGCTCTGGCTGACATACGGGTCCTACTTCGGCTACATACGACTCGTGCAGCTCGATCCAAAAACCGGCCAACGCCTCCACCCCGACGCCCGACCGGTCAACATCGCGATTAACTCCGAAGCGTCAATCATCATTTACCGGGATGGCTGGTATTACCTGCTGGTGACTCACGGGTCGTGCTGCGCCGGGGCGAACTCGAGCTACAACATCCGCATGGGGCGCGCGAAGAGCGTGACCGGTCCCTTTCTCGACAACATGGGTATCGACATGCTGCAGGGCGGTGGGAAGCTATTCCTCAGCTCGGGCGGCCGATACATCGGTCCCGGACATTTCGGGCTGCTCGATCTTGGCGACGGCGTGCAGAAGTTCTCGTGCCACTACGAGGCCGATCTCGATCGTGGCGCCGTCAGTGTGCTGGACATCCGTCCGTTGATGTGGCGTGACGGTTGGCCCGTGGCCGGCGACAACTTCAAAGAAGGCACGTACCAAATCGAATCCGTACGGACCGGCACCGCGCTGGAGCTGGAGGTCCAGGGCATGCCGGTCGGCGGCTTGCGCGGAAGGGGTGGGCGCGGTGGCCGCGGTGATGCCGTCCCCGCTGAAGTGATTTCCGCGCAGAATGCCGCGGACGTGTCGGCGAGCTGGCCTGCTGGCACGATCAATCTGCGCCTGTCCCCTTATATGGTGCAGGCGCAGCAGAAGTGGACCATCACGCCCGTGGCGAAGGTCGGCGGGTATCCAGGCTCTCCGTATTTCAAGATCACGATCGCCGGGACAGATCGCGCGCTCGCAGCAACGGAAGACCGCGACCTCGTGACACTCCCGGCGTTCACCGCGGGGGCCGAGCAACTCTGGCGCATCGACCAACTCACCGACGGCACGTATCGGGTGATGCCGAAGTCGGTCTCGAACTCCAAGGAACCGCTGGCCCTTTCTGCCGCTGGCAGCAGCACGGCGACGCTCGACAGATTCAGCGCCGACAGTGACCGCCAACGGTGGCTGCTGAAGACACCATGAACACGCGACGCCGCAGACGGCTGCTCCGACTGATCGTCCCGTCCGTCCTCGGTAGCGCCGCATTGTTCTCGAGTGCCGCCGCTCAAACCGGAACGGGACGTGGTCCGGCGCCAACCCTGGCCGCGCCCAAGTCGCCGGCCAAAGCGCCCGGGGTCGAAGGTTTTATTCAGCGCTGGCTGATCCTCGAGCCTATTCCGATGAAAGGCCAGCTGACGGACACCGCCGTGCAAACGGCCGTCAAGACCGACTACTTTCCCAATCAGTTCATCGTGATGCCGCAGCACGCCGACACAGTCACCGTCGGCGGGTCGGAATTGAGGTGGCATGCCGTCGACACGAACGGTTACAACGTCAACCTGTATCACTTCGCATATGCGCTCGGAAAACCCACGTCGAACGCCCTCTTCTGGGCGGTTACCGTTGTGAACAGCCCGCGCGAGATGCCAGACATCCGCCTCGCGATTGGATCCAATGCGGCCTCTGTGTGGTGGGTCAACGGCAAGGAAGTGATCGGCATCTACAACGACCGTCAGACCGTGATCGACGACGGCGTGTCCAGGCGCCTCACGCTTCAGAAGGGTCCCAACATCGTTCGTGCGGCCATCATCAACGGTGGCGGCGCCACCGACTTCTGTGCGCGGTTTCTCGACCGAGAGTACCGGCCGATCAAGGACATTACGGTGAGCCTGGCGGATCGGCAGTGAGTAACGGGGGCGCTATGGATGTGAATCGAAGGCGGTTCGGAACAATGCTCGCGGGCGCGGTCGGCTCGTTCGCAGCGAATCCGAAAGTCGCCGCGCCTCGTCAGCAAACGCCCGCGCCGGTCGCCCGCGCCGTGTCCCGACTTCCCGCGGCGACCATCACGAAGATTCGGGTGTTCTATCCGCCGAACTACGACGCGAACGGACCGCAGGCCTTCCCGCAGAGCAATATGGTCGTGCTCGTCGACACCGACGCCGGCATCACGGGGGTCGGGCAGGGCGGGTCCCCGGATACTGTCCGCAACGTCGCGCGAAGCGTCATCGGCAAGAACGCGTTCGACACCGAGATGATCTGGCAGGCCGCGTTCATGGACGGGTTCTACTCTCCGGGCAAGGAGCGGCTGCACGCGCTCGGCGCTATCGATTTGGCGCTCTGGGACATCAAGGGCAAGGCGCTCAACGCGCCGCTGTATCAGCTGTTCGGCGGCAAGGCGCGGGAGCACGTCGAGCTGTACGCGACGTTGGGCCTGCCGCAAGGCGTCGTGCCGCCGGCCGAAGCGGCGGCGATGGGGCTCAAGGAGCGCGCCGCGGCGACGATGGCGGCCGGCTATCGTGTGTATCGCGTGGACGGCGGCATTCTTCCGAGCACTGGCCGTGGTACCGAAAGAGGGACGGCCCCGCCTCCGGAGCTCACGCTGCGTGGCGGCGTCTTCGATTCCAGAGCGCGCATCCCGCAGATCATCAAGGCGCTCGAGCAGATTCGCGAAGGCGTGGGCCCGGACGGCAACTGGATGATCGACGTCCACCAGAAGTTCGACTTCCACGAAGCGGTGGAACTCTGCAGACTCATGGAGCCGCTGCGGCCGTACTGTGTGGAAGATCCGCTGCGCGAGGAGCAGTTCCGCACGCAGATTCCGAAGCTGCGCATGCTGACGACGGTGCCGCTCGCGCCCGGCGAGGAGTGGGGCACGAGGGCCGATTTCAGCCCGCTCGTCGAGCAGCGCGACATCGACTTTGCCCGCGTGTCGCTGCCCAACGTCGGTGGTATCACCGAGATGCTCAAGATCATGGCGGTGTGCGACACGCACAAGGTGGGCATCGTGCCGCACTTCACCGGTCCGATCGCGACCGCCGCGCACATGCACACCATGATGGCCTTCCCCGGTCAGGTGCTGATGGAGTACAACCTCGGCGAGCGAGGGGTGCCCTACATGCCGGAGTTCCTCGAATGCAGGAACGGCAAGGTGTGGCCCAACGATCGACCTGGGCTGGGCGTGAGCGTGGACGAGAAGCAGCTCACGTTCGTCGAGGCGATGACCGAGGGCGCTCCCGCGCCGACGCATCGGCGGCCCGACGGATCGCTGACGCACTGGTAGCCGCGAGTGTCCGCTCCGTTCAGCTCGCGAATGGGACAAGTCGAACAGCGAGACCATCTTCAGAGTGCCGGGACACGAGGTTCGTGTTGATGAGCGCTCTGGCAATTCTCGGCTGCGCGACGGTCGCCGCGTTTCTGCTGCTCGTGGCCTTCACGAGAACCCCGGTGATTGCCGCACTTGTCTTGACTCCTGTCGTGGCGGCCGTAGCTGGAGGTCTTGGCAGCCAGGTCGGTGCATTTGCAGTCGATGGCCTGAAGACGGTGGCGCCTGTCGCTTCCTTGATGCTGTTCGCGGTTCTGTATTTCGGGCTCATGATCGACGTTGGGCTTTTCGCACCGCTGATCGAGCGCCTAATCGGCGTTGTCCGAGGAGACCCCGTCAGGCTCTGCCTGGCGACGGCGGCTTTGGCCATGCTCGTCGCCGTGGACGGAGACGGCGCGACCACATTCCTCATTTCCATCACGGCGCTGTTGCCCGTACATCGGCGCATGGATATGAACCCACTGGTCCTGCCGGCGATCGTGGGTTTGGCGGCTGGTGTGATGAACCTGCTGCCATGGGGTGGGCCAACCGCCCGTGCCATGAGTGTGCTTCGTAGCGACGTCGACCAGATCTTCGTACCGGTACTCCCGGCGATGGGCATCGGAATTCTGTGGGTCTTCTTTGTCGCTTGGCGGCTCGGACACGCTGAGCGCCTGCGGCCGGCGATTCGACTGCCTGTTCTCGATGAAGCGCCATCGGGTCGCGACGCCAGGAGCGAGTCGGCGGAACCCGCAGCAGGGGCACTGTTCTACTTCAACGCCGGTCTCACGAGCATGGTGATTCTGCTTCTTCTGCAGGGCGTGTTCGCCAAGTGGGTGCCTTTGCCCGAACTGCCCGCATCATTGCTCTTCATGGTCGCATTCGCCATCGCCTTGCCGGTCAACAGACGAACAGTGACGGCACAACGCGAGCAGATGGCCGCACACGCTGGTAATGCGGTGCTTGTCGTCTCGATGATCCTCGCCGCTGGCGTATTCACCGGAATCCTGAACGGTAGCGGAATGATCAGAGCCATGGCGACGCTTCTCGCATCGAACACCCCGCACACGCTCTCGCCCTGGCTCAGTCAGATGGTTGCGATTAGCAGCATGCCGCTAAGCCTGGTATTCACGCCAGACGCGTACTACTTCGGAGTGCTGCCCGTCTTCGCCGAAGCTGCGGCGTCCGTCGGCCGCGACCCATTGACAATCGGTCGCGCCGCCATTCTGGGACAGATGACCACAGGCTTTCCCTTGAGCCCACTGACCGCGTCGACGTTTATTCTTCTCGGCCTCTCAGGTGTGTCGCTTCGGGAACACCAGAGGTTTGTCTTCAAGTGGGCGTTTGGCACGACGGTCGTCATGACTATCGTGGCGTCGATCACGGGAGCCATTTGACCGTGGCGACGTCGGCGCCGTCCTGACGATCGTAAGTGTGCGCTCCTCGTTCTCGGGTTCGTTGCGTTCGCCGCGCGGCCGACGTCAGGTGTGATTGTCGCAGAAGGGAACTCACGAGGACGGCCGTCGCGCATGATCCGTCTATCGAGGACTGCTGAAGAGCTGGTAGTCACCAAAACCGTTCGCCCGGATTACCCCCGGTGGTTCGATTGACATCTCCACACGCGAATCAAGTAGAAGACCGCGCATCTGACGTTCGTTGAGACCCCTCGTCGTCAATGCACAAGGTCATGAACGCGGAAAGAGCACGCGCTCTATTCGGAGACGTGTCGCGCGGGTTGCGCAAATTCGCTGAGGATTCAGTGCGTTTGTGATCAAGGCCTTCGCCGTCGTTCTTGTATCGATTCTGGCCGCGCCATCAAGTGCACTGGCCCAGGCGGCGACCGTTGATGCCCGCCAAGCCGCAATCGTCCAGGTCCCGGTTTCCGGCCAGTCATCCGGCGGCCTTCGGCAATCGATTGCGCGGGAAGCTGCCAAGCTGACGGAACACGCTGGCACGACGAGCCTTCAGCCCCAGCCGCCGCCGCAACGAACTTGGGCCGGCCGCCATCCAGTGGCTCTTGGCGCGATGATAGGCGCGGCCGGAGGGGTGACATGGGCAGCGGTTGTCTGCTCGAACGCCTGCGAAGGTGGTCTTCACACCCCTTACTGGTTGGCGCTCGGTGCGGGCGTTGGCGCAGGGATTTCGGCCGGCATCGGCGCGATAGTCTCGCGGATCAGACGCTGACGGAATTTCAGCAGCCGGCAAATTAATGACGTCGGCCCTGTTCGTGGCGTTCTCGATAGGCTGCTAACCAACGAATGGAGCCGGCTGGAGACCACGTCCGGGTCGTGCGCGATCGTGCCCAGCGCGGCGATGACCGTCG
>Ga0207675_100007490_pt1 | contig 10313 bp, 11 predicted proteins | sample KBSSwiS42_FD_184305 | JGI IMG/M metagenome (GOLD analysis project Ga0207675, IMG submission 184305) | Switchgrass rhizosphere microbial communities from Kellogg Biological Station, Michigan, USA - KBS Switchgrass S4-2 (SPAdes) (version 2) | ecosystem: Host-associated > Plants > Roots >...
GTCGTACTCCTCCCCCTCGACCGTGAAGGTCGCGCGGCCGCTCAGGACGACGTACAGCTCGTCGTGCCCGTCCTGCTCGCGGTGCTCCTCGACCACGCGCTGCCCCGCCTCCTCGGCGGTATACGCGTTCACGCCGAACGAGCTGATGTCGAAGTGCCGCCGGACCGGCCGCCACGTGAGGCCCTGCTGGCTCGAGATCGGATAGGAGTCGAGCTCATCGATTCGCACCACGCCGTATCGCTTCTCGTTCACGTCTGCATCCCCACGGCCTGCGCCTGCCCGATGATCGCCTGAAAGCGCGGGTCGTCCTTCAGCGGTGCGAAATCCGTGTCCTGCGGAGCCCGCTTGGCAACGTTCTCCGGGTCGAGCAGCGCCGCGCCCTCGAGCCGCTCCAGCGCCGCCTGGTCGTTGCCGAGGCAGGCCTCGAGGCACGCGTAGTTGTATGGGCCCTGCCACGCCTCCGGGTACGCCGCGATCCCGGCCTCGAGTTCGGCCCTTGCTCCCTCCTCGTCGCCCTGAGCGAGCCTTGCGAAGCCCGTGAAGGCCCACTCCCAGCCCGACGGCCGGTAGGCCTCGCCCGGCGTGGCGCCGACCGCCAGCACCGTCGTGCCGGGCTCGGCCGCGAAGGCGCTGCGCAGCGTCTCGGGCGGGCAGTGGACGAGCGTGCCGGCGGGCGCGTCGTGCTCCTTGCCTTCGAGCGCGAAGCTCGCGCGCCCGGAGACGACGACGTACAGCTCCTCCTGGCCGTCGCGGTGCTCCGGGACCACGCACTGCCCCACCTCATCGGCGGTATATGCGTTCACGCCGAAGGAGCTGATGCTGAGCCGCCGCCGGACCGGCCGCCAGGTCCCGCTCCGGCCATGCGAGTCGGCGGGCAGGCTCTCGATAGAAAACGGCTCGAGCTCTTCGATCTGCACCAGCTCGTACTGCTTGTCGCTCATGTCTGCCTCCTCAGCTCCTCGAGCACGACCGGATCGACTCGCTCGACCCCGTCGACACGCTCTTCCAGGTTCTCCTTTCCCGCCCACTCGATCAGCGTCTCGCCGAGCTCGCCATCGAAGCCGAGGCGGGCAAGCCGCTCGCGTAGCTCCTCGGCGAGCGCGGAGTCGACCTCGAGCCAGTCCTCGGGAGGCGTCTTGCCGAAGATCGCCTGGTGCAGAGCGTAGATCCGCCGCAGCTCCTCGAGCGGGCGCTCGTGCTCGTCGACGCGCAGGTCGACGAGGCTGTCGGAGAGGCCGGCGTAGCCGCCGTCGCGCTCGACGACGAGGAGCGCTGCCGACTGTTGGCCGCGCCGGTCGCCGCCGGCAGCCTGTGCGGCGTCGAGGCAGTCGAGCAGGCGCTCGGCGAGCGAGCCCGTCGCGCCCTCGAAGGTCTCGGCGATCGCGTCCACGGTCGCGGCCGAGACGAGGATGTTGCCCTGGGCTGCGTAGCCGTCGCCGGTCCTGCCGCCGGCCCAGTCCATGCACTCGGCGCCAGTGAAGCTCGCTCCGACCCCGTTCCCGTCGACGACGCCGAGTTGGCGGTGCTCGCGCCCGTCGTCAGCTCCGGTCAGGCGCTCGACGACCTCCTGAGCACTCAATCCTTCACGTAGGAGCGCCAGCCCGTCCGGGCCGTAGCGCGGGTTGGCGTAAGCCTGCGTCGCGATCGCCCCCACGCCCGGGACCGCCCACGGCACGACCGAGCCGACCCCGAGGAACTTCGACTGCGTGGCCACGCCCCACCGGCCCGCGTCGAGGTCGCAGGCGGCGATCGAGTAGGTCGCGACGAGGGGTGCTCTACCCATACGTGAGCTCGGTCAGGTCGAGGTCGACCAGACCGCGCTCGGCCTCCGGCACGACGACGCACGCGACCTCAGGCCGCGCGAGCGCCTCCTTGACCGCCTGTGCGCTCGCCGCGCGCACGACCACCGGCCTTCCCTCCTCGTGCGCCTGCCTCAGAGCGGCGTCGTCCGAGACGTCGTCCAGCACGAGCGCGTCATCGAGCTCGAGCTCTCCCTCGACCGCGATCTCCGGCACCCGTCGGCCGGTCGCACCGAACCAGCGCTCCCTCAAATCGTCGTCGTCTCCCCGGGCTCGAGCGCGATCACGTCCACTCCGGGCGCGTGCTGGCGCAACTCCTCAGGGGTTCCGGCCAGCAAGGGGAAGGTGCCGAAGTGGCATGGGATGCAGCGCTTCGTCCCGAGCAGCTCGAGCGCGACTCCCGCCTCGCGCGGATCCATCGTGAAGTGGCCGCCGATCGGCAGCACCGCGAGATCCGGAGAGTAGATCCGGCCGATCAGCTCCATGTCGCCGAAGACGCAGGTGTCGCCGGCGAAGTAGATCGTCGTGCCGTTCTCGAGCCCGACGACGATCCCGGCGGCCTCGCCCAGGTAGGCGCCGTCGTCCGAGGAGCTCGAATGGAAGGCGTTCGTCAGCGTGAACTTCACCCCGGCCGCCTCGACCGTCCCGCCCTTGTTCGAACCCGGCACCTGGTTTTCGAGCGGGGCGCCCTGGGCGGCAAGCCAGCCTTTCAGCTCGATCATCGCCACAACCTCGGGCTCGAACCGCTTCGCCAGCTCCACCGTCTCGCCGACGTGATCGCCGTGGCCGTGCGTGAGCGCGATCACGTCGATCCGCTCGGGCTCCTTCTCGGACTCGGGGCATTTCGGGTTTCCGAGCCAGGGGTCGATGTAGATTCGCTTGCCCTCCGGCGAGTCGAGGCGGAAGCTCGCGTGTCCCAGCCAGGTCAGCGGCACATCGGCCATTCGGGCTCCTTTCTCACGGGTTCGCTGAGCGTAACGAAGGAGCCGACGACCGGACGCCGAACCCAACCGGCATGGTGCGCCGGGCGATTCCGATCGGTCTCGTGGTCGCGGCTGCGGCGGCGGACGGGGCCGGGGCGCACGAGCTCGCGTTCTACGCGCTCCTCCTTGCCGTTCCCGCCGCGGCGATCGTCGCACTCGACTGCTTCGGCGCCCTGCTGGACGGCGCTCGCGACCATCTGCACGCGCTGCTCTGGGTCATCGTGCTCGCGCTGATCGTCGCCGGCGCCGCGGTGCGGGCCCCCGCGATCACCGAGGGCGCGGTGCCGGGCCCTGCTCGTTCTGCACTCCTCGCCTGCCTGGCGATCTTCTGCATCCAGGCCGTGGCCTCGCTCGCCTCCGAGCTTCGACGCTAGAAGGGGAGCGAGGCCGCCGCCTCTTTGGCGACGTGGATCAGCGGCTGCACGGCGAAGAACGAGCCGACGGTGACGACGAGAGCGGCGGTGACTGTGCTCTGGAGCACAAGCTCGCGTGGGGGTGAGCCGCCCACGGGGGCGAGCTGCAGCTCCTCGGCGGGGCGCATGTACATCGCCCTGATCACGCCGAGGTAGTAGTAGAGGCTGACCGCGGTCGCGGCGAGGCCGACGATCACCAGCCAGATCCAGCCGTGCTCGTACGCCGCGGCGAAGACGTAGAACTTGCCCACGAACCCGCCGGTGAGCGGGAAGCCGGCGAAGCCGAGCATGAAGGTCATCATCGAGATCCCGAGCAGCGGCCGCTCCCAGCCGAAGCCCGCGAGGTTGTCGAGCGTGACCGGCCGGTTCAGCTCCCGCTCGCGCGCGGCGACGACAGCGAAGGCGCCGACCGACATCGCCGAGTAGGGAATCAGGTAGTAGAGCAGCGCCCGGCCGCCGAGCGCGTTGTCGGAGGCGACGGCGATCAGCATGAAGCCCGCATGCGAGATCGAGGAGTACGCGAGCATCCGCTTCAGGCCCTTCTGCACCAGCGCGGCCAGGTTGCCGACCGCGAGCGAGGCGCAGGCGATCACCGCGATCGTGACCGTCCAGAGACGCGCCTCCTGTGGGAACGCGGTCACGAGGATGCGCAGGGTGACGACGAGCGCCACGGTCTTCGTCGCCGCCGACATGAACGCCGTCACCGGCGTCGGCGCGCCCTCGTAGACGTCCGGAGTCCACATGTGGAACGGCGCCGCCGAGGCCTTGAAGCCGAGCCCGCCGATCAGGAGCGCGAGCCCGGCGACGAGCAGGGCGTCGCCCGAGAGGTTCTGCGCCTGCACCACGTTGGCGATCTCCCCGAACTCGAGCCGGCCGGTCGCGCCGTAGACGAGCGCGGAGCCGAACAGCAGCATCGCGGAGCCGAACCCGCCGATGATCAGATACTTCAGCCCGGCCTCGAGCGACCCGGCGAGGTCACGGTCGATCGCGCAGAGGATGTAGAGGCTGATCGAGAACCACTCGAGCCCGAGGAAGAGCGTCAGGAGCGTGCTCGCGCTCGCGAGGAAGACCATCCCGGCGCCGGCCCAGGCGAGGAGCGCGTAGTACTCGGCGATGTGGTCGTCGGCCATCGGCTCGGAATACGAGGTGCCGATGGCGAGGAGGCCCGCCCCGGCGATGATGATCGCGGTCAGCGCGCCCAGGCGGTCGCGCTGGATCACGTCGGCGATCACGCCGTGCCCGTCGGCACTGTGGGAGAAGAGCAGCGCAGCGGCGACGATCGCCCCGGCGAACCCGAGCGCGCAGACGACGGCCGTGGTCGGCCGCTTCCAGCTCCTCGGCCAGAGGACGGCGAGGATCAGGTTGAGCGCACCGGCGGTCAGGAGCGCGAGCGTCGGCGCCAGCGCGAACCAGTCGATCGGCGGCGTGTCGAGCGCGAGGATCATTTGGCGACCCGACCCACGACATTCGCCGCGCTGCCGACGAAGGAGCGCTCGGTGATCGCCGCGGGCCAGGCTGAGAGCACGAGCAGGATCGCGACGAGCGGCACGACGACCCCGAGTTCGGCCGGCCGAAGGTCGAGCGCCCCCTCCGGGACCGCCGAGCCGACCCGGTCGTGGAGCACCGCCGAGATCAGCCGCAGGATGTACATCGCCGCGAGCACGATCGCGACCGCGCCGACGACGGCGTAGCCCCAGCCGGTCTGGAAGACCCCGGCCAGGATTGCGAACTCGCCCGCGAATGCCGCGGACCCCGGCACCGCCAGCGCGATCACCCCGGCGGTCAGCAGCACCGTCGCGAGCGCCGGTCTCCCCCTCGCCATCCCACCGAGCAAGGCGAGCTCACCCGTCGCGGTCCTGCGCTCGATCCCACCCGCGAGCAGGAAGAGCGTCGCCGAGATCAGGCCGTGGTTGACCATCTGCAGGACGGCGCCGTTCAGCCCGAGGTCGTTGACGGCGAACAGACCGAGCGTGATCAGGCCCATCTGCGCGAGGCTCGAGTATGCGATCACGCCGCGAACGTCGGGCGCGCGGAAGGCGAGCAGCGAGCCGTACACGAGCCCGCAGGCGGCGAGCACGAGGATCGGCGTGCGGAACTCGGACACCGGCCCGGGGAACTTCGCGATCGCGATCCGCAGAAACCCGTACGCGGCTGCCTTCGAGACCACGCCGGAGAGCACCGCCGCAACCTCGGGCGACGACTCGCGGTAGGCCTCGGGAAGCCAGGCGTGCAACGGGAAGAGCGGCGCCTTGACCGCGAACGCCGCAACGAAGCCGAGGAAGATCCAGTCGCTGCCGTTCGTCCCCGAGGTGACGAGGTCGAAGGTGCCCTGGGAGAGGCCGAGCACGATGATCGAGGCCAGCATCAGCAGCGACCCCGCCATCGTGTAGATGACGAACACGAGCGTCGCGCGCAGCCGACCTGCCCCGCCCCAGACGCCGACCAGCACGTAGAGCGGGACGAGCATCGCCTCCCAGAAGACGTAGAACAGGAGCAGGTCCTGCGCGACGAAGACGCCGACGATCGCGCCCGTCAGGAGCAGCATCAGCCCGTAGAAGGCGCGCGGGCGCTCGCGTCCTGCCCAGAACGCGTAGCCGATCGCCGCCGCCAGCACGACGGTGGTCAGGCCTACGAGCCAGATCGAGAAGCCGTAGAAGCCGACGTGGTACGAGACGTGCAGGTCGCTGAACCAGCTCGTCCGCTGGTCGAGCTGGAGCCCGGGCTGCGAGAAGTCGAACTGCGCGACCGAGTCGATCCAGAGCCCGACCTCCACCAGCGCGAACAAGAGCGCAGTCGAGCCGACGGCGAACGGGCGCAACGGCAGCACCCAGAGAAGGATCGCGCCCGCGACGGGGAACAGGATCAGCGCGGTTGTGAGCCAGCCACTACTCATCGCACGGCCACGAAGACGACTGTCACGATCGCCAGGCTCGCGGCGATCGAGAGGGCGTAGTTGCGGACGAGGCCCGTCTGGAGGCGGCCCGTCCCTTGCCCTGCCTCCCTGAACGCCCGTACGAGCTCACGGATCGAGCCGAGCACGAGCGGCTGCTCGACCAGGCGGTAGAGGCCGGTCGCGAGCAGCACCGAGGGGCGGTAGAAGAGCAGGTCGTAGAGCTCATCGAAGTAGAACTTGTGCTCGAGCAGCCTCTGCACCTGGGCAAAGCGCGGCACCCGCACCTGGCGCTCTGCGTAGATCAGCCAGGCGATCCAGATCCCGACCAGGCCGAGCCCGACCGCGAGCAGCGACGAGACCAGCTCCTGCGTCCCCGTCGCCTCGACGAGCGGCTCGGCGACAGGGTCGAGCCAGCTCGAGATCGGCGTCCAGAGGTCGGCGAACTGGATCCAGCCCCCGATCGTGGCGAGCACGGTGAGGATCCCGACCGTCCACGTCATCGAAGGCGGTCCCTCGCCCGAGTGCACGTGCGTCTCGTGCCGCTCGTGTGAGGTGTGTCCCTCCCGCCCGGAGGCGTGCGAGCCGATCATCAGGTGCTCACGGACGAAGGCCGAGGGCTCGCCCCAGAAGACGATGAAGAACAGCCGCGCGGAGTAGAGCCCGGTCAGGAACGCCCCCGTCATCCCAGCCGCCCAGAGCAGCTGGCCGTACCACCCCTGGGAGAGCGCAGCCGCAAGGATCGAGTCCTTCGAGAAGAAGCCCGAGAAGGGCGGGATCCCGGTCAGCGAGAGGGTTCCGACGATAAAGGCCACGAACGTGAAGGGCATCAGCCGCCGCAGCCCGCCCATCTTGCGGATGTCCTGCTCGCCCGCGAGAGCGTGGATGACGAGGCCGGCGGCCATGAAGAGCAGCGCCTTGAAGAAGGCGTGCGTCATCAGGTGGAACATCCCGTCGGCGTAGGCCCCGAGGCCGACCGCCAGGAACATGTAGCCGATCTGGGACATCGTCGAGTAGGCGATGACGCGCTTGATGTCGGTCTGCACGAGCGCGATCAGACCAGCCATGACGAGCGTGATCGCGCCGAGGCCTCCCGCCAGCTCGAGCACCTTGGGGGCCGCCTCGAAGAGCGGGCTCGTGCGCACGATCAGGTAGACGCCGGCGGTGACCATCGTCGCGGCATGGATGAGGGCGCTGACCGGCGTCGGGCCTTCCATCGCGTCCGGAAGCCACGTCTGGAGCGGCAGCTGGGCGGACTTGGCGATCGCGCCGCCGAGCAGGCCGAGCGCGACGAGGTTCGCGGCCCAGACGCCGAGCGAGTCGGCGTTGGCGAACACGATCTCGAAGTTCAGCGAGCCCGTCCGCTGAATCAGGAGGAAGAGCGCGAGCGCCATCGTGGCGTCGCCGATCGCGTTCATCACGAAGGCCTTCTTGGCCGCGGCGACCGCGCTCGGCCGGTCGTGCCAGAAGCCGATCAGCAGGTAGGAGGAGAGGCCGACCAGGCCCCAGCCGACGAGCAGCATGAGCAGGTTGCCGCCCTGGACGAGCAGCAGCATCGAGAAGACGAAGAGCGCCATGTAGGCGAAGTAGCGGCGCTCCTCGTCGTCGCCGTCCATGTACCCGATCGAGTAGGCGACGATCAGCATGCCGACCCCCGAGACGACGAGCATCATGAAGACCGAGAGCGGGTCGACCAGGATGCGCAAGCCGAAGTCGAGCTGTCCGGCCGTGAGCCAGCTCCAGAGCGTCGACGGGTGCGAACGGTCGCCCGGCGAGTCGCCGAGGAGGAGCGCGAAGGTGACGACGGCCGCGACGAAGGAGACCGCGACGGAGCCGGTCGCGAGGTAGCCCGCGCCGCGCCGCGTGATCCGGTTGCCCGCGAGCGTGATCGCAAGCGCCGCGCCGAGGGGTACGAGCAGGCAGGTCCAGGCGGCGGCGATCACGCTAGCCGCGGAGCGTGGAGAGCTTGTCCACGTCGAGGTCGAGGTGCTTGCGCGCGATCGCCACGATCAGCCCGAGCCCGACCACGACCTCCGAGGCCGCGACGGCCATCACCGTCAACGCGAAGATCTGGCCGTCGCCCTGCGCGTAGTGGCGCGAGAAGGCGATCAAGGCCAGGTTCGCCCCGTTGAGCATGATCTCGAGCGAGAGCAGCACGATCAGGGGGCTCCGCCGCATCAGCACGCCGAGCGCGCCCGTGCAGAACAGGAAGGCCGCCACCGCCAGGTACCAGACGACGTCCGGGCCTCTCACTGCTCGGTCTCCCGTGAGTGGCTGCCCAGGATGACGCCGCCCACAGCGGCCACGAGCAGGACGATCGAGGTGATCTCGAACGCGAGCAGCTGGTTGGTGAGGAAGAGGCGGCCGATGTCGTAGGGGCTCCCGAAGGTGGCGCCGGGACTGGGCGAGTGCGAGAGGCGCCCGCTCGTCTTCAGCCCGATCACGACGATCACTTCGACGAAGAGCGCCGCGGAGGCGGCCACCGCTCCGACCGCTTGCCAGCTCGGGCCGCCGGCCCAAGGCGCATCGGCGCGGTCGCCGAGGTAGCCGATGACGAACAGGAACATGACCATCACGGCACCGGCGTAGACGAGCACCTGCGCGGCGGCGACGAACTCGGCCGAGAGCAGCAGGTAGAGCACCGCCAGCGAGGCGAGGTTCCCGATCAGGGCGAGTGCCGAATAGAACGGGTTCGAGAACGAGACGACCGCGATCCCGGAGCCGATGCAGGCGAAGGCCGCTCCGACCCAGACCGCCCAGACCAGGACGTTCGCGACCGACGCGACGATCACGAGTGCTCCTTGTAGTACGGGATCGGCGTGTCGTAGAGCTCGCGGTCGGCGACCGGCACCTTCTTGATCGGCTCGGCGAGCAGCATGTCCTTGGTGTAGATGAGGTCGTCCCGGGAGTACTCGGAGATCTCGAACTCGTTGCCGAGGGTGATCGCGTCGAACGGACAGGCGAGCTCGCAGTAGCCGCAGAAGATGCAGCGGCTCATGTTGATCTCGTAGATGCGCGCGTAGCGCTCGCCCGGCGAGACGCGGTTGTCGGCCGTGTTCTCGGCCGCGACCACCCGGATGCAGTCCGCCGGGCACGCGGCCGCGCAGAGCGAGCAGCCGACGCACTTCTCGAGCCCGTTCTGGTGGCGGTGGAGCCGGTGGCGCCCGCGGAAGCGCGGGTAGACCGGCCGCTTGTACTCGGGGTACTGCTGCGTGATCGGCTTGTTGAAGATCTGCTTGAAGGTGACCGCGAAGCCCTTCAGGCTCTCGATCGGCTGGGGCATCAGAACGCCACCACGCAGGCCGCGGTGATGAGCGCGTTGATCGTCGCCAGCGGGAGCAGGATCTTCCAGCCGAAGCGCATCAGCTGGTCGTAGCGCAGGCGCGGCAGCGTCGCACGGATCCACATGAAGACGAAGATGACGATCAGCAGCTTGAGCAGGAACCAGAGCGGTCCGAGCGGTGCCCAGGGCCCGTACCAGCCGGCGAAGAAGAGCGTCACCGAGAGCGCCGAGAGCGTGATCATGTTCACGTACTCCGCCATCTGGAAGAGCCCGAAGCGCATGCCGCTGTACTCGGTGTGGTAGCCGGCGACGAGCTCGGTGTCGGCCTCGGGAAGGTCGAACGGGGGCCGGTTCGTCTCCGCGATCCCGCCGATGAAGAAGACGAGGAAGCCGACGAACTGCGGCGCGATGAACCAGATCGTGGCGTGCTGCTTGTTGACGATGTCGACGAGCGACAGCGAGTGGCTCATCAGCACGACACCGAGCACGGCGAACGTGAGCGAGACCTCGTACGAGACCATCTGCGCGCAGGTGCGCATCGAGCCGAGGAGCGCGTACTTCGAGTGCGAGGCCCAGCCGCCGACGATGAAGCCGTAGATCCCGAGTGAGCTGAGCGCGAAGATCAGGATCAGGGAGATCGGGACGTCGACCACCTCGCCGGTCACGTCCCAGTTCGCGATGTGCCAGCCGGGGCCGAACGGGATCACGCTGAAGGCGGCGAGCGCCGTGAACGCCGAGAGCACCGGCGCGCTGATGTAGAGGAAGTCGACGGCCGTGGCCGGGAAGAAGCTCTCCTTGCGGATGAGCTTGACGAGGTCGGCGATCGGCTGCAGCAGGCCGAACGGGCCGGCGCGGTTCGGGCCGTAGCGGAGCTGGATGCGGCCGAGCACCTTGCGCTCGACCCAGGTCATGTACGCGAAGGTCAGGAGCAGCAGGTTGATGATC
>Ga0207675_100007495_pt1 | contig 10306 bp, 8 predicted proteins | sample KBSSwiS42_FD_184305 | JGI IMG/M metagenome (GOLD analysis project Ga0207675, IMG submission 184305) | Switchgrass rhizosphere microbial communities from Kellogg Biological Station, Michigan, USA - KBS Switchgrass S4-2 (SPAdes) (version 2) | ecosystem: Host-associated > Plants > Roots >...
ACCGCGGGCAGCTGGCGCTGGTCGGGATCGGCGTCGAGCCGGGCGCCGCGGACGTGTTCGCGCGGTACGCCGCCGACGAGCTGTTCCGTGAGATCGACGAGATCGGGGTCCGCGACGGCGCCGACATCGTGATCGAGGGATACCCCTTCGCGCCGACGTTCTCCATCTGGACGACGATCGAGGAGTGCCTGAACCCGCCGGTGATCTGGGAGCGTGGCCGGGGGTGGTTCACCACCGAGCCGTTCAGCGAGCCCGAGGTCTTCACCTTCCCGGCCGGCATCGGCCCGGTGGAGTGCGTGAACGTGGAGCACGAAGAGGTGCTGCTGATGCCGCGCTGGGTCGAGGCGCAGCGGGTCACCTTCAAGTACGGCCTCGGCGCGGAGTTTATCGGCGTGCTGCGTACCCTGCACAAGCTCGGCCTGGACTCCACCGACCCGGTGCGGGTCGGCGGCGCGAGCGTGTCGCCCCGCGACGTCGTGGCCGCGTGCCTGCCGGACCCGGCCGGCCTGGGTGACAAGATGAGCGGCCTGACCTGCGCGGGCACCTGGGTCACCGGAACTGGCACCGACGGCGCGCCGCGCGAGGTGTACCTCTACCACGTGGTCGACAACGCCTGGTCGATGGCCGAATATGGCTCCCAGGCGGTGGTCTGGCAGACGGCCGTGAACCCGGTGGTGGCGCTGGAGCTGATCGACTCGGGCGCCTGGTCTGGCGCCGGGGTGCTCGGCCCCGAGGCGCTGCCGCCACGACCGTTCCTCGACCTGCTGAACGACTACGGTTCTCCCTGGGCCTGCGAAGAGCGCATCCCGGCCTAGGCCGTCCCCGGCCAGGGCGGCGGACTACCGCGATCAGATGCCGCGATCAGATGTCGGCGAGGATCTGCTGGAGCACCTTGGTGGTGTTCGCCACCGGCTCGGCCTGGAGGCAGAGCTGCTCCATGACCTCCAGGTAGCTGTCCACCTCGACCGGCTTGTCCAGATAGAGCGCGCTGGTCAGCTGCTCGATGTAGACGACGTCCTGCAGGTCGGGCTCGGCGAACCGGAGGATGCTGAACGGACCGCCCATGGCCGAGTGCGCACCGGCGCTGAACGACAGGATCTGCAGCGTCACCGCCGGGTGATCCACCATCTCGGTGAGGTACTGCAGCTGCTCACGGACGATGTCCCGGCTGCCGACCGGGCGGCGCAGCGCGCCCTCGTCGACCACGACCCACAGCTGCGGCGCGTCAGGCCTGCGGAGGATCTCCTGGCGGCTGGCCCGCAGCTCGCTCCGCCGCGCGATCTCCTCCTCGGATTCCGCGGAGCCCTGGCGGATCAGGGCGCGGGCGTAGCCTTCGGTCTGCAGCAGCCCCGGCACGAACTGGATCTGGTACGTCCTGATGATCGACGCGGCGGCCTCCAGGCCCACGTAGGGCTCGAGCCAGGTGGGGAGGACGTCGGAGTAAGCGTGCCACCAACCGGGAGTGTTCGCTTCCCTGGCCAGGTTCAGCAGGGCCGCGCGCTCCTCGCTGTCGGTGACGCCGTAGAGGGTAAGGAGGTCGCCCACATCGCGCTCCTTAAAGCCGACCCGGCCATGTTCCATCCGGCTGATCTTGGAGTGCGAGCCGCGGATGGCTTCCGCAGCCTGCTCAGCGGTAATTCCCCGCGACTCGCGCAGTCGGTGCAACTGGCTGCCGAGCACCAGTCGCTGGACGGTCGGACCGCCCGCGCGCGTGCCAAAAATGCTGGGGGGAACGTCCCAGGCCGAGTCTTCAGACGAGACCATCGGCACTCCTCGCATCGTCGCACCCTGGATCCTGGCGGGGGTGTGGACCAGTCTCCCATGTGATCTCGCGCTTACGGAAGGGGGATATGTGACTATTCAAAAGATGTCGTGATCCCTCCGCGTTTGCGCAGGTCGCAAGATACCAGTGTGCCAGGCTTCAACCCTCGAGTCGCCGCTTGCCGGACGGTAGCACTGTTACTAGCGAGTAAGATGGTTTGTTTCGCCGGTTAGGTGGTCGAACTCCCCATCCTTGGCTCCTGCCAGGAATGCGGTGATCTCTGCTTGAGTGTAGAGCAAGATGGGGCCCGCCGGGAAACGCGAGTTGCGCATCGCTATCTCACCGCTCGGCAGCGCGGCCAGCTCGACGCACTCCCCGTTCGGGTTACTGTGCCAGCTCTTCTGCCAGCACACCTCCCCGAGTTCCGCGGCGAGCATGCCGTTGTAGGTAATGACCATGTTTATCCCCTTCCGACAGGGTAACGCATGTCAGGCCTGGTTAACTCACTCGCTGTAGTCTCCAGTTGGCAACTGGTGAGCAAGTTGCCTGATGCGTTCTGCCTGTCTGCCGGCCCCCTATGCGCCTACTCGGAGACCTGTGCACAAAGCGAATGAACGTGCATCTGGTCTTGCATTTGCACAATATATCAGGCAACATGTCTTTAAGCACGCAGTTAACACCGTGATGGGCAAGGGTTTTCGTGCCCAATGACATGCAGGAAGCTGTTGCGTTGGCGCATCTCAGTGTCGCTACCGGTAGCGGGGATGACGATGAGGAAGTCAGCATTCCCTGGCCCACGGTCAGTGACGGCATGCCACGGCTGCTGCCTGTGCCTTCGGCCTGGTGGGAGACCCCGGCGGTGACCACCCGCGCGCTGAGCGCCCGGCCGGAAGAAGCCAGGACCGCCCGCCGGTTCGTCCGGGAGATACTGACCTGCTGGGGCCTGGAGGCGCTGGCAGACGACGCCGAGATGATCGTGGACGAGCTAGTGGTCAACGCCGTCCTGCACGGGACGCGGGCGGGCCTGACCCGGCCGAGCCCCGGAGCCGGGCTGACCGTGCTGCGGCTGTGCATGCTCAGGCGGGCCGGCGAGGTCATGCTGGCGGTGGTCGATCCGGGCAACGAGACGCCCATGCCCAGGAAACCCGACTGGGGCGGGGAGAGCGGGCGCGGCCTGCAGATCGTGGGCGCCTTGAGTCATGTGTGGGGTTGGAGCCCCATCGCCGGGCACGGCAAAGCGGTCTGGGCCGTACTCCGTGACCCCTGAAACCTAGGCGATCCCTGAGAGCGGCTCCTCGGACGCGGTCACGAGGACGTGCTCGACCAGCGCGATGAGGACATCCTTGGCCGATTCCTTGCTGCGTGCGTCGCACAGCACGATGGGCAGCCCGGGCTCGAGGTCCAGGGCCATCCTGACGTCCTCGGTGTCGTACCGGCGGGCGCCGTCGAAGCAGTTGAGCGCGATGATGAACGGTATCTGCCTGCGCTCGAAGTAGTCGATGGCGGGGAAGCTGTCGGCCAGTCGCCGGGTATCGGCGAGGACCACCGCGCCGAGCGCCCCGATGGCGAGCTCGTCCCACATGAACCAGAACCGCTGCTGCCCGGGCGTGCCGAAGAGATAGAGCACCAGATCGCTGCGCAGGCTGATCCGGCCGAAGTCCATCGCGACCGTGGTGGTGGTCTTCCCTTCCACCCCGGCCGTGCTGTCGGTGCGTAGGCTGCCCTCGGTGAGTGGCTCCTCGGTACGCAGCGGCCTGATCTCGCTCACGGCGCCGACAAGCGTGGTCTTACCCACGCCGAAGCCCCCGGCCAGCAGGATCTTGATGGCGCGATGCTGGCCAGGGCTCCGTGGGTGCCCGCCGACGGGATCAGAGACCCCGTAGTCCATTGAGGACCTCCCTGAGAGTGTGCTTGTCGATCCGCTCGGCCATCACGACCGGGGTGCGGATCATGACCAGGCCGAGCTCCCGCAGGTCGGCGAGGATGATCCGGACCACGCCGAGCGGGAGATCGACGTCTGAGGCGATATCCGCCACGGTGGTCGGCGCGCGGGCCAGCTGGAGGACGCTCATGTGCTCGGGGGCCAGCGAGCCGGGATCAGTGATCGCGGACTGCGTGGCCATGACGGTCGCCACTAGGTCGAACGATTCCCCGGTGTGCCTGGTCCGGCCCTGGGTCAGGGCGTAAGGCCGGACCACCGGTCCGGCCTCGGCGTCTAGCCACCGTTCATCGTTGGACGGCATGGCTTATTAGCCCCAGCCGCTCAGCGCGGACGCGCGCGTGTTGACCCGGATGTGCTCACCGGTCCTGCGGACGAGGATGGCCATCTCGTAGGCCACCAGGCCGAGGTCGGCGGCCTGCTCGGCGATGACGGCCAGGCAGGTACCGCTGCCCGCGGCCGAGGTCAGCAGGAATCCCGACTCCATCTCGATGATCGTCTGCCGGACCCCGCCGCCGTTGCCGAAGTGCCGCGCGGCACCCCGGGCCAGCGACTGGAACCCGGCCGACAGCGCGGCCAGGTGCTCCGCGTCGTCGCGGCCCAGCGACTGCGACGCACCGAGCGCCATCCCGTCCTGGGACAGGATGACCGCCTTGGTCACGTGCGCGACCCGGCGCACGAGGTCGTCGAGCAGCCAGTCGAGCTGGCCGACCCCTCCGGCCGCGCCGGCGTCATGATCCATCGGAACCCCCACGTGCCTCCTTACTCGCGGATGAATTGCGGGCATCGCCGGGAGCCGTGTCCGGCCCGGCGCCGGCGGGCGAACCGGGGCCCGCGCCCGGCGACTCACCCGTAGCCTGCTCGGCTATCCGCTGTGACCGGCCTTCCTGCCAGCCGCGCTGCAGCGCCGACATCGTCTGCCGGATCTCATCCGGGCTTGGACCCGGAGATCCCGGAGACCCCGGAGATCCGGGAACGCCGCCGGACGCCCCGCTGCTGGCCAGCGTCGTGCGCCGCGGTGGCGGGTCGTCCCTGAGCTGGGGAGCCAGGTTGGCCTGCTTGACCCGGCGCGGCAGCCCTTTGTAGTCGCCGTTGGGCCCCGCCTCGGATGGAGACGATCCCGCAGGCCCGTTCGGTCCTCCAGGTCCGGCCGCACCCGGTACGGCGGGCAGCGGCCCGGTCTCCCGGGTGATCTTCCACGGCGGCCTGGAAGCCTGCCCCGGACGCGGTGAGGCGACCGGGGTCATCGGGGTGGTCGGCCCCGCCGGCCCCGCCGGCCCCGCCGGCCTCGCGGGCCCGTCCGGTCCCGGTGCCGCGGGCCGCCCGCCGGGTGCGCCCGGCGTGTTGTGCAGCGTCCAGCCGGGGAAGGGTGCGGGCTGGTCAGGATAGGACGTGCCGCCGGTCAGGAAGGGCGTCGAGCCCGGGCCCGCGAACGGCGACGAGCCGGCCGGCGGATACGACGGCGACGCGATGTAGGCCCCGTTACCCGGGGAGGGCGTGCCCGGCCCGGCACCGGCAGGCCCGGCGCCGGCCCGCCGGGCGTCGGCCGGCCCGGGCGTCTCGTCCGGGTGTCGCTGCGATGTGAACACGTCGAAGGAGGACGCTGGCATGCCGAACGGCACCGCGCCCGCGCCAGCCGGCGACTGGGCTGATGACTGGGCTGATGACTGGGCCGGGCCGCCTGGCGTCCCCGGCTGGTCATGGTGCCGTCTGGGCAGCTCGTCCGGCCCATGGCCGGCCGAGCCGTTCGTCGCGCCGAGGGCGGGCGCGGACGCGGCGTGCGCCCCGTGTTCCGGCCGCTCCGGTCGGTGCTGCCGCCCCGGGGCGCTCCCCTGGGAGCGGCGCAGCGCCCCGGAGATGCGCACCCCCGGAGCCTGGCCGAGCTCGGTGAACCCGGAGCCGGATCCCTGGCCGGCTAGCTCGCCCGGGATGGCGGGCATCGAAGAGATCGACGGGACGGCGTGGTTGCCGTTGGCGGTGAGCTGAGCCATGGCGGGTTCGCCGGGCAGCCCGGTCCGGAACGCCTCCTCGGTCACCACCAGGTGCTGCGGTATCAGCGCGATGGCGGCCGTGCCGCCGTAGGGCGAGGCCTTCAGCGTGACCCGGATCCCGTGCCGCTTGGCCAGCTGGCTGACCACGAACAGGCCGAGCTGCTCACTGTCGGACGGGTTGAACTCGGGCGGGTTGGCCAGCCGGTCGTTCAGCTCGGCCAGCCGGGTCGGGCTCATCCCGAGCCCGCGGTCCTCGACCTCGATCACGAACCCGTTGGCGACCGTGTCCCCGGACACTCGTACCGAGGTATAAGGCGGCGACAGCGTGGTGGCGTTCTCGATCAGCTCGGCCAGCAGGTGGATGACGTCCGCGACGGCCGAACCAGCCAGCGCGGCCTGGCTCCGGGTCGCGACAGAAACCCGCGCGTAGTCCTCGACCTCGGCGATGGCGCCGCGCATGACGTCGACCATCCGGACCGGGGAGCTCCAGCCCCGGCCTGGCGGCGCGCCGGCCAGGATGACCAGGCCTTCCGCGTGACGGCGCATGCGCGTGGTCAGGTGGTCGAGGCGGAACAGGTCGTCCAGCGCCTCCGGGTCGGTGGCCCGCCGCTCCATCTGGTCCAGCAGGGAGAGCTGCCGGTGCAGCAGCGACTGGCTGCGGCGGGCCAGGCTGCGGAACACGTCGTTGAGCCCCTGCCGCAGCCGGGCCTCTTCCACCGCGGCCCGGATGGCGGTCTGCCGGACCAGGTCGAACGCCTGCCCCACCCGGCCGATCTCGTCACGGCCGATCCGCAACGCCGGCGCCTCGGCGTTCACGTCGACGTTCTCGCCGCGCCTGAGCCTGCCGACCACGTCCGGCAGCTGGTTCTCGGCGAGCTGGAGGGCATTGCGCTCCAGGCCACCGAGGCGGCGGATGATGCTGCGCGCGACCAGGATGGTCACCGTGATGGTGAGGAGCAGTCCGATCAGGCCGATGGCGCTGGTGACCGCGACCTTGGTCCAGGCCGAATGGCTGATCCGGTGGTCGGCGTCCAGGATGGCGCCCGCGACCGCGACGCCCCCGTTGTACTCGTCCTGCAGCAGCGTGCCGGCCAGGTGCTGCCACTGGGCCTGGTTGATGGGCAGCTTGGCGACCGGAGTGCCCGCGACGATGGCCTGCTCGATGCCGGCCAGATCCTGCGGCATGGTGCCGGCCTCGGCCAGCTTCCCGTTGTACGTGGCCAGGTACGCCGGGGTCAGGATGTAGTTCGCGTAGGCCATGTCGGCCTGCCTGGTGGCGGCCATGTTCGTGAACGCGACGCGGTCCTTCTGCGTCATCCTGTGCCCGGCCAGCATCCCGGCGAGCAGCGCGTCCTCCTGCGCGAGCTGTTCCCTGGCCTGCACGGTGGCGATCAGCCCGACGGCCTGGCTCTGCTGGTCGTTGACCACCACGCTCACGGTCTGGGTGAGGAACAGCTTGACCTGGTCCCCGAAGCCCGAGCTGTAGAAGCCCAATGCGTCGATCGGGGTTATGGCCCGCCCCTTGACCGCGTCGCGGAGCTTGGGGAGCTGGTTCATGCCGGTGACGATGCCGTGGACTATCTTGGCCGCGTCGGCGGTCTCGGTCTTGACCGTGGCCTCGGAGGTCATCGCGGCCGTGAAGGCCGGCTTGGCCTTGTCGGTCGCCGCGATCGCCGCCTGGTACGCCTGCAGGTTGTTCGGGTTGGGCCGGAAGAGGTAGACGACGGCGGCGGTGCGCTCGGCCTCCACGAAGGTGCCGAACTTAGCGGCCGGCACCGCGGTCGCGTTGACCAGGTTGGGCGCGCGGTCCAGGCTGACGGCGCTGTCCACGGTCGTGGTGACCACGTACCCGAGCAGCCCGACCATGGCGATGAGCGGGATCGCCACCAGAAAATATATTCGGAGCCTTATGGATCGACCACGCGATCCCATGGATCCCTCACTATTCAAACGCGTGGACGCGCGTGGCCCCCCCGCCGCATCCAACTAACGGTCAAGACGGCCAGAATAGCCCATAACAGGCATCGTCCGGTGCCAAAAGAAGATATGTCCGTTGATAGCCCGGCGCATCCTCATAAGCGTCAATATGTACGCGTTATCGCAGGTAGTGGCGAATGACTACTCGCGGTGCCGCGGACGCGGCGCTCCGCGTCCGGAGCTTTTGTCGGCGCGACCGCCTACCCTATTGACGTGGCCGCCCTCGCGATAGATGCCCTCCTCGACGGACTCAATCCGGAGCAGCGTGCTGCCGTCGTACACGAGGGCAGCCCGCTGCTCATCGTGGCCGGCGCGGGCTCCGGGAAGACCCGGGTGCTCACCCACCGGATCGCGTACCTGCTCGCCGCGCGCGACGTCGCGCCGCACGAGATCCTGGCCATCACCTTCACCAACAAGGCGGCCGGCGAGATGGCCGCCCGCGTCGCCGCGCTGGTCGGCCCGCGGGCGCGGTCCATGTGGGTCATGACGTTCCATTCGGCCTGCGTGCGCATCCTGCGCCGGGAGGCGAAAAGGTTCGGCTACCCGTCCTCGTTCTCCATCTACGACCAGGCCGACTCGCAGCGGCTGATGGCGCTCACCTGCCGCGAGCTCGAGCTCGACGCCAAGCAGTACCCGCCGAAGGCGATGGCCGCCCAGGTGTCGAACCTGAAGAACGAGCTGATCGACTACGAGACGTTCGCCTCCCGCGCGCAGACCGCCCGGGAGAAGGCCCTGGCCGAGGCCTACGCCGAATACCAGCGCCGGCTGGTCGCGGCCGGCGCGATGGACTTCGACGACCTGATCATGGTCACGGTCAACCTCTTCCAGGCCCTGCCCGAGGTGGCTGAGCAGTACCGCCGCCGGTTCAGGCAGGTGCTGGTGGACGAGTACCAGGACACCAACCACGCGCAGTACATCCTGATCAGGGAACTGGTCTCGGGTGGTGCCCCGCTCTTTTCCTCCCGAACGGCCGGGGCTGATCGCCCCGGTGACCCTATCCCGCCTGCTGAACTATGCGTGGTCGGCGACGCAGACCAGTCCATCTACGCTTTCCGCGGTGCCACCATCCGCAACATCGAGGAGTTCGAGCAGGACTACCCGGACGCGAAGGTCATCCTGCTCGAGCAGAACTACCGCTCCACCCAGAACATCCTGGCCGCGGCCAACGCGGTGGTCTCGCAGAACCGGGGCCGCAAGCCCAAGAACCTGTGGTCCGACCAGGGCGCGGGGCCGCCCATCATCGGCTACGTGGCCGACAACGAGCACGACGAGGCCGCGTTCGTGGCCGAGGAGGTGGACCGGCTCACCGACGCGGGCCAGGCCACGCCGGGTCAGGTGGCGGTGTTCTACCGGACCAACGCGCAGTCCCGTGTCTTCGAGGAAGTGTTCATCCGGGTCGGGCTGCCCTACCGGGTGGTCGGCGGGGTGCGGTTCTACGAGCGGCGCGAGGTCCGTGACCTGCTCGCCTACCTCCGGCTGATCGCCAACCCGGCGGACGAGGTGTCGCTGCGGCGGGTGCTGAACGTGCCCAAGCGCGGCATCGGCGACCGGGCGGAGGACTACGTGGCCGCGTTCGCGCAGCGGGAGCACAGCACGTTCGCCGAGGCGCTGGCCCGCCCGGCCGACGTGCCGGGCCTGGCGGCCCGGTCGGCCCGCGCGATCGAGGGGTTCAACACGCTCATCACCGGGCTGCGGGAACTCTCGCAGACCGTGCCCGTCGCCGACCTCACCGAGGCCGTGCTCGACCGCACCGGGTACATCGAAGCGCTGGAGGAGTCGTCCGACCTGCAGGATGCCAGCCGGGTCGAGAACCTGGAAGAGCTGGTGTCGGTGGCCCGCGAGTACGACGGCATTCACGAGGACGGGACGCTGGCCGACTTCCTCGAGCAGGTGTCCCTGGTCGCCGACGCCGACCAGATCCCCGACGGGGAGGAGCACGGCGGCCTGGTCACGATGATGACCCTGCACACCGCCAAGGGCCTGGAGTTCCCCGTGGTGTTCCTCACCGGGATGGAAGAAGAGGTGTTCCCGCACCAGCGCTCGCTGACCAACGCGAAGGAACTGGAGGAGGAGCGCCGGCTGGCCTACGTCGGGATCACCCGGGCCGAGCAGCGCCTCTACCTGACCCGGGCGCTGGCGAGGAACTGGTGGGGCCGCCCCTCCTTCCACAAGCAGTCGAGGTTCCTCACCGAGATCCCGGCCGGCCTGATCGAGTGGCGCCGGGACGTCTCCGCCGCCCAGTCGTCGGTCATGCCCGCCCAGGAGCGGATGGCGCAGCGGGCGGGGACCCGGTCACCGGGGAACCGCCAGGTGCCCGCGCTGTCACCGGGGGACATGGTGACCCACGACAAGTTCGGCCTGGGTACGGTGGTATCGACGGACGGCTACGGAGACCAGGCCGAGGCGAAGATCGATTTCGGTGCCGAGTACGGCGTCAAGCACCTGGTGCTCCGCTACGCCCCTCTGGAGAAGTTGTAGGGACCGGTTCCCGGCCGCGGCCCCGGCTGAGTCCTTCCCGGGCGCCCGCCACCGCGGGGGGGCGCGGGGGGGTAGTCCTTCCCCGAGGGGGGTCCGGGGGGATGGGTCCCCCCGGGAGAGAGGCTGCCAGCACCGCGCGGGTCCGCGTCGTCCCAGGAG
>Ga0207675_100007496_pt1 | contig 10306 bp, 5 predicted proteins | sample KBSSwiS42_FD_184305 | JGI IMG/M metagenome (GOLD analysis project Ga0207675, IMG submission 184305) | Switchgrass rhizosphere microbial communities from Kellogg Biological Station, Michigan, USA - KBS Switchgrass S4-2 (SPAdes) (version 2) | ecosystem: Host-associated > Plants > Roots >...
GGGGTGGGGCAATGCGATGCGCTATATGCTGACCGGCGACCATTGGACCGCCGAGGAGTCGTACCGGATGGGCATCACGCAGCAGATTGCGGCAACGCCAGAAGCCGCGCTCGACGCCGGCATCGCGATCGCGCGCAAGATCGCGGCGTGCGCGCCGCTGTCGATCACGGCGACGCTGACGTCCGCGCACCAGTACGTCGATCCGGTGGAAGCCGACGCGCTCTCAAAGCTTGGCGCGCAGTACGCCGCACTCTATCGGACAGAGGACTTCCTCGAAGGGCGGCGTGCGGAAGCCGAAGGGCGGCTTCCGAAGTATCAGGGAAAGTGAGCGTCAGCTCCACTGCACTGCGAACGAGCGAGCCCTACGCACGTCGTCGCTCGAATTGTGTCAGACCCTTGAATCTTGTCCGATCGCTTACAGCGTTGCCGCTGGATTGTCTGTCGGTCGCGCGTTCGCGCGCATTGCTGTTGGCGCGGATTCCGTGCGGAGCGTTTGTTGTTGTCGGCAAGCAGGAGTGTTTGTGAGCAAAAGTCCGCACAACCGATTCATCCACTTGGTCGCAATGTCGGCGTGCGCCTTGCTCACCTCATTCTGCTCGTCCGCGTCCGAGCGAGATCAAAGGCCGACAGCTTGCGAATTCGCTCCGGCGCAGACTCTCGGACCGATCGTCAACAGCCCGAAGGAAGAGGGCAGCCCCACAGTTTCCGCGGATGAGACGGAATTGTTCTTCACCTCCGGCCGCAACGGCCAGGAGGATCTCTTTGTTTCGATGCGCCCGGGCAGAGAGTCGCCCTGGGGCGAATTGGCCAATCTCGGCGGTTCGGTGAACGACTCGACCGGAGATGACTTCTCGCTGCGTCTCGCGATGAATGGCCTGGCTCTCTACTTCGCGTCCAACCGCGCCGGCGGATTCGGCGCAGCTGATCTCTACGTGACGACCCGTGACTCGCTGGCTGGTGAGTGGGGCCGCGCGACCAATCTCGGGCCGGTCCTCAATACTGCGGCCTTCGAAGCTTTTCCAACGCCGAGCCCGGATGGCAACACGTTGTACTTCAACCGCTCGACCACGTTTGACAGCCAGGACTCGGATATCTGGGTCACGAGCCGTTCGGACGCGCACTCGCCCTGGGCGGCACCCCAGCGGCTCGCGGAGCCAGTGAACCGGCCACGCGCGGAGTTTTCACCATCGATCTCCACAGATGGGTTGTCACTCTACTTCGCGAGCGAACGTGACGGAAATCTCGGCACGATCGACATCTGGGTCTCGACACGCAAACGGATAGCAGATGCGTGGGAATTACCCAGGAACCTCGGTCCGAATATCAACGCGGTAGGCGCCATGACACTGGCGCCGTTCATCACTTCGGATAACCGTGCGCTCTACTTCATGTCCGCCCGCCCGGACACTTCCAGCGCGTCTCCGTGCACGCCACAGACATGCTTTGAACGGCTGGACCTCTATGTTGCAATCGCCACCTGCCGTCAGTGATTGAGCTTTCCCGACGATCAATCTCGAACGCCGCACTGCTACCTCGCGCGCGCGTCTCGCACGCCAGCACCGGCGGGAGCCGGCTTCTTTTTGGCCCTGGCGAGCTTATTAGTCCGCTTCTCGAGTCAGGAAGCAGGCCGATTCTCGGACTCGAGCTCGCTGTCAGCGACAGACGTCCGGATACTCATTCGTCCGGATTGTGATCGTCACGGCGATCGTGGTCGTGATCCTCGCCATGGAGCGGCCGAAGCAGCTCGTTCACAACGAGACTCCCGACGTTATCGCCGAGAATGCGGCCGTCCCGCACGGCCGTCCGAAAATGGATGCCGCCGTAGACCCGCGAGTTGTTGGCTTCGTCGGCCGCATCCGAGAAGCTGCGGTGCGTCCGCGGCGCAAAGGGAGCCGTGTCGGTCCGGTGCGTGAACGTGGTGTGGTCGCCGAAGAGCTCGCCGAGCACGCGCGCTGCCGCACCGCTCAAGCCGCCGTGGCCGGATGGATACTCCTGGTGATTGGGCGTCGCTACCAGCGATTTCCAGGTCGGCTCCGCCACGGTGGCTGGATTGCCGTCCGTGTCGGCGAGGGGGATCGCACTGAACGGCCGCCAGAACCGGTACAGATACTTCGCGTCCCACACCCCAATTCCCGCATCCGCCATCGCGATGTTCAGCAACGCGAATACCCTGGCCTGCTGCACCAGCGTCATGCGCCGTTCCTGCGCAATCGTCTCGGCGATCCGGTTCCAGTGCGAGATGGTGTTGTCTGTCCAGAAGAAGGCAATCACGGTCTGCTCGGGTGTGCGCGTCGAGCCGCTCGCACGACCCAGACTTTTCACTTCCTCGAAGTCGCTTGCATACTGAGCACTCGTGAGCGCCGGCGGGCCCGCCGGCCGGAAGTGATACGGCGTCGGCATCGCAAACGGCCGCAACACCGCAAGCCAGGGGGTGACGGCTGGCTGGCCGGCCGGGGGAAGTCCCGCCTCGGGCCGCCATTCCCCGGTGGCCAGGCTTCCATTGTCGGGAACGCCCCCGTTCGGGAAACCGTCCGTGCTCCTTTCGGTCAGGAGCGCATTCGCGACGAATTCTCCCCAGGCGATGCCGCCCTCGACCGAGTCGCCGCGGTTTCTGATGGCGGCAATCGACGCATCGCGCTGCCTTTCGAGCCCGGCTGCCTGTGCAGGCAAAAGCGCCTTGAGCACGACGAACGCCGCCTGCACCGCCGCAGCCCGCGGCGACGCCCCGCGCGGCGCGTCGTCCGTGACGAAATAGGGTGCGTACCGACGATCGATGCCGTTAACGGCGTCGAAGACCGCGGCTTGAGTCATCGCCGCAATTCGGCCGGCGTTCTGCGGCGAGGTGTTGGTCGCGGTGAGGGCACTGACAAGGATCTGGTTCCAATCGATGACTTCGTCGGCAGCCGATGCCGGGGTCGCCGGCAACGCGGCGGCCAGGGCGACGATGGCGAGAGCAGCTTTGAACCGAGTCATTCTCTTACCTCCTGGGGACAGGCCTGTATGGACCAGCTATCTCGTTTGAACGAACGCCGGCGAACCGTCATTAGCTAACGCCCGGACCGGTGCTAAACTCCCTCACCCGAACCCGAGCGGCCGTCGGACAGCGTCGGCGACATGACTGAAGACATGCCCTCGCCGGATTCCTTCACACGGCTGCTGCTTGACTGGAGCGACGGCGACGAGGGCGCGCGCAACGAGATGCTGCCGCTTGTCTACGACGAGTTGCGCCGGCTGGCCGCCCTGTATCTCCTCCGCGAGCGGCGTGACCACACGCTCCAACCGACCGCGCTGGTCCACGAGGCGTACCTGCGGTTGATCGATCAGCGGCAGGTCAACTGGAAGAACCGGGCGCAGTTCGTCGGCCTCGCGGCGGTCATGATGCGGCGGATTCTGGTGAACCACGCACGCGACCGGGCCGCGGAAAAGCGGGGCGGCGACATGCAGAAAGTTCCGCTGAGCGACGTCGATGAACCTGGAATGCCTCAGGCTGTGGACGTCATCGCCCTCCACGACGCCCTCGATCAACTCGGCGCCATCGACCCACGCAAGAGCCGGATCGTCGAGCTCAAATTCTTCGGCGGCTTGACCACCAACGAGATTGCCGAGGTTCTGCAGCTCTCGCCGGCAACCATTGAGCGCGACTGGAGTTTTGCGCGCGCCTGGCTCTACGACGCCATCGGCCGCGGAGCCCGAGCGGACCGTTGACGAGATGGACGCCGATCGCTGGCAACGCGTCGACGACCTGTTCCAGGCGGCCATCGCGCGCGCGGGCGAAGAACGGCGAGCCTTTCTCAACGAGGCCTGCGCGGGCGATGATGGCCTGCGTCACGAGCTCGACCGGCTCGTGCGCGCACATGAGCGCTCGCGCGGGTTCCTCGAGGCGCCGATCGCCCAGGAAGCGCTGCGCATCCTTGCATCGGCTGACGATAAGTCTTCGGTTCAGTCGACGCTGACCTCTTTTCGAACCGGCACGGAATTCCGAGGGACCGATCGTTTCGCTGTGGGCCGTCAGTTGGGCGCGGGCGGCATGGGCGTCGTGTACGAGGTGCACGACCGCGTCCGCGGGGAAGTCGTCGCGTTGAAAACGTTGCTCCGCGCGCGCGCGGCCGACATCTACCGGCTGAAGCGCGAGTTTCGCAGTCTGGCCGACGTCGCGCATCCGAACCTCGTTTCGCTGTACGAACTCGTGGTCGAAGGCGCCGATTGTTTCTTCACGATGGAGTTCGTGCACGGCGTCAACCTCGTCGAGTACGTTCGCGGGCCGGCAGCGACGCCGGCGCTTCGGGCCGAGCGAATCAGGCATGTCTTCAGGCAGCTCGTCGAAGGCATTGGCGTGCTGCACCGCAAAGGCAAGCTTCATCGCGACATCAAGCCGTCCAACATCCTCGTCACACCAGACGGGCGCGTCGTGATTCTGGATTTCGGTCTGGCCAGCGACATCGCGCCCGCTGACGCAGCGGTTGGCGAGAGCATGGCAGGGACGCCGGCCTACCTGGCCCCGGAGCGACGGGCCGGGGCTTCCGCATCGGAAGGTCACGACTGGTACAGCGTCGGCGTCACGCTCTACGAGGCGCTCACGGGTCGCGTGCCGTTCGCGGGTTCGCTCGAGGACGTACTTCGCCGCACCCAGGAAGCCGAGCCGTGTCCGCCGGCCGAGATCGCGCCGGAGGTGCCGGACGACTTGAACGGCGTCTGCGTAGGCCTGCTGCGCCGCGATCCGGCGCAGCGAATGTCTGGCCAGGAAGCCGCGCGGATACTGGAACGGGACTCCGCAGCGAGTGGTGTTGCCAACTCATCACCCGCGGATGCGGAATCGGTGTTCGTCGGCCGCCACCAACAGCTGGACGCGCTGGAGACGGCCCTGAAGAACACCAAACTCGGCACCGCGACGGCCGTTTATGTACGCGGCCCGTCCGGCATCGGCAAGAGCGCCCTCATCCAATGCTTTCTCGATCGCGTGGTGAGCCGCGAGGACATCGTTGTGCTGCGTGGCCGTTGCTACGAGTACGAATCGGTGCCGTTCAAGGCGCTCGACGGCGTCATCGACAGCCTCAGTCAGCGGTTGGCCGCCCTCCCACGGTCGCAGGTCGATCGCTTGCTCCCGGCCGACCTGACGGCGTTGTCACGGCTCTTCCCCGTCATGTTGCAGGTCGACACTGCAGCGTCCGCACGCCGGCGTGAACAACAGAACACCGATCCCGTGGTGTTGCGGCAGCGAGCGTTCGCTGCGCTGCGCGAACTGCTGACACGCATGGCGGCCCGCCAACCGCTCATCGTCTACATCGACGACCTTCACTGGGCCGATGTTGACAGCGCGGTGCTGCTCGAGGAGCTGCTGCGCCCGCCGCTTGCGCCTCCGATCTTGACGATCGCATGCCTTCGTACCGAGGAGCTCGCGTCAAAGCCGTTCCTGCAGGCGTTGATCGAGCGGACAGGTGTGGAGGGCGGCATCGGCCTCGGTCTCGAGCCGATGACCGACGATGAGGCGCGCACGCTCCTGGCGTGCGCGCGTCCTGTGGATGCATCGGCTGGTGGCGAAGAGTTGCTGCAGCTCACCCGCGAGGCAGGTGGCAATCCGTTCTTGTTGCGGCAACTGGCCGGGTATCTCAACGCCGACCCGGCCCGACGACGGCGAGTGACGTTTGCTGAGATATTCGACGAACGCGTTCGTGCTCTGCCTCGAGAAGGACAGCGCTTCCTCGAGACGCTGGCGATCTGCGGCCGGCCGATGGCGCCCGGGCTCGTCTGCGACGCCAGCGGGGTCAGGCGCGAGCGCCAATCGCTCGTCGCGATGCTCCGCTCCGCTCACTTCATTCGCAGCAGCGGCTCGTCGGAACGGGTCGAGACCTACCACGATCGGATCCGCGAAGCGCTCGCCGCGCGGATGGCTCCCGGCGCGGTGCGCGAGATCCACGAGCTCATGGTGCAGGCGCTCGTCGCGACGGGAAGCGATGACTGCGAGGCGCTGTTCGAACACTATCGCGGGGCTGGAGACCAAGAACACGCGTCGATTCAAGCGGGACTTGCCGCGGACAAGGCCCGCGCCGCGCTGGCGTTCGACCGCGCTGCCTCTTTTTACCGGCAGGCGTTGGCACTGGCGCCTGCATCGCCGGCTGCCGTTGCCTGGAAGGAAGGACTCGCCGGCGCGCTCGCGAACGGCGGCCAGCCAACTGAGGCGGCCGAGTCCTATTTGCGCGCGGCAGCAGAAGCCGTTCACCCACATCAGGTCGAGCTCGAGCGGCGCGCGGCCGAGCAATTCCTGATCGCGGGAGATATCGACCGCGGCCTCGACCTCATTCGGGCCGTGCTGGCGGGCATGGGGATGAGCGTGCCTCGGAGCCGCCGGGCGGCGCTCGCGTGGTTGTTATGGAGACGCGCGCGGCTTCGATGGCGGGGCTTGCGATTCGTTCCAAGAGCTGCCGAGGCAATCGAAAGGGATACGCTCCTTCGCATCGACACCTGCTGGTCGGCCGCGACAGGACTCGCGATGGCCGATGTGATCGGGTCGTCGGACTTCAATGTCCGTCACCTTCACATGGCGCTGGATGCTGGAGATGCATACCGCATCGCGAGGGCCATGGCGATCGAATCGGCAGCCAGAAGCGTGTCTCCGAGGGACAGGCCATTTGGCGAGAGACTCGCCCGGGAGTCGAGGGCAATTGCGACGCGCAGCGGAAACCCTCACGCGATCGCGCTGTCGATCCTGGCGGACGGCATCACGGCCATGATGCTGGGCCAGTGGAAGAACGCCTCGATGTTCGCCGAGCAGGCGGTGACGATCCTGCGCGATCAGTGCGTCGGAGTCACGTGGGAATTGAATACCGCGCAGAACCTCGTGCTGTGGGCCCTGCTGTACCAGGGCGAGCTCGCCGAGCTGTCACGGCGGCTTCCCGCGCTGCTGGCCAGCGCGCGGAGCAGCGGGAATTGGTACACCGCCACGGAATTGTGCACCAGAAGCTGCTACGTGTGGCTGGCGGCAGACGAACCTGACGAAGGGGAGCGCGTCACCATCGAGAGCATCGGACGTTGGTCTCACCAGGGGGTTCATCGTCAGCACTACAGCGCGATCCTCTCCCGTATACAGACGGCGCTCTATCGCGGCCACGCAGACGGGGCGTGGCGGCTCATCAGCGACCTCGAGTCGATCTTGCGGCAGACCTATCTCAGGCGTCTGCAGATCATGCGGATCGAGTCGTGCTACCTCCGCGCGCGCAGCGCGCTCGCGATGGCCGCCGTGAACGGGAACTCTCGCCGATTCCGATCGGTGGCGCACGCCGAAGCTCGCCGCATTGCCAGAGAGCGCATGCCATGGTCTGATCCGATTGCTCTCGTGCTGCAGGCCGGCATCGCGTTCCTCGAGGGCAGGGCTCCACTGGCCCTCGGCTACCTCCACGACGCCGCCGATCGATTCGAGCGCGCCGACATGCGCCTGCACGCAGCCGCTGCCCGGCGCCGCATCGGCGCGCTGCAGAACGACGCCGCGGGGCGCGAGCTGCAACAACATGCCGAACAGTGGATGGCCACGCAGGACATCAAGAACCCCGCTGGCATGACCCGCATGCTGGCCCCTGGTTTCCCTGACCTCCACTGAGATCTCCTTCAGTTGTCGGTTGTCGTCACGACTTACGGATCAGATCCGGGATAATTGCATGCGCCCTGGCTGAAGTGCCCGGGGCGCTCCTCATTCGCAAACGTCAGGCGCGAAAGGGCTACGTGAGGTCAGTCAGAACGAAACATGCTCTCGCAATAATCTTTGTGGCTGGGCTCGGCCAGGCCGTCGCACTGTCCCAGTCACCGCTGCCCCCCACGGAGTCGAGTCTTTCCAGAAACCCCGCCCTGGTACGTGACTGGGCAGATCGGCTTCTGGCCACCGACCCGAAGGTCCGCGCAACCGCCGAAGCCGCCCTGGTCCAGGCGGGGCGGGGTTCGTTCCCATTGCTGAGACGATTCCTCGGCCCTGAGCATGAAGACCTGCAGGTGGTGACGTTTCACATCATCCAGCGAATCGGTCCTCCTGCCATTCCGCTCCTGGTGGACCTGTTGCGGCATGAGTGGGTCTCCGTCCGGCGAGGCGCCATCAGTGAATTGATTGACTTGGTACCGGACATAGAAACGATTCAGCCGGCGTTGAGGCGGGCGCTGAGAGACGAGGATGCGACGGTCGCGGGCGATGCCGCACGCGCCCTGGGCGCGCTGGGCACGCGTGCCAGCCCGTCGGTCGGCGCGCTCGTCAACACTCTTTCGCACGAGGATCCATACGTCCGCGTCTACGCGGCGGAGGCCCTGGCGTCCATCGGCCCGAGCGCGGCCAGTGCGACCCACGTCCTGGCAGGAGCCCTGGGTGATCCGGTTCCCGGCGTTCGATGGGCGGCGTGTGAGGCCCTCGCCAGCATCGGTCCGGCTGCGCAGTCTGCGGTGCCGCAGCTCGTCGAAGCGCTGGAGGATGAATTCCTCTATGTGCGAATCTTCGCGGCCGGGGCCTTGGGAAGCATCGGACCGAAGGCGCAGTCGGCTCGAGAGGCGCTGCGGGCGGCAGCAGACGATCCCGCATTGCGTGACGAAGCCGAGTGGGCGTTGAGTCGCATCGCTGGAATCACATCGGCAGCGCCTGTCGCGTCGCCCGTTGTGCCCGCGCCTTCCGGCATGCCGCCGCTCCCGGCGACGGTCGTCCCGGCGGGCAATCCTCCGGTTGACTGGGATACGGCCACCGGTCGAAACATCGTCTGGAGTGTCGCGCTGGGAAACGAAACCTACGGTCGTCCCGTGGTTGGCGGCGATGCGGTCTATGTCGGCACCGACAACGCGCGGCACATGAACCCCGACTACCCGAACGACGCCGGCGTGCTGATGGCATTTCAAGCGAAGGATGGCCAGTTCCTCTGGCAGGACGTGGCGCCGCGAGTCGAGCGAGGTCTGCGGGAGTTTCTGTTGCCGTCGACGACAAGTACGCCGTATGTGGAAGGGAACCGGTTGTATTACATCACCGCCGAGTGCCAGCTCCGAAGTCTCGACACGCAAGGTTTCCGTGATGGCGCGAACGACGGTGCGTATCAGGATGAAGTCTTCCAGGGCAACGCTGCGGCCGACATCGTCTGGGAGTTGGACATCTGCGGCCGCCTGGGTGTCTTCCCGCATGAAGCCACTCGCAGCGACGTGTTGCCGGTGGGTGATCTGCTGATCGTCTCGACCTCCAACGGGTTGAATGAAGGCCATACGCGCGTCCCGTCGCCGCGCGCGCCAAGTCTGATCGCGGTGAACAAGCATTCGGGGGACGTCGTGTGGCGCGTCATCGGCGCGAGCCCGCAGGTGCTGCACGGCCAGTGGTCCAGCCCTGTGGGCGCCAACGTCAACGGGCGCATGCAGGTGTTCTTCGGCGGCGGAGATGGCTGGCTGCGGGCCTACGACGCGGCGTCCGGTCACGAAATCTGGCGATTTGACGGCAACCCGAAAGACGCCCCCTGGCTTCCGCGCCCCGGCGTCTTTTCGCGCGGTTTCATCGTCGCTTCGCCGGTGTTTGCCGGCGGCCGGGTCTTCGTGGCGATGGGACAGAGTCCCGAGCACGGCAACGCCCCGTCCCTTATCCACGCGATCAGTCCCGGCGGCCAGGGAGACGTCACCGCGAGCAGGCTCCTCTGGACTTCGCGCAAGGTCGGCCGCGTCGTGGCCACGCCGATCGAGAAGGACGGTCTGCTGTACGTCGGCGACGTTGGTGGAATGGTCTATTGTCTGGACGCGGCAACCGGCGCTCTCGTCTGGGAGCACGACACCTACGGGGCGATTTGGGGAAGCTTCCTGTTGGCCGGCGACCGGCTTTACGTCGGGAACGAAGACGGCACCATGACCATCCTCCGTAGCGGACGGAAAAAGGAATTGCTGGGGAAGATCGAGATGGATGGGGCGCTCTATTCGCTTCCGTCGCTCGTCGGCGATGCGCTGTGGCTGACCACTTCGAACCGGCTGTACCTCATCGCGACAACGCGTTGAACCCAAGCGCGCTTAGAGTCCGCTCAATTGAGTTGACGGTCTGCTGGCTGGCCTTCTAGTTCAACGAAGGCCTCTCCGGCGCAATTTCCAAGCGTGTTCCTTCAACGCTCAGGTGTCGCGCCGGTGCATCGCCGCCGGCCTCGAACACGACGAGCAGCGGGACGCGGCGCGCGCCTGGCGCTGCGCGGGTTCCGGGACAAGGTCCTGATACCCGAGGGCGATGGGTTGTTGCAGGTCGTCGGAAATTTTGGGTCGATGCTGGCGGCGGCGCAGGAACGATCGATCGCCGTCGCTTATGTTGGTTGCGGGGGCGGGATTTGAA
>Ga0207675_100007497_pt1 | contig 10306 bp, 7 predicted proteins | sample KBSSwiS42_FD_184305 | JGI IMG/M metagenome (GOLD analysis project Ga0207675, IMG submission 184305) | Switchgrass rhizosphere microbial communities from Kellogg Biological Station, Michigan, USA - KBS Switchgrass S4-2 (SPAdes) (version 2) | ecosystem: Host-associated > Plants > Roots >...
CTTCGGCCCAAATCAGCGTTTCCAGGTAATTCGACGGTACGACTTCGAAATACACCGTCACGTCGTCAGCCGTAAAGGCGTTATTGAAACCGCCGACGTCTTCGGTGAGACGGTCCATCATCTCCGACTTCATGTTCTTCGTACTCTTGAACATGATGTGTTCGAAGAGATGTGCAAAACCGCTGCGCTTCTGCGGATCGTCCTTCGAACCGACGTGATACCAAACCTGAATCGCCACCGTCGGGCTCGAGCGATCGGGCGCGCTCAGCACGCGTAAACCGTTCGGCAGAGTGCGATCCGTAAACTTGAGTTGCGGCATTCGCGCCTGCGCGAAACCGCTTGCTTGAAAAACTGTGATTAGAACAAGGCAGAGGATGAAGCGAACCGAGGTACGAACCATTCAAGTTCTCCGAAGTGATTAATCGATATCGAGCGGGTTGCGATAGGGCTTATCTTTGTCTTTGTCGGCCCGTTTCATTGCTTCCTGAAACTTCTCTTCCAGAATGCGATCGCGATCTTTCATCGAACTGAGTTCCTGGGCAAAGATCTGTTCACGCATCTGCTTCTGCTTGTCGAGACCTTTCACCATCTCGTCAAACGAGGCCAACGGTTTGGCTTTGTCTTCGTGGGAGATCATCGCGCCGGTTTGCGCGTCGATCGTCATTGTTGCCTCACAGCACGGACAGATGATTGTAAATCTTGACGTATCCGCCATTGCCTAAGTCCTCCTAGCAAGGCGAATAGTATAGCAGCCACGGATCGATCCGTCGCATGGACGGCGTCCGTGGCTGCGATAAGAAGTCTGGTTGGATGCCAGGCTTACGGAATTACTTTTTTGACGGCCTTCTTGGTTTCGCTGCCGACCTTCTTGGCGCCTTCGACTGTCTTCTCGCCAACCTTCTTAGTGGTGCTGACAGTCTTGTCCTTGACGTCTTCAGCCTTGTCGCCGACTTCAGAGCCAACCTTCTTAGTGGTGCTGACAGTCTTGTCCTTCACGTCTTCAGCCTTGTCGCCGACTTCCTTAGCGGCGGTCTTGGCTTCGCCCGGCACGTCCTCAGCCTTGTCAGCTACAAACCCGGCTGCTGACGCGACCTTGTCACCCGTCGCTTCGAGCACGTTCTCGTTGGTGGTTACTTCGCGTTCCTCACCCTTCGCAGAATACGCTCGCACCGTGCGTCTACCGTCGCGGGTAGTCACGACAACCTTGGAGATCCGTGGATTGTTCTTAAAGGTTCTGGTTTCAGTTTTTGTGCCGCTCGAGTCGACGCTGGTCGTGATCTCGGAGTTATCCGGACCCGCTGTCGTTGTCGGACTCGCCGCGGCGATAGCGCTCGCATTGTCGTTCGCCGACGGGTTCTGAGAGCAGCCGGCCGCAAGCGCGACAAGCATTACTAACATCAATACGCAGATCGTTTTACTCACGCTTTCTCTCCTCCTAACTGGGTAAAGCTGCTGTGAAACGTGCAACCAACGTGCCAGATGTGGATAAAGCTTAAACCAATAACTCCAAGCGCAAAAGTAAGGTGCCCGATTATGATTGCCGTTCAGTTACGATACGGAGCTTTTTTGTTTTCGATTGACTTTCGCTGGGAATTACTTTAGAAGCAGACTTCTACAGGCCGCCGGTTTAACTTCCGTTCAAGGCTCGATTTGAGACCAGCATCATTGACTGCTAATCACCATCCCCGAGGAGTTTTTTGTATGCGCAGACTGCTATTTGTTGCTACAGGCGCTTTTCTTCTTGCCGCCACTCTGCTTCCCATGCAGCGCAGTTACGTCGTTCGTGCAGTGTCGGACGGCGAACGCCTCGCGATGTACAGCAAGCCCGCAGTTGTTCGCATCATCGACGGCGCGATTGGGCAGGTCTACCTTCAACCTCCCGGTTCGTCGGGGCGATCGTACGACGTCCAGACGATCGCGCTGGGTTCAGGGTTTTTCATCAGCAACAACGGCTACATCGCAACGAATGCGCACGTCGTCTCAACCACACACGATGGTGAAGAAAAGGCGAAGCAGGCGTTGTTCTGGCAGTTTGTGCAACAGGTCGCCAAGCAGATCGGCAGAGATCCGAGAAGCATCGCCGCGTATTTGAACGAGCACAGTAGTCTCCAGAGTTTTCAACTGGTCCATCACGTCATCATTCCCGACGGCAGCGCCTTCCCGTTTGAGATCAAGCAATACGGCGCGCCCACGGGCGAGAGTCAGGACCAAGGTAAAGACGTCGCGATCGTAAAGATCGAAGTCAAGAATGCTCCTATCCTGAAACTCGCCGATTCCGACAAGGTTCAGTTGCAGGACCACGTAACTGTAATCGGTTACCCGGGCGCCGCAGACACCTTCAACTCCGGACTCCTCAGTAGCCGCTCAGCTCTCGAAGCAACGATCAACGACGGCAAGATCTCCGCGAAGAAACAGGCCACGAGTGGAGCACCGATATTGCAGACGAGCACGGCTGCAACTCACGGCAATTCGGGTGGTCCAGTAGTCAACGATGCGAACGAGGTTATCGGTCTGCTGACATTTCGCGGCGACACTATTAACGGACAGGAAGTCTCGGGGTTCTCTTTCATCGTTCCATCAAACACCGTGATGGAATACGTGAAGAGCGCAGGCGCCACCAACGTTGACGGGCCAACCGATCAATTCTACCGGGAAGGCCTGGACCTGTACTGGAACCAATACTACTCGTCTGCGATTCCGAAGTTTCAGGAAGTCAAGAACCTGTTCCCGCAACACTCGGAAGTCGATCGGCTCATTCAAAGCAGTCAACAGTTGAAGGCCGAAGGAAAGGAACGCTCGAGTTTTCCGCTGTGGGTGTTCGGCGTAGTCGTCGGCATCCTTTTTATCCTGTTGCTGATCATTCTGATCATCGCAATCGCGGTCTTTGTCATGCGCAAACGCCGCAAGGGCAAACAACCGACCTCGCCCGGTCCCGCAGGCGCCGGTAAGGGTCATCCAACGCCGGCTCGCGCGCCGTCACCCGCGCCGGCGGCTGCGTCAGCAAATCCGGGCACGCACCGGCCGACGCCTCCACCTCCGGCTCCACCACCGCCCGCGCCAATGCCCATGGGTGGGGATCAGGGCATGACGGTCGATCTTTCTCGCACCGTAGCCATTACTGCCGACGGCGATGCGTTCCCCAAGAACTACGGATCGATCAAGTTTGTTTCCGGCCCGCTATCCGGACAGAAGTTTCAGGTCCGGGCCGATGGCGACTACATTGGCCGCGACGGTGGTTCATCGCAGATCGTGCTTCCTGACCCGCGTATTTCGAAACGGCACGTGTGGATCGGCGTCAGAAACGGGCGGGTGGTAATCGAAGATCAGAATTCACGTAACGGAACTTTCGTGAATGATCCAAAGTCAGCTCGCGTGACTGAAACTTCACTCAACACCGGCGACATAGTGATTCTCGGCGAATCGGATGTCGCGCGTTTTGAGTTCCACGCCTGAACTGACATGAGTTTGTTAACTGACTTTCGTGCCTTTTGTGGGGCGGTCGAATAACGAAACGACCGCATCGGCGGGTAGCGGCTTAGTAAAGAAGTTGCCCTGAATCTCATCGCAACGGAGCAGTTGCAGAAAGCGTAACTGCTCCTCTGTCTCCACTCCTTCCGCAACAACTCTCAAACGCAAATTGTGAGCGAGGGTGATGATCGCCATGACGATTGCTGCATCGTCCGCGTCGGTATTCGCATCGCGAACGAACGACTGGTCAATCTTGAGGGCGTCAATCGGCAAACGCTTCAGCGACGCGAGTGAAGAAAAGCCGGTGCCGAAGTCGTCGATGGAGATCTTGATGCCCATGTTCTTCCAACGATTCAACACGCCTTCGGCGAACTCCGCGTTCTGCATGATGGAACTCTCCGTCAGTTCCAACTCGAGATGCTCGGGCGACAATCCCGACTCGTCGAGAATGCGGATCACGGTCTGCGGCAGATGTTGATCGTGAAATTGCCGGGCCGAAATGTTGACGGCCATCTGGACCGGAGCAAAGCCCTGTTCTTGCCAGCGACGATTCTGCTCGCACGCTTCACGCAGCACCCATTCGCCAATTGGAACAATTAGACCCGTGTCTTCCGCGAGTGGAATGAACTCGGAAGGCGAAACCAATCCAAGCTGCGGATGTTGCCAGCGCACGAGGGCTTCGACACCTGTAATCTGCAACGAGTCGACCGAGACGCGCGGTTGGTAGTGAAGTAGAAACTCTTGATTCTGCAACGCGCGGCGTAGATTGGTTTCGAGGGCGAGCCGGCGCGAGGCCAGTTCGTGCATGTCAGCGGTGAAGAACTGGTAGTTTGCGCCGCCCGATCTCTTCGCCTTGTAGAGCGCGGCGCCTGCATTCTTCAAGAGCGTGTGGGAGTCGGAGCCGTCGAGCGGGAAAAGACTCACGCCGACGCTGACGGTCGCGTATAACTCATGACCCGGCAAATCAAACGCGAATTTCAAGACCTGCGACAACGAAGCGATCGTTTCGATTACGTCTTCAGTGCCCTTGATTTGCGTGCGTAACAAAGCGAATTCGTCGTTACCAAAGCGCGCAACTGTATCTGATTTGCTGATGCAACTCTTCAAACGCGCCGCAAACTCCCGCAACAGGCCGTCTCCGGGACCATGGCCAAGCGAGTCGTTCACTTTCTTGAACTGATCGAGTGAAATGAACAACACGCCCAACGTTTGGCCGTTCACTTTCGCGATCGAGACGGCTTGCGTCAGACGATCTTCGAAGAGAGCGCGATTCGGAAGTTGAGTTACCGTGTCGTAATAAGCGAGCCAGTCGACTTCCGCGGTCCGCTGTTGCAAGAGATCTTCGAGTTGCTCTTTGTAACGACGCTTCTCCTTCAGCAGGTCGCTGTGTTTTAGTGCGCGCTCGACTGAAGCTTCAACATGACGGATCTCAATCGGTTTGGTGATGTAGTCAAACGCGCCAACACGCAGAGCTTTAATCGCAAACTCGATATCCTGGTTTCCGCTAATCATGACAACGACGGTGTCCGGCGAGATCGAGTGAACGCGCGGTACCAGTTCAAGACCACTCATTTGGCCCATGTCGATGTCGCTGATAACGAGGTCGAAAGTTTGGTGGGAAAGCGCGGCCAACGCTTCCTCGGCTGAGGCCGCTTCGCAGCAGTCGTAAACGTCAGTAAAAAGATCGATCAGCAGGCGCCTGATCTGCTCTTCGTCATCGATGATGAGGACTTTGGGTTTCTGAATTTCGACCGATTCCATTACCTCGCCTAAAGACCCTTGCACATACCGGGTGTCCACTGTTCGCGCAGTACTCGATCATAACTCACCTTAACTTCGCCCAGGTTCCAGTCCTTTCGCTGCCAGATCGTTCCGTCTGCGTATTCCACTCGGTTAATAAGGACCTTTTCCACGAACGGATTGGCAGACTTGTTTGCCAAAGTGCTGACGTTCACTACGTCACTTGGACCAGCCAAACTGAAGCCTTCGAGTTCTTTGCCTTTCTCTGCCGGGATACTCACGCCACAGAGAAACTGGCGTCGTGCGACGAGCGAAGGATCGGCGGGATCGTGAAACTGGTACTCCCAGAAAACAATCTCTACCACTTTCGAACCGGCGTTTTGTACTTTTATCCGGTAGGAGAAACCGTCCGTCGATTTCGGTTTCGTGGCTCTCGATTCCCGGACAGTTTTTTCTAACGCCTCGCTCCGTCCATCGAGTGAGTCGGCATTCGGATCGCGCACGCCCGCCGGATCGTTTATGCGCGCGTTGCGTGCGAAGTTTCTGTTCTGCGGAATCATCGCCCGTGCGGGTATTGTTCCTTCGGCCTCCGGCGCGTCAACGGTGCGGCGGGTACGAGTCCACTTGAAACTTACGACCGTCAAAGGCGAACTCTGACTGTTTGAGCTAGGCGCCTGGTAAGGAATCAGGAGAGTTAAGAGAATTGGAAAAACGAAGATTAGCTTCACGGCCCGCCTCCGCTAACCACGATCAATTTTCACGTGAGTATGCGCCACTTGCGCGGGCTATTCAACCGTTAAGATAAGAATATCGTCGCTCATCGCCACCGGTCCATAACCCAGGTTCTCGATACCAGGACCGGTGTCGACGAGCGATTGAAGATGTAACTAATCGATGTACACCCAGGGTACACCCATGTAATTGGCACTTCCGTCACTGAAATTCAACTGCGCTGTCGATCCGCCACCGCGCGCATATACGTAAAACGAGGCACTAACTCGCAGGTACGCCCGATCCGCGCCCAACAAGTCCGAATAGTACATCGTGCGCCAGCCATCGAGTCGATCGTTTACGTTGATGTTCTGGCTGCCCATATCGAACACGTTCGTTGTGCCCGTGGCTTTGTAGTTGTACTGATAGCCAACTGCCGACATATCGATGCGTGCACGCGCCTCTTTGGAATCCCAAAAACCATCGTCTGCATAAATGATATAGAACCCATGAAAGGGAACATATATCGTGTGACCGTAATTGCGATTTGTGGGCGCAATGTAGCTAAACCACCAGTCCATTATCAGGGTCCCGCTGCAGGCGCCGGTTCCGAAAAGTCCGGATCCGGAACCTGCACATGAGATCCATAAGTCGATGTTTCCAGGACTATAGCCCTGCCAGACGACTGTGCCGTCTGACCAGTGCAAAGAGCCGTAATATGGCGTGAACCAACCGAGCGAGTTAGGGGCTACCAGTTGACCTCGCGCCAAGCCTGGATGCACGTCGGTTCGCTCTTCAGCTCTTGGTGTATGGCTGGAAAGTTTTTCCTTGGCAGTCTCCGCTCTTTCTTTGGCGTCGGAGGCTTGCTGATCGTGCGTTTTTTCGAGTTGGTTCAAAACGTCGACGAATTCTTTCGGCAACTTTTTCTTCAAATCCGCGAGTCGCGTCCGCCCTCTGCTTTCCAAGTCCTTGATCTCGTCGGCTTGCTTTCGTTGCAGTGTTTCCACTTCTTCGCGACGTTCCTCAACCAATTGTTTTAGAGTGTCATCATCAGATCTAAATTTCTCGTCCATCGCATTCTCCTCCTTAGAGTGAAGTAAGGGTCTACAGAGTGAAGTAACGGTTTACGTCCCGGTTCTTGAGATTTTTAAGGTCCCAGGTTCCGTTTCTGCGAAATATGCGTCGGCGGGTAATGCAACGGAGTCACTTGGCTCAGACACAAACCGGCCAGTACGCTGCTGAACAAGCTTTATTACATCGCCTTGGGGCTTGCGCGAGGAGTCTTGCGGTGATGTGAGCCGTTAAGGTGAGCAGGACGCTACTCCTATTTCCGCAGAGCGTCAATGGCAGGAAGCTACCATTCATGTGTTCACAAAAGACTAGAGAGAAGACAAGAATACCTTGACATGCAGGCCGCTGCTTGTTTATAGAAGGCGTTCAAATTTACCTCGCTCGCTTAAGGCTCCTCTCTGTCCCCGTGCAAAATCAGGGAGATCCTTATCCACTGTTCATTCGGCATCCTTGCCGGTTAAAGGAAGGGCTTTCCATGAAGAACCTAAAACAGCTACCTTCAGTGCTTTGCTTTCTGCTTGTTTTCGCCTCCGCGAATGTGGTGTTGGCCCAATCGGGCGACGATCGAAATCAATTTGCTGCTGTCACGGGGTTGGGATCGAGTGTCAGATTCGACGTCGCCAACCCGCACGCGGCCGTTACGTTGAATGTTTCCGCTCCCGACGGCCAGGTATTCAGCAAAGAGTTTCCCGCAGGCGCCGCGGTCGAGTTTCGTCTAACCGACGCCAACGGTGATAGACTCGGGGACGGACAATATGTTTATGAGTTGCGCTTAACGCCGAACATTCCCGCCGACGTGAAGGAAAAACTGGCGGCGTCGCGCGCCAAGGGAAATTCTGATGAAGTAAGACGTGACCTGCAAAAACGCGGACTGTTACCAACGCGAACGCAGGTTCAGTCCGGAGGCTTTACTGTTCTAAACGGCTCGGTCATCGTCGCTGGCGCCAGTGAAGGCGGACGGCCAGGCCGTGCAATGTTGGACCAGCCGGTTACCTCGCCCGCTTCTGCTCCTCCGTCCGGCCGCACTAATTTCAAGATTCGAAGCCATCACCCTCGTTTCTTAGTGTTCGATCAAGTCATACCTGACGATCTCATAGTGCAGGGCAGCGTGTGCGCGGGTCTCGACTGTGTCAACAACGAGAACTTCGGTTTTGACACCATCAGAGTGAAGGAAAACAACACTCGCATCCAGTTTGACGACACCAGCACCTCAGCCGGCTTCGCCACGAACAACTGGCAAATACGAGCAAACAACTCGGCCAGCGGTGGCGCGAGTTTTCTGGCGTTTGTGGATCAAGGCGCCACTGGAAACTCAGAAACAGGCACGATTGTGTTTGAAGTCGATGCCGGCGCACCGGCGAATTCGCTGAAAGTCTCGAGTACCGGTAACGTCGGTATCGGGACGGCGACGCCCGTTCTGGATACACACATCAACACTACTGACACGCCCGCAATTCGTCTCGAACAGAACAATAGCGGCGGCTTCACGGCGCAAACCTGGGACATCGGAGCCAACGAAGCGAACTTCTTCGTTCGCGACGTAACTAGTGGTTCTCGTCTTCCCTTCCGCATCCGTCCCGGCGCACCGACAAGTTCGATCGATATCGCGGCGAATGGCAACGTCGGTGTTGGCACGGCGAGTCCCAACGCAAGAGTCGACGTCAAACAGTTTGAGGATTCGTTTGTGGGCTCCCTTCAGCTGCGACGAAGCACTACCAATGACACCTGGGCCTTGGCGACGGCAGCCGACAACAGTCTTTACTTCGGCTACGCAAACGATGCCTCATTAGCGAATGCGAACGCCGATTTCACCGTCAACCCGTTAGTACTTACTGCCAGCAACCGAGTTGGTATTCGCACCGCCGCACCGGACCAGGCACTGTCCGTCAATGGCGATGCAAGCAAGACTGGTGGCAATACGTGGCTGGCCTTCTCGGATGCAAGACTGAAAAACATCCGTGGGACATTCAACAGTGGACTAAAAGCCGTGATGCAGTTGCAGCCGGTACGCTACGAGTATCGACCTGACAATGCTCTGGGCATCACCCCGAATGGTGAACACATCGGTTTCCCCGCACAGGAGGTGCAGAAGGTGATTCCCGAAGCGGTCACCGCGAACTCCCAGGGATACCTGATGTTGAACAGCGATCCGATCATCTGGACCATGCTGAACGCCATCAAGGAACAACAGAAAGAGATCCAGGAACTCCGGCGAGAAGTCCGGCGCCTGCGTGCAACGACACGACGGCGAAGATAGATCGTTAGTCTTTGGCGGATTTGGAGGGTGGCGAGCGATCGCCACCCTTTTTTACTGCCCGTACGGCTTTTACACTACTGGTCTTTGGGTTTTAGCGGCAGTTGATATTCAGTGATGTTCTGGCAGGGTTTGAACTCGATCTCTGTTTTCGCAGCTTCCGCTTCGCGCCGCAACTTCGCACGCGTTTCCGTTTCATGAGGCAGACGGAGCTTCGTTATCGGTGGTACCGCGTCGTCGCCGTAAACTTGAGGGAGGATCCAGTAACGGCCTGGCGCAATATTGTTCAACGCAATCTTTCCATCAGGAGCGACCGACGCAGCGTAGAACCGCAGCAGGTCATCAGCTTTTTCGCGGTCCATCGGAGCGAGATACACAAACAATCTTTCCGGTACTTGTTCTCCTTCACCTAAAACGAGCTGCCCGCGCAACGACGCGGAGCCCTGCGCGAGTGTCACCGTCAAACCCGAAAGACGATCGCCTGGTTTGACGTTGGTCCAAACACGCGTGGCGTCCACTGGTTTTCCTGCTTTCGCGCCGGCAACTGGAATCGGAGCAAACGCAATCGACTGGATATACCAATAGCGCGCTTGAAAACGGGTGACGAAGTAGTACTGACCCGGCGCAAGATGTCGCAAGTTGAAATTGCCTTCAGCGTCCGGAGGCACCGGCGCACCAAACGACCAAACGAACTGCGGGAGCTGTTTCGCCGCTTCGTTGTCGTTGTGCCATGCCGAAACCAGCATTTCGCTGAATAGCGGACGCGCCTTGTCCGTGCATTCCGGCGCCTTCGATTCCTCCAACACCACGCGCCCACTGACTGCGGCTAACGGCTTAGTGATTAACTCGATACCGGTCACATCAGCGCCTCTGACAGTGATTCGTTTCGACGACGAAATCACGCGCTCTCCAGTCGGAGAATAGGAAATCGCAAACAGGTAATAATCGCCGTCAGCGACGCCGTTGAAAGCAAAACCGCGAACACCTGGAGGTTGATACGTGGAGTTGGACGAAGAGGCAATTGCGTCACCGGCTGCAGTCAACGTCACGTTGAAGCCCAAC
>Ga0207675_100007498_pt1 | contig 10305 bp, 8 predicted proteins | sample KBSSwiS42_FD_184305 | JGI IMG/M metagenome (GOLD analysis project Ga0207675, IMG submission 184305) | Switchgrass rhizosphere microbial communities from Kellogg Biological Station, Michigan, USA - KBS Switchgrass S4-2 (SPAdes) (version 2) | ecosystem: Host-associated > Plants > Roots >...
GGAGCGCATCGGCATGCCACTCCCGCGCCAGCTTGACGAATGCGCGGAACGGCTGGGCGGCCCGCAGCACCGCGACATGAGCGGGCACCTGGGCTTCGAAACGCGGGCTGACCAGGCAGGCGCCGGCCTTGGTCGCTTTGAGCTGGTCGGCGTATTTGAGATTGTCAAAAAACGCCAGATGCATCGGACCGGCTTCGTCGAGCGAAGCGAGCCCCCTGATCACCCGCGCGCCCTGCGCGGGGTCAACCAACACCGCTCCCGTCAGCGTGGCAATCTCGACCAGCGTCGCCGAAGGGGGTTGCTTGAAGAATATCGGCTGCGCCATTCCACCCGTCGCAGTCTGGCCTACGTAAGCCTAGAGGGCCGGCTCTGAAAGACCAGAACCGGCCACTCTGTTTGTCCCGATACGTTCCCAGATGCGAACCGATGATCGGCTTCGCCTGAAGACGCTAGAACGACGTGCCGCCGCCAAACTTGAATTGTTGCACGCGGTCAAACTGACCCTTGGTGATCGGAACCGCATAGTCGAAGCGCAGCGGACCAAACGGCGAGGCCCAGATCAAGCCAACACCGACCGAGGTACGAACCAGATTGCCGTCGTTGTATTGCAATCCCAAACAAGTTCCGGCATTCGCCGGAACAATGCCCGTCGCCTGCGTCGGCTTGATGCAGCCGGGCACGTTGACCTCGCCCGTCTGCGCCCACGACGTCGGGCCCTGATAGTCGAAGAGATTGCCGGCGTCGGCATAGACCGAGCCCTTGAGCCCCACTTCCTTCGGCAGGAACCAGAACGGCATCTGCAATTCGAACGACGCGCCCCAATATTTGGTGCCGCCGAGCGCGTCACGCGTGCCAAAGGGGTTGATATCGCGTGGACCGATGCCGTTCGGCGCAAAACCGCGAACGAGGTTCGGGCCCATCTGGAAGTGATCGAGCATCCGAATTTCGCTGCCGCCGAACTGGTTGAGCATGCCGCCCTGGAGGTGGATCAATCCAACGATGTCGGCGACCAGCGGCGTGTAGTACTTCGCGTCGACCGCGGACTTGATGTAATTCACGTCGCCACCGACGCCGGCAAAGTCCTGCTTCCAGTCGATCAGCAAGCCGTCGGTCGGGTTCTTGTTGTTGTCCAGCGTGTTGTAGTTCAGCGAGTAACCGACCGACGAGGTCAGCGTCTTGCCGCTCTGCAGTTCCTTGCGGACCGGCAGCGAGGCTTCGCCATCGGTGTAGCACCACAGGCCGATGCCGGAGATGTCGGTGGCGGTTTGCCCCCCTGCTGTGATCGATCCGCCGGGGCCGACGCCGGCCAGATTCGCAAATGCTGGCGATGGATTGAATGCGAGCAGCCCGTTGTTCGGGTTGTTGTTGCAGTTCGCCAGTGTGCTCGGCAGCGAGATTTCCTGCTGATAGATCGAATACCGCAGTTGCAGGGCGAGATCTTCGCGCAGGGAGAAGCCGAGGCGCGGGCTGAAGCCCAGCGTCTTGGTGCCGTAGGAAATATAGCTGTTGGCCAATTGCTCACGCTGGAACAGGTCGAGGCCGAGGGCGACGCGGTAGTCCAGCAAATAGGGCTCGACGAATGACAGCGAATAGCCGCGCGCGTACTGGCCATAGGTCACCGCCGCCTTTGCATACAGGCCGCGGCCGAGGAAGTTACGTTCGGAAATGCTGACTTCGGCGAGCGCACCGTCCGTGGTCGAGTAGCCGCCCGACACCGAGAAGTCGCCGGTCGATTTTTCTTCCAGATCGACGATCAGGATCACGCGATCGCTCGATGAGCCCGGCTCGGTCAGGATCTTCACGCTCTTGAAGAAGTCGAGGTTCTTCAGCCGGCGCTCGGCGCGATCAACCAGCGCGCGGTTGTAGGCATCGCCTTCGGAGAGATCGAACTCGCGCCGGATCACATAGTCGCGGGTACGGGTGTTGCCGCGGACGTTGATACGCTCGATATAGGTTCGCGGGCCTTCGTCGACGGAGAAGACGATCGAGACGGTGTGCTGCTCGAAATTGCGATCGCCGCGCGGACGCACGATCGCGAAGGCGTAGCCGCGACGCGAGGCCTCGATCTGCATCTCTTCGACGGATTTCTCGAGCGCCTCGGCATTATAGAGAGAGCCAACGTTGACGCGCGAGAAGCTGCGCAGCGATTTGGCGTCGAGCGTGCCGATAGAGGTCTGGAAATCGACCGTTGCGACGCGGTATTGCTGACCTTCCTCGATCTTGAAGGTGACCATGAAGCCCTTTTTGTCGGGATCATACTCGGTCAGCGCTGCCACGACCTGCACGTCAGCATAGCCGTTCTTGAGATAGAAACGGCGAATCAGGTCGCGGTCGGCCTCGACCCGGTCGGGATCGTAGACGTCGGCGCCGCCGAGGAAGCTCAGCAGGTTGGATTCGCGCGTCTTGATAACGTCCTTGAGGCGATAGGAGGAATAGGCGACGTTGCCGACGAACTCGATCGACTTGACGCCGGTCTTGCTGCCTTCGGTGATCGTGAAGATCAGATCGACGCGATTGTTCGGCTGTTCGATGATTTCAGGGGTGACGCGAATGTCATAGCGGCCCGAGCGCCGGTAGATTTCGGTGATACGCTGGGCGTCCGACTGAACCATGGGGCGGGACAGCGTCCCACGCGGCTTGGACTGGATTTCGGCCGAAAGTTGTTCGTCCTTGACCTTCTTGTTGCCTTCGAAGGCGATGCGGCCGATCACCGGATTTTCGACCACTACCACAACGAGCCGTCCGCCCGCCTGGTTGATTCTCACGTCCTGGAACAGGCCGGTCTCGATCAGCGCCTTCAGGCCGTCGTCTATCTGGGCCTGCCCGAGCCGTCCGCCGGGACCCGGTTTGAAATAGGAGCGAATGGTCTCGACCTCGACGCGCCGGTTCCCCTCGACGGCGATCGACGCCGCGGTCTGGGCCGCAGCCGGCGCAGACACAATCGCGCCCACCACCGTGGCTCCCACCGGCGCCGCCGCCATGATCAGGGCGGCCAGAAGACCCCCCCGCACTCGCATTCCAAACATCATGCGCAACGCGCCCTCATTCCAATGCTGGTCCGCACCCCTGCGAGCCAGCAGAATCCCACTGTTGCACTGCTTGTAGCGAATTAAACCGGGGCGGCAAACCAGACATCGCCGTGCGATTCCAATTTCATTCCAAGACGTTGCCTATCGGCAACGTCACAAAAAAGCCGCGTCACGATGCCGCCAGATGCAGGATGTCGTTATAGGTCGCAAACACCATCAGCATCAGCACTAGGCCTAAACCGATACGGAACCCCATCTCCTGGGCGCGTTCCGACAGCGGACGTCCCCGGACCGCCTCCACCGCATAGAACAAAAGGTGACCACCATCGAGCAGCGGCACCGGAAACAGGTTCAAGAGCCCGATCGAGATCGACAGCACCGCGGCCAGGTGCACCAGGGCGGCCAGGCCGATGGTCGCGACCTGTCCCGAAATCTGCGCGATTCTCAGAGGCCCGCCGACCTGGTCGGCGGCTTCGCGGCCGGTGAATACCCCGCCGATATAGGCCAGCGTACGGTCGACCACGAACCAGGTCTCCTTCACGCCCAGCCAGAGCGCCGTCGCGGGATCGACCCGCTCGGTCACGACGTCGCCCGGCGCAGTCGCGCGGGTAATGCCGAGCACGCCCAGACGATGGGCGTTTCCGAACGAATCCTTCACTTCGCGAAGTTCCGGCGTGCCTTTCAGCTGCAGCGTGGAATCACCGCGCTTGATGGTGAAGTTCAGGGTATCCCCGGCACGAACGCCAACGATGCGCTGCATGTCGGAGAAGCTGCCGATGGTCTTGCCATCGATCGCGGTCACGATGTCGCCGACCTGGAAGCCCGCCTTTGCAGCGGCGCTGTTGGCTTCGATCTTGTCGACCCGCGCCGTCGTGCTCGGCTTGCCGAAGAAGGTAAACAGGCACGTGAAGATCACGATCGCCAGGATGAAATTCGCAATCGGACCGGCGGCAACGATCGCCGCGCGCGGGCCGACTTTCTTGTGATGGAAGCTGCCCGCCCGCTCCTCCGCGGTCATGCTGGCTAGCGTTTCGGACGACGACGGCGTCGAGGCTTCCGAATCGTCGCCGAAGAACTTCACATAACCGCCGAGCGGTATAGCGGAGATCTTCCAGCGTGTGCCGTGGCGGTCGTTGAAGCCTGCAAGTTCCGGCCCGAAACCGAGCGAGAACGTCAACACCTTCACGCCGGCCCATCGGGCGACCAGGAAGTGGCCGAGTTCGTGGAAGAACACGACGATGGTCAGGACGAACAAAAAGGGAATGATGTAGCCGATGAGCCCATGGCCCAATGTATTGAAACTATGCAGAAAAAAGTCAGACATCAGGTTCCCCTCGACTAGAGCCAAAGGCTCCGTCCCTACCCCCTAGGATGCCTTTAAGGCAATTTGAGGCAATAGGGAGGCAGCTCGATTTCGTGCGTTATGGTCAACCGCAATCGCGTCGTCGGCCGAGCTCAAAGGCGCCAGGTTCCCGGTGCGGATCCAGTCGTTGATGGTCGCCTCGACGAGGCGCGCGATCGCCCCGAATTTGATCTGGCCGGCGATGAAGGCGGCCACCGCCACCTCGTTCGCTGCATTGTATACCGTAGTCGCGCCGCGTCCGGTTCTTAACGATTCGTAAGCGAGCCGCAGCCCCGGGAACCGCTCGAAGTCCGGCGCCTCGAAAGTCAGCTGTCCGATCTTGGCGAGATCCAGCCTGGCCGACGGACCGACGATTCGATCGGGCCATCCGAGGCAATGTGCAATCGGGATACGCATGTCGGGTGCGCCGAGCTGGGCGACCACCGAGCGATCGGAGAATTCAACCATGCCGTGAATGATCGACTGCGGATGCACCAAAACGTCGATCTCGTCGGGCGTCAGCGCGAACAGATAGGAGGCTTCGATGACTTCGAGCCCCTTGTTCATCATCGATGCCGAATCGATCGTGATCTTCTGGCCCATGCTCCAGTTCGGATGTTTCAGCGCCTGCGCCAGCGTCGCCTGCTCGATGTCGGTGGCTGCCCAGGTGCGGAACGGGCCGCCGGATGCGGTGATGATCACGCGCACCAGTTCCTCGCGGTTGCCGGAGGAAAGCGCTTGAAACAGCGCGTTGTGTTCGGAATCCGCCGGCAGGATGCAGGCGCCTGCTTTCGCCGCGCGCTGCATGAAGAAATCGCCGGCGCAGACCAGGCATTCCTTGTTGGCCAACGCCACCGCAGCGCCGCGATCGACGGCCGCCAATGCGGGCTTCAGCCCGGCCGCGCCGCTCACCGCCGCCATCACCCAATCGGCGGGACGCGCGGCAGCCTCGATAACAGCGCTTTCGCCGGCGCCGCATTCGGTGCGTGTCCCGGCCAGCGCGGCCTTCAGTTCCCCGAGGCGCGCAGGATCGGCAATCGCTGCGAACCGCGCGCCGAACTCTTTGGCGAGGTTGGCCAGCGCCGCGACATTGGAATTCGCGGTCAGCGCCTCGACCTGGTAGCGGTCGCGGGCGCCCCGCAGCAAATCCATGGTGCTGTCGCCGATGGAGCCGGTGGCGCCCAGCACCGTCACGGTGCGCGCGGCTGCCAGCGGGGCCTTGTTGTTACGCAACGGAACTGCGCTCATCGTTTCACCAAACCATAAGACCGCGGCCGACGCCATCGGCGCCGCCCCTCAGGAACCCGAAAAGTGCCGCCACGACGACGGCTGCGACAAATCCATCCAGACGATCCATTAGCCCGCCATGGCCGGGAATGATGTGACCGGAGTCCTTTACGCCAAAACGCCGCTTAACGGCGGATTCGAACAGATCACCTAACTGCGAAACGACCGAGAGAACCGCGCTCAGCATCAACAACGGCCCGGTGTTGCCCAGACCGAATGCGGCAAACCCGACAGCCACCGCCAGACTGGCGGCAAAACCGCCGGCGGCGCCCGCCCAGGTCTTCTTCGGGCTGACCTTGGGCCAGAGTTTCGGCCCGCCAATGCCGCGGCCGGCGAAATAGCCGCCGCTATCGGTTACCCACACGATCAGCAGTACGAACATCAGCGCGGCGAAACCCTTGACGGGATCGAGGCGCACCAGCACCGAGGCGATTTCTGCCGCCGCCGCATAGAGAAATCCCGCCGCAACCCAGTTCCGCCGTTCCGGTGCAATCGATACCGCCACGACGAGACCGATCGCGAGCACGATCAGCGCAACGTCGATACGGCCGATCGCCAAACAAAACCCGGCAACCGCAAGCGCTACCACGCCAGGCACGCTCACGCGCGTCGCACCGGCGAGGCCCACGACGGTCAGCCACTCCAGGAACAGGCCGATCGCCGCCAGCGTCACCAGCGTGGCCCACAGCCAGCCGCCGGCATAGGCGATCGCAACCGCCAGCGGTATCAGCACCGCGGCTACGACGATTCGCATCAACAGATTGCGCGAGCCGGATTCGCGACTGCGCGAATCGGATTCGCTCGCCACCGGCGCGGCCTTACCCTCGGTCACGATCCGGTTTTCGCGGCCAGACCGCCGAAACGGCGTTCCCGTCTGGCGTATTCGGCAATCGCGCTTTCCAGCGCGGCCTTGTCGAAATCCGGCCAGTGGATCGGCACGAATACAAGTTCGCTGTAGGCAGCCTGCCACATCAGGAAGTTCGACAGCCGCTGCTCGCCGCTGGTGCGGATGATGAGGTCGGGATCGGGAATGTCGGGCGTATCGAGATACTGACCGAGCGTATCGGCGTCGATCGATGCCGGATCGCGCTTTCCCTCGGCCACTTCGCGCGCCAGCCGCTGCGCGGCGCCCGCGATCTCCTGGCGCGATCCGTAATTGAACGCGACTACCAGATTGAGCTTGGTATTTGCCCTGGTCAGTTCCTCGGCTTCGTTCAGCAGCGCGCAGATATCCGGCTCCAGTCCTTCCCGCTCGCCGATCACGCGCACACGAACACCGTCACGGTGCAGCGTTGCCAGATCGTTGCGGATGAAACGGCGGAGCAATCCGAAGAGATCGCCTATCTCGGTCGCCGGGCGCGACCAGTTCTCCGAGCTGAACGAGAAGATCGTCAGATACAGCACGCCAAGTTCATGGGCGGCCCGAACAACGCGGCGCAGCGCATCGACGCCACGGCGATGGCCTTCGGCGCGCGGCAAACCGCGCGCTGCCGCCCAGCGCCCGTTTCCGTCCATGATGATCGCCACATGCAGGGGACCGGTTCGATCCGGTCCTTCCGTGGCGGGGGCGGCGGCGTTCGACATCATCTAAAATTCCAGGACCAGTCCCAAGTGGCGATCTCGGCGTTTGATCGCAAGCCATCAAACGGTGAGGATTTCCTTTTCCTTCGCCGCAAGCAACTGATCGATTTCGGCAATCGTCCCGTCGGTCGCCTTTTGCACATCATTGGCAAGGCGCTCCTGGTCGTCTTCGGAAATCTCGTGATTCTTCTCGAGCTTCTTGACGATATCCAGTCCGTCGCGACGGACGTGGCGAACCGCGACCTTGGCGGCTTCGGCGTATTTATGCGCGACCTTCACCAGCTCCTTGCGGCGCTCCTCGTTGAGTTCGGGAATCCGCAGGCGCAGCACCTGCCCTTCGGTCGCCGGCGACAGGCCGAGATTCGAATCGACGATCGCCTTCTCCACGGCCTTGACCATGGACTTGTCCCACACCTGCACGGAAAGCAGCCGCGGCTCGGGCACGCTGACGGTGGCGAGCTGGTTGAGCGGCATGTGCGAGCCATAGGCCTCGACCTGCACCGGCTCGAGCATGGACGCCGCCGCGCGACCGGTGCGCAGGCCACCCAGTTCGTGCTTGAGCGACTGAGTGGCTCCTTGCATCCGGCGCTTCAATTCGTTGATGTCAAAACCAGGCGTGGGCATAACGCTCTCCCCTCCTTAGAAACCAGCCGCCGGCGTCTTTGACCCGCGGTTCGAAGCAGCACCGGCGTGTCAGCCGGCAACGACCGTGCCGTGGCCGGTCCCGCGCAGGATCGCGCCGATCGAACCTGGCTCGGCGATCGAGAATACGATGATAGGCAGCGACGTCTCGCGGGCAAGCGCGAATGCGGTTGCATCCATCACCTTGTAGCCACCCTGGATAGCCTGCGAATGCGTCAACCGGTCGAAACGCTTGGCCGACGGGTCCTTTTTGGGGTCGGCGCTGTAAACGCCGTCGACATTGGTGGCCTTAAGTACCGCCTGCGCCCCGATTTCGGCCGCCCGCAGCACCGCGGTAGTGTCGGTCGTAAAGAACGGATTGCCGGTTCCACCGCCGAGCAGGACGATTCGACCCTCGGACAGATATTTGTGCGCTGCACTACGGGTAAATAGCTCGGAAATCTCGGGCATCACGAACGCCGAAAGGGTTCGCGCCGGCACCCCCTTGCGCTCGATGGCGGCCTCCAGCGCGAGGCAGTTCATCATGGTGGCGAGCATGCCCATGGTGTCGCCGGTCGGGCGCGAAACGCCGCGCGAGGACACTTCCACGCCGCGAACAATGTTGCCGCCGCCGATCACGACGGCCACTTCGACGCCGAGCTTCTGGGCCGCGATCAGGTCGTTCGCGATACGGTCGATGGTGGGCTGGTCGATACCGAAGGACTGGCTGCCTGCGAGATACTCGCCCGAGAGCTTGATCACGACGCGACGATAGACCGGCTCAGCCATTGCTTATCGCTTCCTTGTCCCCGCGCAGGTGACTTCCGGCGCGATGCGCGCCGGAAGTCGGTAACCGCAGCGGTTATTTCGTGCCGCCGGCGGCCGCGACCTCGGCTGCGAAATCGGATTCCTGCTTTTCGATTCCCTCACCGAGAGCATAGCGCACAAATCCGGCAATCTTCACAGGCGCGCCGATCTTACCCTCGGCTTCCTTCACCGCCTGGGCGACCGATTTGCCCTTTTCGTCATGGATGAACGCCTGCTCCAGCAGGCAGACTTCCTTGTAGTAGGTCTTCAGGCCGGACTCGACGATCTTCTCGATCACGTTGTCCGGCTTGCCCTGCTGGCGGTACTTGTCAGCCAGCACGTCCTTTTCCCGCTTCACGATTTCCGGGTCGAGGCCGGACGGATCCAGCGCCTGCGGATTGGTCGCGGCCACGTGCATGGCAAGCTGACGGCCGAGATGTGCGAGTTCATCGGTCTTGCCCGACGATTCGAGCGCCACCAGCACGCCCATCTTGCCGGCACCGTCGATCACCGCGCCGTGGACATAGCTCGACACCACGCCCTGGCCGACTTCGAGCGAAGCGGCACGGCGCAGCGACATGTTCTCGCCGATGGTCGCGATCGCGTCCGAAATCGCGGTCTCGACCGTGACGTCGCCGACCTTGGCCGCCTTGATCTTCTCGACGTCGGCGCTGTTGTGGAGCGCGACCTGCGCGATCATCTTGACGAGGCCCTGGAACTGTTCGTTGCGCGCGACGAAATCGGTCTCCGAGTTGACCTCGACCACGACGCCCTTGGCGCCCGAGGTCACCGCGCCGATCAGGCCTTCCGCCGCGACGCGGCCGGCCTTCTTCGCCGCCTTCGACAGGCCCTTCTTGCGCAGCCAGTCCTGGGCGGCCGTCATGTCGCCCGAGGTTTCGGTGAGCGCTGCCTTGCAGTCCATCATGCCTGCGCCGGTCGATTCGCGCAGTTCCTTGACCATCGCCGCCGAAATCGTTGCCATCGTCGAATATCCTTCTTGCCTGTTAGCCGCGAGCACGGCGCGCGCCTTGCGCCATGCCGCCATCAGCTCCAGGGAATGCCGTAATCGGAGGAAGAACCGGTGGCCGGAGGGCCGGCCACGCGGCGTTACAATTATTCCGCTTCTGCGGTCAGCGCCTTGGCCTGGGCAACCCAGCCATCGGCGCGGCTCGGAAGTCCGACCTCTTCACCGATCTTGTGCGCGGTGTCGTGATCGAGTTCGGCGAGCTGCCAGTAGTGGAAGATGCCGAGGTCGTTGAACTTCTTCTCGATCGCACCCGAGACGCCGGTGAGCTTCTTGAGGTTGTCGGCGGTGCCGCGCGGCCCGGCCAGACCCTGGAAGCCGGTCGGCTGCGGCGCCGCGGGAATCTCCTCGCGGGCCGGCTGGACGGAGGCGCCGATGTCGATGCCGTGGTCGCCCTGGGCGCGCGAGATGCCGTCGATGGCGGCGCGGGCAACCAGGTCGCAATACAGCGAAATGGCGCGGCCGGCGTCGTCATTGCCCGGCACCACAAAGGTGATGCCCTTGGGGTCGGAATTGGTGTCGACGATCGCGGCAACGGGAATGTTGAGCCGCTGCGCTTCCTGGATCGCGATGTCTTCCTTGTTGGTGTCGATCACGAAGATCATGTCGGGAAG
>Ga0207675_100007500_pt1 | contig 10304 bp, 9 predicted proteins | sample KBSSwiS42_FD_184305 | JGI IMG/M metagenome (GOLD analysis project Ga0207675, IMG submission 184305) | Switchgrass rhizosphere microbial communities from Kellogg Biological Station, Michigan, USA - KBS Switchgrass S4-2 (SPAdes) (version 2) | ecosystem: Host-associated > Plants > Roots >...
GGGCACGAAACCTCTGCTCCCCGGGACGGTGCCGAGCCCCACGCACTTCGTCCCGCCGCCGGCGCCCCCGCCGCCGACGATGGCGGAACGGGCCGTACGGCTCGCGCGAACCCAGCTCGGCGTCCCGTACGTCTACGGTGGCGCCTCGCCGGGCGGCTTCGACTGCTCCGGTCTCGTGATGTGGGTCTACGGGCGGCTCGGCCTCACGCTGCCGCACAACGCCGCCGCGCTCTACTCGGTCGGCCGGCCCGTCGACGTCTCGCGCATGAAGCCCGGTGACCTCGTCTTCTTCCACGGGCTCGGCCACGTGGGCATCTACATCGGCCACGGGCAGATGATCCACGCGCCGCAGACGGGCGAGCGGGTCGAGATCGAGGCGCTCGGTGAGCGGAGCGGCTCGGTCGAGGGCGCACGACGGATCACGACCGCCTGACGGCGCGGGTTACGCTGCGCCCGGGATGACGCGCACCTACCCGACAGTCCTCGACCTCGTCGGCTCGACGCCGCTCGTGCGGCTCGTCGACTTCGGCCGCGAGACCGGCGCCACGCTCCTCGCAAAGCTCGAGTTCATGAACCCGGGCGGCTCCAACAAGGATCGCATCGGGCTCTCGATGATCGAGGCGGCGGAGCGCGACGGCCGCCTCCGGCCGGGCGGGACGATCGTCGAGCCCACCTCCGGCAACACCGGCGTGGGGCTCGCGATCGCGGCGGCGCACAAGGGCTACCGCTGCATCTTCGTGATGCCCGACAAGATGAGCCAGGAGAAGATCTCGACGCTGCGCGCCTACGGGGCCGAGGTCGTGATCACCCCGACCGCGGTCGACCACGACTCGCCCGAGAGCTACTACTCCGTGTCCGACCGGCTCGCCGAAGAGATCCCCGGCGGCTTCAAGCCCGACCAGTACTCGAACGGCGCGAACCCCGAGGCACACTACGAGACGACGGGGCCGGAGCTGTGGGAGCAGACCGGCGGTGAGGTCGACGCGCTCGTGATCTCCGTCGGCACCGGCGGCTCGATCACGGGTGTCGGGCGCTACTTCAAGGAGCGGAAGCCCGACGTCCTCGTGGTCGGCGCCGACCCCGAGGGATCGGTGTTCACGGAGGACGCCGACCACCCGACCCATCCCTATCTCGTCGAGGGGATCGGCAAGGACACGTGGCCCGTGACCCTCGACCCCGCGGTCGTCGACGAGTGGGTCCGGGTCTCCGACCGCGACTCGTTCCTCACCGCGCGCCGGCTCGCGCGCGAGGAGGGGCTGCTCGTCGGCGGCTCCTGCGGCTCGACCGCCTGGGCGGCGCTCCAGGTCGCGAGGCGGCTCGGTCCGGGATCCACGGTCCTGATGACGTTCCCGGACGGAGGCCGGTCGTACCTCTCGAAGTTCTACGACGACAACTGGATGATCCAGTACGGCTTCATGGAGCGGCGGGCGCCCGCGCCGACCGTGGACGAGGTGATCCGCCTCCGGCGCTCCGAGGACAGCGGGGTGCCGGAGCTCGTCGTCGTCGAGGCCCACGAGAAGGTCGGGAGCGCGATCGACCTCCTCCAGCGCTACGGGATCTCGCAGCTCCCGGTCGTCCGCAATCGTCCTGCCGAGGCGCTGACGGACATCGTCGGCTCGCTCCAGGAGCGGAGCCTCCTCGACCGTGTCTTCCGCAACCCGGATGCGCTCAACGAGGACGTCGCGGTGGCGATGCAGCCGCCGCTCGCCGCGGTCGACGCCGCGGCGTCGATCGACGAGGTCTTCCAGGAGCTGACCGGAACGGGCGGCGCGGTGCTCGTCGGCCAGGCGGGCCGGCCCGTCGCGATCGTCACCCGGTCGGATCTGCTCGAGTTTCTCGCGGCGCAGCGGACACAGGTCGAGACGTAGGCTCGCGAACCGGGGCCTCGCCCCGGCCCTCGCGGCTCGCCGTCACGACGACGGCGCCGACGATCAGCGCCGCGCCGGCCAGCGTCGCAGGCCCGGGCCGCTCGTGGAGGACGAGCGTCCCGAGAACGACCGCGACGAGCGGGTTCACGTACTGGTGCGTCACGACCTGCGAGATCGGCGCGTTCCCGAGCAGCCACGCGTACGCGCTGAAGCCGATCACCGAGCCGGCGACCGTGAGGTACGCCCACGCCGCGAGAGGGCCGGGCTGGAGGGCGGAGCTGTCGAGGTCCCCGAGCTCGCCTGCGAGGATCGCCGCGACGAGGAGCACCGCGCCGCCACCGAGCATCTCGTAGGCCGACGCGACGAACGCGTCGCTCGGCAGGCGCACCGTCCGTGCGGCGAACGAGCCCAGAGCCCACGAGATGGACGCCGAGAGCATCACGAGGAGCCCGATCGCCTCCGAGCCGCCGCCGAAGCCGCCGGGGCCGACGACGAGCGCCAGTCCCACCAGCCCGACGACCGCCGCGAACGCCGTGGCGCGCGGCACCTGCTCTCCGACGAGCCGCCGCATGAGCACGATCTGGAGCGGGACGGAGCCGGCGATCATCGCGGCGACCCCGGAGTCGATCCGCGTCTCGGCGACGTGCACCATGCCCACGCCTAGCGTGAGCAGCGCGACGCCGAGCGCTGCGGCCGACAGCGCCTCGCGCGGCGCGACGCGCAGCGAGCGCCGGGCGGCGACTGCGATCAGCGCGAGGATGCCCGCCGCCGCCAGGAACCGCGTGCCCGCGGTCAGGAGCGGCGGGAGAGTCCGCACGGCGATCTTGATCCCGAGGTACGTCGAGCCCCAGACGAGGTAGACGATCCAGAGCGCGGTCCACAGCCGGACCCGGGACGAGCCCCTCATGCAGGGAGAAACGCCGGTCGGGCGCGTCCTGTGAGCTCGGCCGGGCGATCGGTCACATCGGTCTCAACGACGGCCGCCTCGAAATCGATCCCGGCAGCCTCACGCGACCCGGCCGCGTTTGCGGGTGAGGGTGTGACGACGTATGGTCCATCCCCGATGGGATTCCTGGACAAGCTCCTCGGACGGGCGAAGGACACGGCCGGCGACGTGAGCGACAAGGCCGCTCCCGTCGTCGACAAGGCGCAGGACTCGGCCGGGCAGGCGTGGGACAAGGCGACGGACGTCGCGGACGACGCGGCCGACAAGGTCGAGGACGCCGTCTCCGACCGGGACGACGCCGCGGCCGAGAGCGCCCCGGACACGCCCGGCTCGGGCCCGCCGGCAGCCTAGGCAGACTCGCCCCGGCCGACGAACGAGGCCGCGTGGCCCCGCGCGTTCGCCTGTGCGAGCTCCTGCTCGTCGAGCGCGCCGATCCGGTGGAGCAGCGCCAGCTCGCTCCGGAGGTGCGTCCGCATCATCTCCGGGCCGTCCGTCGCGATCGTGAAGGGCACGCCGTGCTCGACGAAGCGCCGGAACGTCTCGCGCACCTCGTCCTCACCCGAGAGCGCGCGGGTCAGGAGGTTCGAGGTGGGGCAGATCTCCAGCGTCACGTCGGCCTCGCGCAGGAGGCGCATGAGCCCCGGGTCGCGGGCCGCCAGCACCCCGTGGCCGATCCGGTCGGGCCGGAGGGACTCCACGACCTCGCCGATCTCCTCCGCCCCGGTCTCGCCCTCCTCGCCGACGTGGATCGTCACGCCGAGCCCGGCGGAGCGCGCCAGGTCGACCATCGGCGCGAGCTGCGTGTAGTCGTACCGCACCCCGCCCGGGCGCGGGCCGGCGATGTCGACGCCGACGACGCCCCGGCCCGCCCAGCGGATCGCCTTTTCCACGATGATCTCGTTCTGACGCGCGTCGAAGGTCCGGTCCATCATCAGGATGAGACCGGCGCGCACCTGCGGGTACTCGAGGCGAGCGATGTCGAGGCCGCGACCCGCGGCGAGGATGATGTGGTCGAGGTCACGCTCGCCGCCGCGGTTCCGCTTCATCGGGTTGAACCGCAGCTCGAGCGTCGTGATGTGCTGTGAGCGGTAGGCGCCGCCGATCGCCGCGTGCACCGAGCGCTCGACCGCGAGCGGGCTCGACTGGATCAGCTCGGTCCAGTGGTAGATCTGGTCGAGGGCGTCGAGCGAGTCGACGCGGCGCGGGTCGGCGATCGTGACGAGCCGGTCGAACTCCCAGTAGTCCTTGACCGGGAGCGCGATGCCCTGCTCGTGGGCGAGGCTCCACATGATCTCGGAGGCAACCGACGCGCCGAGGTGCGTGTGGAGCTCGGCGAGGCCCTCCTCGAACATGGCGCTGAGTCTAGTCATGGCCGGCTGGGGCTCCGGACGTCGTGGAGTGACCCATGCGGGTTAGCAAATCCGAGCGCCTGGAGATATTTGGAACTACGGCAGGGGCGAACTGCGGCAGGTAGTACGCGCACCTTGGGACTGACGGTAGGCGCGCGGATGCCTCGGGGGTCCCCTGCCGTGTCGAGTTAGGCAGCCGCGTGTTTGTCCCTGGCGCTGCATCTAAGAGAGTGAGAGCCGGGCGGCCGCGCTTTCGTCGGGGGTCCCGAAGGGCGGCTTCGGGGCGGAAGCCCACTGCGGTCGCTCGGCTCTTTTTGTTACGTCACGGCCTTACGCTCTGCTGCCTCTACTTCGTCTTCGTCCGCGATTCCCTGTTCGGCGACGGGGGCCGGCTCATCGTGCGGCGGACTCGGCAGCTGCCCATGTGAGGGCCAGGTGCTGCCATGCTGGATGCTCGCTGGGCTGCCGCCGACGTTGGAGATGGTCGACGACTCATCCTTGGCCTCCTTCTCGGCCTCCTGAATCTCCTCCTCGGTGGCCGGGCGCTCACGCTCCTCTTCGGGCGAGTACTCGCGCTCAGCCCTCTTGATCTCATCCTCGTCAGCAGGACGCTGCTCGGGACTCATTGCTGTTTCTCCTTTCGCCGCCAAAAGCGCCAGTGGCGTCTCGCCCGACTAGGGGGCGCGCTGGCCGGCGGCGCAGCTGGGGCTTCGGCGCTTCGGATCTCCTCTTCCGTCGCGGGGCGCTGGGAAACCTGCGGGTCTGTCGCGCGTTGAATCTCGTCATCGTTGGCCCGGCGTTGAGGTGACGGGCTCATGCTTGATCCTCCCTTCGGGAGTTCTCGTCCGAGGCTGCCGGTACGACCGTCTTGGTCGTCCAACAGATGCTCGTCTCCTCGACCGGCCTGCGGAGAAGTTTCCGCACCCGGTCTGACCATGTCGTCGTTCGTTGCTCGTAGGCCTGGCACATCACCCGATACGCAAGCACGCTCCCACGCTCAGGGCCGTCGTCCTTCCGAAGTGGGATGAGCAGGTCGTCGATGATCGTCTCCTGCGACTCGACCGAGACATGGTCCTTGAAAGCGTGGGCTCGCGCAACCTCCGGCCAGGTCGGGCGTCCATATTCGTCGACGTCCCCAGCTACATATGGTGCGACCGTCAGCAGCGTGACGCGCAATGGGATGTCGGCAGAGCCGGTGTTCTTCAGCATCACTCTGGCGCGGATGGCATAGGAAGAGTCGGCGGTGAGCAAACTTGCCTCCACAGTCGGCTCTGCTCGCCTGTGGAAGATCCGCCCTTTGAAGAACTTCCAGTAGGCCCATAGCGCGCCGATCAGAATGGCTGCGATCTGTACGACGGCTAGGGCGGCGGATATCCAGTCGCCAGTGTCCATCGCTTGGGCTGGCACAAGCCGAGCCTATCTCCGTGTTTCGAATTCTCCCAGCGAATCGGAGGGAGCCTCGAGTTAGCACGCTAAGCCAAAGGTCGTGTGGCGTCCCCACGTTCGCGGGGAGCGACTCCAGTGGTCGCAGCCTTGACTATGCCGGGGTGGTCGGTGCTGCGGTGCCGACCATCCCTTTTCTACGAGCCGGGGCTAGGCGCCCAGGCAACTGCGGCTCTGCCCAGTGCCTCCGGGAGGAGGGAGCGTTCCCGGTGCCCCGGCCCATTTCCCTTTTACCGCCTGGCGCGGATGGACGCATCGGGGCTGGTTCGAGGGATGGGCGCTAGAGGCGCCTGGCGCGGCCGAGCGAGAGCCACCAGCGCCCGGCGCCCAGCTGGAGCAACGAGACGAGCACGAGCGGGATCGCGAGCAGGGCGGGGAGAATGACGTCGAAGATCCCGATCGCGACCGGCTTCACGAACTTGTTTTCGGAGTTCGCGTAGATCACGAGCACGCCGAGCGTGGCGAGCCCCGCGATGAAGAGCGCCGTCCCGTGCGGCGTCAGCAGCAGCCAGAGGCCGTAGGCGGCGGCGCCCAGGGCTGCGACCAGCAGCAGGAGCGTCAGCGGCAGCAGCGGCGGCACCATTCGCGCGGGCTTGAGGAAGCGCTGCTTCGAGGTGCGCAGCAGCTTGAGGAACTTCTTGCTCGGCTGGGCGAGCTGCTCGGCGACGACCTCGAACGGCCAGTCCACGTCGGGGCCGGCGGTGCCGAGCGCGGCAAGCCCGGCGCGGGTCGGGACGATCTTGTCGGTCAGCTGGTAGGCGTCGGCCATCAGCGACCACGCCTCGACCTCGCAGAAGGAGTCGAGGTCGGTGCGCACCTGGGCAAGCGCGCGCTGGACGTCCTCGACCACGCCGAAGTCGGTCGACTCGATCTTCGCCTCCTTCTCGGAGACCTGGCCGCCGGGCGTCCGCTCGCGCGCGGGCAGGCCGGTCTGCAGGTGCATGAACCCGGTCGAGTCGCTCGCCTGGAGGAGCTGGAGCAGCCGCTGCTCGCGCTCGGCGTCGCCGTAGATCGAGATCACGCGGCCGAGCACGGCCGGCAGACGGGTCGAGGGGCGCGCGAGGTCGGGCATCTGGCCGGAGCCGTCGCTGATGATCCGGTGGGTGCAGCCGCGGTCGACGAGGCCCTCGACGCCCTGGTTGTCGTGGACGCCGCCGTCGACGAGCTCGATCGTCAGGTCGTCGAAGAGCTGGGGCACGACGACCGGCGGGAACCCGCCCGGGAAGCAGGCCGAGGAGGCGACCGCCCCACCGAGCGGGAAGTCCTGGCAGGCCGCCGGGAGCCCCTCCCAGCGCGTTCGCTCGAGGATCACGTTCTTGTCCACGTCCGCGCGAGCGGCCTGGTCGGCCGTTCCCTGCCTCGGCGGCTCGCCTACGTACATCGCCTCGAAGCGCCAGTTGTGGCCCGTGTTGAGGGTCGTCGCCTCCAGCAGCAGGATCGGGACGGGCGCGTTTCGCTGCGGGTTCTCGACGTCCGGGTCGAACGGGCCGGCGTGGCCCTTGGGCTCGATCAGCAGGTCGCGCATCGCGATCCGGCCCTTGCGCTTGGGCCGGTCGCCCCAGGCCTTGGCGTAGAAGCGCCGCTCGTACAGCGCGCCGACGCGGTCGGTGCGCGAGTAGGTCGGGAGCGCCATCCTGAAGTTCTCGAGCGGGTTCGCCCAGCCGGAGCCGCGGACGTTGCTCGCGGCAGCCTCGCGGTACTCCTGCTCGACCGCGCGCACGAGCTCGACGTAGTCGGCGTCGCTGATCTCGGCGTCGGTCTTCGACTCGAGCAGGTTCTTGACGTGCAGGTAGTAGAGCGCGCCGATGATCGAGCCGCCGGAGACGGTCGAGATCACCTGTACCGGCCGCAGCAGCCCGAGCTCGGCGAGCTTGGCGAGGACTCCGACGTGGAAGAAGGCAGCACGGTGACCGCCCCCGGAGAGGGCAAGGCCGAGCTTCGGGTGCTCCCGTTCCTCGGACACTGGCGGCTTGCTCACGATCTCACCGGCAGCGTGGCGAGTCAACGGCCGCGAAATTAACCCACCTGGGTCATGACAGGGACGCCGCGGCCGTGAAAAGGTCGCTCGCAACGCTCGGCCGGACAGGTATGGCCCATACCTCCCCTCGGTACCGCCATCCCTCGGCGGGCACCGATCCTCCATGCCGGACGAGCGACCGTCGCTGCCGGCCACCCGCGGCGGGGTGGCCGGGAGGGACCCTTCTTTGCCGTCACGCCGACCTCCTGGCGTCGTCAGAATCGCGGGACGATGAAGGTCGGCATCGTCGTCCCGTACTCCTGGTCCTATTGGGGCGCCGTTCCCGAGCACGCCGAGCTGCAGGCGGCCGCGCTGCAGGGTCAGGGGATCGAGACCCGCACAGTGATCGGCAACGACCCGCCGGGGAGCTTCACGCGCGTGCTGCACCCGCGGCACGGGCGGCACGGCGAGCCGCCCGACGACGTGATCCCGGTCGGGCGCTCGGTGATCGTCCCGGCCAACGGCGCGCTGCCGAACATCGTCCTCAGCCCGCGCACCGTCACGCGCATGAAGCAGGTACTCGAGCGGGAGCGCTTCGACGTGCTGCACCTGCACGAGCCGATGACGCCCATCATCTGCACGGCCGCGATGGCCTGGGCGCGCTGTCCGATCGTCGCCACCTTCCACGCCTCCGGCGGCCTTGGCTGGCTGCACGTAGGCCGGCCGGTGTGGGGGTTCCTGATGGACCGGATCGACCGGCGGATCGCGGTCTCCGACGCGGCCCGCGAGTCGGCCTCGCGTTGGTTCCCCGGCCAGTTCGAGGTGATCCCGAACGGCGTCCTGATCCCGGAGCACGCCGAGCCCGGTGGCCGCGAGCACCGGATCGTCTTCATCGGCCGGCATGACCCGCGCAAGGGAATGCCGGTGCTCCTGCGGGCCTGGCCCGAGATCTACCGCCGCACCGGCGCCCGGCTGCGCATCGTCGGCGCCGACCCGCTGATGGTGCGGCTCGCGCTGACGCGGGCGGGCGTCGAGCCCGAGGGGATCGACTCGCTCGGCTTCCTCAGCCAGGACGACCTGACGGCGGAGCTCTCGAGCGCGAAGGCGCTGGTGGCCCCGTCGCTCGGGGGCGAGAGCTTCGGGATGGTGCTGACGCGCGCCTTTGCGTGCGCGACGCCGGTCGTCTCCTCCGACATCAGCGGCTACCGTGACGTCATGACGGACGAGACCGGCGTGCTCGTCCCGCCGGGGGAGCCGGACAAATTGGCTGATGCGGTCGTCGGCCTACTGGCGGACGAGCCGCGACGCGAGCGTTTCGGGGCGGCCGCGCGGCGGCTTGCGCAGGAGCGCTACTCCTGGGACGACATCGGGCGGCGGCTGGCCGAGATCTACCGGGAGCTCGCCTGAGCCTTCGCATCCCCGGCTCGATCCTGCTGCGGATCGCGATCACGCTCGCGGCCGCCGCCGGCGTGGTCGCGCTGCTCTGGTGGCACGGGCCGAACTGGCACACGGTCTGGCATGCCTTCGACGCGGTCAAGTGGTACTGGGTAGCTGGCGCGATCGGCTTGAATCTGCTCTCCGTGGTCATGCGCACCGTCGCCTGGCGGACGGTGATCAACCAGGCGATCGACCCGCCGCACCCGCGCTTCATGCTCGTCTTCTCGGCGTTCTCGGTCGGCCTGTTCGCGAACGCGGTCCTGCCCGGGCGCATCGGGGAGCTGGCGCGCGTGGCGGTGATGACGCGGAAGCTGAGGCTGCAGGGGCGCGGCAGCGGCACGTGGGCCGCGCTCGTGGGGACGGTCTTCGCGCATCGTCTGTTCGATCTCGTGCCGACCACGCTGCTGATCGTCTACGTGGTTGCAACGGCCAAGATCCCGCACTGGGCGATCGGGAGCCTCGTCGTCGTGCTCGCGGTCGGCTTCGGGCTCTTTGCGTTCGCGTTCGCCAGTGCGCGCCATCAAAACCGTTCCGTGCTCGACGGCCTCGGCCCGGTCCGGCGCCTGCTCGAGATGGGGCGGCACGGCCTCGCCGTCCTGCACGCGCCCGGCGCATCCGCCGTCGCAGCGGTCTTCCAGACGCTCGGCTGGGTCTGCCAGCTTTTCGCGGTCTACGTCGCGATGCGGGCCTTCGACATCCACGCCCCGCTGCCGGCGGCCGCGCTCGTGCTGCTGCTGATGAACGTCGCCACACTCTTCCCGCTCTGGCCCGGGAACATCGGCCTGTTGCAGGCGGCGATCGCACTGCCGTTGCGCCAGTACGGCGTTCCGGCGGGGCAGGCGATCGCGTTCGGCTTCGGCCTGCAGGCGATCGAGGCCTCGGTCGGCGTCGGCGTCGGGCTGATGTTCCTCGCACGCGAAGGTCTGTCGTTCGCGATGCTGCGGCGAATGCCCGACGCGTCGGAGGCCGAGGTGCCTGACGACGAGAACGCCGCGACGGCGGTGCGCGAGGAAGAGTCCCGTGAACGCGCTCGCGTCGCCGGCTAGCCTCAAGGGCGTCCTTGCGGCCGGCGAGGCCGCGGCAGCGCTGGCCCAGGGCTTCCGACAGGCTGGTGCCGAGGCGGAGGAGCTACCGCTCGCGGACGGCGGCGAGGGCACGGCGGTCGTGCTCGGGGCGGAGGTCGTCCAGGTCGAGCGGGTGCACGACGCTTTCGGGCGCGAGCGTGAGGCGCCGGTCCGCGCGCTCCCGGACCGGACGGCGGTCGTCGAGAGCGCGGACGCGATCCCGTTCGACCGGGAGAGACT
>Ga0207675_100007501_pt1 | contig 10303 bp, 10 predicted proteins | sample KBSSwiS42_FD_184305 | JGI IMG/M metagenome (GOLD analysis project Ga0207675, IMG submission 184305) | Switchgrass rhizosphere microbial communities from Kellogg Biological Station, Michigan, USA - KBS Switchgrass S4-2 (SPAdes) (version 2) | ecosystem: Host-associated > Plants > Roots >...
CTGAAGACCGGCCAGGGACCCGGGCCGTCGCCAGTCGCGGGCTGGCCTCAGGCCGGAGGCGTGGCGTGCTGGCGGGGCGCGATGCGATCCCCGCGGGCGCGGTGGTCGGACGCCGCACGAGCCCGACGGGCCGGCGGAGCAGCGCGGTGGTCGGGCGCGGTGCGAACGGCCTCCCGATCGGAGCGGTGCGTGGGCGCCCTGCCGGCACGGTGCGTGGGCGCCCCGCCGGCGCGGGAGTGAGCGGTGCCGGTGGGGGTGCCACCGGCTCGGGCGCGGGGGCTGGCGCGGGCGCCGGCGGGTGCGGGGATGGCGCGGCCGGTGGCGCCGGCAGGAAGCCCAGGGGGTCGTGGTAGCCGTGGTCGGTTCCCGCGTCGCGGACGCCGAAGTGCAGGTGCGGCGCTGTGACCGAGCGGGTGCCAGTCGTCCCGACGGCGCCGATGCGGTCGCCCGTCGACACGCTCGTGCCGGCGCGCACCGCGACCGACGAGAGGTGGAGGTACGAGATGTCGTAGCCGTCGGTCGTGCGGATGCCGATCGTGAGTCCCGAGGAGCCCGCCGTGCCCGCGAAGCGGACGTCCCCTCCCGCCGCCGCGACCACTGGCGTGCCGACAGAAGCCGCGATGTCGATGCCGCGGTGCTGTCCGGCCGCATATGGATCCGTCCCGTTGCGGTAGGGGGTGATCACGTCCCCTTTGACCGGCCAGACCCACGCCGCATCGGCAGGGGTCGCGGGCACGAAGAGGACGGCGAGGAGGAGCAGGAGTCGGCGCATTCGGCGACCGTACGTGCGCCCGCCGGGACTCCCGGGAGGGAGTTGCAGGCCTGTGCGAGTCGGTTACTCGGAAGTGAGTGCGCGGTACAGGCTGTTAGCGCTGGCGCCGGTCAGGGAGGAGACCACCGCGGCCGCCTTCCGAGGATGGGCGCCGGCTTCCACCAGCTTCCGCAGGGCATCCACGGCGGCGGGGTCAGGGCCGCCCGCGCCGGCGCCACCCGATGCCGGCTGCGCCAGCACCAGCACGATCTCGCCCTTCGGCGGGCTGTCGGCGTAGCGGGCGGCCAGCTCGGCAGCGGTGCCGCGCACGATCTCCTCGTGCACCTTCGTCAGCTCGCGGCAGACCGCCACCTCGCGCTCGGGGTCGAGCTCCGCGGCCAGCGCCAGCGTCGCCGGCAGCCGGCGCGGCGACTCGAAGGCGACCAGCGTCCCGTCGGCGTGCGACAGGAGCTCGCGCAGCTCGCCCTTCTTCCGCGGCAGGAAACCGTGGAAGTGCCACTCGTCCGCGGGCAGCCCCGACGCCACCAGCGCGGTGATTGCGGCAGAAGGACCCGGCAGCACCTCGACCGGCAGGCCGTCCGCGACGCACGCCTGAACGAGCACATAGCCGGGGTCTGACACGAGCGGCATCCCGGCATCGGAGACGAGTGCGACCACGGCGCCGTCGCGCATCCGGCCCACGAGCTCGGCCGACCGCGACCTCTCGTTGTGCTCGTGGTACGAGACCAGCCGCGCCTTCACCCCGTACCGATCGAGCAGCACGCGCGTCCGGCGCGTGTCCTCGCACGCCACCACGTCCGCCTCGCGCAGGGCGGAGAGCACGCGCAGCGTGATGTCCTCGAGGTTCCCGATCGGCGTCGGGCAGACGACAAGTCGCCCGCTCATGCCAGCGACTCGAGCGCCATCAGCGCGGCGCCGATCATCCCCGCCTCGTCGCCGTAGTGGGCCGGCAGGACCCGCAGCCCTTCGACCATGGGTGGGAGCGCATGCGCGGCGATGACCGAGCGCGCCGGCTCCAGGATCAGGTCGCCTCCGCGGGCCGCGCCGCCGCCGATCACGATCACCTCGGGGTTGAACGTGTTCACGAGCCCGACGAGCCCGAAGCCGAGCCGCTCTCCGATGAGGGCCAGGACCTCGCGGCAGAGCTCGTCGCCCGCGTGCGCCAGCTCGGTCACGATCCCGCCGTCGATCTCCTGCCCCGCGGCGAGTCGCTGCCCGAGCGCCGAATCCGGATTCGCCTCGGCCACGCGCCGCCCCTCGCGGCCGATCTCGTTCCCTGACACGAGCGCCTCGAAGCAGCCGATTCCCGGGCAGCCGCCGGGGCATTCGGGACCATGGAGCTTCAGGACCGCATGCCCCATCTCGGCCCCCATGCCCTTGGCGCCCCGGTACACCGCTCCGTTCAGCCACAGCCCGCCACCGATCCCGGTGCCGAGCGAGATCATCACCGCGTGCCGCGCCCCCGCCGCCGCGCCGTTCCGAGCCTCGGCGAGAATCGACGCGTTCCCGTCGTTGTCCACCAGCACGGGCAGGCCGAGCCGCTCGCTCATCAGATCCCTGAACGGCACACCGTCCAGCGGCAGGTGGTTCGACCAGCGCGATACGCCCGCGTCCCACTCGACCAACGCCGGGACGCCGAACCCGATCGCCTCCACGTCCGGAGAGGCCGCGCGAACCTCCTCGACGGCGTCCGTGAAGATGTCGAGCGTCTCCTGCCGATCCGCTCCGCGCCAGGTGCGGCGGACCCTGTGGTGGACCACCATCTGGTCGTCGACGACACCCCCGAGGAGCTTCGTTCCTCCCGCGTCGATACCGATTACGCGCCTCGGTGGCATGGCCGGTAGATATACAGAGGGGGGTGAATAACCCGACGCCCGGTCCTCCGGAGTACAAGGTCTACCGCGCGCGGCGCAGGCCGCGAGCGGGCGGAGGCGACCTCGACGCGCTCCGCAAGCGGCTGTCCCGTCACCGCGGCGACGACGGCCAGCCGCGTACGCCGCGTGAGAAGACGCCCATCACCGCCGGCCGCGTGCTCAAGTGGGTCGCCATCGCAGTCGGCGCGTGGCTGGCGCTCTCGCTGGTCCTGTTCATCATCAGCGCGCAGACGCGCCCGGGCGTCTCGGACGAGACCCAGCGCGCGCTCTCCAGCAAGGGAAGCCTCTTCAGCGGCAGCAACATCCTCGTGCTCGGCTCAGACGTGCGAAAGGGCGACTCGATCGACACCTCCCAATCGGGCCCGGGCCGCTCGGACACGATCATGCTCGTCCACGCTGCTCTCGGCAGCGTCCGCAAGCTCTCGATTCCGCGCGACGTCGAGGTGGACATCCCGGGCCACGGGGTCAACAAGATCAACGCGGCGTACGCGCTGGGCGGCCCGGCCCTGACGATCAACACGATCGAAGGGTTCCTGGGCCACGGCCTCAACGTGAACCACGTCGTCGAGGTCGACTTCAAGGAGTTCCCGGCCTTCATCGACGCGCTCGGCGGCGTGACGGTCAACAACAAGTCGCGCATCTGCTCGCCGCCGTTCGACAACTTCTGGAAGGGCATCCACTTCAAGAAGGGGGAGATCGAGCTGAACGGCCGGCGCGCGCTCGGCTACGCGCGTGTCCGGAAGAACAGCTGCGCCCCCGCCGAGGACGACCGCGACCGCGCGCGGCGCCAGCAGCAGGTGCTGGCCGCGATCGGGTCGCAGGCAAAGTCGCCGTCGACGTTCGTCCGGCTCCCCTGGGTCAGCTGGAACGCACCCCGCACGCTCAAGACCGACATGAACGCCGCCCAGCTGATGATGCTGTTCGGCGACATGGCGACGGGGAACTCGAGCGACACCGAGGTGCTCGAGGCGAGCTGCTGCAACAACGGCAGCAACCTGTTCGTCTCCGAGGGGTCGAAGGCGGACGCGGTCAACAAGCTGTTGAAGGGGGACTAGCTGGTCCCGGAGCCGGCGGGCTTCGAGGCCGGCTTGCTGCTCGAGTCCTTCGAGGAGCTCGAGCTCGAGTCCGACGAGCCCGACCCCGCGTCCGACTTCTTCGACGAGTCGGACGACGACTCCGCCTTGCCCTCGGAGGCCGCGCCGGCCTTCTTCTTGCCGTAGTCGGTGTTGTAGAAGCCCGAGCCCTTGAAGTGGACGGCGACCGGGTGGAAGACCCGCTGGACCGGGGTTCCGTGCTCCTCGCAGAGCTCGATCGGGTCATCCGTCATGCGCTGCATCACCTCGAACGTGTGGCCTTGCTCGCAGCGATACTCGTAGATGGGCATGGCACTCTCAGTATATGAGTGCCAGAAGGCGACCTCAGGCGTTCTGGGGTGGCTTGGGGCTCTCCAGATCTTCCAGGAGAGACACGCGCGCGGCGTGCCAGACGATCCACGCGGTGAGATGGGACAGCGGGCGCAACGCCATTCCAACCATCACGCCGAACCTACCCCAGCTTCGAACAAATGGTCACATTGTGTTCACATGAAGGCGCGCAAAGTGCAGCGTCTTCTCGGTCGATAGCCTGCTCGCCCTCATGGCTGGACCCGTGACCATGGACAAGATCGTCGCGCTCTGCAAGCGGCGTGGCCTCATCTTCCCGGCGTCGGAGATCTACGGCGGCATCGCCAACACGTACGACTACGGCCACTACGGCGTGCTGCTGAAGAACAACGTGGTGGGCTCCTGGTGGAAGGCCATGATCCAGGAGCGCGACGACATCGTCGCCCTCGACTCGGCGATCATCCAGCACCCCCGCACCTGGGAGGCGTCCGGCCACCTCGCCGGCTTCAGCGATCCGCTGATCGAGTGCCGGGCCTGCAAGCTGCGCTTCCGGGCGGACCACCTCCAGGAGGCTCGCGACGGGGTCGCCGAGCACCCGGACGTCCGCTGCGGCCATGCTCCGTCGAAGCTCCCCGGCGACCACCCCGACTGCGACCTGACCGAGGCCCGCGAGTTCAACCTCATGTTCGAGACCTCGATCGGCCCCGTGAAGGACGCCGGCTCGACCGTCTATCTCCGCCCCGAGACAGCGCAGGGCATCTTCCTCGCCTTCAAGACGACTCTTCAGTACGCGCGCAAGAAGCCCCCGTTCGGCATCGCGCAGGTCGGCAAGTCATTCCGGAACGAGATCACTCCGGGCAATTTCATCTTCCGCACGCTCGAGTTCGAGCAGATGGAGATGGAGTTCTTCGTGCCGCCGGCCGAGGCCGAGACGTGGCACGAGTATTGGATGCAGCAGCGCATGGACTGGTACGTGTCGATTGGACTCGACCGGGATGCGCTGAGGTTGCGCGAGCACGGGCCGGATGAGTTGTCGCACTACTCGAGTGCCACCAGTGACATCGAGTACCTGTATCCCATCGGCTGGTCCGAGTTGGAGGGAATCGCGAACCGAGGCGATTACGACCTCAGGCAACACGCCGAGCACTCAGGGCAAAAACTCGAGTTCAAGGATGGTGCTGACGCATACGTGCCGCACGTGATCGAGCCGGCCGGGGGCGTGGGCCGCACCGTGCTCGCACTCCTCTGCGACGCCTACGACGAGGACGAGATCGGCGGCGAGCAGCGCACGGTGCTGCGGCTCGCTCCGCACATGGCGCCGATCAAGGTCGCGGTGCTCCCGCTGGTGAACAAGGACGGCCAACCCGAGAAGGCACGCGTCATCTACGAGGACCTGCGCGGGCGCTTCCCCACCGAGTACGACACGGGCGGCTCGATCGGCAAGCGCTACCGCCGCCAGGACGAGGTCGGCACCCCCTGGGGCGTGACCGTCGACCATCAGACGATGGAGGACGACACCGTCACCCTGCGCGACCGCGACACGCTCGAGCAGCAGCGCATCGCGGTGAGCGAGCTAGGAGCCGAGATCGAGCGCCGGCTCGCGTCGCCCTGAGCGGCCCTCGAAGCCGGCGTGCGGCAGCACGCGGTCCACGCGCTTCGGCAGCCACCAGTTCCAGCGCCCCATGATCTCCATGGTGGCCGGCACCAGGATGAGCCGGACCAGGGTCGCGTCGAGCGCGATCGCCACCGACATCCCCACGCCGATCTCCTTGATCGACGGCGTGCCTGTGAACGCGAAGACGCTGAACACGGCCACCATGATCAGCGCGGCGCTCGAGATCGTGCCCGCGCTCGCGCGGAGTCCCTCGGCGACGGCACGCTTGGTGTCGCCGGTCGCGTCATAGCGCTCGCGGATCCGCGACAGCAGGAACACCTCATAGTCCATCGACAGCCCGAACACGATGGCGAGCAGGAAGGGCGGCGTCATCGAGTTCACGTAGCCGAGCGATTCGTAGCCCAGCAGGCCGTCGAACCAGCCGTACTGGAACACCGTCACGAGCACGCCGTACGCCGCCGCGACCGAGAGCAGGTTCATCACCACGGCCTTCAGCGGCAGCAGCACCGACCGCAGCAGCAGGAACAGGACCAGGTAGCTGAAGACGAGGACGAACAGCAGGATCTTCCACATCGAGCCGGAGACGAGATCCACGAAGTCCTTGTTGAAGGCGGTCGCGCCGCCCACCTGGACCTCGGCCACGCCGCGCAGCGGGCCGGCGTCGTCGCGCATCCGCTCGACCAGCGCCTCCGCCTGCGGGCTCTCGGGGTCGTGCCTCGGCACCGCCGTGATGAGCGCGGCATGCCCGTCGCGCGAGGGCTGGGGCGGCAGCACGCGCGCCACGTCCGGATCGCGGCGCAGATCCGCCACGTACGAGGCGATCGCGGCGCGGTTGGCATCGTCCGACACCCGGCCGCTGCCCACCTGCGCGACCACCTGCACCGGCCCCGCGGCGCCGGCTCCGGTCTTCTGCGCCGCCAGCTCGGCGCCCACGCGCGTCTCGTTGTCCTTCGGGAACTGCCGGAGCGCGCCGTTGCCGAAGTGGAGCGACAGCGCCGGGATGGCCAGCGCGAGCAGCACGCCCGCGGCGGCGAGCGCCGAGACCCACGGCCGCCGCGTGACCGCCGCCGTCCAGCGCTCCCAGAAGCCGCCGCGGTGGGCGGCTGGCCTGGTCGACCCTCGGCGGCGCGGCCGCGTGCGAATCAGCCGGACCAGGAGACCGAACACGATCGCCAGGCGCCCGCGCGCGTACGCGCGCCGCCCGAGGAGGCTCATGAGCACCGGCAGCAGGGTGATGGCGGCGAGGATCGAGACCGCCACGACGATGATCGCCCCGACCGCCATCGAGCGGATCGTGGTCGAGTCGACGAGATAGAGGCCGGCGAGCGAGAGCATCACGGTGATGCCCGAGAACGTGACCGCGAGCCCGGAGGTCCGTAGCGCCACGCGGCGCGCCTCCTCGCGTCCCGCGCCACCGCGGATCTCCTCGCGGTAGCGGGCGAGGACGAACAGCGAGTAGTCCACCGCCACGCCGATCCCGATCATCGACGCGATGTTGGTGACGAACACCGACATCGGCATCGCCCGCGACAGGAAGTAGATGCTCGCGCCGGTGATCATCACGCTCGCGAAGCCCAGTGCGAGCGGCAGGGCGGCCGCGGCGAGCGACCCGAAGACGGCGAGCAGGACGATGAAGACGACCGGGAAGCCGATCCGCTCGGCGCTCTCGAGGTCGTCCTTCGTGAGGTCCTGCATGCCGGCCCAGAGCGCCTGCTGGCCGACGAGGTGGGGCTCGATGCCGGCGACCGGCGAGGCGCGCAGCTCGTCGCGGAAGTCGACCGCCATGTCCGCCGTCTGGTCGCGTTCGCCCTCGACCTGCAGAGGCACGACGGTGATGGACGCGCCGGCCGCCTCCCGCTTGGCGCGCTCGGCCGCGGCAGGCGTGAGCGCGACGTGCGGAAGCTCGTCGGCGATGCGCTGGACGCGGTCCACCTCGGCGCGCACGGCCTCGGCGCCGGCGCCCTCGCGCCGCGCGAGCACCGCGGCGAGCTGGTCGTCCTGAGCGCCCTGGAAGCGCGAGATGTTCTCGCGGACGACCTGGGACTGGGACCCGGGGACCTCGAAGCCGCCGCTCGTGAGGTGATCGGTCTGCTTGGCCGCGAACGGGAGCGCGGCCAGCAGCAGGAGCAGCCAGGCGGCCAGGACGACCCACCGGCGCCGCTCGAGAAACCCTGCCAGTCTGTCCATCAGACCCTGCACCCCAGCGAGGAATACCCGGGAATGCCCACAGCGAGTGTGACCACCGTCACTATCCCGACGCCGCACGGCGAGGCGCGGGCGCATCTGCATGCCGCCGGGGACGCTCGCGGAGCGCTGGTGCTGGGCCACGGCGCGGGCGGCGGTGTGGAGGCGCCTGATCTGGTTGCGGCGACAGAGGCCGCAGGACGCCAGAGCTTCAGCGTCGCGCTCGTCGAGCAGCCCTATCGCGTCGCCGGGCGGCGCTCATCGCCTCCGGCGCACCACCTCGACGCCGCCTGGCTCGCCGTGGTCGAGGAGCTGACGAGCGACCAGCTGAGCGGGCTGCCGCTGATCGCGGGCGGGCGCTCCGCGGGCGCCCGCGTGGCCTGCCGCACCGCCGCCGCCACGCGCGCCGCGGCCGTGCTCTGCCTCGCCTTCCCCCTCCAGCCGCCCGCGCGCAAGGGCAAGGACCCGTCGCCCAGCCGGCAGCCGGAGCTCGACGCCGTGAAGGTGCCGATGCTGATCGTGCAGGGCACGAACGACCGCTTCGGAATGCCCGCCCCAGGCTCGAACCGCGAGGTCGTGCAGGTGGCCGGTGACCACAGCCTCAGGAAGGACCGCGAGGCCGTGAACGCGGCCGTCGGGGATTGGCTCAGAACCCGTTTCTGAACAGCCAGGGCTGCCGGCCCTTGAACCTGCAGCGCTCGATGGTGACTCCGTATGAGATGTGGGTTCTGCAGCTGCCCACGAGCGTGAAGCTGCCCAGGCTCCTCTGGCCCTGGCTCACGTCCACGGTCACGCCGCGCTTGGCGCTGCCCTTGCGGGTCGCGACGAACACCTCCGCGAGGTAGGGATCGCCCCGCGGGCGCGCGCGGCGGATCTGGACCACTCCCTTCGTGTCGCGCCGCACCTTGGGCTCCCCGGCGGGGAACTCGATGACGGCGGGCTCCACGGCCCTGCCCGGCCGTCTCGCCGCCTTCACCGCCCTCGCCTCCACGCGGATCGGGGTCAGGTCGGCACGATCCCACGCGTCCTTGTTCGAGCCCTGGGTCGCGAACAGGAAGCGGAGGGTGAACCCGTAGCCAGGTCCGCCAACGCCGTACACGGGCTTCCGCCTGTAGTGACGGAGGACCACCGGCACGGGGTCGCCGATCGTGCGAGTGAAGGTCGCGCTCCCGGAGCAGTCGGTCGTCTCCGTGGCGAGATCCTTCTGGTCCCACGTCACCGCGAGCGGAAGCTCTCCGCCCGCTGCCGGCGTCAGATCGAAGCGCCCACGGCTTCCGTCGACCCTGAGCCTCCGCACGGTCCCCGAAGGGCTCGTCACCCGCACGTTGACGGGCTCGTAGACCTTCGTGGCGCCCTGGGGCGGCTCGAAGCTGATCTCCCCGAAGTACTCATGCGTCGCGTACATGACGGGGTCGAGCGAGACATCGGGCACGAGCTGCTCCGAGCCGCACGGCGGCAGGGTCTGCGCGCCCGACGTGGGGACCAGTGCTAGCAGGAGAAGCGGGAGCGCGAGGAGAGCCCGGCGCACCCTCTGACTCTAACCCGCGCCGAGCAGTCCGCGTGCGGTAGCCACGCCCAGGTCGAACGCGGCCTGCTGGTCCCACTCCGGGTCGGCGAGGACCTGGATCCCGAAGCCGTCGCCGAGCGAGAACAGGATCGAGGCCACCGCCTCGGGCTCGGCCTGGAGGCGGATCACGCCCTCGCGCTCCTTGGCCCGGAGCCAGCCGGCCAGCCGCTCGCGCCACTGGCGGTAGAGCTCGGCCAGCTCGGCGCGGATCTCCTCCGAGTGGCGCGACGCGCTCAGCATCTCGTAGATGACCGCCTGGCCGCCTGCGTCGTCGTGGAGGAACTCCTCCAGCCCGACCACGAGCGCATCCACGATCTCGTCGGCGCTCTGCGCCTTGGCGAGCCGCTCGTCCATGCTGCGCGTGCGCTCGGCGGCATCGTGGCGGACAACCTCGACGAGGAGCCGCTCCTTCGAGCCGAAGTAGTAGTGCAGCAGCCCGCGCGACACGCCGGCCTCGCGCGCAACGTGGTCGAAGGTCGACGCGGCGGCCCCGCGCGTGCCCACGCTCGCACGCATCGCGGCGATGATCCGCTGGGCCTTGTCGCCCTCGAGCTTGCGCCTGCCCTCAGCGCTGGTCGCAGCCTCCATCCCGGCCGCCATCTTAGTTGGCTGGCCAGTCAGCGCGAGGGGTCAGACCCCTTGAGTGCCGGCGACTTAAGGGGTCAGACCCCTTAAGTGCCAGCGACCCCAGCCCGCCCAGACTGCCCGCCCACCGTCACGCCAGAGCCTTCTGTGCAACACCCATCACTCCGGGCGCGCGGGCCGCAAGGCTCGCCGCGCGCGCCGGCCGCGGCTATGGGATCAGCAGCCGGCAGCGAAGTGACGGCGTCCACGAGAAAGGGCGCCCGGTGGGCGCCCTTTCGCAAAGCTCGCTGTGGGCCGCGCTAGGCGGTGCCCACCGGTTCGCTT
>Ga0207675_100007502_pt1 | contig 10303 bp, 9 predicted proteins | sample KBSSwiS42_FD_184305 | JGI IMG/M metagenome (GOLD analysis project Ga0207675, IMG submission 184305) | Switchgrass rhizosphere microbial communities from Kellogg Biological Station, Michigan, USA - KBS Switchgrass S4-2 (SPAdes) (version 2) | ecosystem: Host-associated > Plants > Roots >...
ATGGCTCGACGCGACATCGAATTCGACGCCGAAGGCGTGACCCTGCGCGGCTGGTTCTACGACGCCGACGGCCGGTCCGGTGCGGCGCCCACGGTCGTGATGGCGCACGGCTTCTCGGCCGTCAAGGAGATGTACCTCGACAAGTTCGCCGAGACGTTCGCCGCGGCGGGCCTCAACGCGCTCGTGTTCGACAACCGGAACTTCGGGGCCAGCGACGGCGAGCCGCGTTGTGAGATCGACCCGGTGCAGCAGGTGCGCGACTACCGGCACGCCATCACCTACGCCGGCACCCTCGACGAGGTCGACCCGACGCGGATCGGCGTGTGGGGCAGCAGCTACTCGGGTGGGCACGTGCTCGTGCTCGGCGCGATCGACCGCCGCGTGAAGGCCGTCGTGGCGCAGGTACCGCTGGTCAGCGGCTCGGCGAACATCGCGGAGCTGGTGCGGGCGGACTTCCGCGCCGGGTTCCGGCAGATGTTCGACGACGACCGTGCGGCCCGGTTCCGCGGCGACCCGCCCGCGATGGTCCCGGTGGTCGCCGAGGATCCGCTGGCGCCCTCGGCCCTGCCCACGCCCGACTCGTGGACCTGGTTCACCGAGACCGGCAAGACCCGCGCGCCGTCGTGGAAGAACGAGGTGACCCTGCGGACCGTCGAGATGCTCGGCGAGTACGAGCCCGCCGCCTACATCGCGCGGATCAGCCCGACCCCGTTGCTGATGGTGGTGGCCCGCGAGGACCACCTCACGCCCGCCCACCTCGCCATCGACGCCTACGAGCGCGCCCGCGAGCCCAAGCGCCTGGTGATCCTGCCGGGCGGTCACTTCGACGCCTACGTCGACGGCTTCGCCGAGGCCAGCACCCCCGCCCGCGACTGGTTCGTCGAGCACCTCGGGGCAGGCCGCTGATGGGGGCCAAGCTGCAGGACAAGGTCGTCGTCGTCACCGGCGCCAGCTCCGGCTTCGGCCGCGCCATCGCCAAGGCCTGCGCCGCGGAAGGCGCGAAGGTCGTCGTCAGCGACGTGCACGAGAACCCCAACGCGGGCGGCTTCGAGGACGACGCCGCCCTGACCACCGTCGAAGCCATCGAGAAGCTCGGTGGCGCGGGCACCTACGTCGGCTGCGACGTCACCAAGGAGGACCAGGTCGACCGGCTCGTCGCGGAGACCGTCCGCGCCTACGGGCGGATCGACGTGATGGTCAACAACGCGGGCGTCTACCGCAACGGGAAGCGGCTGCACGAGTTCGACGAGGCCGACCTGGACGTCTGCTACGAGGTCAACGTCAAGGGCACGTTCTTCGGCGCCAAGGCCGCGATCCGGCAGATGCTCGAGCAGGGCGACGGCGGCGTGATCGTGAACCTCGTCTCCACCGCGGGGCTGCAGGGCCACCCCAACCAGTCCGTCTACAACATCTCCAAGGGTGCGCAGGCCAACCTCACCCGGTGCCTCGCGATCGAGTACGGCAAGGACCGGATCCGCGTCAACGGGATCTGCCCGACCTACGCCAAGACCTCCCTCACCCGCGAGCTGTTCGACGACAAGGACTTCGACCAGGTCTTCACCGAGTCGATCCCGCTCAAGCGGTGGGGTGAGGTCGACGACATCGCCAGGCTCGCGGTGTTCCTGGCGTCCGACGACTCCAGCTACATCCACGGGGACCTGATCAAGGTCGACGGCGGGGAGACCCTCTGCCGCTACTCGGTCTGACGCGCGCCGTTCAGAAGGGCGAGCCGCCGGGCCGCGGGTTGATGGGGTCGCACTCGGCGGGGTCCAGCCCGAGGATGGACAGCAGCAGGCTGCAGTCGTGGGAGTTGCGGGCGTTGCCCGCCACGGTGCGCGCGGCGCGTGCGCGTTCGCGCTGGGCGTGGTCGTCCTCGGCGGTGCGCGCGCGGTCGTACTCGCCGTGCCGGTGCGTCGATCGCCGGAGATCGGCCTGCGCGGGGATCGGAAGCGTGGAAGCGACACCGTCGTGTGCGCGGGATGGGCCGGACAGCATGTCGGCTCCCGTCCCCGACCGCGTGCGGCCGGCTGGATCGTCCGGAACGATCACGCTCTGACGCGGTGATCGAAGTGCTCCTGGACGGGATCAACCTACACCCCGGTGTTGATCTCACACCGGTTGTTCAGCGGGTCGGAGGACACCTCGGCCACCCTCGGGAGAGGATGGCGTGCGTGGGTGCGGTGTTCGACGGGGTCAGCGCGGAGTTCGAGCGGTTCTGGACGGAGCGGCGGATCTGCCTGCTCGCCACCGTGGCGCGCGACGGCACGCCGCACCTGGTCGCCGTCGGGGTCACGGTGGACTTCGCGGGCGGGATGGCCCGGGTGATCGCGCGGCGGGGCTCGCAGAAGATCCGCAACGTGCTCGCGGCCGGGCCCGGCGGCGCCCGCGTGGCGGTTACCGGGATCGACGGGCGGCACTGGTCGACGCTGCAGGGCCTCGGGGTCGTGCGCACCGACCGGCCCTCGGTGGCCGAGGCCGAGCGCCGCTACGCCCAGCGCTACCGCGTGCCGCAGCCACACCCCGAGCGGGTGGTGCTGGAGATCGCGGTCGACCGGCTGCTGGGCAGCGTGCGGTGACGGTGCCCGCCGACGTCACGGTCGTCGGTATCGGCGCGGACGGCTGGGCCGGGCTGGCCGAACCGGGCCGGGCCGCCGTCCGTGGGGCCGAGGTGGTGCTGGGCGGGCCGCGGCAGCTCGCGCTGGTGGCCGGGCACACCGACGCCGAGGCGCGCGCGTGGCCCTCGCCCCTGCTGCCCGCGTTGCCCGAGCTGTTCGCGGGGCTGCGCGGGCGCCGGGTGTGCGCGCTGGCCAGCGGCGACCCGATGCACTACGGCCTGGGCGCCACGCTCGCGCGGGTGCTCGGGCCGGTGGAGGTGCTCACGCACCCGTCGTCGATAGCGCTGGCGTGCGCCCGGATGGGGTGGGCGGCGGAGTCCGTCGAGGTGGTCAGCGCGGTCGGGCGGCCGCTCGCCGCGGTGCGCCGGGTGCTCGCGCCGGGGGCCCGCGTGCTGGTGCTCAGCGAGGGCGCGGGCACGCCGGGCGCGCTCGCCACGCTGCTCGCCGACGACGGGTGGGGCGACTCGGCCCTCACCGTCTTCGAGCAGCTCGGCGGCCCGGCCGAACGGCGCCTCGACGGCACCGCGCGGCATTGGGCCCACCCGCCGGGCGACCCGTTGAACCTGGTTGCCCTGACCTGCGACGGACCGGGCCGAGCCCTCACCCCGGGCCTCCCCGACGACGCGTTCGAGCACGACGGCCAGCTCACCAAGCGCGAGGTCCGCGCCGTCACGCTCGCGCTGCTCGGGCCGCGGCGCGGCGAGCTGCTGTGGGACGTCGGCGCGGGCAACGGCTCGATCGCGCTGGAGTGGCTGCGGGCCCACCCGACCTGCCGGGCGGTGGCCGTGGAGCCCGACCCGGCCCGCGCGGCGCGCATCGCGGCCAACGCCGACGCGCTCGGGGTGCCGGGCGTGCGGGTCGTGGAAGGCCGGGCCCCCGACGCGTTGGACGGCTTGCCGACACCGGACGCGATCTTCATCGGCGGTGGCGTCACCGCCGACGACGTGCTGCCGCGGTGCTGGGAGGCGCTCCCCGCCGGTGGGCGGCTGGTCGCCAACGCCGTCACGGTCGAGTCGGAAGGGGTGCTCGGCGCGGCGCGGGCCCGGCTCGGTGGCGAGCTCACCCGGCTGTCCGTGGCGCGGGCCGCGCCCGTGGGCGGGTTCACCGGCTGGCGCCCGGCCATGCCCGTGACGATCTGGAGCGTGGCCAAGCCATGACGGTGCACTTCATCGGGGCCGGTCCGGGCGCGGTGGACCTGCTCACGCTGCGGGCGCGCGACCTCATCGCGGCGTCGCCGGTGTGCCTGTACGCGGGCACGTACGTGCCGCCGGAGATGCTGGCGCTGTGCCCGCCGGACGCCCGCCGGGTCGACACCGCGAACCTCGCGCTGTCGGAGATCGTCGCGGAGATGGTGGCCGCGCACGAGGCCGGGCTGGACGTGGCCCGGCTGGCGTCGGGGGACCTCTCGGTGTTCTCCGCGCTCGCCGAGCAGATGCGGCGCCTCGACGCCGCCGGGGTGCCCTACGACCTGTGCCCGGGCGTGCCCGCGTACGCCGCCGCGGCCGCCGAGCTGCGGCGTGAGCTGACCGTGCCGACGGTCGCGCAGACCGTCACGCTCACGCGCATCTCCGCGCTGGCGACCCCGATGCCCGACGGCGAGGGGCTGGCCGAGCTGCGCCGCTCCGGCGGCACCCTGGTGCTGCACCTGTCGGTGCACCGCATCGAGGAGGTGGTGGCGGCCGTGTCGGACGTGCACGGGCCGGAGTGCCCGGCCGCGGTGGTCGCGTTCGCCAGCCGGGAGCACCAGGTGGTGCTGCGCGGGCCGCTGTCGTCGCTGCCGGAGCAGGTGCGCGAGGCGGGCATCCGGATGGCCGCGGTCGTGATCGTCGGACCCGCGTTGGCCGCCGAGCACTTCCCGGACAGCCACCTCTACTCGGACCGGCGACGGCGGTGAGCACGTGGTGAGGGTGCTCCTGCTGGGCGGCACCACGGAGGCGCGGCTGCTGGCGGGGGAGCTGGTCGCCGACCACGACGTCACGGTCTCGCTGGCCGGGCGGGTGCGGTCGCCCCTCCCGCTGCCCGGCACCGTGCGGGTCGGCGGCTTCGGGGGGGTCGACGGCCTGGCCGCGTGGCTGCGGGCCCACGGCACCGACGCGGTGGTGGACGCCACGCACCCGTTCGCCTCGACGATGACGGCGCACGCGGCCGCGGCCTGCGCGCTCGTTGAGGTGCCGCTGCTGCGGCTGCAGCGCCCGGCGTGGAGCCCGGTGACCGGCGACGACTGGCGGCCCGTGCCAAGTCTAGAAGCCGCGGCCGAAGTCGTTGCGGCGCAGGGTGATCGCGTGTTCCTCACCACCGGTCGCACCGGGCTCGCGGTCTTCGCGCCGGTGGACTGCTGGTTCCTGGTGCGCTCGGTCGACCCGCCCGAGCCGCCCGTGCCCCGCCGGATGACGGTGGTGCTCGACCGCGGCCCGTTCACCCTCGACGGCGAGCGGGCCCTCCTGCGCGAGCACGCCGTCGACGTCCTGGTGACCAAGAACAGCGGTGGCCCGGCGCCCAAGCTGGCCGCGGCCCGCGAGCTCGGCGTGCCGGTGATCATCGTGGAGCGCCCGGCGTTGCCGCCCACCGTGATCGCGGTGGCGACCGTGGCCGCGGCGCGCGACTGGGTCAGTAGTGGCGGGGCGTGAACACCACCGTCGTGGCGCCGCGCGTGACCACCCGGGTGGTGGACGAGCCGACGATCAGCAGCGTGCGCATGTCGACCTGCTCGGGATCCAGCTCGGCCAGCGTGGTGACCGTGATCCGCTCGCCCGCGCCGCCGACGTCGCGCCCCAGGACGACCGGGGTGTCCGGGGCGCGGTGCTCCAGCAGCACGTCGCGGGCCGCCCCCACCTGCCACGGCCGCGCCTTCGAACGCGGGTTGTAGATCGCGATCGCCAGGTCGGCGCGCGCGGCGGCGACCAGCCGGGCCACCACGACGTCCCACGGCTTGAGCCGGTCCGACAGCGAGATCACCGCGTGGTCGTGTCCGAGCGGGGCGCCGACAGCGGCGGCCACCGCGCTCGACGCCGTGACACCGGGCAGCACGCGCACGGCGACGTCGACGTACTTCGGCTGCGCCGCCACCTCCAGCACCGCGGCGGCCATCGCGAACACGCCGGGGTCGCCCGCGGACACCACGGCGACCCGGCGGCCCGCGGCGGCCAGGTCGAGCGCGTGCGCGGCCCGTTCCGCCTCCACGCGGTTGTCGCTCGGGTGCCTGCGCTGGCGGGGGTTGGGCGGCACGCGGTCGAGGTAGGGGCCGTAGCCGACGAGGTCGTCGGCCGCCGCCACCACCGCCGCGACCTGCGGGGTGGTCCAGTCCCGCCCGGCGGGGCCGGTGCCGACGACGGCCACCTCGCCCACGCTCCGCCCGGCCGCGACCTCCGTCGGCGGCGCCGCGGCCACCGCGCCGGGCAGCAGCGCGATCGCGAAGTAGGGCACCGACGCCGGGTCGACGTCGGCGAGCTCGGCCGTGCGCTCCCGGTCGGTCGTCGCCCGCTCCACGTAGAACGCCCGGCGCCCGGCTTCGGCGACGGCGTCGCGCACGGTCGTGAACGTGCGGCCCAGCTTGAGCACCGCCGCGGAGTCGGTGTCGGCCAGGCGCCGCGCCAGCTCCTCCCGCGGCAGCGTGCCGGGCAGCACGGTGAGCACCTCGTCGCGTTCCACCAGCGGTTGGCGGAGCGCCGCCGACGCCGCGCTCACCGACGTGACGCCGGGCACGACCTCCGTGCGGTAGTGCGGGGCGAGCCGCTTGTGCATGTGCATGTAGGAGCCGTAGAAGAGCGGGTCGCCCTCGGCGAGCAGCACCACGTCGCGCCCGGCGTCGAGGTGCGCGGCCAGGCGGCGGGCGGCCTCGGCGTAGAACTCGTCGATGGCGCCCTGGTAGCCGCCGGGGTGGTCGGTGGCTTCCGTGGTGACCGGGTAGACCAGCACCTCCTCCACCTGGTCGGGGCCCAGGTGGGCGGCGGCGATGCCGCGGGCGACGGAGCGGCCGTGGCGGGCGCAGTGGTAGGCGACCACGTCGGCGGCTTCGATCAACCGGGCGGCCTTGAGCGTGATCAGCTCGGGGTCGCCGGGCCCGACGCCGACGCCGTACAGCGTGCCCGTCACAGGATCTCCTCCTCCCGGGCCAGCGCGTTGACCGCGGCCGCGGTGATCGCCGAACCGCCGCGGCGGCCGCGGACCACCAGGTACTCCACGTCGGTGCGGGCGGCCAGCTCGTCCTTGGACTCGGCGGCGCCGATGAACCCGACCGGGATGCCCAGCACGGCGGCGGGGCGCGGAGCACCGGCGTCGATCAGGTCGAGGAGGTGGAACAGGGCGGTGGGCGCGTTGCCGATCGCGACGACCGCGCCACCGAGCCGCTCGCCCCAGAGCTCCAGCGCCGCGGCGCTACGGGTGGTGCCGAGGCGTTCGGCGAGCTCGGGTACCCGGGGGTCGCGCAGGGTGCAGACGACGTCGTTGCCCGCGGGCAGGCGCGCCGCGGTGACCCCCGAGGCCACCATCGCGGCGTCGCAGAGGATGGGGGCGCCCGCCCGCAGCGCGCCGCGGGCCGCGGCGACGACGCCGGGGGAGTAGGCGAGGTCGTCGACCAGGTCGACCTGCCCGCAGGCGTGGATCATGCGGACGGCGACCGGCACCAGCTCGGGCGGCAGTCCGGCCAGGTCGGCCTCGGCGCGGATCGTGGCGAACGAGCGGCGGTAGATCTCCGCGCCGTCCCGGACGTACTCGCGGGTGGTCATCCGGCGTACTGCCCTTCGGCGTGGGCGACGAGCGCGCGGTGCGGGCCGCGGGGGGAGCCGCAGCGGCGCGCGCAGCCCGACAGGTGCACGCGCTCGGTGAACCGGCCCGCGACGAGGCCCGCGCGGGCGTCGGCCCGCACGTCGGCCAGCGCCTTGGCGCATCCCGGCCGTCCGGCGCAGGCGCTCACCAGCGGCACCGGCGATGCGGGGTCGACCACGAACCCGGCGGCGGCCAGCTGCGCGTCCGCCCCGGCCCGCGCGCCGGACAGCACGACCGTGCGCCACGGCGTGACGACCACGCGCGGCGCGGCGGCCGCGAGCACGCGCAGCTGCGCCGCGGACACCTCGCCGAGCACCGGCGCGCATACCAGCGCGTCGGCACCGGGCACCCAGCCGAGCGGCGGCCCGGCTGGGCGGGCGGCAGGCGCGTGGGCCCTCCCATCGTCGCTCGGCCCGCCGACCGGGGCGGGGGTGGGTGGGCTCGCCTCGCCACCCGGACCGCCTGCCAGCGCGGCGGTGGCAGGCCCGGCGGCCGCGGGTTCGCCTGCGGCGCGGCGGACGCGCCACGCGCCGTCGGAACCGGCGAGGAAGGCCTCGGCGGCGTCGAGCAGCGCGGCCACGGCCCGGGTTTGGGGCACCCGCGCCGCGGGCTCGCCCGCCACGCGCAGCACGCCGTTCGCGGGCCGTCCGGTGGCAGGAATGTCACCCTGCGGACACTGAGCGTCTGCAGTGTCACCCCGCTGACACGGCCCAACCGCCTGCCAGCACAGGTCGGGGTCCTCGCGGGCCACGTCACCGCGGCCGTCGTCGAGGGCGAACAGGAACCGGCCCGACAGCGCGGCCAGTGCCGGGCGCGCGCACAGCCCGCGGTCCAGTTCGCGGGCGAGGTCGCGCACGTCGGCGAGCCCGCCCGCGATCCCGGAGAGCGGGGAGGCGAGCACGTTGCGGGCGCGCTCGTGCGTCGTCGACGGCAGCAGGCCTGCCGCGGCGAGCCGGGCGGCCGGCCGGGGGTCGTCGCGGCGCAGGCCGCGCAGCTGCACGTTGCCCCGCGAGGTCAGGTGCGCGGCGCCGTCCCCGAGATCTTCGGCGCAGCCCGCCACCACCCGCAGCGCCGCGGCGTCGATCGCGCCGCCGGGCAGCCGCACCCGGGCGAGCGCGCCGTCGGCCGCGTCGTGCAGGGCGAACACCCCGGGACAGGCGTCGGGGCGGAGGGACACGGCCACACTGTAAGCGCCCGTCGTCGCGGCCCGCGCCACGAGGAGCGAACCGTCACAGGGCTTGACGGGCCGTCGTGACGGACCGGAGAGTGGCCGGGACCGACAACTCCATACGGCGAGCGGCGGCCAGGAATCCGGTGCGAATCCGGAGCGGTCCCGCCACTGTCACCGGGGAGCAGACCCCGCCGACGGCCACGGGCGCACGCCCGGAAGGCCGGGGCGCGCGACGATCCGGGAGCCAGGACACTGCCCCGCACGCCGCGCACCCGCCAGCCCGACGAGGATCGGGAGGAAGGCACCCCCATGGGCGTCCTGCTGCTGTCCACGTCGGACACCGACCTGCTCTCCGCGCGCGCGTCGGGCGCGAACTACCGGCTCGCCAACCCGGCCCGCACCCCCGCCGGAGAGCTCCCCGCCCTCCTGGAAGGGGTCGACGTCGTCGTGGTGCGGATCCTCGGCGGCGCCCGCGCGTGGCCCGACGGGCTGGCGGCGGTGCGCGCGTCCGGCCTGCCGGTGGTGGCGCTGGGCGGCGAACAGGCCCCCGACGCCGAGATGATGGAGCAGTCGACGGTGCCCGCGGGCGTCGCCGCGGAGGCGCACACCTACCTGGCGCAGGGCGGCCCGGCCAACCTCGGCCAGCTGCACGCCTTCCTCTCCGACACGCTGCTGTTCACCGGGCAGGGCTTCGACCCGCCCGTCGAGCTGCCGTCGTGGGGGATCTTCGAACGGGCCGCGCGCGACGTCGACAACACCGACGGGCCGGTTGTGGCCCTCCTCTACTACCGGGCCCAGCAGCTCGCGGGCAACACCGCCTACGTCGAGGCGCTCTGCACCGCGCTGGAGGACGCCGGGGCCCGCCCCCTGCCGGTCTACTGCGCGTCGCTGCGCCAGGCCGAGCCCGCGCTCCTGCGCACGCTCGCCGCCGCGGACGCCATGGTCGTCACCGTGCTGGCGGCGGGGGGCACGAAGCCCGCCGGGGCCTCGGCGGGCGGCGAGGACGAGGCCTGGGACGTCGCCGAGCTCGCCGCGCTCGACGTGCCGATCCTGCAGGGCCTCTGCCTCACCACCAGCCGCGCCACCTGGGCCGAGAGCGACGAGGGGCTGTCGCCGCTCGACGTCGCCACCCAGGTCGCCGTGCCCGAGTTCGACGGGCGGCTCATCACGGTTCCGTTCTCCTTCAAGGAGTTCGACGCCGACGGCCTCACCGTGTACGTCCCCGACCCGGAACGCGCCGCCCGCGTGGCCGGGATCGCCGTGCGGCACGCCCGGCTGCGCCACATCCCCAACGCGCGCAAGCGGATCGTGCTGATGATGTCCGCGTACCCCACCAAGCACGCCCGCATCGGCAACGCCGTCGGCCTCGACACCCCGGCCAGCGCGGTGGCGCTGCTGCACGCGATGGCCGAGGCCGGGTACGACGTCGGCGAGCTGCCCGGCGTGGCCGCGCGCGACGGCGACGCGCTGATGCACGCGTTGATCGCGGCGGGCGGCCAGGACCCGGACTGGCTCACCGAGGAACAGCTCTCGGGCAACCCGATCCGGATCGCCGCGGACCGCTACCGCGGCTGGTTCGCGAGCCTGCCCGCGGACCTGCGGGCGCGCGTCGAGGAGCACTGGGGCCCGGCGCCGGGGGAGCTGTACGTGGATGACGGGCACATCGTCGTCGCCGCGCTGGCCGCCGGGAACGTGCTGCTGATGGTGCAGCCGCCGCGTGGCTTCGGCGAGAACCCGGTGGCGATCTACCACG
>Ga0207675_100007504_pt1 | contig 10302 bp, 9 predicted proteins | sample KBSSwiS42_FD_184305 | JGI IMG/M metagenome (GOLD analysis project Ga0207675, IMG submission 184305) | Switchgrass rhizosphere microbial communities from Kellogg Biological Station, Michigan, USA - KBS Switchgrass S4-2 (SPAdes) (version 2) | ecosystem: Host-associated > Plants > Roots >...
TTTAAAAATTTCTTTTATGAAAGGGATTGTAATTTATAAAGGCAGGTATGGCGCTACAAAACAATACGCAGCCTGGATCGGGCAGGAACTTGAATTGCCCGTTGCTTCATCAGACCGCTTCCCTATTGATCAATTCGATCAATACGATTATTATATTATAGGATCCAGTGTTTATATTGGTAAGCTCGAAATAAAGAAGTGGTTAAAAAATAATTCCAGCAAACTGGTCAATAAGAAAGTTTTCTTCTTCCAGGTGGCTGCTTCACCCGTCAGTGAAAAAGAGAAAAGAGAAAGCTATAATGTGGCGGGTATTCCTGTAGAACTTTTAAATAAAGCAAAAACATTCTTTTTGCCGGGAAGAATGATCAAGAGAAATCTTAGCTGGTGGGATCGTTTTATGCTCAAAATGGGAGCAAGACTTGCCAAAGATCCTGTTGAGAAAGCAAGAATGTTAACTGATTTTAATGAAGTAAAACAGGAATATATAACTCCGCTTATCATCACTGTAAAGACACTTACCAAAATAAATGAACCCAAAAAGGAACTTGTTTAATACAGCATTGTCCTTTTTGTTACTTTTAGCCATTATATCATAAAGATCACTAAGTGGAACATTTCTATGCTTGACCAGGCTCACATGACCTCACTCTTTGAGAACGCAACGGAAGGAATAATTCTTACGAATGGACAAGGCCAGATCGTTTTGGCAAATCCTGCAGCTGAAAAGATGTTTGGTTATTCTGATATGGAATTGCACAATCTTCCTGTTGAAGTGCTTTTACCATCTAGTTTCAGACCCAGTCACAAAAATCTGAGAGAGGGATTTCACAAAAAGCCATCTAACCGTTCCATGGGCGCCGGCCGTGATCTCTTTGCATTGAAAAAAAATGGAGAAGAATTTCCGGTTGAGATCAGTTTAAGCTATTATAAAAAAGACGATGAATTATTCGTGATCGCTTTTATTGTTGACATCACATTAAGAAAAGAAGCAGAAAAGAATTTGGTAAAAAAACAAAGTGAGCTGGAAAAAGTGACCTATGAAATTCGCAAGCTCAATACAGAACTAGAAAGAAAAGTAGATGAACGTACTTACATTTTAAAAGAGGCCCTGGAAAAACTGGAACAATCACAAACTGAGCTTCATGAAGCATTAGATAAAGAAAGGCAATTGAATGAAATTAAAAGCCGATTTGTTTCCATGGCTTCGCATGAATTCAGAACTCCATTAAGTGCAGTGCTTTCTTCTGCGGCATTGCTTTCAAAATATGTAAAAGAAGAAGAACAAGAAAAAAGAGATAAGCATATTGGCCGCATTAAAGATTCTGTAAAACACCTGAATGATATATTAGAAGATTTTCTTTCATTGGGAAAACTGGATGAAGGCAGGATCAACGCCGATCCTCATGACTTCAATTTGAAAGAAATGATAAATGAGACCCTGGCTGATATAAAAGTTGTTTTGAAACCAGGGCAGAAATTCAATATGAATTTTGAAGGCCAGGAGATCATAAATGCAGATAAAAAATTATTAAGAAACATTCTGATCAACCTTTCGAGCAATGCAGCAAAATTTTCACAGGAAGATTCTCCAATTGAAATAGGAGTAAAAAGTGAAACAGAAAAAACAACAATTACTGTTAAGGATCATGGCATAGGAATTTCTGAAAAAGACCAGGAGCATTTATTCAATATGTTCTACCGTGCATCCAATGTAACTAATATACAAGGTACAGGGTTAGGGCTTCATATTGTAAAAAGATACCTTGACCTTATGAATGGTACGGTAAATTTGCAAAGCAAATTGGGAAAAGGAACAACGATCATAATAACATTTCCAAACAAGTCAAACGAATAACTCATGAAATCAATACTTGTTATTGAAGACAACCAGGACATAAGAGAAAATACTGCAGAGATACTTGATCTCGCCGGTTATAAAACTTTTACCGCTGAAAATGGGAAAAAAGGTGTTGATATTGCTGTGCGGGAAAAACCAGATGTGATCATTTGTGATATTATGATGCCGGAGTTGGACGGCTATGGAGTTCTTCATTTGCTCAGAAAGAATGAAGCAACACAAGCTATTCCATTCATATTTCTTACAGCAAAAACTGAGAGAAGCGATTTCCGTAAAGGAATGGAAATGGGCGCCGATGATTATGTGACAAAGCCTTTCGAGGATATTGAACTGCTAAATGCAATTGATATACGATTAAAGAAAGCCGAGATACTTGGAAACAAATATGCGCCTTCTCAACAAGGTTTATCGCAATTCATCAAAGACGTAAAGGATATCGGACTGATGAAACAATTACAGGATCAATATAATATTGAGACCTATAATAAAAAGCAGACTCTTTACCAGGAAGGCAAACGTCCGAAACTATTATATTATGTTGTAAAAGGAAAAGTAAAAGGTTTTAAAACACATGAAGATGGTAAAGAATATATCACCGATCTTTTTAGTGAAGGCGATTTTATCGGATACCCTGCATTGATCGAAGATAAAAACTATGATGACAGTACAGTGATATTGGAAGAAGCTGAGATCATGCAGGTGCCAAAAGAAGATTTTCAAAAAATGGTATATGGCGATCTTAGCATTGCAGCAAAGTTCATCAAGATCATTACGAAGAATGTAAAAGATAAAGAAGAAAGATTACTCAATCTTGCTTACAGTTCTTTGCGTAAACGTGTTGCAAAAGCCTTAGTGGATATCCACGAAAAATTCAACACAGGCGGAACAAACAAACCGATCGAAATATCAAGAGAAGATATTGCACACTATGTTGGCACTGCTACTGAATCATTGATAAGAACTCTAAGTGATTTCAAGGCTGAGAAACTGATCGAGATAAAAGAAGGAAAGATATTAATTGCAAATCTTGATAAGCTGAAGAATCTTTTGTATTAGCTATTATGCATCAGGGTTAAAAAGGGAAACTAATCCATACAGAAGAGATATCACTCCGACAATAATTGATTCATATTTTCGAATCCATCCTCCACCATAAGTAGGCTTTTCTCCTATTAATCCTAACAACAATAGAACTATACCAAGTAAAATAAACAGAAGACTGTATTTAGTATTGTCGCTCATTTAAATTCAGATAAGTATTATTCTAATAACTCAGTAATAATCTGATCTTCTTCATTACTTTCTCAACATTTGGCAACACCGCATTTTCCAAACCCATATTTAATGGAATAGCCGGAATATTTGCAGCCCCTAATACTTCAACCGGTGCATCCAAAGATTTAAAACATTCTTTTGAAATCCTTCCTGCCAATGCTTCAGCAAAAGAATTGTTTTGTTGTTCTTCAGTAAGCACTAAACATTTTCCATGTCTCTTTACAGTTTCAAAGATCAATTCTTCATCCAAAGGGAATAAAGTTCGCAGATCGATCACGTCAATTTGTCCCTGAAAATTTTTTGCAGCAGCTTTGGCCCAATACACTCCCATTCCATACGTAATAATGCAACAGCTTTCTCCATTTTTAATTTTTTCCTCATCAGCTTTTAAAACAATATTTCCTTTACCAAATGGAAGAATATAATCTCTTGATGGTTCAATTGTCTTTGCCTCTTCAGTACCCGGAACTTTACTCCAATACAAACCTTTATGTTCAAGCATTACAACAGGATTTCCATCATAATAAGCCGCTTTCATCAGGCCTTTCATATCAGCTGCATTTGATGGATAAGCAATTTTAATTCCTTTTATGGAAAGCAAAGTTGTTTCTACACTTCCGCTATGATAAGGACCGCCGCCGCCATAAGCACCGATAGGTACACGAATAATTGTGGATACCGGGTACTTACCACAACTTAAATAACATGATTTAGAAATTTCAGAAACCAATTGATTAAATCCTGGATAGATATAATCAGCAAACTGTACTTCAACGATCGGCTTAACACCTACTGCACTTAAACCAACAGTAGAGCCAATGATATATGCTTCCTGTATAGCAGTATTAAAAACACGATGATCTCCAAATTGTTCAGCTAAGGTTGCCGCCTCACGAAACACTCCTCCAAGTCTGCGACCCACATCTTGTCCAAAGAAAATACATTCAGCATGATCTTCCATTAATTCACGAATGGCAAACAATGCCGCATCAACCATTATGACTTTATCCTTATTAGCAGGTAATCTTTCTCCTTTTTCTTCATTCACATTTGTTGGAGTAAAAACATGGTCAGTTGCTTTATCTCTGTCTGGTTCTTCTGCATTTACTGCCTTTTTGAATTCTTCTGTTATAAACTCTGCGGCGTCTCTTTCAATATTGATCAATTCATTTTCTTCAATTCCATTTTCCAACAAAACTTTTTTCAATTTCGGGAATGGATCATCAACTAAAGCTTTGACAAGATCTTCATCGCTTCTGTAAAAATCTTTTCTTACACCGCTTGTATGATGATTCAACAAAGGAACTTTTGCATGAACAAGCCATGGCTTTCTTGTTTTACGAACTTCATTGATCACATTCCCCATTATTTTATAAGAATGGATAAAATCAGTTCCATCGATCTGTATTTTATTCAATCCTTTAAACCCATCAGCATATTCATAAGCATTCATCGCTCTTGTTTCTGCACCAGTCGCACTGATACCCCAGTCATTATCCTGAACCAAATAAATTATCGGTAATTGTTTTAATACAGCAAATTGAAATGCCTCGCTTACTTCTCCTTCTGTTATACTTCCATCCCCAAATGAACAAATAACGATTGGCAATTCACCATCATCACTCTTAACAAGCAATGGTGAACTGATCTTTTCCAAATATTGAATGCCATGTGCAATCCCTGTAGTTGGAATTGCCTGCATTCCTGTTGCGCTGCTTTGGTGTATGATCTTTGGTTTATCCTTATCCTTTGAATTTGGATGTGAATAGTAAGAACGGCCACCTGAGAACGGATCATCTTTTTTAGTAAGCAACTGCAGCATTAATTCATAAGGAGAATAGCCAAGGCCAAGAAGAATACTTTCATCACGATAGTACGGACTTATATAATCACAGTTCTTTAAATTAAATGCAGTAGCTAATTGTATTGCCTCATGTCCTCTTGAAGTAGAATGAACATATTTACAGACCTGGCGATTTGCATCATAGGTTTCAGCCATTGCTTTTGCATAGCACATCAACCGGAAGGCCTTCAACATTGTTTCTTTTTCGATCATAACAACAAGCTAATTCACAAAAATAAGTCTAACACTTGTATGTAAAAGAAAAAAGCCATCCCAATCAGGAATGGCTTGACAGTTGATTTTGGTCTTAAATTTATTTTATCTCTAATGATAGTAAAGAATCGTCTTCAATAAAAGCTTCCAGCTCATCACCCACAACTAATTCGCCAACACCTGCAGGAGTGCCAGTGAATACCATATCACCAATGTTTACAGAAAAGTAATTTGAAATATAAGCAACCACGCTGTCAAAATCATGGATCATAAGTTTTGAGTTGCCTTGCTGCACCAGCTCTTTGTTTTTATACATACAAAAGTTGATGTCCTTCTTATTTTTTATTTGTGTAAAGGGTAGCCATTTGCCAATAGCAGCTGAGTTATCCCATGATTTTGCCTTTTCCCAGGGAAGTCCTTTTTTCTTCAATTCATTCTGAATATCCCTTGCAGTAAAATCGATCCCTGTTGTTACAGCGTCATAATATTTGCTGGCAAATTTTTCCTGGATATATTTTCCATTTTTGCTGATGCGAAGCACAAGCTCACATTCATAATGCAGTTCATTTGTAAACTCAGGATAATAAAATGGGGTGTGCGGCTGCAAGAGAGCACTCTTAGGCTTCATAAAAACTACAGGCTCATCCGGAATCTCATTACCTAATTCTTTGGCATGAGCTACATAGTTACGGCCGATACAAAATATCTTCATACTTAGGCTTGTTTTAATAAATACATCGGATACAATTCTCCTGGACTGTTAATCCAATATATTCAGGCCTTCATAAAACACTGGATTTTTGAGTGGTGAAAGTTCGATGGGGCTGCTAAAATAAGTAAACAGGCCGATATAACATAATTCGGGGAAATTTTATTTACCGCCTGCAACAAGGCCAGCAGAGCAATTATGCTTTTAATTGTCGATATATTATCTTAGTTAAAACATTGCAGTGCCTGATATTTTCACCACTATAAAGGAGCCGATCTTAGCAAGACTTGAGAAAGAACTTGATCCGAGGCTTGGCTATCATAACCTCTCACACACGATTGATGTGCTGGAGCAGGCGCAGGTCATTGCGCAAGCTGAAGGTGTAACAGATAAACATGATCTGCTGCTTTTGAAAACTGCTGCTGTATTTCATGACAGCGGTTTTCTTTTTGTTTATAAAGGTCATGAAGAAAAAAGTTGCGAAATTGCTACAGAATATGTGAAAGATATTTTTGATGATAATGATCTGAAAAAGATCCATGGAATGATCAGGGCTACCAGGATCCCGCAAACACCACACAACTTATTAGAGCAGATAATTTGTGATGCGGATCTTGATTATCTTGGCAGAAATGATTTTGAACCTATCTGTCAACATTTGTATAAAGAATTCATCACGTTTAATATAATTCCTGCGGATTGTGTTTGGGATCATATACAAATCAAATTTTTCGAATCACATCAATATTTTACAAAGACGGAGATCGAAAAAAGAAACAAGGTTAAATTGAGGCATCTTGCTACGTTGAAAGAAAGGAGTAACTGGACAAATGAATAAAAAACCTTTTTTACTTCAATTATTAAATGTTCGTCACTCAGAATGGAAAGTTGTAACAAAGCTTTTCTGGCTCCAGTTCTTTATGGGTACTGGCATTGCCTTTTTCTTTACCGCCTCATTCACTCATTTTCTTGAAAAATTTTCCGCTTCGCAACTTGCCTGGGTATTAATCATTTCATCTCCTCTCCTGTTTGTGACTGGCTGGGTGTTCAACAAGTTTGAACATAACATGCATTTGGAAAAAATAGGAACGTGGGTCATTATACTGATGGCGATAAGTATTTTATTTTTTCAACTAATCAGCAATTGGGTCAAAGCTGATTGGTTCTATTACCTGATGTTTGCATGGTACTATGTTCTATATCTTGCAAGCAATTTATGTTTTTGGAGCATCACTTCTACGTTGTTTGATGTACGGCAAAGCAAAAGATTATTTGCAGTGATCAGCGGTGGTGATATCCCTGCAAAATTCATCGGCTATACACTTGCTTATTTTTTTGTAAAAGCAGTCGGTCCATTGAATATGCTTTGGCCAGCATTTATATTCATGTTCCTCGCATTACCTTTTTTAAATCAAATATCAAAACTGGGGGTCATTCACCATCATCAACATCATACTGAGCACGAGGTTCAGTTTATCCAGGGTAAAGGTTTGAAAGCCTTTGTTAAACGCTATACGTTGAATACAATGATCCGGAGACTAGCTGTCCTGACGTTTATTATATCAGTTTCACTGGCTATCATCAATTATGCCTTTTATAAAGAAGTAAAAGAAGAACATCATGATGATAAACAACTATCTTCTTTTATCATCATGTTCATGGCAGGTTCACAGATCATTGCTTTATTGGTAAAAACAATATTCACAGGAAGAATTGTAACATCTATCGGAATAAAAAAATCTTTATTGATCACACCAATCGTTCTTTTAGCTCTTCTTATCATTATTATATCTGCCATGTATGCTGCCAGCCAAAGTAAACTTGTCTTTTATGCATTTGGGATAGCTGCAATTGCTATAGAGGTTTTGCGAACGGCAATAACAAATCCGGTCTTTCTTACTGTAATGCAGCCCCTGAATCCAAACGCAAGATCAAAAGCTCATGCTATTGTAAAAGGGATCATGGATCCGTTTGCATTCTTGTTTGCCGGCGTCTTGCTTATCTTTTTGAATTTATTTACAGGAAATGAATTACTGGTGATCTGTTATGTACTGGCCTTTTTTACGCTAAGCTGGATCTTTTCTGTTTTTATGGTCAACAAATCTTACCACGATACACTTGTAAAAACAATAAGCAGCCGCTTTTTCAGCCAGGAAGAATTTAAGCTTTCCGATGAAGAAATCCAGCAGCAGATATTGAAAAAGATAAAGAACGGCAATGAAACAGAGATCATCAATATTTTGCAAATGCTAAACAGCCAGATCAGTAATGACAGTAAAGAAATAATTTTTAAACTACTTGATCATTCTTCACCCAATATAAGGAAAGCAACTGTACTATTAATTCAAAGTAGAAATATCAAAGGCGCAGAGGATAAATTGAAGGAGCTCGCCGATCATGATGAAAATAAAGAAATACGATATCTGGCGGCACAATCACTTTGCCAGGAACAAAACGAACATCATTATCAAAAGCGTTATCTCCATCATCATGATCCTACAATACGAATTGCTGCGATCACAGGAATGATCAGAAATCCTGATGAAAAAGATCAGAAAAGAGCTGAAGAGTTAATTGATAATCTTATCCAATCTAAAAATGATCGTGACAAACAGATGGCAATTAAGATACTGACTGAAGTCAAAGATGATTATTGCCATCCTCATCATCATGATCTTTTTAAAGAAGATCGTGAATTGAGAATAAAAGCTTTTAAAGCAATTGGTACAACTGCGACAACATTTTTACTTGAAAATGTAATAACCTACCTGAAGCATCATCCCATACATGTTACAAGTGCTTTGCATGCTGCAGGTGAAAAATCCATTACTGTTATTTTAGAATCAATTATTAATACCAATGATCATCCTCTAAAGGAAAAATTGATCATTACGTTGGGAAAAATAGGAAGTGAAAAAGCACAAACAACTTTACTGGATCTTCTTGATATTTATCCTGCAGATTCTGGTATCATCGCCAAAGCCTTACAGCGAAGCAGGTATAAAGCATCTGCAAACACGGAAAGGAAATTAGAGGAGATCACACTTGCACATATTAATTACGCAGTTGAGCTTCTGCATATGCAGAATCAATTACAAACAGAAAATGATCAATATAAAGTGATAAATAGTTCCTTGAATATTGAGCTTACCGAAATAAGAGATATTTTGATCAGTCTTTTTGCCTGTCTTTATGATCATGAAAGAGCATTTAAAATAAAACAGGGATTGGAGATGAAAAAGAAAGAACATGTTGCCAATGCAATGGAGCTTCTTGAAATGATGGTGAAGAAAGAGTTTGCCATGCCCTTTAATTTTTTATACGAACCTGGTGATATAGAGCAACGCCTGAATTCGTTAAAAGGTTTTTTGCCTTCGGCTAAAATTAACCAGGCAGAGGATATTCTTTCAAACATCCTTTCTGAAAAACCCATTTTATATAATTCATGGACCAAGGCAAGTACCTTATACATTTCGAAAAAAACCAAAACAAATATTGATCTATCATTGATAAAAAAATTTATTCACTCCGAAAATCTTCTTTTAAAAGAAACGGCACTGTATGCACAGTGAAATGTTTATTTTTAATTTATGGAACACGGAAATGGAAACAGGCTTTTATTAGTTGAAAAGGTTTTGCTATTAAAATCATTGGCTCTTTTTAAAGATACTCCCGAAAATATCCTGGCAGATTTGGCGCCATTGATGAAGGAAATTCACTACGAACCTGGCGTTGAAATATTCAAAGAAGGTGATACAGGAGATTGTATGTATATCATCGAGCAAGGTAGCATCAGGATACATAAAAGCGATACGACACTGGCAATACTAAAAGACAAAGAAGTATTTGGTGAGCTTTCATTATTAGATGCTGACACAAGATCAGCCAGCGCAACTACCGAAACTGACTCCACATTATACAAAATAGACCAGGAACCCTTTTATGAATTACTTGATGAAAGACCGGAAGTAGCAAGAGGTTTTATAAAAATACTCTGCCAGCGATTACGAATAATGAATGAAAGGTCAAGACAGCAGTAGCAATCAAATTGAATATTCCATACTGTTCACGTCATTCATTGTAAGAGCAACCCCTCTCGTCGCAAAACTTTCAATTGCTTCAACAGCTTTATCGATCTTCAATTTTACCAACGGTTCTTCTGCCTTTCTCCATTTGCTCAATACAAAACCAGCCTGCAACCCTTTAGGATAGTCATTGCCAATACCAAAGCGCAATCTTGGATAATCTCTTGATGCAAGTGAGGCTTCAACACTTTTTAACCCGTTGTGCCCTCCATTACTCCCTGAAGAACGAAGTCGCATTTTTGAAAGGGGCAATGCAACATCATCGGTAATTACTAAAACATTTTCAATAGCTACCTTTTCCTTATCCATCCAATATTTC
>Ga0207675_100007506_pt1 | contig 10301 bp, 10 predicted proteins | sample KBSSwiS42_FD_184305 | JGI IMG/M metagenome (GOLD analysis project Ga0207675, IMG submission 184305) | Switchgrass rhizosphere microbial communities from Kellogg Biological Station, Michigan, USA - KBS Switchgrass S4-2 (SPAdes) (version 2) | ecosystem: Host-associated > Plants > Roots >...
ACCTGGCGGTCGGATCCCTCGAACCGCGCCTGCACCGCCTTGCGCGGGCCGTCGTACGCCGGGTACCCGGCGAGCCGCCAGGCGCAGGCCGTCGCGATCGGGCACGCGTCGCAGTCGGGCGTGCGCGCGGTGCAGACGGTCGCCCCGAGCTCCATGGCCGCGGCGTTGAACACGCGCGCCGCGGCATCCGACTCGGGCAACAGGGCCGACATCTCGGCGAGGTCGCGGGCGGTCGACGGCGGCCCCGGCTGCGCCTGGCCGAGCACCGCGCGCGCGATGACGCGACGGGTGTTGGTGTCGACCACCGGATGCCGCCGGCCGAACGCGAACGCCGCGATCGCGCGCGCCGTGTACGGGCCGATGCCCTGCAGTGCGAGGAGCGCGTCGAGGTCGTCGGGCACCTCGCCGCCGTGCCGCTCGACGATCTCGACCGCGGCGCGATGCAGCCAGAGCGCGCGGCGCGGGTAGCCGAGCCGGTCCCACGCGCGCACGGCCTCGGCGGGCGGCTCGGACGCGAGCGCGGCGGGCGTCGGCCAGCGCCGGATCCACGCCTCCCACTTCGGCACGACCCGCGCCACCTGCGTCTGCTGCAGCATGAACTCGCTCACGAGCACGGCCCACGGCGACACCTCGGCGGCCCGCCACGGCAGCGGCCGCGCGGCATCCGCGAACCAGGCGTTGAGCGCCGTCGCCAGGTCGGGGGAGGGCGGGCGAGGCATCCCGCCAGCCTATGCCCGGGCGGATGCCGCGCGGCTAGGCTCGGGGCCATGGAGCTCGTCACCACGCCGCGCGTCACGTTCCTGCGCACGCTCGCCGACGAGATCCTGCAGCACTACGGTCGCGGACGCATGATCGTCGCGATCGACGGGCCGCTGCGCAGCGGCAAGACGGTCTTCGCGGACGACCTCGCCGAGGTGCTCCGCGAGCGCGGCCACCGCGTGTTCCGGGCGAGCATGGAGCGGTTCCATCGCTCGCGGGCGGCGCAGGACGAGTACGGCGACGACACGCCGCAGCGCTACTACGGCTACGGGTTCGACGAGTCGGCGCTGCGGCGCGTGCTCGTGGAGCCGTTCCGGATGGGCGGGTCGACGGCCTTCGTCACGGCCGTCTTCGACCCGACGCGCGACGCCTGGATCGCGCCGAAGTGGATCACCGGCCCGGCCGACGCGATCCTCGTGCTCGACGGTCGCTTCGTGCTTCGCCCGCGGCTCGCCGACCTCTGGGACGTGCGGATCGCGCTCGACGGCGATCCCGTCGACCCGGCCGACGTCGTCGCCTACGCCGAGGCCGACCCTCGGCTCGTCGCGTCGGCGGTCATCGACGACCGCGACCCCGAGCATCCGCGACGGCGGTTCCTCGACAGCTGCTGACGCCGAGCACGCGACGCGTCAGGCCGGCACCTCCGCGAGCACCCGCTGCTCGGGCAGGAACTCGCCGATGCGCTCCACCTCGTGCACGAGCACCGTGAGCGCCTCGTTCACGGGCGCGTCGAGCTCGGCGAGGACCGCCTCGCGCACCACGGCGCCGTTGAGGTGGTCGACCTCGGTCGGCTGCCCGCGTCGCACGCTCTGCTGCGTCGAGCCGAGGTTGGGCACCTTCCCCATGCGCACGCCCATCATCCACGGCAGCACCTGCCCGAGCGCCACGGGCACGCGGGCGAACAGGCGCAGGCGGGCGTTCGAGAGGCCCTGCAGCGAGCCGAATCGGATGCCGCGGGCCATCCCCACGCGCACGGTCTCGCGCATCGACGCGGCGACCACGCGCCGCAGGCGACGGTCGTGCAGCACCTCCTGCACGCTGCGGCCGACGATCGCCGGCACCGCATTGAGCATGTTCACGACGAGCTTCGTCCACTGCGCGCCGCGGAAGTTGTCGATGGCGATCACGGGCACCGCCTCGGAGAGGATCGCGGCGATGCGCCGGCTCTCGTCGTCGGCCGGGCCGTCGCCACGGCCGAGGTAGCTCGCGGCGGTCGTGGTCACGCGCACCCGGCCGGGCTCGGTGTAGTTCGCCGCGATGATCGACAGCACGCCGACGCAGGTCGAATGCGGCAGGAAGCGCTCGGCCGTCTGCACGCCGTCGAGCCCGTTCTGCACGACGACGACCGGCACGCCGTCGATGAGCTCGGCGTGGCGGCCGAGGGCCATCGGGGCATCCTGCGCCTTCGTGCACAGCAGCACGAGCTCGGGCCGCACGGTGAGGGCCTCGACCGCGGCGACGCGCGCGTGCACGTCGCCGTAGCCGCCCGAGAGCCGGATGCCGTCGGCACGGATCGCCTCGAGCCCGACGCCGCGTGCGGTGACCTCCACGTCGTGCCCGGCGCGCGCCAGCAGCGCGGCGAAGGTGCCTCCGAGCGCGCCCGCGCCGATGATGCCGATCCTCACCCTCCCAGCGTAGGTGCCGTGCCGCCCGCGTCCGGCCGCGCTGTTAGCCTGTACGGCGTGAACAGCGGCATCCTCCTCGTCGACAAGCCGCAGGGGATCACCAGCCACGACGTCGTCGCCCGCACGCGCCGGCTCGCCGGCACCCGCAAGGTCGGCCACGCGGGCACGCTCGACCCCATGGCGACGGGCCTGCTCATCCTCGGCGTCGGGTCGGCGACGCGCCTGCTGCACCACCTCGTCGGGCTCGACAAGGAGTACCTCGCGACCATGCGGCTCGGCTGGGACACCACGACCGACGACGCCGAGGGGGAGCCGCTCGACGCGGCATCCGCCGACCGCATCGCCGCCGTCGACGAGGGGGCCGTGCGCGCCGCGATGGTGGGGTGGACCGGCGATATCGAGCAGGTGCCGAGCACGGTGAGCGCCATCAAGGTCGCCGGCCGGCGCGCTTACCAGCGGGCCCGCGACGGCGAGACCGTCGAGCTCGCCGCGCGCCCCGTCACGGTGTCGGCCTTCGACCTCCTCGACCTGCGCCCCGGCGACGGATCCGTGGACGTCGACGTGCGCGTCGCGTGCTCGTCGGGCACCTACGTGCGTGCGCTCGCGCGCGACGTGGGCGCCGACCTCGGCACGGGCGGGCACCTCACCGCGCTGCGCCGCACGCGCATCGGCGCCTTCGGCGTCGACGAGGCCGCCGAGCTCGAGGGCCTCGACGTCGCGCGGGTCATCCTGCGCCCCGCGGATGCCGCGCGCCGGACGCTCCCCGTCGCGTCGATCTCCGAGCAGGAGGCCGTCGACCTCGGGCACGGCAAGCGCATCGCCGCGCCCGACGAGCTCGCGGCCCTTCCCGGCGGAACCCCGATCGCGGCCATCGATCCCGTCGACCGCCTCGTGGCGATCGTCGAGCGGCGCGGCACCGAACTGCAGGTCGTCACCGGATTCCCGGCCGAGGAGGCGTCGGCATGATCGAGTGGTTCACCTGGGTGCAGGTCGGCGTCGCGGTGGTCGCGGGCGTGCTGTGCCTCGCGCTCGGATTCGCGGGCCGCGCGCCGAGCGACCTCACGAACGGCGCCCTCGTGCTCGTCGAGCTCCTGCTGCTCGTGCAGCTCGTGATCGCGCTGCTCGCGCCGCTGTTCGGCAACCAGCCGTCGGGCAGCGTGCTCGAGTTCTACACGTACCTCGTCGGCGCGCTGCTGCTGCCGCCGGCCGCGGTCTTCTGGGCGCTGCTCGAACGCAGCCGCTGGAGCACCGTCGTGCTCGGCGTGGCCGCACTCAGCGTCGCCGTGATGGTCTACCGCATGCTGCAGATCTGGACCGTGCAGCAGGCGTAGCCGCGAATGAGAGAATCGAACGACATGACTGACGTGCGGAGTGCCCGGCCCGAGACGGATCGCGGGCGGCGGATGAGCGGCATCGGGCGCGTGCTCGTGGCCGTCTACGGGGTGCTCGCGCTCGCCGCCGTCGGCCGCTCGTTCGTGCAGATCGCGACGAAGTTCGACGAGGCGCCGCTCGCCTACGTGCTCTCCGCGCTCGCGGCGGTCGTCTACGTCGTCGCGACCATCGCCCTCGTGCGCTCGGGTCGCGGCTGGTACCGCATCGCGTGGGCGACGCTCATCTTCGAGTTCACGGGCGTCCTCGTCATCGGCACCTTGAGCATCGTCGATCCCGAGCTGTTCCCGCACGACACCGTCTGGTCGTGGTTCGGCCGCGGGTACCTGTTCATCCCGCTCGTGCTGCCCGTGCTCGGCATGTGGTGGCTCGCGAAGCACCGTCCGCCGGCCGCGCCGGCCTCGCCGGCCGCTCCGGCCACCGACTCCGAAGCCGGCACCGGCACGGGGGCGGATGCCGCGTGAAGACCTTCAAGGGCCTCGACGCGGTGCCCGAGGGCTTCGGCCCGAGCGCCGTCACGATCGGCAAGTTCGACGGCGTGCACAACGGCCACCGCGCGGTGATCGACCGCATCCGCCGCATCGCGGCCGACGACGACCTCCGCTCGGTCGTCGTCACGTTCGACCGCAATCCGCTCGCGCTCCTCGCGCCCGACAAGTGCCCCGACCCGCTCGTGAGCGTGCGGCAGAAGCTCGAGCTGCTCGGCTCGACCGGCATCGACGCGACCCTGCTGCTGCCGTTCGACCGCGCGCTCGCCTCGGTGCCCGCGACGGAGTTCGTCGAGCGCGTGCTCGTCGACACGCTCAACGCGAAGGCCGTGCTCGTGGGCAGCGACTTCCGCTACGGCGCGCGCGGCGCGGGCGACGTGGCGCTGCTGCAGGACCTCGGCCACACCTTCGGCTTCACGGTGGAGGTCGTCGGCGACGTGGCCCCCGAGGACGGCCGCCGCGTGTCGTCGACCTGGATCCGGGAGCTCCTCGCCGATGGCGACGTGCGGCACGCCACCCGCCTGCTCGGGCACGCGCCGACCGTCTCGGGGATCGTCGTGCACGGTGCCAAGCGCGGCCGCGAGCTGGGCTTCCCGACCGCCAACCTCACGCCCGAGTCCGAGGGACTCATCCCGGCCGACGGCGTCTACGCGGGCTGGCTGACCGACGCCGGCACCCGGTACCCGGCCGCCATCTCGGTCGGCGACAATCCGACGTTCGAGGGCGTGCCGAAGAAGCAGGTCGAGGCCTACGTGCTCGACCGCGAGCTCGACCTCTACGACCACGTGGTCGACGTCGAGTTCGTCGAGCGCCTGCGCGGCATGGTCGCGTTCACGAGCATCCCCGACCTCATCGAGACGATGCACGGCGACGTCGACCGGGCGCGCGAGATCCTCGTCGACTGAGGCGGAGTCGCCCGCGCTGAGCCCGCCGTCAGGCGTGGTCGCCCAGCTCGCCCCGACGAGCGGGTCGCGGCGCCTGCGTGCCGATGCCGGCCAGGAAGCGGATGAGCTCGTGGGCCGTGCCGACGAGCACCGGCCCGTGCCCGATCGTCCACGCGGCATCCGTCGCGTGCAGGCTGTGACCCGAGATCACCGCCCTGATCGGCGTGGGCGCGCCCGCCGCGCGCCGCAGCGCCACGGCGCCCGAGGCGAGCGCCGGAACGGGGATCGGCGCTCCGAGCGCATCGCCGATGCGCACGGCGGCCACGACCGCGTCGTCGAGTTCGACGAGCCGCGTCGGCTGCGCGCGCTCGGTGATGGCGAACGCTCGGGCCTCGAGGGCGGCCGCGGCATCCGCCGGCCCCTCGGGCTGCACCTCGGTCGATGGCGTACGGCCGCCCATGCCGAGCACGTGCTGCGCCGACTCGAGCGCGCGACGGGCGGGCGGCCGGTCGAAGCCGGCCACGAGCTCGGCCACGGCGTCGGCGACGGTGGTCGCATCGTCATCGGCATGCGCCGTCCAGGCATCGCCGCCGGCGGTGCGCAGGGCGGCCGCGATCGAGCCGAGGACGGTCGCGGTGGGCTCGCGACGGTCGCTCGTGACCCCGCGCTCGTCGACGCGCGAGCGCTGGCTCAGCGGCAGGTATCGGGCGAAGTCGGCCACGCCTCCAGCCTAGACTCGGGAAGGTGATGTCGACCTCGCCCCGTCCGCTCTGGGCCGGGCGGTCGCTGGCGCTCATCGGCATCGTCCTCGTCGCGTTCAACCTCCGCACCGCGGTGGCGTCCCTCTCGCCGATCCTCACGATCCTCGAGCACGACGTCACGCTCGCGCCCGCGGTCGTCGGGTTCCTCGGCATGCTGCCACCGCTCTGCTACGCGATCTTCGGCATCCTGACGCCGCTCATCGCGAAGCGGTTCGACCTCGAGCCCACGCTCGTCGTCGCCCTCGCCGCGCTCACGGTCGGCCTCCTCGCCCGCGGCCTCGCGGGCGACGCGCTGTGGCTCGTCCTGGCGAGCGCGCTCACGTTCGCGGCGATCGGCGTGGGCAACGTGCTGCTGCCCCCGCTCGTCAAGCGGTACTTCCCCGACCGGGTGGGCCTGCTCACGGCCGTCTACGTCACCGCCCTGTCGGTGAGCACGTTCGTGCCGCCGCTCCTGGCCGTGCCGGTGGCGGATGCCGCGGGCTGGCGCGTCTCGCTCGGCGAGTGGGCGTTCGTGGCGGTGCTCTCGCTCGTGCCGTGGATCGCGATCATGCTGCGTCCCCACGCCGACCGCGCGGCCGACCTGCCCGAGGAGGCGGAGCGCGGACTGCTCCGCTACGCGGTGCGCTCGCCGCTCGCGTGGGCGCTCGCGATCCTGTTCACGATCCCCGGCATCAACGCCTACGCGGTGTTCGCCTGGCTCCCGCCGATCCTGCACGACATCGCCGGCACGACGCCCGCCCAGGCCGGCGCGCTGCTCTCGCTGTTCGCCGCGATGGGCCTGCCGGCGAGCATCATCGTGCCGATCGTCGCCGCCCGCTGGGGCCACGTGAAGCTGCTCGTGGGCATCGCGATCGTGTCGTTCATCATCGGCTACCTCGGACTGCTGCTCGTCCCCACGACGGCGACCTGGCTCTGGGTCGCGCTCATCGGCAACGGCCCGCTGCTGTTCCCGCTCACGCTCGTGCTCGTCAACCTCCGCACCCGCACGCACTCGGGCTCGGTCGCGCTCTCGGGGTTCGTGCAGTCGGTCGGCTACTTCATCGTGGCGATCGGCCCGCTCGCGGTCGGCCTCCTGCACGAGGCCTTCGGCGGCTGGACGTGGCCGCTCCTGTTCCTGCTCGCGTCGATCATCCCCGCCGCGATCGCCGGCGTCGTCGCGGCGCGCCCGAGGTACTTCGAGGACGAGCGCGCCCGCTGAGGTGCCCGGCGCCTGCCGACGACCCGTGTCCGTGCGGGAGTGCCCCGCGTGTCCGCGCGTGCGTGCGCGCCCGCCCGGACAGCCGTGCCCGTCGCGGTGCGTCGGCGCGCGGCATGCGCTCGCTCGCTGCTCATATGAGCAGGATCGCCCGCGAGTGTTGCCGATGAGCGACGGCCTGCCTACGCTGGAATGCGGCGAAGGGACAGGTGTGGACGAGATCGACGAACTCCTCTCGATCCGGGCTGCCGAGCTCTACTACGAGGAGAACAAGACCCAGGACGAGATCGGGCAGGCGCTGCGGCTGACCCGGTGGAAGGTCGGGCGCCTCCTCGCGCAGGCGAAGCAGCGCGGCTTCATCCGCATCGAGATCCTGCATCCGCGGGCGCGACGCCTCGCCATCGAGCGACGGCTGCGCGACGAGCGCGGGCTCGCCGACGCGATCGTCGTGTCGACCGCAGGCGTGCACTCGCCCGAGGAGCTGCAGGAGCGCACCGCGCAGGCGGCCGCCGACTACCTCACGGCGCTCCGGCCCGTGCCCCGCACGCTCGGCGTGAGCTGGGGCCGTACGCTCTTCGAGATCTCGCAGCACCTGCGCAACGGCTGGGCCACGGGCGTCAACGTCGTGCAGATCAACGGCGGCGTGAGCCTCAACCGCCGGGCCGGCACCGCCGCGGCCACCGCCGTGGGCATCGCGCAGAAGGGCGGCGGCAGCGCCACCCTGCTGCCGAGCCCCGCCATCCTCGAGCGCCTCGCGACGAAGGAGGCCATCGAGGCCGACCGCGTCGTCGCCGGCGTCATCGAGCTCGCCCGTTCGGCCGACGCCTACCTGTTCAGCGCGGGCGCCGCCGACCACAACTCCGTGCACGTCGAGAGCGGCTACCTCTCGGGCGCCGACGTCGACGTGCTCGTGCAGAAGGGGGCCGTCGGCGACGTCGTCGGCCGCTACATCGACTCCGACGGCAACATCGTCGACCCCGCGCTCGACGCCCGCACGGTCGGCCTCACGCTCGACGAGCTGCGCGACTCGCCGCTCGCGATCGCCGTGATCGCGGGCGAGGCCAAGCACGCCGTCGCCGACGCGGTCGTGCGCTCGGGGCTCTGCACGGTGCTCGTCACCGACGAGGCCACCGCCCTCCACCTCCTCGACGGCTGACGCGCACCCATCGGGCCCGCCCAGCACACCACACACGAAAGCCAGGTCACCACCATGTCAGGCACCTCCCTCGTCACCGCCCGGGAGCGGGCGCTCGCCGTGCTCGGCGGCGAACCCGACGACGCCACGCTCGGGCGCTACCTGCACGGCATCGCGGGCGTCGACGCCGTCGGCCTCGAGCAGCGCGCCGCGTCGCTCGCCACCCGCTCGATCAAGACGTCGTCCAAGCAGTGGGCGCTCGACAAGATCATCACGCTCATCGACCTCACGACCCTCGAGGGCGCCGACACCCCGGGCAAGGTCCGCTCGCTCGTCGCCAAGGCGATGACCCCCGACCCGTCGGATGCCACGACGCCGCGCGTCGCCGCCGTGTGCGTGTACGGCGACATGGTGCCCGTCGCGATCGACGCGCTCGGCTCGGTGCACGGCGACCCCGACGACGGACTCATCTCCGTCGCGGCGGTGGCCACGGCCTTCCCGAGCGGCCGGTCGTCGCTCGAGATCAAGCTCGCCGACACGGCCGAGGCCGTCGCCGCCGGCGCCGACGAGATCGACATGGTCATCGACCGCGGCGCGTTCCTCGCCGGCCGCTACGGCGAGGTGTTCGACCAGATCGCCGCCGTGAAGGAGGCGTGCCGCCGGCCCGACGGCACGGCCGCGAGCCTCAAGGTGATCCTCGAGACCGGCGAGCTCGTGACGTACGACAACGTGCGCCGCGCGTCGTGGCTCTCGATCCTCGCGGGCGGCGACTTCATCAAGACCTCCACGGGCAAGGTGCAGCCGGCGGCCACGCTCCCGGTCACGCTCCTCATGCTCGAGGTCGTGCGCGACTGGCACCTGCTGACCGGCCAGCGCATCGGCGTGAAGCCCGCGGGCGGCATCCGCGCCTCGAAGGACGCGATCCGCTACCTCGTGACCGTCGCCGAGACGGTCGGCGAGGAGTGGCTCGTGCCGCACCTGTTCCGCTTCGGCGCGTCGAGCCTCCTCAACGACGTGCTGCTGCAGCGCCAGAAGATGACCACCGGACACTACTCCGGCCCCGACTACGTGACGATCGACTGAGACGAGAGCACTTCCTCATGAGCTTCCTCGAATACGCACCCGCCCCCGAATCGCGGGCGATCCTCAACCTCCGCGACCGCTACGGCCTCTTCATCGACGGCGAGTTCGTCGACGGCCGCGGCACGCCCTTCCAGACCATCTCGCCCGCGACCGAGGAGCGCATCGCCGAGATCGCCAACGCGAACGAGGCGGATGTCGCCGATGCCGTCGCGGCCGCGCGCCGCGCCTACGACCGCACCTGGTCGCGCATGAGCGGCCGCGATCGCGGCAAGTACCTGTTCCGCATCGCGCGTCTCGTGCAGGAGCGCGCCCGCGAGCTCGCGGTCGCCGAGTCGCTCGACAACGGCAAGCCCATCAAGGAGTCGCGCGACGTCGACGTGCCCCTCGTGGCCGCGTGGTTCTTCTACTACGCCGGCTGGGCCGACAAGCTCGACCACGCGGGCCTCGGCGCGAACCCCCGCTCGCTCGGCGTCGCCGCGCAGGTCATCCCGTGGAACTTCCCGCTGCTCATGCTCGCGTGGAAGATCGCGCCCGCGCTCGCGACGGGGAACACCGTCGTCCTGAAGCCGGCCGAGACGACGCCGCTGACCGCGCTGCTCTTCTGCGACGTCCTGCGCCAGGCGGAGCTGCCCCCCGGTGTCGTCAACATCGTCACGGGCGACGGCCGCACCGGCGCCGCGCTCGTCAAGCACCCGGGCGTCGACAAGATCGCGTTCACCGGCTCGACCGAGGTCGGAAAGGCGATCCAGCGCGAGCTCGCCGGGACTGGCAAGAAGCTCACGCTCGAGCTCGGCGGCAAGGCCGCGAACGTCATCTTCGACGACGCGCCGCTCGACCAGGCCGTGGAGGGGATCGTCAACGGCATCTACTTCAACCAGGGCCACGTGTGCTGCGCCGGCTCGCGCCTGCTCGTGCAGGAGTCGATCTACGAGCCCGTCGTCGAGAAGCTCAAGCGCCGTCTCACGACGCTCCGCGTCGGCGG
>Ga0207675_100007507_pt1 | contig 10301 bp, 12 predicted proteins | sample KBSSwiS42_FD_184305 | JGI IMG/M metagenome (GOLD analysis project Ga0207675, IMG submission 184305) | Switchgrass rhizosphere microbial communities from Kellogg Biological Station, Michigan, USA - KBS Switchgrass S4-2 (SPAdes) (version 2) | ecosystem: Host-associated > Plants > Roots >...
TGGGCCGAGGACTAATTTGAAATCCTTATCATAAACAAGTGTGTAATCCATTTGACCTGCACTGATCCAGGATTGCAGGTGTAACAGCGTATCCATCCGTTTAATATAGATTGAATCTGTAAATTTTTTCCTGGCCAATTTGGTAGTATCGTTTCTCTCCTGGGTGAATGCAGGCTGATTAATTGTGAATGAAATGAACAATAAAACAGAAAAGTACAAAAGGGGTGGCATAGCATCAGTCTTCAGGTTTCATCCATTAAAACGAGTTGACAATATCTTTCAAAACGAATATCACAAACTTCCAATTAAAGGTGGGCGACTTAACCGTTAAATCGGAGCCGAAAAGCTCAAATCCCTTATTTCTTAAACGTCCTCATGAAATTATTTTTTCCCGGGCATTGCTAATCGCCTAAAAATTTCAGCTTTTCATCCATCGCTCATTGGCTTATCTTTGACATTCTTCTAATAAACCACGGCAACTGCTCTCTGAGTAATTGAACTCTTATTCCTATCTGCACTGACCACCGCAAAATCGGTTGAATGAACAACAGGATTGATGACCCCTAATCTTTAAAACATGGAAACGAGCGTGAGTAAACCAGGAAGCTCCCTCAACAGGAACAACTTTATTAAGACAGGTGTATTGACTGTCGCCGGTTCATTGATATTAAATATGATGCCCGGCTGTAAGGAAAAGGAGGAAAATGAAGAAGGCCAGGAAGTGTCGCCACCGGAAGACCTGATGCAGGAACACGGCCTGTTAAACCGGGTACTGTTAATTTATGATCATTGCCGGGTGAAGCTGATCAATAAAGAGTCATTTGACATCGCGGCAGTTCAAAAGGCCTCATCGATCATCAGGAGCTTTGTGGAAGATTATCACGAAAAGCAGGAAGAGAACTATTTGTTCCCTCGTTTTAAAAAAGCTAATCAATTAACTGATCTTGTCGAAATATTATTGCAACAGCACCAGGCCGGCCGTAAACTAACAGACCAGTTGATGCAATTGTCGAAATCCTTCTCAAGAACGAATACGGAAACGGATCAGCTAATCCACGTCCTGACTCAGTTCAATACCATGTACCGGCCCCACGAGGCGAGAGAAGATACTGTACTCTTTCCTGCCTTCAGGAAAATAGTTTCGAAAAATGAGTACGATTCACTTGGAGAAGAATTTGAAGAGAACGAACACAAGCTATTTGGTAAAGATGGTTTTGATTCAATGGTAAATAAGGTATCGGAAATTGAAAAAACGCTGGGAATCTATGAACTGTCGCAATTCACACCACCTGTTTGAATCGGGTTCAGGTGTCCGCAGAAGCTTCGTGTTTATACGCCAGCAATCGCAATGCGTTAAGGACAACGAGCAGCGTTGAGCCTTCATGTCCCATTACCGCAGGGCCAAGTGAAGTCAGGCCTAAAATGGTCAGAGGTATTAGCACGGCCACCATTCCCATGCTTATAAAAAGGTTTTGTTTGATGATACTTTTTGCTTTACGACTCAACCCGATGGCAAAGGGTAACAGCAAAAGTTTGTCACCCATTAATGCAATATCCGCCGTTTCAAGCGCCACATCACTTCCCGCAGCGCCCATGGCAATACCAACCGTACTATTGGCCATTGCAGGAGCGTCATTTACTCCATCTCCTACCATCGCTACTTCCTTTTCTTCGGCTCGTAATTTTTTTATTGCTTCCACTTTTTGTTCAGGCAGTAAACTACCCCATGCGTCTGTGATCCCGATTTGTTTTGCTACGGCTTCAGCTACTTTCTGATTATCGCCCGTGAGCATGATCATTCTTCTAATGCCAGTTTTCTTCAATTCTTCAAGCGCCTGCCTGGCCTCTTGCCGGGGTATATCCATCACTGCTATTACCCCGATATAATCTTTATTTCTTCTTACCACCATGGTCGTGTTACCGGCTTGCTCCAGTTTTGCTACATCACTAATTAATTGCTGAGATGGTTTACTATCATCCAAAGATTCAAACAAAGCGAGATTACCCATGAAGATCTCATCCTTGTGCAAAAGGGCCTTTAACCCTTTTCCCAGTACCACTTCCATATCATGCGCCTGCTGAATATTGATGTCGCCGAGTTTTTCTTTGCCGCCTTTCACAATCGCCTTTGCCAGGGGATGATCGCTTAATGCCTCCACCGCGACAACAATTTGTAACAGATCTTTTTCGCCGATTCCATTCAATGGTATGACATTCGTCAGTTTCGGTTTGCCTTCGGTCAATGTACCTGTTTTGTCAAATGCCAGTGCAGTCAACTCTCCCAGGTCTTCCAGCGGCCTGCCTCCTTTGACCAATACACCGGCTCTTGCCGCTCTTGCCACGCCGCTCAATACTGCACTCGGCGTGGAGATCGCCAATGCACAAGGACTCGCTGCTACTAAAACCGACATTGCCCGGTAAAAGCTTTTGCTAAACGGTTCATCAATCACCACGAATGCAAAGCAAAGCAGCACCACCAAAATGAGAATTACAGGAACGTAATATCTCTCGACCTTATCCGTGAATTGCTGTGTGGGTGATTTTTGTGTTTGAGCTTCATTAACCATTTTCACCAATCGTGACAGAGTTGAGTCGCTGGCTTCTTTGGTCACTTTTACTTCGAGCAGTTCGTTCCCATTTATTGTGCCGGCAAATACCCTGTATTTCGCATCGAGTTTTTCTGCGTTGTCAATAGAAATATCCGGATCGTCAAAAGACAGCTTGTCAACCGGCATGCTTTCGCCGGTGATCGGTGCCTGGTTCACGCTGCTGCTGCCGCTTACCACGATGCCATCAGCAGATATTTTTGTGTTTGGCTTTATAACAATGACATCACCTTTTTGTAATTCTTCGATCTTAACTTCTTTTGTATTTCCGTCTTGTTTCAGCCATGCAGTTTTTGGCGCCAGCGCCGTTAATGCCGCGATTGATTTGCGGGCTTTTTCCATCGCAAAATGTTCCAATGCATGACCAAGACTAAATAAGAATAACAACAATGCGCCTTCCGCCCAGTCACCGAGAATGGCAGCGCCGATCGCAGCTACCAGCATGAGGAAATCAATTTCAAACTCTCCTTTGAAAATGGTTAATGCGGCTTCTTTCGTGGTGAAAAAACCACCGAAAATATATGCACCGATATAAAAAACCAGTGGTATGAATGCTCCGATTCCTTTGACAAAAGACAAGGCGAAGCCAATCCCGAGGAATGCCCCGCAAAGAAGACTTAATATTAATTCAGTGTTTGTTCCGAAAATGCCACCATGCACATGATCGCGCTCACCGTCGCCATCATGTTTATGATGATGATCCTCATGCTCCAACTTTTTTCCGGATGTTTTGACAGCTATGATCCGAAGACCTTCTCTCTTCATAGCTTTTAATAGATCTTCTTCGCTGGTCAGCCTGGCATCAAATTCTATCAGCACCATTCCACTTGCGGAAGCAGACGCAAAAAGGATCCCCTTAACATCTTTTAATGCAGCTTCCACCGATCTGGTTTGACGCTGGTGTCGTATGCCATCGACCTCGACCAGGAGGTGATGATACCTGTCAGTGATCGTGGCGCCGGCCTGTTCGGCCATTTTCCCGACCTTATCAACCGTGATGACTTCCGGTTGATAATGAAAACATAGCTGAGCTCTTCCGTCGGTGCCATCATGAACTACATGAACTTTTTCAATTCCTTGCTTCCCTTCCAATTCACTAATAATCCGATGCACACAGGCATCCCGTTCATCCGGAACATCCGGCAGTATTACATCAAGGCCAATCTTTATTTTTTCCACAGATAAATAAATTCAACTGCTATTTTTCAGCTTTTTGCTCGGCTTTTTCTGCGTTCTCCGTGATCGATCCTTCTTTGAACAACACATTTTTCATTATGAGCTTCCACTTATCTTTTTGACGAAGCAGGAACTCAAGGTCCATTGCAAAATGGATAAATTCCTCTTCCTGGGCTTTTTCCATTATTTGCTTTGCTTCTTTATCCTTTTCAAGCGAAATGCGTTGTTCGTACCAGCCAATTGCTTCCGCTTCTTCTGTTAACGACGTGAGCATCCTTGCAAAAGTGCGGGTCTTTTGCGACAACTCGCTGGCTGGTTCGTGGTATTGATCGAATGACATAAATGGGGGTTTTATAAATGATTGCAACTTTAAAAGCCGAAGCTCGAAGTACGAAATCCGAAAAAGAAAATCCGGAATCCGAAAAAGAAATTCGAAAACCGAATTCCGAATTACGAAATCAGAAAGAATGACGAAACTCCACCCTACCAACCTCCTGCTTATCCGCTTCTGGCGGGATCGCAGTGACCAACGTCAACGGTAACTGCTCCCAATGGTGAAATATACAAGGTCATCAACCGGCACCAGCTTACCTTTCTTAATATTATCATTGACTATCGGATGCTCAATTTTATGGTCCAAAAAAACCAGGATATAGAATTTATCCTCCACGAAGGGCTTATCGATTGACACAGACCTAAATGAAATAAATGTGTACGTTTCTTTTTGCTCTCCCAGCCAATCTGTTGTTTTAGCCAGCCATAAACATTTTAAGTGTTTCATCTTTTGGGCCATTTTGTTCAGCAGCACGGTATCATACTGGTAATGCAGTACATTTTTCCACAGTTCACCTTTCCTGGTATCAGTAGTATATACCGATCTGAGCGTGTCGGTATTTATTTGCATCACATAATATTTACATGATTTATCAGTAAACCCTGCAGAGAACGGTTGGGTCCGGTACAACGAATCGTAATAGCTTTTCAACGTGGCGAGGTCAGCCTTATTTTCCTGGTAATATTTGGCCGATTTACGTTCAGCCCCACAGGAAAAACAGGTGACCGTGATCCAAATTAAAAGAATATTAAAAGAAATAAGTTTCATGTTATCTTTTTGTGATCGTGCTTACGCCATATATAGTCTTCTTTAATCTTTTTTTGGTGAGAAACAGCTCAGTTTTCAAACCGTAATCCCAATATTTGAGCTGATAGCCATCACCGGAATTATTTACTTCGTACAATACGGCGAAATGGGTCGGGACGGGCAACTTCAAAAAGCCAAGATTGTGCGGATACATCAGCTTGTTGTTAATATAAATCATCACCAGCCCTGAATTGAGCTGCTCCGACATATAGCCATAGATATCCTTTTTCCAGGGCCTTAATAGATCCGATCCGATCGCATTCACTTTGTAACCTCCGAACTCTCTTAGCATCTTATTGAATTTGCTGTAATTGGTCGATGCCCAGAAGTTATTCTCGTCACCAATTTTGTATTTGCGGTTGAAAAAATTGAGATATCCTTTAAAACTATCAGCCATGGAGAGGAACCAAAGCTGGTCGGCATGATGAATGTTCATTTCCCCGTTATGCCTTAAAGTGCCTGCGGATTTTCTCACTCGTTCGGATGGCTTAATCACTCGTTTAGAATAAAGTTTCGTGTTTCCGGTGAAATAAAGCGATAGGATCATTTCCGTGTACGAGTCAGGTTGATATTTTATTAAGAGATGTGTGAGCGCAGCATAACTGCAGAAATTGGTATTCTTGCCCTGGTTAATGGTGAGAGGGTGCAATATATTATTCCGAATGTTGGAAAAGAATAATGAAGGCTTTATGTTTGGCCAATAGCTTGATACCTCTGTTGAATCAACTATGTTAAGCAGCTCCAATGCCTTTTGCTGCGAAGGCGTCAGCGAATCTGCGCCGGTTTTATTTTGCTGCTGTGCAGAGCAAACAGTGATGCTGGACAGCAGCGTTAATTGCAGGCATCCGAATAGAAATATTGTGCGGCGAATGCAATTCATAGAGGCTGGCCCTGGCCGATTAAACATGTATTTACAAGATACGGAAAGGAAGAGTGCGGTTTTCAATTTTCTTCGGGGTAATAAAAGAGATTCATAACCTGGTGATCAGAAATGATAGCTCCGGGAAAACGAAAAGCCTGCGAAATTCAGATCGCAGGCCCTATTTATTGAAAAGTGTAAATCTTATGACGTCAAACAGCACAACTGCTTTATATATTTTAAAAACTATTTTTTAGAAATAATTTTCTCTTCCGTCATTTTGTTCTTTATTGTTGAAATAATATCGTCAATCATCTTGCTCGTCTTGCCCGGGTTCAAGGTTGACGTCATGCCTGACCACAGCAACTTGTCATCGGCGAGTGAATACACATTTGTCTCAACATAGTAGGTCTTATCCTCGGTGTAATACCCGGGCGAACCATACATTCCATAACCGTACCGATAATAGCCACCCCATCCGCCATAGGTAGTGCCGGGTACATAACTCATGCTCTTTTCCATATCCGCAAGGCGCATAATAACCACACCGTCAAATCCGTCTTTTTTCAATCTCGCCGTTATTTCATCTGTGTTGTCCTTTGAATCTCCCGGCTGCAGGTATGTATATGATTGTACCCCTTTGGAGTGCATGGCGGCGACCATCTTGTCTTCTGCAATCCGTCTTGTTGACTCATCTTTCAACAACCCTACCACCAGGGCTTTATTGAACGGTTTTATGGGAGCCGTTGCAAGTGATGGTTCCGTCCAGCTCTTTTCAATTTTGGTGCTTGGGCCGCAACCAGCCAACATAATGACAAGGGAAAAAATAGCGAGCATAATGCCTTTCATAATAGTATTTGTTTAGTTGTTGAATAATTACTCGTCGTTTTTCATTGGGCGGACAAAACCAGAAATATGAACCTGTAAGCGCCGTAATTTACTAAACTGGGTTTAAAAATATTTGCCGCTCAGAATAAAGGTCAGTAAAATAAATTATTTGATCAAAGCCACGGCAATTGAAGAAAGATGCCAGCTCTATTTTACGGTAAAACCAAATTTATGTTGGCAGGGCTAAAGTAACGTCACTGATGCGAATCCTACTTTTCAACGGGCTATTGTTTTAAAGTAATTATATGACCCATCCAGTGGATAGCTGATTATTCTTTTCCCAATAACTCCAGGTACCGCCAGCAGCAATACCATTTTGAGGATGACCCCTAAACAGTTAATTAACGGTATAATGCTTTTCCCGGCCAGTTATTCCATATACCTTGATAAAGGAAACGAAGCTACGAATGCAGACCGATGGAAAGCCTTTATATTCAAATGGTATGGACCAGCTAACTGAGTTGCTACAAGTGACCAACAGATTCCCAGCTTTTCACGAAAAAGTGGTCGATCTGTATAACCTGAGCGAAGAATTCCAGGGGCTTTGCAATGATTACTATCTATGCATTAAATCCCTCGAACAGTGGAAGGCCCGAATTGAGAACGATGAAAAATGCCTGGTCGAGTACAAAGATTTGAAAGAATCCCTGGAGCAGGAGATTTGCAGATTTCTTGAAAAAAGTACTACTAGTTGATTGAAGCTATTATTAATTCAGCAACCTTTGACATCTTCAATTGTTGCCGTTATATCAAAAAATGTTCAATAGTTTAATAACATAAAAAAAAGTCTATGAAGAAGAATTTGTTAGCCTTGATAGTTTCCTGTTTTTCATTTTTCTTCCTGTCCGCGCAGGAATTTCGAGTTAACCTGTTTGGACAATATGTCTTCGATGACCATGTCGAATCTTACTACAGTACAACGTCGTATTATGAAGGAACGATTAAAGGCGGCTTTAAATGGGGTGGCGGTCTTGAATACCTGGTGAATCCCGCTTACGGCATCAACCTGATCTACCTGACGCAGTCCACCACGGCACCGTTGAATTACTATGACAATAATCCGCCGGCAGGACTAAAAAACCGGGAATTCGACCTTACCACTCATTGGATCATGCTTGGTGGCGCACGTTATATGAGAAAAGACAAATTTGAGCCTTACGGAGGACTTGAAATAGGCATGGTAATTAGTAACCTGGACAACCCGGTTTCCGGTGCCAGTGCATCAAACACCAATTTCGCGTGGGGTTTAAAATTAGGTACCAATATTTTTTTCAGCGAAAAAGTTGGTCTTAAACTGCAGGCAGACCTGCGTTCGGCAACGCAAGCAGCCGGCGGGGGACTTTACTTTGGAACGGGAGGTGCAGGGGTTGGCGTTTCCAGCTATTCGACTATTTACCAGTTCGGGTTAGGCGGAGGCCTTGTTTTCAGGTTTCCCAAAAAATAGCCAACGGAAATCCGGCCAATAGTCAGCGAAAGAACGAAAACAATTTCTCTATCACTACAATTATACTGTTATGTTAAAGAGGCTAATCTTTCTTTGGATAATCACCGGCTCCGTTATTCTTTATGGATGCGGCACCAACAAAAAACTTGAGGCGGCCCACGCGCAAACGGACCAGGCAAATAAGAGGGCCGATGACCTGGCAGCAAAGAATGCGAACATGCAGAAACAGGTGGATAATCTCACCACTGCAAACCAGCAGGTGAATTCGGAATACAGCAAATACCGCCAGGACTGCGAAGCGACCGCTAAACGACTGCACGATCTCCAGGGTGCATTGCAGGAAATGGTAGCCGAACTCGAGAAAGTGGAAAAAAGAATTGAAGAGGGGATGGCAGATTTTAAAACCAAAGGTGTAGATGTTGAGTATCGGTCGAATGGATTCATATACGTTAGTATGACGGACGAACTGATGTATAAGAGCGGAAGTTCAAAAGTGAATGAAGAAGGTAAGAAGGCGCTTTCTAACCTGGCAGCAGTCTTAAATGAATACCCGAAGCTAAAAGTGATCGTGTTGGGGCATACTGATGATAAGAAATTTAAAAAAGGCGGTGACAACTGGACGCTGAGCACTGAAAGAGCAAACGGTATTGTCAGGATACTCACCGATCTTAATGTTGATCCTAACCGGTTGACATCGGGTGGCCAGGGAAAATATAACCCGGTCGCGGATAATTCCACAGAAGAAGGCAGGGCGCAAAACAGGCGTACTGAAATCATCCTTAATCCGGATATGACTGCTTTACTCGAAAATGTGCGTGATGCAAAATAATACCGCACCCACCGGGAAGCGCAGCTTGTTGCAGATAGGTTATGAAACTTTCGATCAATAACAAAATTAATTATCCGGTATGCGACGACTCTTTGTAGTATTAAGTCTTTTTGTTGTCGCCAAAGCATTTGGCCAGGAAGACGACAGGAAAAACACTATTTACCTGAATTTTACAAACCGCGTCATTTTCAATGACGCGTTTATCATAGGTTATGAGAGGGTGCTTAAGCCGAACCGGACTTTTACAGTGAATATTGGTACAATATCGTTACCCAGGTTCACTGACAAGTCTAATAATGATTCGGTTCAACTTCTCGGTGGCTCCGGCAATAAGGGTTTTCATTTCAGCGCAGATTACCGATTCTATTTAAGCAAGGAAAATAAGTACGAAGCGCCGAGAGGCGTTTACCTCGGACCCTATTATGCTTTTAATTACGCAGAGCGTGCCAACCAATGGAACCTGAATACATCAACTTTCACTGGCGGTGTCAATACGAAAATGTCCCTTTCCATACATACTGTGGGGCTGCAGTTTGGATACCAGTTTGTGGTTTGGGATCGGTTGGCACTGGATTTTGCATTGCTTGGACCGGGACTTGGAGTTTACAATATAAAAGCGTCCATCAATACCAATTTGAGCGAGGACCAGAAAGAATTGTTTTATGAAAAATTAAATTCTTTCATGGCGGAAAAGATACCCGGGTATGACCGGGTGATTGACGAAGGGGAATTTAACAACAAAGGTTCGACAAACACGACCTCCTTTGGATACAGGTACATGATCAACATAGGCTACAGGTTCTAAATTGTGAATTCTCTTTGTTCTCCTGTGCGCGGCGATTTTTTTTACCGCTGAGAACGCTAAGAATTTCGGCAGGACCGCAGAGTTCTTCGAAAGTAATTATAGAATAACGGGAAAAATGATAAATTTTCTCTGCGTGAATTTTCTCTTTGTCTCCTGTCCTCAGCGGTTTTTTTAACGCGGAGAGCGCTAAGAATTTCGCTAAGGCCGCAGAGTTCGTCGGAAGTAATTAAAGAATAACGGAACAAATAATAAATTTTCTCTGCGTAAATTTTTCTCTTTGTTCTCCTTTTCTCTGCGATGTTCTTATTTACCGCAGAGGACGCTAAGACTTTCGCCAGGACAGTAGAGGACCGGGCCATTCCAATTAATTCTTAGAAAAACCATTAACCATTTTATTTATGCCTTGCAGGTTCGCCGATCCGCAAAAAAGGATAGGGGCAACTTATCACCCATCCCATTACCGGGCCAGGTGACCAATGGAATTCCAATTATGCGGACTTCATTGACGCATATATTTTTTTTGATCATCTTTATTTCAAAGAGTGGCCTTGCC
>Ga0207675_100007508_pt1 | contig 10300 bp, 10 predicted proteins | sample KBSSwiS42_FD_184305 | JGI IMG/M metagenome (GOLD analysis project Ga0207675, IMG submission 184305) | Switchgrass rhizosphere microbial communities from Kellogg Biological Station, Michigan, USA - KBS Switchgrass S4-2 (SPAdes) (version 2) | ecosystem: Host-associated > Plants > Roots >...
CTCCTCCCAGCCCGAGTGGTAGATCAAGAAGCGCATGTCGGGTGCCGCGCGGGCGGCCCGCACGACATCGCGAGGAGACCCGGGTACGTCGATGCCTCCGCCGCCGCTCAGGCCGCGGTGCGCGGCGAACAAGCGAATCCCGAGGCTGCGCGCGCGCTCGATGCAGGCGCCGCCGACCTCCTCGCTGTCCATGCGCAGGTCGCCCGGTTGCGGAAAGATCTTCCAGGCAGCGATCGGGAAGCGCGCGGCGAGCTCGGACATGTACTCGAGCTCGGCGGGGCCATTCTCCGGCTTGATGTTGCCGTGCATGATCAGGCGCGGGCCCGCGATGCGATCGACGATCTCGCGCAGCTCGGCGTTCGACTCCACCTTGGAGGAGCCGAGCTCGCGCTCGGTTGGAGTGGCCGTGACACAGGCGACGGTCGTATCGCTCTGGACGTAGATCTGGCGGATGAAGTCGACGGCGAGGTCGGGTGGATTCTTGATGTCGAACGCGCCGAGCGGCTCGGCCACGTGCGTTTGCACGTCGAAGATGAAATCGTCCCCCCCCAGGACCTGCGCCGCCGCGGCCTCGTCGTCCAGCATGCCCTCGTCCACGCGGTAGGGGCGCCGGTCTGGATCGCTGCAGCCCACTTGATTCAGCGCCCAGAGCGCAGCGGCCGCCCCGCACGCGCTCTGGGCGAAGTCTCGGCGACTCAGCCCGAGCCGGGCATGCCGCTGCTCGACCGTGCGCCGCCATAACGCCTCGGCGCGGCGCGCCCGCTCTGGCGCCGGAAAGGGGCAATACTCACCGTTCGACGGCGGGTGAAAATGCAGGGGCGGCAGCAGCTCGGGTTCCGGCAGCGATTTTCTCGTGGGCCTGGCCATGATGGCCATTCTTGCCACATCGCTTGCGTCCGGACCACCGAGGCGCCGTCGGAAAACAACCGCTGGGGGCAGGCGGGGCAGGCGCTGCTGGTGTCGCATCCGCTCCTGGCGCGTGGCTGAGCCGCGGGGAGATTTCGCGGTCGATCAGCGTCCGAGCAGGTTGTTGGCGGTATGGATCAACACGCTGACCCAGATGCAACCGGCAGTGCGAGTAAGGGCGCCCATGCACAGGCCGAGCAAGTACGCCAGGGTCGCGCTCAGAGCCAGGCCCACGTATTCACCCTGGGACCAGATGCCGAAGAGCATCCGGCTATGAGCCAGTGCAAAGGTCAGCGCGGCGAGCGCGTTTGCCCGTGCGAACGTCAGCTCCCGGCGCAGCTGTGTCAGCAGGAAGCCGCGACAGAGCGCTTCCTCGACAAACACATCGACGATCAGCAGCCCGAGCGCCAGTCCGGTGGGCAGTGACGGCTCGAGTGAGCCCTGCACGAGATACAAGAACCCCGCGACGCACCCTAGATACGCAGCGCCATACGCGAGCGCGCGAGCCAACCCCTGCGCGCTCGGCATGCCGAGCTGAAACGCCGCGCCGAGGCCTTCGCGCAAGATGGTCCGGGTGACCCACACGGGCAGCACCAGCAACACGATGGCGCGCATCAAGCTTCTGAACGCACTGGGTGCATCCGAAGCGGCAGCGCCCGCGATCGCGCCCAGTGGCGCTTTCGTTTGGCGATTGGTATTATAGGCATCATTCAATACACCGAGGCCACAAACAAGCGGTTCGCGAACGCATCGTCGCAACGACGACGAAGGCCCTCCGTGAGCATGGCCTGGCCGGTGTCAGCATCCCCGAGCTGATGCGCGCTCTCAGAACGCATCCTGGGCGCCGCGCGCCGATTCCCGCCCAGCTGATCTAGTTCGCCGCTGGAAAGCCGGCGGGTTCCGCTCATGCAAAGGAATGATGAATATCATGCAAACAACACGAGATGCTGCTCGAGGGCCCGAACCGCGAGGCACGCGAAGCGAAGGTCGTCCGTCCCTTGTCGCCAACACCGAGCCCGGAATCATGATCCCCGGAACAAGTAGTCACTTCCTCGACGCGACCGGATCGGACGACCGAGGGCAGGGGCGGCTACTCGCAGATCGTGCCCGGGGCTTCCTATGAGGAGCCTGCCATGCGCGCCGCCGTCAAACGACTCGTCACCCAACTCGATCTGGGCGACGTGACACTGCTTGGAGAATCGATGGGGGCCGTGCTCGCTCTCACCGCAGCGGCCGACCTCCCCGACCGGGTCAAACGGGTCGTGGCGGTCAACGCCTACGACTACGCCGGCGGAATCGCCAGGTCGAGCCTCCTGGCCCGAGTGATCGTTACAGGTGTCATCACACCCGGCGTGGGGCCGATGCTTGCCCGGCTGGAACCCACTTCATCGCCCTGGAACGGCCTGATGTGCCAGCCAATCTGCTGAACTCCATCGTATGATCAACCTCGGCACGCTCCAGGGTGATCGCGATGGTCGGAGTCGCTGCAGCGTCGGGCTCGGCGCCGTGCTTGCTCGTGCTCGGCCGCCTTGTTCGTACACGAACCAGGCTGACGGTGCCCCGCCGCACGATGGGCACATTCTAATGCCGCACAGGGTCCGGTCTGCGCCGAGCGCTTGCCTTCCTCGGTCGGCTCGAACCGGCGCGTGCGTTGCAAGAGCCGCACCCCGAGCCGGCGCTCCAGCTGCGCCATGCGCCGACTGACCGTGGCCTATTGGCGCTTGACAAAACCGTGCGCGGGTCTATTTTGACGTTTATCAAATAAAGGCCAAGCTGGTAGTGCGTACACAACTCGTGTTCAAGGCGCTGGCTGATCCCAGTCGGCGCGAGATTCTGAGGCTGCTGCAGCGTCAATCCATGACGGCGGGTCAGCTGGCGGAGGCGTTCGACATGACCAAGGGAACACTGTCTCATCACTTCAAGATCTTGAAGCAGGCAGAGCTCGTGCGTTCGGAAAAAAGGGCGCAGCAGCGTGTCTATTCGATCAACACGACGGTGGTCGAGGACGTAGCGGCGATGCTCTTCGAGCTCTTTGGAGCCCCTGGCGGCCGGTTGCCAGCCGCCGTGGCGCGGAGGCGTCAAACGTGAACCGTCGGCTGAGCGGCTACCGCCTCGCCAGCTTGCTGCTGGTCGTGGGCAACCTTCTGCTGGTCGCGGTTCTGTACGACCGGCTTCCCGATCCCTACCCGACGCGGATCGACAGCAACGGAGTGGCGGTGGGTTTTACACACAAGCCCTTTGGCCCCTTCGTCACCCCGTTGATCACCGCCGTGGCTCTACTGGGGATGTTCGTGTTACCCAGAATTTCGCCGAAGAGGTTCCGGGTCGACAAGTTCCTTCGCGTCTTCGACACCATCTACTTCGCCTCGATCGCGGGCTCGGTGTCCGTCTCCGTACTCGGTGTGCTGGCGGCCCTCGGCGTTGGCGTACCGCCCGGCATGAGCGCGATCCCCATCAGCCTGGCGCTGATCGTTTGCGGCAACTTTCTGAGCAAGACGACGAAGAACTTCTGGCTTGGCATTCGCACTCCCTGGACTCTGGCGAGCGACGAAGTCTGGCTGAAGACACACCGCCTCGCGGGCGCGCTGTTCGTCGGGGCAGGGCTCGTGCATCTGGCGACGGCTCTGACGGGCAGCAACCCCCATCTGAGCACTCTGGTCGTCCTGCTCGCCATCGTGGCCGCGGTGGTCGCTTCTTATGTCTTCTATCGGCGTCTGGAGCACCAGCTCGAGGACTGAATCAGTTGCAGACGTGGCGGATCCAGCCGCGAGCGGCTGCGTCATCGGCTGCCGTCCAGGACTCGAGCACCGTGACCTGCCCTGGCGCAGCGCCCCTACGCGAGGACCAGGTACTCCGAGTACCAGCACTACCAGTTGTCTTCCGCCGTCGTGCGCCGGGCTCCATCCTCGGGCACGTAGCGCAGCAAGCCTGCTGCTGCTCAAAACGGGAGATTGTCGATGAGCACGATGAACACGACGCTGAGTCTGGCTTGGAACATGACGGGACCGGCGTTGCTGCTCGGGCTCGCGGGCGGGTGCGGCGATTCGGGCACGCCGGCCCAGCGCTACGAGGCGCAGTTTCGCCGCGAGAACCCCTACGTTGCCCGCACGGCGACGCGCGCGGGCTACCACATCGCCGCGCGCCAGTTCGCCGCCCGAGGCCCAGTCAGCGGAGCACCCCTGGTATTGCTGCACGGCTATCCCGACAGCCAGCACCTGTACGACGCCGTGGTGCCGTTATTGCGGCGCGAACGCGAGGTGGTGACCTTTGATTTTCTCGGCTGGGGCGACTCCGACAAGCCGTCTCCGAGCGAGTACCCCTACAACGCGGCGAGCCTGCGCGCCGACCTCGAGGCGGTACTGGCGGCGTTCGCCTACGATCGCGTGACACTGGTGGTGCACGACGCGTCCGGCTGGCCCGGCATCGACTGGGCCCTCGACCATCCCGATCGCGTGGCGTCGCTGGTCGTGCTCAACACCGTCTACCACCCGTCGCCCACGGCGCGGCCGCCCGAAGGCCTGGCGCAATACGCCATCCCCAGCCCGCGCCGCGACACGCTGGTGCCGAGGGTGATCGTCGATGACGCGCTGTGGATCGAGGGCAGCGCGGCCGAGCAGGTGATCGGCTTCCGCGATCAGATTGGCAGGTTCTTCGACAACGCGGCGGCTCGGGACTTGATGCTGCCGGTGTTCGTCGAGCAATCGCTGGCGATGAGGCCGGCGTTCCTTGCGTTGGCCGGTCAGTTGATCCCCGAGATCACAGCGCACGCGCCCGCGATCGAGCGCATGGGGGCGTTCACCCGTCCGGTCGTGGTCGCGTTCGGGACCGACGATCCGCACCTCAACCAGGGCGTGGCTGCCGATTTCTCGGCGCGCTTCGCCAACAGCCGACGCGTCGACATCGTCGGCGGCAACCATTACGTGCAACTCGACCAGCCCGAGCAGGTGGCGGCCGCCATTCTGACCACATTCTAGCCTGGCTCTCGGTCGACGCCGCCGAGTCGACCAGCGGCGGCGTCGGCGCGATTCGGCTCGCCAGTCCGGCGCTTGGGGCGGCGCTACTTGCTCGGGCCTACGCGTGCCGCCCAGCGCTTGCCTCTCGACTGGGAGTCCTGGCGCTCGCGGTGTAGCGTCAGCGACGAGATGACGGCCAGCGCTCGTCGGGAGGAGCTGAAAGCGTTCTTGCGCGCGCGCCGCGCCGCGATCGCGCCGGAAACGATCGGCGTCGGGCGCAGCACGAGGCGACTCACGCCGGGACTGCGCCGCGAAGAGGTCGCTGCCCTGGCCGGCGTCGGGCTCACCTGGTACACCTGGCTCGAGCAGGGGCGAGAAATCAATGTCTCCGCCGACACGCTTCGCCGTGTCGCCCGCGTGCTCCGGCTGAGCGTAACGGACGAGGCGTATCTCTTTTCGCTCGCCGGCCTTCATCTGCCCGGCAAGAGCGCCTTTGACGCGACCATGCCAGCCACCCTGCAGCTCATCCTCGATGGCTTTACCGCAGGCCCCGCACTTGCCCTCGGCCCGACCATGAACGTGCTCGCCTTCAACGCCCTGGCCGATCAGGTCTATTCGTTTGGCGAGCTCGACGGGCCGCTCGCCCACAACCACCTCTGGCGCGCGGTGATGGATCCGGCGCGCCGGCAGCTCTATGCCACGTGGGAAGAGAGCCTCCGCAACTTCATCGGGCTGTTCCGACTCCACGCCGCGCCGTATGTCGAAGAGCCAGAGTACGAACAGCTCATCGCTACGCTCTGCGCCGCGAGCCCGGACTTCGCGCGAATCTGGAACGAGCGAGAAACCAGGCCGCGGCAGCCGCACGAGCTGCCGCTCCAGCATCCTCGGCTCGGCCCATTGCGCATGCACTCGGTGCGCCTCTCCATCGAAGACTTCCCCGGCCTGCTCTTCCTGCTGCCGCCCGCCGACGCCGCCACGCAGGTGGCGTTCGCACGAGCGCTCGGCCGCGGCTCGCCGAGCCAAGCCCAGCGTTGAGCGCCTTCGGCGCCAATAGCCCGAATTTCCTGCTGCTATCGAGCTCGGTACGAAAGCAGGACCGCACCGGAGCTGAAGGTCTTGGTTTCGGCGAGCTTCAGAGTGTGGACGCCCATGTGCTCGAAAATGCGCGGCCCCTCTCCGAAAGAGAACGGATAGACGAGAATGCGGAGCTCATCCACGAGCCGATGCTCCAGCATCGTGTGCGTCAGCTCTCCCACGCCGTACTGCACCAGGGCCTTTCCTGGCTCTCGCGCGAGTTTCGCGATCGCCTCCGCAACGTCTCCCAGCAGCAGAGTCGCGTTCCAGCCCAGGGGCTCTTTCAGGGTTCGCGATGCAACGTACTTGGGCATGCCGTTCATCCGGTCCGCGTCCTTTCCCTGCCGGGTGGGCCAGATCTGGGCAAACGCCTCATACGTCTTCCTGCCCATCAAGAGTGCGTCGGGTATGCCCAAGAGATCGTTCAGATATTCCACGACGTCCGGGCTATGGAAGGCAAAGAGCTGCTGCCAAAAAGCTGCATTGTCTCCACCCATGACGCCGTCGAGCGACACCTCGGCTTCCACGATTACCTTTCTCATCGGTTCCTCCTGACCGATCGTGGTCTCAAGGCGGCGGCGGTGTCTTGTACAAATACGCCAACTGCCGCTCGCCCTGCGCGATCTGTCCCGGGGTCTGGCCGATCAAGAACTTGAGCGATCGGGTCAGGTGCGGCTGATCGAAGTACCCGGCGAGATGAACGACTTCGAGAATCGGCAACCCCTGCTGCAGCAGGCTCGCCGCGTAGCGCGCACGTTTGATCTTCCGGAAGGTCGCATGAGTGATTCCGGTCGCACGCACGAAGTGGCGCTGCGCCGAGCGGCGCGACAGCGCATCAGGCTCGCCACGGACCAGCGCGTCCACCGAACGATCGCAGGCTACGATGCCTTTTTTTACGAGTCGCGCTACGAACGTGTCCGTGTTCTCGAACGTCGGGTAGTCCCACGCGGAGCCCGCCAGCCAGAACGAACGCGCCGTCGCTCCCGGCAGCGTCACATCCCGGCGATCGCGGATCGCAGCCGGAGGAAACTGCGAAAAAAACGCTCCGGGCCTGAAGCGAATCCCGACCCAGTCAGCGTCGGCCGGACAGTCCGCAAGCGTCGCCTTCGTCTCCGGCCCACGAAGGGTGAGAAACGTCTGACCTCGAAGCCGCGTCACCACCAGCTCACAATTCCCCTCGGCGATGGAATGGAACTCCCCCGCGCGCTCGCTCTGCGCCGCCCACACCCGCTCGACGAGCGGAGAATCCGACATGCGATCCTCGAGGGACACGAACAAACCCGCCATTGAGAGCGAATCTCCTTTCTGGAAAGCGCTTCGGCGATGGGCGTGACGAGCCCATCACTTTTGCGAGCGCAGGGTAGCGCCGCCCGCGGCTAGCACTATACGGTGATCGCGGGCCAAGAGGACGAACCATGGATGACGAAGCAGACTCGAGAAGGCGGTCGGCTTGGCCGTTGATGCTCGCCGCGTTCGGCGTTCTCATGATCACCATGGGCGGACGTCAGTCCATGGGTCTCTTCGTGTCGCCGCTGACCCGAGCCACCGGCCTCAGCATCGCGAGCATCAGCTTTGCCATGGCCATCGGTCAATTCATCTGGGGCGCCTCGCAGCCGATTTTCGGCGCAATCGCGGACCGCTGGGGCGCAGGTCGAGTTCTGGCGTCCGGCGCAATACTGCTCGCGCTCGGCAACGTGCTCACCTCTCTGGCGAGGCTGGAATGGCAGCTCGTCCTGGCCCTTGGAGTCGTCTTGGCCATCGGCGCCGGGGCGGGTAGTTTTGCCGTCTTGATGGGCGCGGCGGCGCAACGGCTGCCAGCGGAACGTCGCGCCTTCGCGAGCGGGTTCATCAACGCGGGGGGAAGTTTTGGTCAGTTCCTGTTCGCGCCGCTGAACAGCCTGATGATAGCGTCGTTCGGTTGGGGCCGCGCATTGTGGCTGCTCGCGGCCGCCGCACTGCTCACCGCGCCGCTCAGCTATTGGCTGCGTTCGCCGCCGCGAGCGCCGTCTCGCGAGCGCGGCGCCGCGTCGGGCTCCCTGCCGGCAGCCGGGCTGCGCGCGCAGCTGGGCACGGCCCTGCGCGATAGAAGCTACTGGTGCTTGCACGCCGGGTTCTTCACGTGCGGCTTCCACATCGCGTTTCTCGTCACCCATCTACCGAACGAAGTGGCGCTCTGCGGCCTGAGCGCCAGCGTGGCATCGTCAGCGCTGGCCATCATTGGGTTCAGCAACATTTTCGGCAGCCTGGCAGCCGGCTACCTGGGCGGCAGGTTCCAGATGAAATGGATCCTGTTCGGGTTGTACTTCACCCGCGCCGTGGCGGTGCTGGCCTACATCGCTGCGCCCAAGGGGGCGTGGACATTCTACGTCTTCGCTGCCGTGCTGGGGGAGACCTGGTTGGCCACCGTTCCTCCCACGGCGGGGCTCACCGCCAAGTTGTTTGGTACCCGCTACCTGGCGACTCTATTTGGGCTTACGCTGTTGAGCCATCAGGTGGGTGGCTTTTTTGGCGCATGGCTCGGCGGCATCGCCGTCACCTGGAGCGGCCACTACGGCTGGATGTGGTGGGCCGACGCGGCGCTCGCGCTGGCTGCGGCCTTCGTGAATCTGCCGATCCGGGAGGCTCGCGTCGCGCTCGTCGCACCAGCGTGAGCCGGGCTCGAGGTCTCTCGAGAATCGCGCCATCGCTCGAAGGCCGTTCGCTGCCAGCCGCCGGACGGCGATGCCCTAACGAGCGGAGGTGCTCGTTGCGGCTTCGGACTCCGGCGCCGCACTCGGCTCGCTGGAGAGGGTCTCCGCGTCTGCGGCGAGACGGGCGAGCTCCGTCTCATCGCTACTTTCGTACACGCCCCGCACACTGCCCGAGCCATCCACCAAGAAGAACCTGCTGCTGTGCAGGATGGGATTTAGCGCATCGGAGCTGGACTGTAACACGGCACGCACTCCGACCGTGACGGCGTCGAGCCCTTGCCGGTCGGTGCTGAGGAGCAGCCAGCGCACTTCGCCGCCGTTCCAGCGGGCAGCGTAATCCGCAAGCACTTCGGGCGTGTCGTGCTCCGGATCGACCGAGAAAGAAACGAACCGTAGCCGTGGCTGCGTGAGCTTGCGCTGCAGCGCGACCAGCTTCGCCGTCAGGATCGGGCAAGCGCCGGTGCAGCGGGTAAAGATGAAGTTTGCGATCCACACATGACCGCGCAACTCGCGCTCGCTCACGCGCCCACCGTGTTGGTCTCGAAACGAAAAAGTCGGCAGAGTCAGCGGCGCGTCCCGGATGCCTCTGAGGGCGTTCGGGCCGATCGTGCTCGGCCCGGCAAGAGGGCTCCATACGGGCAAAGTCCCGACCAGCACGCCGCACAGACCGAGGGCGATGGCCCACAACACGGGACGGGCGGCCGCCAAGCCCCTTCGAAGCCCACCAGTCTCGGCCGATGGTGACCGGGGCGGCTCGGTCCGCGCCGACGTCGTCGGCGGCTCTCGCTGACTCCTCGAGACGCGCGCCACGAGCTGAGCCCTACCCCCGAGAAGCCAGTCGAGCAAGCGAGCCCGGGGCCTGGCGCGCTGCGGGCAGCCCTGGCTGGGCTCAGCGCAGCGCCGTTGGTTCGTCGACGGGGCTGGACGGCTCTAGCGCGAGCTCCGCCCCGTGGCTCGTCTCGCCACATTCCTGACGCGAGCGCTCTTCCATCGCGCGAATGTACGCCTCCAGGCTCACGGTGGCGGGCAGGGCGGCGAGACGCTCCGGCTCCGGCGCGACTTCATCGGCGCGCGCGATCCGATCGACTCGAAACGAGCGGTAGTCGTGGCGCGCCCAGCAATACGCGGCTAGCAGCCACTGCTTGCCCCAAAAATACAGCCCGAGGGGGATCACCGTGCGCTCGGTGCGCGCACCGTTGGCGTCGACATACTCGAGCCAGACCCAACGCTCTTCCCCGATCGCGTGCCTCAGGCGCCGCAGGTGATCGGGGCCGCCCGCGCGCGTGCGATGCGGCGGACCGAACAGCGCCGTGCCCAGCATCGCGGCGCGCAGCGGCTCAGGCAAGATTGTCTCGATCTTGCTCATGGCTCCCCGCACTGCGACGCCCAGATCCGGATCGGCCCAAGCTTGCACGAGACGAGCGCCGAGCACGAGCGCGTGCAGCTCGTCGACCGTGAACGTCATCGGTCGCAGCTCGAAGCCCTTCTGCAGCTGATAGCCCACCCCGGCTTCCCCCTCGATGGGCACGCCCGACACGATCAGATCTTCCACGTCGCGATACACGGTGCGCGTCGAGACTTCGAGCTCTCGAGCCAAGCCGGCCGCCGTCATCAAGCGCCGCGCGCGCAACAGCTGAACAATCTGAAAGAGCCGATCGGCGCGCCGCATGGGTTTCT
>Ga0207675_100007509_pt1 | contig 10300 bp, 12 predicted proteins | sample KBSSwiS42_FD_184305 | JGI IMG/M metagenome (GOLD analysis project Ga0207675, IMG submission 184305) | Switchgrass rhizosphere microbial communities from Kellogg Biological Station, Michigan, USA - KBS Switchgrass S4-2 (SPAdes) (version 2) | ecosystem: Host-associated > Plants > Roots >...
ACGACGACTACCCGCACTAGGGGCCTCGGTGGACACCTATCTGGCTGTCGCGAGCAAGCGCGACTGGCGCAGCTATGCAGAGCGGGCCGTGCCGCCGGAGGTCGAGCGGCGCATCCTCGACGCCGGACGGGTCGCCGGGAGCGCGATGAACCGCCAGCCCTGGGTGTTCGTCGTGGTCAAGTCGCCCGAGGCCAGGGAGCGGGTCGCACAGACCGTCTACGCGCAGGACAACGTGCGTAGCGCGGGGCTCGTGATCGCGATCGCGACTCCTGGCGGCGGCTCTACTCTCGACATCGGCCGGGCGATGCAGAACATGTTCCTGGCGGCCTGGAACGACGGGGTCGTCTCGTGCCCGAACGGGATGCCCGAGCCCGACGCCGCGGCCCGTGCGCTGGGGCTCGAGGAGGGGCTGCTGCCCGTGAGCATCCCCAGCTTCGGCTATCCGAAGCGTCCGCTCGACCCCGAGTCGAAGAGCGCGGAAGAGTGGAGCCAGGACGCCAATCGCAAGCCTCTCGACGAGCTCGTTTTACGCATCTGACCGTTGCTACGGTGGTCGAGATGACCACCACGCTGAACCTTCGCACGATCAAGCTTCGCTCCGGCGAGCAGTTCCGCGACGAGCTGGAGATCCAGCTCGAGCCGCTCGAGCTCGGCGGTCAGCGCTACCTGCCGGTTCCGCAGGAGGTGCCCGCCGAGCTGACGATCACCCGCGCGTCGACCGGGACCGTCTTCGAGCTGGCCTTCTCCGTGCGTCTGCACGGCCCCTGCTACCGCTGCCTCGAGGATGCGGTGCTCGATCTGCCCATCTCCGCCCGCGAGTACCAGGCGACAAATCCCGAGTCCGACGAGATGCGCACGCCCTACCTGAACAACGACCGGCTCGACCTCTCCGCCTGGGCTCGCGACGCGCTGGCCCTCGAGCTTCCCGACAAGATTCTCTGCAAGCCCGACTGCGCCGGCCTCTGCCCGGTTTGCGGCAAGGACCTGAACGTGGAGCCTCACGACCACGGAGCGCCCGAGCCGGACTCGCGCTGGTCGGCGCTCGCCGAGCTGAAGCACAAGCTCTAGCTAGTCGTCGCCCCCGCCGCCGCCGTGGCCCGAGTTGCCGCTCCCGCCGCCGCTCCCGCCGCGGCTCCGGCCGCCGTGATCGTCGACGGTGGTCCCGGGAGGGATGTTCGTGAACGTGAGCGTGGTCGTGGCGCCGGTCGTGGTGCGGGCACGCGCCGGGCGGGCCCGCACCCGGGCAGGCGTAAGGGTCTGAGGTTGCGGCTGCAGGCGGGTCACGGGCACCGCGACCGAGTCGCGCGAGACGACGTACGCGGCGACGCCGATCCCCGCTGCGCAGAGGAGACCGACCAGCCCGAGGGCGACTACGACGAGGCTTCGACCCATGTTTCCTCCTTCACGCTAGCCGCCGCGGGGAATCGAACCTCCGCGCGGGTCCCGCCCTCCAGTCGGTTGGCCAGAGCGGCTCGTCCCCGCCAGCGTCTGGCGAGGGTGTCCACGATCGCCAGGCCGAGCCCGGTGCCGCTGCGCTCGCGCCCGGCGCTTCCCCGCGCGAAGCGCTCGAACAGCCGCGTCTCTTCGCCGGGCGCCAGCCCGGGACCCTCATCGAGGACGGCGAGCCAGGCCTCCGAGCCGTCACGGCCCCAGTCGACCTCGACGCGAGACGGCGAGTAGCGCAGCGCGTTCTCGATCAGGTTATCGAGCAGGATGGCGAGATCCTCCTCCGAGGCGGCGACCGTCGCGTCGCCGTCCCCGACGAGCTCGAGCGTTCGCCCTTCCTGCTCGGCGCTGGCCGTCCAACGCTCCTGCGCGCGTTCCGCCGCTCGCGCCAGCGAGACCGGTCGGCTCGGGCCGGGCCTGTCGCCCTCGCGGGCGAGCGTCAGCAGGGAGCTCAGCAGCCGAGCCAGGCGCTCGACTTCCCGCTCGGCCGCCTCGAGCTCCGGCTCTGCGCCCGGGCCGCTCTTTGCGCGAGCCGACTCGAGCCGGAGACGCAGCCCGGTGAGCGGCGTCCGCAGCTGGTGCGAGGCGTTGGCGACGAACTCACGCTGGGCGGCCAGCACGGTTCCCAAACGGTCGGTCATGTCGTTGAAGGCCGTCGCGACCTCGCGCTGCTCGGCCGGCCCGGTCTCCTCGGCGCGCGCCTCCAGGTCGCCGGCCTCGACCCGGCGGGCGGTGCCGGCGAGGCTGCGCAGCGGCTTCGAGAGCGAGTTGGCCAGGAGCCACGCGACCCCGAGCCCGACGAGCAGCGCGAAGCCGCCGATCGCGACCAGGGCGAGAACCCCACGTCGGACGCGGTCGTGAACGGCCTCGATGCTCTGCGTCACGCGGGCGGCGCCCACGACGCGCCCGTTGTTGGTCACCGGCACAGCTGTGTAGAGCAGGTCCTCGCCGAGGGTGTCGCTGTGCCGCTCGCCCTGCGCGCGCCCGCCGCCCAGTGCGGTGCGGATCTCCGGCCGCGAGGCATAGGGCAACGGACGGGGCGCGGTCGCGATCGTCGAGTCGGCGAGCAGGCGCCCACGCCGGTCGACGACGATCACACGCCCGCCGAGATCGCGGCCGGCATCGCGTGCGACCCTCGCGAGGGCCTGTGGCCGGTCCATGCGCCCCGAGGCGTTCGTCGCCACGATCACCGCCTGCGCCGCGGCCTCGTTCTTCACCTCGGCGTCGATCCTGCGAGCCAGGTTCAACGCGAGCGGCACCTCGAGGGCGACGAGGATCAGCACGAGGACGTAAGCGAACGCCCCCATGAGCTGCAGCCGCAGGCTCACTCGGCCTCGTCGGGCGTGGAGAAGCGGAAGCCGACGCCGCGCACCGTGTGTAGGTACCGCGGCTCCGCCGGGTCGTCGCCGAGCTTGCGGCGGATGCCGCTCACGTGGACGTCCAGCGTCTTGGTCGAGCCGAACCAGTTCGGGTCCCACACCTCGTCGATCAGGCGCTCCCGCGTGACGACGGAGCCCGCGTTCCGCATCAGCAGCTGCAGCAGCTCGAACTCCTTGCGGCTCAGCTCCAGCGCCCGCCCGTCGAGCGTCGCCTCGTGCCGGGCCGGGTCGAGCCGCAGCGCGCCGACCTCCAAGGGCCCCTCGTCGGGCTCGGTCGAGACCGCGGTGCGGCGCAGCACGGCCCGGATGCGCGCGACCACCTCACGGGCGCTGAACGGCTTGACCACGTAGTCGTCGGCGCCGAGCTCGAGCCCTACGACCCGGTCCGCCTCCTCGCCGCGCGCGGTGAGCATGATGATCGGCACCTGCGAGCGGGCGCGCAGCTCCCGGCAGACGTCGAAGCCGGACCCGTCCGGGAGCATCACGTCCAGGAGGACGAGGTCGGGATCGCGACGGGCGAGCTCGAGCGCCTCGGCGACGGTGCCCGCGACCTGCGTGTCGAAGCCCTCGCTCCGGAGAGCCTCGGCGAGCGGCTCGGTTATGGAGGTCTCGTCCTCGACCAGGAGGATCGTGCGCTTCGGCCTGCTGCTCATGTGTGCGAATTGTTCCCTCTCGCGCCAAAACGGCGCGGAGGCGGCCGATCTGGGGAGCAGGCCGCCTCCGCGCCGGGGAGAGATGGTCGCTAGTCGTCGTGGCCGCCACCGGGGCCGGAGTTGTCCTCACGACCACCGCTGTGGCCGGAGTTGTCCTCGTGGCCGCCGCGGGGACCGGAGTTCTGATCACGGCCGCGGTCGTCCGCTGCGTCGGCGTCGAGTGGCGCGGGCGAGCCGGCGCAGCGCGCGTCGTTCGCGTGCTCGGGCTCGTCGCAAGGTCCGCGCAGATCTTCGCCCGGCTCGTTTTCCCGGCCGCGTAGCTCGTTTTCCTGCCCGCGGTCGTCTTCACGCGCGGTACTGATCGCCGGCGGCGGCGTCGTGCCGACCGTGGGGCTGTTGGTGGAGTCGAGGCTCGTCATCGTGCCTGCGAGCGCAACGCCCGCCATGAGCAGGACTCCTCCGATGATTGCTGCCAGCTTGAACATGTCGTCACTCCTTCGTCTTCGTATTCGGTCTCCGAAGGCTCGCTGCAAGCGGGTTCGCCGCGGGCAACGCGAGGCGAGGAGATGACCAGGGCTCGGTTAAGCCTTGGCAAAGCGGTCTGAGCGGCGCTGGCTATACTCCGCCGCCGATGGCCGTCCCCAAGAAAAAAACCTCCAAGTCGCGCCGGGACAAGCGGCGCGCCACGCATCGGCTCGAGGCGCCGCGAGTGAACACGTGCCCGCAGTGCGGGCGGCCTAAGCTGCCGCACCGCATGTGCCCGAACTGCAAGACCTACGCCGGCCGCGAGATCGAGCCGCTGCGCACGCCGACTCCGTAGGCATGGTGACGAGGGTCGCCGTCGACGCGATGGGCGGCGACCGAGCGCCCGAGGAGGTCGTCGCAGGTGCGCTCGAAGCGGCGGGCGACGGCATCGAGCCGATCGTGTTCGGCCCGGTCGGCCTGGAGACCGGCGGGCTCGACCTCGTCGAGACGACTCAGGTGATTGCCATGGAGGAGAAGCCGGCCGAGGCGGTTCGCGGCAAACCGGACAGCTCGCTCGTCGCGGCCTGCCACGCGGTCGGCGAGGGAAACGCCGACGCGGTGGTCTCGGCGGGGAACACCGGCGCGATGCTGGCGGCCTGCTTCCTCGAGCTGCGCCGCCTGCCGGGCGTCGCGCGGCCGGCGATCGCGGTCGTGATCCCGGCCAAGCGAGGTCCCTCGGTGCTGATCGACTCGGGCGCAAACGCGGACGCGCGGCCGGAGCACCTGCTCCAGTTCGCGCACATGGGCTCCGTCTTCGCCGAGGACGTTCTCGAGGTGCGCGACCCGCAAGTCCGCTTGCTCTCGATCGGCGAGGAGCCGGAGAAGGGCAACCAGCTGACGCTTGAGGCGCACGCCCTCCTCGCCGGCGCGGACGGTCTCAACTTCGCCGGCAACACCGAGAGCCGCGACCTCCTCGTCGGCACCGCCGACGTCGTCGTCTGCGACGGATTCACCGGAAACGTCGTCCTCAAGCTGACTGAGGGCACGATCAAGGCCGTGCTCGAGGAGCTGAAAGAGGAGATCGTCGCAAGCCGGCGCGGGCGGGTCGGCGGCCTGCTCATCCGTCCAGCGGCCCGCGGCCTGCGCCAGCGGCTCGACCCCGAGACGTACGGCGGCGCCTACCTCCTCGGTCTTCGCGGGCTGGCCGTGATCGCCCACGGCAACTCCTCGCGGCGGGCGATCGCGAACGCGATTCGGCTCGCCGCCAGGGGTGTGGAGCACGACGTCGTGGGCAAGCTCGCGCAGCGTCTTCCGGAAAGAGTGTTAGCATCCGCGCGCTCTGAAGCCCCCGGCAAGTGAGGTGAAATGGCAGCGTCACGAGAGGAAGTGTTCGAGCGGGTCAAGGAAGTCCTGACGGAACAGCTCGGAGTCGACGAGAACGAGGTCACCGAGGATGCCTCGTTCCAGGAGGACCTCGACGCAGATTCACTCGATCTCGTGGAGCTGATCATGGAGCTGGAGGACCAGTTCGGGATCAAGATCTCGGACGACGACGCGCAAAAGATCCAGACCGTCGGGCAGGCCGTCGACTACGTCTCCACGCACCAGTAGCCGCGCCCCGGGCGGTCGGCCCGAGGAGCTGATGACGCTCATCGACCGGCTGCCGGGCGAGCTGCTGGAAAACGTCTTCACGCACAGCTCCTGGGCGCCTGACCGCGCATCCTCGTACGAGCGACTCGAGTTCCTCGGCGACAGCGTCCTGGAGCTCGCGATCGCGCGTGCCCTGTACGAGCGCTACCCCGACTCCTCGGAGGGCGGGATGGCCAAGATCCGCTCGCACGTGGTCTCCCGCGCTAGCTGCGCGGTCGTCGCGCGCGAGATCGGGCTCGGGAAGCGGCTGGCGGAGAAGGGCGCCGAGCTCGCGCCGCCGGAGGAGCTCGAGCGGCTGGCGCGCAACCGGAACGTCCTCGCGGCCCTGCTCGAGGCCTCGCTCGCGGCGCTCTACCTCCAGCACGGGTTCGAGCCGATCCGCGAGGCCGTGGTGGCCGCGTTCGACGGCCGTATCAGCTACGCGCTGACGACACACGTCGACCACAAAACGGAGCTGCAGGAGGAGCTGGCCCGCCAGGGGCGGCAGGTCGCCTACAACGTGCTCGACGTCCAGGGGCCTCCGCACGACCGCACCTTCACCTGCGCCGCGATGATCGACGGCGAGGAGGCCGGCGTCGGCACGGGCCGCTCGAAGAAGGACGCCGAGCAGGCGGCCGCGGGCGAGGCGCTCGCCCGCCTGCGCCAAGCCGCTTGAACGAAGCCGCCCGAGCCGATTGACTGCACCGGTTCCCCAGTCAGAGGAGGCTCGATGGACACGTACGTGATCCTTCGCCGCAGCGGGTGGAGCTCACCGGAGGAGCTCCAAGAGGCGGCGGCCCGCTCCAGCCAGGTCGGCGACGAGGAGATGTCGGACGACATCCGCTGGATCCGCAGCTACGTCCTCGAGGAGGACGGCGGCTCGGTGGGCACGGTCTGCGTCTACCAGGCCACCAGCCCGGACAAGGTCCGGGAGCATGCCTCGCGGGCCGGCCTCCCGGCCGACGAGGTGATCAAAGTCGTGGACACGGTGCTGGTCCGGCCGGATCCGGGGTCGGCAGCCGCCTGAAAGGAGGATTCATGGCGAAAGCGATCAACTGCGCATGCGGTGAGACGATTCGCGGCGAGACCGACGACGAGGTGCTCGACAACGCCGAGGAGCACGTCAGGACGGAGCACGCCGAGATGGCCGACCAGTTCCCGCGCGAGACGCTGGCCGGCATGGTCGTCGAGGAGTAGCGACTTTCCGGCGGGCGGCGCCATCCGCGTCGCCCGCTAGCCTCCCGCGCGCGTGCACCTGCGAGCAATCAAGCTGCGCGGATTCAAATCCTTCCCGGAGGCGGTCGAGGTTCGGCTCGAGCCGGGGGTTGCGGTCGTGGTCGGCCCGAACGGCTCCGGCAAGTCGAACGTCGCGGACGCCCTGCTCTGGGCCTCCGGGAGCCTGAGCCCGAACGAGCTGCGGGCCGAGAAGCCCGACGACGTGCTCTTCGCGGGCTCGCCCGGCCATGCGCCCGCCGACTACTGCGAGGTCGAGCTCCTCTTCGACAACGAGGACGGGGCGCTGCCCGAGCTCGACTTCAGCGAGATCTCGATCGCACGGCGACTGCACCGCGGTGGCGAGGGCCAGTACCTGATCAACCGTGCGGCGGTGCGGAGGACCGACCTGGTCGAGCTGCTCGCCGACGTGGGCCTCGGCGGCAGCCACGGCTCGGTGATCAGCCAGGGCAAGGTCGAGGAGATCCTTGCGAGCAAGCCGGAGGAGCGCCGGGCGCTGATCGAAGACGCCGCCGGCCTGGGGAAGTTCAAGCGCCGCCGCCACCGGGCGGAGCTGAAGCTCGCGCGGGTGCAGGTGCAGGTCGAGCGCGCACGCGACCTCGAGGCAGAGGTGAAGGCACGGCTGCGCCCGCTGGCGCTGCAAGCGACCGCGGCCGAGCGCGCCGAGAAGCTGCGAGGGGAGATCGCCGGCCTGCGCGCCCGCGTGGCCGAGCTCGACCTCGCGGAGATCGACGAGCGGCTCGGGGAAGTCGAGGAGCGACGCGCGGCCGCGGCACTCGAGCGCAAGCGCACCGACGAACGGCTCGAGGCGCTGCTGGCCGAGCGCAACCGCGTCGAGGAGGAGCTCGCGGCCGCCGCCGGGCGCGGCGAGGGCGCGACATCTGCGCTCTACCGCCTGCGCAGCGGCGCCGAGCGGCTCGAGTTGCGGCGGGAGGCCGCGCTCGAGCTCGCCGAACGGCTGCGCGCGGAGCCGCTGTTGCACCGGTCGCGAACCAACCCGGAGCGCGAGGCGTTGCTCGACCAGGCGCGGCTCACGCGCGAGCGGCTCTCGGCGCTCGAGCACTCGCTCGCCGAGCGGGAGGGCCTGCGCCCGGCGGCCCGGGCACTCGCCGAAGACGGCGAGAAGCTGGCGCTCTCGCTGCTGGAGGTCGAGGCCGGCTACGAGCGCGCTGTCGCTGCTGCGCTGGCGGCGCGCGCCGCTGCGGTGATCGCACCCGACGCGCAGGCCGCTCTCGGGCTCGTCGACCGGGCGCGCGACGCGGGCCTTGGAGATCTGGGGGTGCTCGTCCCGCCGCGTGGCGACGGCACGCGTGCGCCGCGGCCTCCGTTCGAGGGTGCGGAGTCGCTCGCCGACCACGTGCGGCCACTGTCCGGCGGAGAGCGGGTCGCCGCGCTGCTCGCCGACGTTTGGCTCGCGGAGCCGAGCAACCTCGCTCGCGCGCAGAGCGGCGTCCTCGTCACGCGTGAGGGTCATTGCTACGACGCCGAGCGCGGCGAGCTTTGGTTCTCCGGAGAGACGGCCGAGGCGGTCCTCCTCCAGCTCGACGCCCGCCGCCGCGCCCTTGCGCAGGAGGTCGAGGACCTCGAGCGCCGAGCCGAGCAGCTTCCGGCGGAGGCGCCGCCGGTGCCGCTCGAGCCGCTGGTCGTCCTCGCCGAGCGGTTGGCGGCCGCGCTGGCCGGCGCCGCCGAGGCAGTTGAGCGCTTCGAGGCGCCCTTCCGTGCCCGCGTGGACGCCGGGGCCACGAAGGCGGGTGAGCTGGCCGCGGAGCTGCGCCGGCTCGGGGGCGAGGAGGCCGAGGTCCGGCGCGTCACCGCAGAGGCAGGCGAGCGCTCAGGTGGGATCGACGTGGAGCGCGCGCGCCTCGAGGCCGAAGCGGGCGAGGCGCGGCGTCGTCTCGAGGAGGCCGGAACCGAGCCCAGCGAGGGTGAGGACCGGGAGGAGCTCGCGACCCGGATCGAGCGGCTCGAGCGGCGCCGCGAGACGCTCGGTCAGGTCAACCCGCTTGCCAAGGAGGAGTACGAGCACGAGAAGGAGCGGCTGACCGAGCTGGTCGACCAGCGCGCCGACCTCGAGGCGAGCCTGAAGGAGCTGGAGCAGCTCCGCACCGAGCTGGCGGAAACGGTCGAGCGCCGCTTCGACGAGACCTTCGCGGCGGTGAGCGCGCACTTCGAGGAGGTCGCCTCGACGCTCTTCCCCGGCGGCCACGGTCGCCTGACGCTTACTGAGCCGAGCGAGGAGGCTCCGGAAAGCGAGCCCGGCGTCGAGATCGAGCTGCGCCCGGTCGGCAAGCGGGTCACGCGGCTGTCGCTCCTCTCCGGCGGCGAGAAGGCCCTCGGCGCGATCTCGTTCCTGTTCGCCCTCTTCCTCGCGCGGCCGTGCCCGTTCTACCTCCTGGACGAGGTCGAAGCCGCGCTCGACGACGCCAACATCGGCCGGTTCGTCGAGCTCCTGCGCCGGTACTCGGAGCGCGCCCAGTTCATCGTCGTCACCCACCAGAAGAAGACGATGGAGGCCGCGGATATCCTCTACGGCGTGACCATGGGCGGCGACGGTGTCTCGCAGATCGTCTCGCGCCGCCTGCCGCGCGAAGCCGCTCACGCCGCTGCGTGACCCGTAGCTGGGCGGATCTGCTCGGCGACGAGGCCGCCGCGCCCGAGCCCTCCGACGAGGGCCAGGGCTTCTTCTCACGCCTGCGCGACTCGCTCGGCAAGAGCCGCCGCGCGCTGACGGAGGAGATCTCTGTTGCCGCCTTCGACCCGGGCGACTCGGCCTCCTGGGAGCGCCTGGAGGAGGCGCTGATCGCCGCCGACGTCGGCGTGCCTGCTACGGCCGAGCTCGTCCAGCGGCTGGAGGCTCGAGGCGAGGCGACCGAGCTGGCTCCGGCCTTGCAGGAGGAGATCGCCAGGCTGCTCGGCGCGCCCGCGCGGCTGGAAGTGGCGGCCCGCCCGGCTGTGATCCTGGTCGTCGGGGTCAACGGGACGGGGAAGACGACCACGATCGGGAAGCTCGCCGCCAAGCTCTCGGAGCACGGTCGCTCCGTGCTGGTCGCGGCCGCCGACACCTTCCGCGCCGCGGCCGAGGAGCAACTCGAGATCTGGGCGCAGCGGGCGAACGCCGACTTCGTCGGCTCCGAGCGCGGCGGCGACCCGGCGGCGGTCGCGTTCGACGCGATCGCCGCTGCCGAGTCGCGCGGGCGCGACGTGGTGGTGGTGGACACGGCCGGCCGGCTCCACACCCAGGCGAACCTGATGGAGGAGCTGACGAAGGTGCGCAGGGTGATCGGCCAGCGCCTCGAGGGCGCCCCGCACGAGACGCTGCTCGTGATCGACGCGACCACGGGGCAGAACGGCCTTCAACAGGCGCGGTTGTTCAGCCAGGCCGTGGAGGTGACCGGCATCGCGCTCACGAAGCTCGACGGCTCGGCGAAGGGCGGGATCGCGATCGCGATCGCCCACGAGCTCGGCCTGCCCGTGAAGTTGATCGGGATCGGCGAG
>Ga0207675_100007510_pt1 | contig 10299 bp, 12 predicted proteins | sample KBSSwiS42_FD_184305 | JGI IMG/M metagenome (GOLD analysis project Ga0207675, IMG submission 184305) | Switchgrass rhizosphere microbial communities from Kellogg Biological Station, Michigan, USA - KBS Switchgrass S4-2 (SPAdes) (version 2) | ecosystem: Host-associated > Plants > Roots >...
CTCGGGATCTCGCCCACGGTCTCGGCGACCCGGGGCCTGATGGCGCTGATCGAGCACGAGGTCCCCGAGCACGACCTCGTCCACCTGCTCGAGCTGCGCAAGGAGAACCTCGAGATCGTCGAGGTGCAGATCGACGAGGGCGCTCCCGCCGCCGGCAAGCGCGTGGAGAAGCTCGATCTGCCTGAGGGCTCGCGCCTGATCTCGATCATGCGCAACGGGCGCGCGGAGATCGCGGTCGGCGCCACCGAGCTGCTACCCGGCGACCAGGTCCTGGCTATCCTCCAGCCGGGCAAGGAGGATGAGCTGAGGAGGGTCCTGCTCAAGAGCTGATGCGGTTGTTCGGGGTCATCCTGGCGCTGCTGGCGGCAGCGCTCCCTGCGGCTGCGGGCGGAGCCGGCCAGCAATCGCAGCTGCGCATGCGCCCGTTCGCCTCCGGGCTCGACTCGCCGGTCTTCGTCGGCGCGCCGCGCAGCGAGCCGGGGAAGCTCTACGTCGTCGAACAGCCGGGCGTGATCCGGGTGCTCGTGAACGGGAGACTGCGCGCACAGCCGTTCCTCGACATCCGAAACCTCGTCCAGAGCGGAGGGGAGCAGGGTCTTCTCTCGGTCGCCTTCCACCCGAACTACGCGAAGAACCACCGCTTCTTCGTCTACTTCAACGACAAGACCGGGGACGTGCGCGTGTTCGAGTTCCGCTCCAACGGAACCGTGGGGCTGCCCAACACGGCCAAATCGCTCCTGCGCGTCGGGCACCGCCAGTATTCGAACCACGACGGGGGCCAGCTCGAGTTCGGGCCCGACGGCCGCCTCTACGCAGGTACCGGTGACGGTGGCTCGGGCGGCGATCCGAACAACCACTCACAGAACCTGGGCTCGAGGCTCGGCAAGCTGCTGCGCCTGAACGTGAACAAGCCGGGAGCCCGCTGGCAGATCGTCGGCTACGGGCTCAGAAACCCATGGCGCTTCTCCTGGGACCGCGTCACCCGTGACCTCTACATCGGCGACGTCGGCCAGGGCGACTGGGAGGAGGTCGACGTGCGCACTCCGGCCCAGCAGCGCGGGTTGAACAACTACGGCTGGCGCGTCTACGAGGGGCGCGCGCGCTATCAGGACGGCCAGCAGCCGAACTCGCGCGGGACGCTCGTCTTCCCGATCGTGACCTACCCCCATAGCCAGGGTTGCTCGATCTCCGGCGGCTACGTCTACCGCGGCAGGGCCGTGCCCTCGGCCCGCGGACGCTACTTCTACGGCGACTACTGCAGTGGCACGATCTGGAGCCTGCGTTCCGTGAAGGGGAAGCTGCGCGGCGTGCGCCGCGAGCCCTTCAAGGTCTCGGGCCTTTCCTCGTTCGGCGAGGACTCCGCGGGCGAGCTCTACGCGGTCTCGCTCAACGGCTCGATCTACAGGCTCAGCCGCTAGATCGGCAGCGCTACTCTGTGCGGCGTGAGACTCGCCGCCGCGCTGCTGGCAGCCTGCGCGGTCGCGGTGCCGCTCGCGGCCGCGAAGGCCGACCGGACGGAGCTTCGGTTTCGGCCCTTTGCCTCAGGGCTGAAGGGCGCGTGGTGGATCGGCGCGCCGCGCAGCGAGCCGAACAGGCTCTACGTGGCCCAGAAGGGTGGACACGTCCGCGTGCTCGTGAACGGCCGCCTTCGCCAGCAGCCGTTCCTCGACATCCGTGGGCTCGTCGAGAGTGCGGGGCCGGAGCAGGGTCTCTTCTCGCTTGCCTTCCATCCCCGGTATCAGACGAACCATCGCTTCTACGTGGCCTATGCCGACAATCGCGGCGACACGCGGGTAATCGAGTACCGCTCCGACGGATTCCAAGCCGTGCAGCGCCTTAGGCAGCTCCTGTTCGTCGACCAGCCCTACACGCGCAACGGGGGAGGACAGCTCCAGTTCGGCCCGGACGGCCTCCTCTACGTCGGCATCGGGGACGGCGGCGGAACGATCGGAGATCCGGGCGACCGCGGACAAAGGCTCTCCAGCCGGCACGCCAAGCTCTTGCGTCTGAGCGTCGATCGGCCCGGCACCCACTGGCAGGTGGTCGGCTACGGCCTGCGCTTCCCCTGGCGCTTCTCGTTCGACCGCGCCACCGGCGCTCTCTACCTCGCGGATCGCGGAGAAAAGAGGTGGGAGGAGCTCGATGTCCGACCCCGGGCGAAGCTTGGTCGGCTCGCGAATTACGGGTGGTCACGGTACGAAGGACGCGCGATCTACAAGTCGACCGGCCTCAACGGTCGCGGTGAGCTCCTCTTTCCCGTCGCAGTGCACCCACATCGGGAAGGCGACCCGCTCGAGGCCTGCCTGATCACGGGCGGCTACGTCTACCGCGGCTCGGCGTTGCCCTCGGCCCGCGGGCGCTACATCTACGGGGATGCGTATACGAGCGAGATCTGGAGCCTCCGGCTCTCGAAGGGGAGGGCGACCGACGTGAGGCGCGAGCCGGTCAAGCTGCAGAGCGTCTCGACCTTCGGCGAGGACGCCCGAGGCGAGCTCTACGCTGCAGCACCGCGCCAGGGTCGGATCTACAAGCTCAGCCGCTAGCCGGTGCGGCGGCGGCGAACCTGCGGCCCCTGCTGGCCGAGAGCCGCGTAGGCAAGCGCCTGGAGCGATTCGTTCAGAGCCCGGACCTCGTGCGCGAGCGCGAGGAAGCCCTCGTTGTGGTCGAGCCGGCGGTTCATCGTCTGCAGCTCCGCTCGGAACGAGTCGAGCCGCTCGAGGATGGCGTCGAGCTGCCGGTCGTCGAACGTGATGCGGTCGGACACGACTCCAATTCTACGGAGCCGTCTAGGTCGGTCGCGAGGGCGTCCACAGTCTCAAGGCGAGGAGCCCGAGCAGCAGGCCGGCCGCGTCGATCCCAACGTCGATCAGCGAGGCGTGGCGGCCGCTTACGAAGTGTTGGTGGATCTCGTCCGTGATCGCGTATGCGAGCCCGGACAGGAAGGCAGGCAGCTCACTGCCGAGCGCGCGGAAGAGCAGGATCGCCAGGATCGCGTACTCGGTCATGTGCGCGCACTTGCGGAGGATCGTGTCCCACACGCCGAGGTCGGTCCCGAGGCTCGGGATCGCCGAGAAGGCGAAGATGACAGCGGCCCAGAGAACGACCGGGGCCCAGAGCGAGAAACGGCGAGGAAGAGCCATCGAGGGGCCATGATAGGCTCGCGCGAAAGGGCGAGCGGCGAGGGAACCCGGTGCGAATCCGGGACGGTCCCGCCGCTGTGAGGGGAGACGCTCCGGCGCCGAGAAGCCACTGGCCATGTGCCGGGAAGGCGGCGCAGGAGGGAGCCCCGAGTCAGAAGACCTGCCGGTCGCCTCCAACTCGAACCCCTCGCGGAAGGAGGATTCGTGTACAGGCAGCTCCTCTGTTGGATCGCCGTCGCCGCGACGGCGCTGTTGCTCGTCCCCGCGGCCGTGGCCGTGGGCGTGCACGTTCGGGTCGAAGGCAAGACCCGGACCATCTTCGGCTCGACCGAGCCGACGCTCACCGTGAAGGCGAACCCGCTCGACGCGCTCGACTCGGCCAGCCTCGCGGGCGAGTTCTACTACCACGTCACGAGCACGTCGTTTGGCCCGTACATCGACCAGATCGGCCGCTACGTGGCCGGCGGCTCGACCGGCTGGGTCTTCAAGGTGAACGGCGTGTCCCCGCCCGTAGGCGCCGACGCAGTCGCCCTCAAGGACGGCGATCGAGTGCTCTGGTACTGGGCCACGTTCAGCTCGACCGGCGGCCCCCCGACGCTTGTGCTCCAGAGCACGAAGAAGCGCAACTGCTATCGAGTGCTCGCCCAGAACGACCAGGGCAAGACCAAGCCGGCTCGAGGGGCGAGGCTGCACGCCGGCTCCCGGAGCGTCGTCGCCCGTACGGGCGCCACGTGCCTGTCAGCCCATACGGGGCTCGTGACCGCGACGCTGAAGGGCGCGGTGCGTTCGAACGCGCTGCGGTGAGGCGATTCGCCCTTGCGGCGGCCCTCTCGGTCGCGCTGGCCGGCTGCGGCTCGGGAACGGGCGGCTCCGGTCACGCGACCGTCTGGGTGACGCGGGACCGCGGGGCACAGGTCCTGCACGTGGCGACCGTTCCCGCGGGGCTCACCGCCTTGCAGGGCCTCGACCGAGTGGCCAAGCTGAAGACCCGCTACGGGGGCCGCTACGTCCGCGCCGTGGACGGCGTGGCCGAGCACGGTCGCACCTCGTGGTTCTACTACGTCAACGGCTACCTGGCCGACCAGGGCTCCGCGGAGTACCGGCTCCGGGCCGGCGACGTGGAGTGGTGGGACTACCGCAGCTGGCGGGACCCGCTGGAGGATGCGGTCGTCGTCGGTTCCTTCCCCGAGCCGCTCGTGCACGGCTACGGCGGTGAACGTCGCCCGACGGTCGTGCTCTCAGGCGACCGCTCCCTCGCCAGGAGGATCGCCAGGCTCGTGGGAGGCTCGGTCGCACGAACGGCGCCGGCCGACGCGAACGTGGTCTCGATCGTCCCGGGACGGGCCGGGACGAAGCGGTTCTACGCGCAGCTCCGACGGCCGGGTGCCGGCTCGCCGGTCCGGTTCGTCCTCGACCCACGGTTCGCGGCACGCCTGGTGTCGAAGCCGCGGCTCGCCCGCTTCCGGTACTCGGTGCCGTGAGCCCGGTGCCCGCAGCCGCGCTGCTCGCGGGGCTGGCCGCGGCCGCTCTCCTCGCCGATCGCACGATCTCGGTGGCGGCGATCGCGCTCGTCCTGTTCGCGATCTGCCTGCGAGCTCCCGCCTCGCGGCGGCGCGTCTACCTGCTCGGAGCGATGCTTTCCGGGCTCGGCGTCTTCCTCGTCAGCCCGTTCGTCGCCTCGATCGGCTCGCACGTCCTCTGGAGCGGGCCGACGGTGCCCGTGCTGGGCCGCCTCGACGTGACGAGCGAAGAGCTGCGGGAGGCGCTCTTCCAGGGCCTGCGCCTGACCGCCGTCGCGCTCGCCTTCGCCGCCTACGCCTTGCTTCTGGATCACGACCGGCTCGTCCAGGCGGCGGGATTCGCGCGCCGCTCGGTGCTGGCGATCGCGCTGGCGACGCGGCTCGTGCCGACGCTCGAGCGCGATGCCGCGGGGCTCGTCGAAGCCCTGCGCGGGCGTGGGGTGGAGGTCGCCGGCCTGCACGGGCGGGCCAGGCTGGTCTCGCCGCTGCTCGCCGGCTCGCTCGAGCGGGCGCTGAACCTCGCCGAAGCGATGGAGGCGCGAGGGTACGGCCGGCCGGGGGCGACGCGCTCGCCGCAGCCGGCCTGGGGCGGCCGGGAATGGCTCGCGCTTGCGCTTGGAGCGCTCGCCGTCGTCGCGGGGGCGCTGTGGCTCTAGCGCGAGTCGAGAATCTGTCGTTCCGGTACCCGGAGGCCCCGGGGCCGGCGCTCGACGGCGTCTCGCTCGAGCTCGAGCGGGGCGAGGTGGTCGCGCTACTCGGTCCCTCCGGAGGAGGCAAGTCGTCACTGCTGCGGGCGCTCGCCGGGCTCGTGCCGCATTTCCACGGAGGCAGCTTCGGTGGACGGGTCGAGGTCGCCGGCCGCGACACACGCAACACCAGGCCTGCGGAGCTCGCCGGCGACGTGGCCACCCTCTTCCAGGATCCCGAGGACCAGGTCGTGTTCACGCGGGTCGCCGCCGAGGTCGCCTTCGGGCTCGAGAACATCGGCACGCCGTCCGCCTTCATCCTCCCTCGCGCAGCCGCCGCCCTCGACGCGGTCGGCGCGGAACACCTCGCGGACCGGCGCGTGGCCGAGCTCTCCGGCGGCGAGCTCCAGCGCGTCTGCCTCGCCTCGGTGCTCGCGCTCGAGCCGGGGCTGCTGCTGCTCGACGAACCGACCTCGCAGCTCGATCCCGACGGCGCGGAGGAAGCGATCGAGCTCGCGAGGGCCGCCGGGGCGGCCGTGGTCGTCTCCGAACAGCGGCCAGACCGCGTGCTCGGTGCCTCCGACCGCGTGCTCTTCCTCGACCGGGGCAGGATCGTGCTGGACGCACCTCGGGCGGAGGCGCTCGACTGGCTCGCACGCAACCGCCCGGCCTGGCTGCCGCGGGAAGCCGAGCTCAGAGGCCGAGAGCCCGAGGGGGAGCCGGCCTGCCGCCTCGATGCCGTCTCGTTCGGCTACGTGCCCGAGAAGCCCGTCCTCGCGGACGCGGCACTCGACCTCCGCCGGGGAGAGGTGGTCGCGCTCACGGGGCCGAACGGCTCCGGCAAGACGACGCTGGCCAAGATCGCGGCCGGCCTGCTCGAGGCCAACTCGGGCACCGTCGCTCGATCCGGGCGCGCGTGCTACCTCTCGCAGGACCCGGGCCGGTACCTCGTGCGCGAGCGTGTGGAGGACGAGGTCGCGCTGGCCGTCGACGGCGATCTCGAGCGGGCCCGGGCAGCGCTTGCGGAGCTCGGACTCGCCGGCTACGGGGCCCGCCACCCGCGCGACCTCTCGAGCGGGGAGCGGGAGCGCCTCGCTCTGGCCGCCGTCCTCGTCGCGGAGCCTGATCTGCTCGTGCTCGACGAGCCGACGCGCGGGGTCGATCCAGAGCGCAAGGACGAGTTGACGGCGCTCCTGAGAGCGCAGGCTCATACGCGCGCCACGCTCGTCGTCACCAACGACCGTGTCTTCGCCGCGGCGGTCGCCGACCGCTCGGTCTCCACAGCGGACGATCGGGAGGCCGCCCTTGTCTAGGGCGCCGGCGTTCGGGGCGCTCGCGGCCGCGATCGCCGCGGCCGCGTGGACCGTCCTGTCGCCGGACGACGCGGCGCTCGCGCTGCTGCTCGTGGCCGGCGCGCTGATCGTCGCAGGCGCCGCCTGGCTCGAGAACAGCACCGAGTCGAGCAAAGAGCTCGTGCTGATCGCGACCCTGGCCGCGGCTGCCGCCGCCGGGCGCGTCCTCTTCGCGGCGGTGCCGAATGTGCAGCCCGTGACGGTGATGGTCGTCGTCGCAGGTGTGGCGCTCGGGCCGAGGGCCGGGATGGCAGTCGGCGGCCTGGCCGCTTTCGTCTCCAACTTCTACCTCGGGCAGGGCGCCTACACGCCGTGGCAGATGCTGGCGTGGGGTGCATGCGGCCTGCTCGGCGGCCTGGCCGCGCCGCTGCTGCGCCGACGCCTGCCGCTCGCCCTCACCTGCTTTGCGCTCGGCTTCGCCTTCGACGCCGTGCTCGATGTCTGGGAGTGGCTCAGCTTCTACCCGCACACGTGGCAGGCCTTCGCCGCGCTCTACGTGCGCGGAATCTCGTTCGACGTCGCTCATGCGACCGGGAACTTCGTGCTCGCGTTCGTGGCGGGGCCCGAGCTGCGCCGATTGCTCGAGCGCTACGCGCGCCGGCTCCGGGCGGAGGTCCGGTGGGCGTGAAGCTCGCCGCCCTCGCCGCGGCGGGCCTGGTCGCCTCGACCCCGGCCGGCTACCTCCAGGGCCGGCAAGCCGCGAACGGCGGGTTCGTCGAGCCGACCGGCTCGTCCGGTCCGCAGCTGACTGCGTGGGCGGCGCTCGGGTTGAAGGCGGCGGGAGCGAACACGGGCCGAGCGCTCGACTACCTCTCGGCGCACGAGGGCGAGCTGACCGAGACGACGGACGTCGAGCTCGTCGCGATCGCGGAGAGCGCGCTGGGCCGGAAGCCGGACCGATTGCTCACTCGCATCCGCAGCGCGCAGCGGTCGAGCGGCGCGATCGGGCCGACCGTCAACTCGACGATGTGGGGGATCCTGGCGCTCCGCCAGGCCGGGCTACCGGCCCCTCGCGGTGCGGTCCGATTCGTGCTCCGCAAGCAGGCCCGCTCCGGCGGCTGGTCGTGGTACGCCGGAGGCAGCCCAGACTCCAACGACACGGCCGCGGCGATCCAGGCGCTGCGTGCGGCCGGGGTCGGAGGCGTCCCTGTCCGGCGGGGGCTCGCCTACCTGCTGCGACTCCGGAACCGCGACGGCGGCTTCGAGCTCACGCCCGGCCGCGGCTCCGACACGCAGTCGACGGCGTGGACGATCCAGGCGTTCGCGGCAGCCCACCGCGCCGCGCCGCGCGGCGCGCTCGCGTACCTACGCAGCATGCGGCGAGCAGACGGCAGCTTCCGATACTCGCGCCGATACGCCACGACGCCCGTCTGGGTCACGGCCCAGGTCCTACCCGCGCTGGCCGGCCGGTCCTTCCCCCTGCGCTAGCTCGCGCGTGAAGTACTCCTCGACGTAGAGCGGTACGTAGCCGAGCCGGTCGTTGATGGCCAGCATGCCCGCGTTGTCCTCGTCGTTCTCGGTCACGAGCCGTTCGAGCCCGATCTCCCGGGCCCGGCGAGCGGCTGCCACCTTCGCCAGGAGCGCCAGCCCGCGTCGGCGATGAGAGCGTCGGGTTGCGGTCATCGAGTTGTAACCGAGTCCCCGTTCCCGATCGGCCGTGACGATCGCGAGGGACACCGGCAGCTCCCCTTCGAGCACCACGGCGCTGCACTCGTCCGAGACGTCGGGGTACTCGAACTCGTCGCGGCGCCAGCTCTCGAAGTCCATCTCCGTCTCCGGCTCGTCCGAAGGCATGTCGATCTCGCCCTCGACGCAGATCGCGTACAGGTCGTCCGCGCGGTCGCGCGTCTCGCCGAGGGTGACGAGCCGGAACCCATCCGTCGTGACGTCTGGGAGAGCCGCCGCGCGCAGGTCGAGCGCCGAAACCCGGTTGCGGCCGGTCACCCTGTACCCGCGGCTCGAGAGGAACCGCGAGCCCGCCGGATCGCCGGGCACGTAGCTCTGCACCCGCCACGCGCCTTCGCCGCGGAGGTAGTCGGCGGCGGTCTCGAAGAGCGAGGAGCCGATTCCGCGACGTCGGTGCGCCTGGGCGACGCTGAGCCAGACACGGCCCTTGCCGGGGGTCGGTACCGCCCATTCGAACGCGGCCTCGCAGTGGCCGACGACCTCGCCGTCCTCGACCGCGACCCAGTCCCGCCGGCGCTCGCCCAGAGGCGGCTGCTCGAGCTCGTGGAGGAGGCCGCGCTCGGTCAGCACCTGATGCGGGTTGAGGTCGAGCTCGAGCCGGACGACCGCCGGCGCGTCGTCGCGTCCGAGCTCGCGGATCACAGCACCCAGATCCCCTGGTCGTAGAGGGGTCGGTACCCCAGGCGCTCGTTCAGCGCGAGCATGCTGGCGTTCTCGGAGTCGTTCTCGGTCAGCAGGCGCTCGATGCCGGCCTCGGCCGCCCAGCGGGCCGAAGCGAGCTTCACGAGCAGCGCGAGGTTGCGGCGCCGGAAGTCCGGGAAGGTTGCGGTCAGCACGTTGTAAGCAACCCGGCGCTTCGGATCGACGGTCAGGAACGCGAGCGAGACGGGCCGCTCGCCGTCCAGCACGACGAAGCTGCCCTCCGGCGAGAGATTCGGGTGCTCCAGCTCGTCCCAGAGCCATTCCTGGAGATCCTCAGGGAGATCGATGTCACCGGCTCTGCAGGCCTCGAAGAGCGCCTCGACCCGGTCGAGCGTCTCGGCCAGTGGCGCCAGGCGGAGGCCGCTCGAGTCGAGCTCCGGCAGAGCCAGCTCGATCGTCCGCGGATCGACCTCGGAGACGCGGTCGACGCTGCGGAGCTCGAAGCCGCGCCTGCGCACGAACCGCTCTCCGGCGGGATCGCCGTCGACCCAAGTGCGCAGCCGCCGGGCACCTGCGGGCCGGACGTGCGCCTCGACGATCGCGTACAGCTCGGAGCCGATGCCGCTCCCGCGGCGCTCGGGGCAGACGCCGATCCAGAAGTGAGCCGTACCCGGAGCCGACTGGAAGCGCGCATGAGCGTGCCCGACGATCTCCCCGCCGGCCTCGGCGACCCAGTCGCGCCGGTGGGCTTCCCGCGGTGCCGTGCTCGACCGCTGCCAGATCAGCTCGGCGGTCTCGATCCGGTGCGGATTGACGCTCAACGCCAGCTGAGCGACCGCCTCCGCGTCCTCCCGTCTGAGCTCCCGGATCACGGCCCTATACTCGCGACCGGGGGGACTGCGGCGTCCAGAACGCCGAAACTAGCGGGTGAGTAGGAACTACCGTCGCCTTACCGCTCGACAGTCACGCTCCGCCTCCGTGATCAGCATCCTCGGCTCCGCTGCCGACAGCGTCAGGTCTGCGCGATCACGAGCACGACGGTCATGACGGCAAGCGCGACTCCGCCGACGGTGAACAGCGCGACGGTGCGGAACCGCAGCGGTACGTGGCCACCGGTTCGCAGCGCATGCTCCAACTCGCGCTGGCGTAGTGCGCCGACGATCGAGAGCCCGACCGCGAGAGACGCGTAGCCGCAGCCGAGCAGAATGTACGGCCATGGGGCGACGTCGAGCAGTTGCGGGGCGAACCGGCCCACAGCGAGCGCCCCGGCGGT
>Ga0207675_100007511_pt1 | contig 10299 bp, 7 predicted proteins | sample KBSSwiS42_FD_184305 | JGI IMG/M metagenome (GOLD analysis project Ga0207675, IMG submission 184305) | Switchgrass rhizosphere microbial communities from Kellogg Biological Station, Michigan, USA - KBS Switchgrass S4-2 (SPAdes) (version 2) | ecosystem: Host-associated > Plants > Roots >...
CGGCAAGACTGAGATCGCGGTGCGCGCGGCCTTCAAGGCGGTGCAGGGCGGAAAGCAGGTCGCGGTGCTGGTGCCGACGACGATCCTCGCGGAGCAGCACGGCCGCACCTTCACCGAGCGCCTCGCTGACTATCCCGTGAAGATCGAGGTCCTCTCGCGCTTCCGCACCGCGAAGGAACAGAAGGCGGCACTCGGTCGCCTCGCGCTGGGCGAAATCGACATCATCATCGGCACGCACCGCCTCCTCTCATCCGACGTCACCTTCAAGGACCTCGGGCTCCTCGTGGTGGACGAGGAGCACCGGTTCGGGGTGAAGCACAAGGAGCGGCTCAAGGCCCTGCGTCTCGCGGTGGACGTGCTGACGCTCACCGCGACACCGATTCCCCGGACGCTGCACCTCTCGCTCGCCGGGCTGCGCGATCTGACGCTCATCGAGACCCCGCCGCGCGACCGCTCGCCCATCCTCACCTTCGTCGAGCCATGGGACGACGGGTTGCTGGAGGAGGCGATCGCCCGCGAGCTCGATCGCGGCGGCCAGGTGTTCTTCGTGCACAATCGCGTGGAGACGATCGAGACCATTGCCGCGCGGGTGCGGGCGCTCGCGCCGCGCGCGCGCGTGGGCGTGGCGCACGGCCAGATGGCCTCGGCACCGCTCGAGGATGTCATGCAGCGCTTCGTCGCCGGCGAGCTCGACATCCTCGTGAGCACGATGATCGTCGAGTCGGGCCTCGACGTGCCCAATGCCAACACCATGATCGTGCATGATGCCCACCGGTTCGGCCTGGCGCAGCTCTACCAGCTGCGCGGCCGGGTCGGGCGCAGCCACCGCCGCGCCTACTGCTATCTCATCGTCCCCGACTCCATCGATGCCGACGCCGAGGAACGCCTCAAGGTGCTGGAGCATCACACCGACCTCGGCGCCGGCTACCGCGTGGCACTCAAGGACCTCGAGTTGCGCGGCGCCGGCAACATGCTGGGTGCCGAGCAGTCCGGTCAGGCCCACGCCGTGGGATTCGACCTCTACCTGAGGTGGCTCGAGGAGACGGTGCAGGCCCTGCGCGGCCAGGGCGGCCGCGAGACCCAGCCGCCCCCCGAGGTGGTGCTCGACCGGCCCGCCCACCTGCCGGACACCTTCGTGGGCGATGACGACACCAAGCTCGATCTCTACCGCAGACTGGCGCGAGCCGAGACGCCTGATGAGATTGATGGGCTTCGCTCGGAACTTCGGGAACGCTTCGGTCCGCTTCCCGTGGAGGCCGAGACGCTGCTCGACATGGCGCGGCTCCGCGTCCTGGGCGCCACCCTCGGGATCCAGCACATCCTCATCCGGGGCGACGAGGCGCGCGTGACCTTCCGCGCCGGTGTGGCGCCGAGGATGGCGAAGCTGAGTACCGCGCTCGACGATGTGCAGCTGGTGGCGGAGGTGCGACGCACCGTGCCGCTGGCCCTGCGACTCGAGCGCCTGGGGGGCGAAGCGTTGATGCCGGCACTGGTGCGGGCGTTGAGGGCGGTGGTCTGAATGGACCACCAATGACACGAACACAAATTGGAGATGGCATGCGGCGACTGTTGCTGGTGGTGTCGATGGTGGTGCTCGCGGGATGCAACCGCGACATGTTCAAGGCGGGCGCCGGTGTTGCGGCCGTGGCCGGCTCGGCGAAGCTCTCGCCCGAGCGGCTCGCCGACTTCGTTCTCGAGGCGAAGGGCGCGCAGCTGAACAACGAGACCGCCGACTTCATCACGAACGTGTGGGTCGACTACTCGCTGTTCGCCCAGGCCATCGCGAAGAACCAGGTGCTGACCGATTCGGCCACCATCGCCCAGGCCATGTGGCCGCAGATCACCGAGCTCAAGGCCACGCTGTGGCATGACTCACTGATGGCGAAGCGGATCAACGTCACGCCCGACGCGGTGGGCCAGGCCTACAACGGCAACGATGTCCGCATCTTCCAGCACGTGCTGATCCGCTCGTCGGCCACCGCGACGCCCGAGGAGAAGGCCGTGGCGAAGAAGCAGGCCCAGAAGGCGGTCTCGGCGGTGAAGGGTGGGGCGCCGTTCGCCCAGGTCGCATCGCAGATGTCGCAGGATCCCGGCAGCGCGCGCGACGGCGGCTTCCTGCCCCCTGGCCCGAAGGGCCAATTCGTGCCCCAGTTCGACAGCGTGGCGTGGGCCCTCGCCCCGGGCGAGATGACCGGCCCGGTCGAGACGCCGTTCGGCATTCACGTCATCCGGCGGCCGCCCCTCACCGAGGTGCAGGACCGGTTCGATGCCTACCTGCGCCAGCACGAGGTGGGCGTGCTCGACTCGCTCTACATGGACAGCCTCGCCGTCCAGCGGAAGCTGAAGATCGAGAACGACGCGCCCGCACTCATGAAGGACGCGATCAACAACCCGGACAAGAACAGCAAGTCCACCAAGCCGCTCGCGACGTATGTCGGCGGCAAGCTCACGGTGCAGGAGTTCCTGCGCTGGGCCCGGGTGCTGCCGCCGCAGGTCACCGGCCAGCTGAAGACGGCGCCGGACAGCATGCTGACGCGGTTCGCGCGGATCCTGTCCACCAACATCCTGCTGATCAACCAGGCCGATTCGGCCGGCGTGAAGCCGACCGCGGAGCAGTGGACGGAGATGCAGCGGCAGTTCCAGGCGCAGATCGACACCGTGAAGTCCAACATGGACCTTGGTGCCGCGGCCGATTCTTCGGCGTCGCAGGGCGAGCGCATCAAGGTCGCCGATGCCAAGGTCGATGCCTACATGGACCAGGTGCTGACCGGGGCCAAGCGGTACATCCCGCTCCCGGCTTCGCTCTCGACGGTGCTGCGCGACCGAGCCAAGGTCGAGCTGTCCGACCCGGGCATCGCGAAGGCGCTCGAGATCGGCCGCACCCGGCAGGCGGCGAAGGACTCGACGGCGAAGAAGGACAGCGCGGCTGGCCCGACCGGCATGCAGCCGGCCCCGGGGCCCGCGCCGGTTCCGTCCACCCCCGCGCCGGGGAACTGACGCGGCAACGGAGGGTTTGACGAGTATGTACCGGAAGGTTGTGGCGACTCTGGCAATGGCGGCGTGGCTCGCGGGTGCGAGCCACGCCGTGGCACAAGTGGACAGCGCGGTGCAGGCCCAGGCGCAGGCGCAGCTCAACGCGCAGGCCGCAGGTGACCTCTTCCGGCCGGCGAATGGCCCGATCGACCGTATCGCCGCGATTGTCGGCAAGCAGGCGATTATGCAGTCGCAGGTCGACGAGCAGTTCCACCAGCTCCTGCCCACCATGCCGCCCAGCGCGGCACCGAAGACTGCCGCAGACTCCGCGAAGATGCGGAAGCAGGTGCTCTCCGACCTCGTGGACGATGAGCTCCTGGTACAGGAGGCGGCGCGCGATACCTCCATCAAGGTGACCGACAAGGAAGTCATCGATGCGGTCGCTGCCGCGATCAAGAACATCCGTTCGCGCTACACCACCGAGCCGGAATTCAATGCCGAGCTCCACAAGGCCGGTTTTTCCACCCTCGACGAGTACCGCCGGTTCCTGGCCGAACAGTCGCGCCGGGACATGCAGAAGGACCGGCTGAAGCAGATCCTGAAGGAGAAGGGCAAGCTCAAGCCGGTGTCGCCGAGCGAACAGGAAATGAAGGAGTTCTTCGAGGACCAGCAGGGACAGTTCGGCAGCCGCCCGGCCACGGTCTCGTTCCGCCAGGTCGTCATCGCGCCGCGTCCCACGGATGCCGCGAAGTCGCGGGCACTGGCACTCGCCGATTCCATCCTCATCGAGTTGCGGAAGGGCGCTGATTTCGCCATCGCGGCAAAGCGGTTCTCCTCCGATCCCGGCTCGCGCGACCGTGGTGGGGAGCTTGGCTGGGCCCGGCGGGGTCTCTTCGTGCCCGAGTTCGACCGGGTCGCCTTTTCGCTCAAGATCGGCGCCATTTCCGAGCCGGTGGAGACGCCGTTCGGCTACCACCTGATCCAGGTGATGCGCACCCAGCCGGGCGAGATCCAGGTGCGGCACATCCTCATTTCCGCCGAGGTCACGGCGTCCGACGTCGACAGTGCCGAGGCGCATGCGAAGCAGGTGTTCGTGGCGGCCCAGGGTGGTGGCTCGTTCGACTCGCTCCAGCGACAGTGGCACGATGGCACGGAGGAGCGCGAAGCCTCGGCGGTGCCGCTCGACAAGCTGCCCGAGGTCTACAAGCGTGGGATCCTCGGTTCGGACACCGCGCTGACCGTGCTTCCGCCGTTCGCGCTCGAGTCGCCGGGCGGCGGGAAGAAGTTCGCCGTCGTCCTGGTCACCGAGCGGCGGGGCGATGGCGTGATCACGTACCAGGACGTGCGCGATCGCGTGCGGCAGATCCTGTCCGAGGATCTCGCGATGCAGAAGTACCTCGCCCAGCTCCGCCGCGCGACCTACGTCGAGGTGCGGGACTCCTGATGCGCCGCCTCGCGGTGACGCTCGGCGATCCGCGTGGCATCGGTCCCGAGATCACCCGCGTGGCGCTGCAGCTTCCGCTCGACGCTGCCATTACCGTCGTCGGGCCCGACGACCTCATCGACGACATTCCAGCGGCACACCGGGTCGGCGTCGGCATCTGGGGCCTGGGTACCGGCGACCGGCCTGACCACGCGCGCACCCTACGCGCCGGCCGGCTCGCCGGTCACGCCGTCGAGGCTGCGGTGCGCCTGGCGCAGGCGGGCGAGGTGGACGCCATCGTCACCGCGCCGGCCAACAAGCACGCCCTCCACCTGGCCGGCTTTCCCTATCCCGGACACACCGAATGGCTCGCGCACCTGTGTGGCGCTGTGCCGGTGGCGATGATGCTTGCCTCCGACCGGCTCCGGGTCGTGCTCGTCACCACGCACGTGGCACTGCGTGATGTCCCCGCACTGCTCACGACGGAGCGCATCGTGCGCGTGGCGCGCACGACCCGGCGCGCACTGAGCGACTGGTGGGGTATTGCCGGGCCGCGGCTGGCGCTCTGCGCGCTCAACCCGCACGCCGGGGAGTCGGGCCTGTTCGGGGATGAGGAGATCCGGGTCCTTCGCCCCGCCGCCGAGGCCGCCGGGCTCGCCGGTCCCTTCCCGGCGGACACGGTGTTCGTCCGTGCCATGCGCGGCGAGTTCGACGCGGTGCTGGCTCCCTACCACGACGTGGGGATGACCGCGATCAAGGTCGCGAGCTTCGGCGAGGCGGTGAACGTGACACTCGGGTTGCCGTTTCCGCGAACGAGTCCCGATCACGGAACGGCGTTTGATATTGCGGGGAGTGGAACCGCCGATGCCGCCTCGATGCGGAGGGCGGTGGAGATGGCGGCGAGCCTCGGAAAAGCGTGAGGTGGTGAGCGGTGAGCAGTGAGCGGGCCCTGCTAGTCGCGGTTCCTGTTGCTGTGCAGAAGGCCCAGAAGTAGACGTTGGGTACGTGCGTTTCGTCCACTGATATCCCTGCAGCGCTCCCGTCCTACAATCTCCGAGTCGACGAGCACCTGCAGAAGTTCGCCGGTCTCGATGGCAGATCCGTACGCGATCCGGTAGTGCCGTTGCAGCGTCGCCGAGCGGGTGAACGCATAGCCTTCAGCGATGTTGAGCTGTACCGACAGCGAAGCACGCTGCAACTGTGCAAAGATGGCGGCACCATACGGCACCCAGTGGTCCCGGCACAGGAGAATCGCTTCGAGCGCAGTAGCTCGTGCTTCCTGCCACGCCAACAGCGATGTGTGATCTCGCATCCCGTTAGATCGTGGCTGTCGCGGAGTGCCGTGGCATCCGCCTTACGCGCGCCGAATCCTGCTGACGCGATGCTGCAGGGCCCGCTCACCGCTCACCGCTCACCGCTTACGCTGTTCCCTCCAGCCGCCGCATCACCTCCAGGTGCCGGTCAAGTTTCAGTTTCTGACTGGCGCGATTGGCGATCAGCGTGGCGCGCACAAGGAGTATTGTCTCATGCTCCACCAGCCCATTCGCCTTCAGCGTGTTTCCCGTGTCGACCAGGTCCACGATCCAGTGTGACAGCCCGAGCAGTGGGGCGACTTCCACCGACCCGCCGACCTCGATGATCTCCACCGCGCGCCCCTGGGCCGCGAAGTGTTCTCGCGCGAGCCGGGGATACTTGGTCGCGAGGCGGGGCGTGATGCCGCCCGGCAGCGCTGGATAGGCGGCACCGGCGGGCGCCGCGACGGCGAGGCGGCACTGGCCGAAGTCGAGTTCCAGCGGCTCGAGCACGTCGGGATTGGCTTCCCGCAGCACGTCAGTGCCCGTGATGCCCAGGTCGGCTGCGCCCGACTCGACGTAGATCGGCACGTCGCCCGGCTTGATCTCGAGGAACTCGATGCCGGGATCCTCCGATGGCACCAGCAGCTTGCGTCCCTTGTCGCTCAGGGGCGCCATGCCGGCGCGGGTGAACCGCGCGATCGCGGCGTCCCACAAGCGCCCCTTGGCCAGCGCGATCCGGAGGCGGCCGGCACTCACAGCGCGAGTTCCGCGATGGCGTCGAGGTCGAAGGCCAGTCCAACTGCCGGCATCGGGTGCCCGAAGCGGCCCATCAGCCCGTCGTAGCGGCCGCCGGCGCCCGCGGCCCGGCCGGCGCCCGTCACGAACAGTTCGAACTGCAGCCCGGTGTAGTAGTCGAGCCCCCGCACCTCGCCCAGGTCGTAGACGACGTGCGCGCGCTCCGCATCGGTCAGTGTCGCATCGAGCGCGAGGAGATGATCGAGTGCCGGGCGGGCCGCGGCGGGAGCACTGCCGCGCGCCTCCTCCAGGGCGGCGCGGTGACCCATCACGAACGGCAGCGACAGGAGTGCCCGCGCGTCGCCGTCGAGTGGGCCGAGTGCGCGCGCGAGGCTGCCGCGATCCTTGCGGTCGATCCAGCGCCGGACGTCCGGTCGCAGGGCCTCCGGCAGTGCCGCGAGCGCCGGGGCCAGCGCGCCGATGTGACCGACATTCAGCTGGAAGTCGCGCAGGCCGACCGCGGCCGCGAGCCGGAGTGCCAGCCGGATCAGTTCCACGTCGGCGTCCGGCCCGGCCGTCCCGAGCAGCTCGGCGCCCACCTGCAGGATCTCCCGGGGCCGTGCACCACGATCGGGCTCCTGACGGTACACCTTGCCCGAATAGCAAAGCCGGAGCGGTAGCGGCCGGCCGGCGAATGCCGTCGCGGCCACGCGCGCCACGCTTGCGGTGAAGTCGTACCGGAGCGCCAGCGTGCGGCCGTCGAGGTCGAGGAAGCGGATCAGCTTCTCGATCACCCCCGGCCCGCCCGCGCGAACGAAGATCTCCTCGTACTCGAAGGTAGGCGGGCTCACTTCCTCGAATCCACCGTCCGCCAGGACCGCGAGGGCGCTCCGCTGCAGCGCGCGGCGGCGCCGAACGGCCTCGCCGGTGAGGTCGAGGGCGCCGGGAGGAACCAGCGCGATCGCCGACCGGGGAAGGGAGGCGCTCATCGCTCCGTCTTCGCCTCGTCGGTCGCCTTGGGCCGGCCCAGCACGCGCACCCGCTCTACTCGCCGTCCCGCCATCGAACGGATCTCGAAGTCGAACCCGCCAACCTGCACGACGTCGGCTGGCTTGGGCAGGCGTCCCAGCTGTCCGAAGAGCAGCCCACCCACGGTCGTGTAGTTGGTGTCGTCCAGCGTCGCGTCATACTCGGTGTTGAACTGGCTGATGGTCGTGGCACCGTCGATCACCGTGCCGCCCTCGTCGGTCGGTACATGATCGGGACGGTCGTACTCGTCGAAGATCGGGCCGACGATTTCCTCGAGCAGGTCCTCCATCGTGACCAGTCCCGCGGTGCCGCCGTACTCGTCCAGCACCACCGCCAGGTGCACCTTCAGCTTCTTCATGTCGGCGAGGACGTCCTCCACCTCGCGCGTGCCCGGCACGAACAGCGGCGGGCGCATGATGGCGCGCACCGTCGCCTCCGGCGTGTTGCGGAGCGCGGACAGGATGTCCTTCGCGTGCACCACGCCCACGATGTCGTCCAGGCTCTCGGTGAACACCGGATATCGGGACCGGCGGGCCTCGGCCACCCGGTCGGCCGCCTCGCCGACGGTGAGGAGGGCGTCGAGCGCCACCATGTCCGTCCGCGGCGTCATGACTTCCTCGGCCGTCTTTTCGGTGAACTCGAAGACGCCCTCGAGCAGTCGCGCATCCTGCTTCTGGAGCGAACCCGCCTCCTGGCTCTGCTCCACCAGGATGCGGATCTCTTCCGGCGAGTGCAGCCGGTCGTGCCCGGTGTTGCGCGCAATGCCCATCAGCCGGAGGATGCCGTTGGCGGTGCTGTTGAGGATCCAGATCGGCAGGGCCATCACCCAGGCGAAGGCCATGAGCGGGGCCGCGACCCAGCCGCTTACTTCTTCGGGGTAGAGGAGGGCGAGCGCCTTCGGCACCAGCTCGCCAAGGATGATGTGCAGGACGGTGATGATCGTGAACGCGACGGCGACCGCCACGGCATGCGTCGCGATCGTCGCCATGGCCGGGGGAAGCCACTTGAAGCCGCCCTCGATGAGGTGGGCCAGCGCCGGCTCACCCACCCAGCCCAGGCCGAGGGAGGCCAGCGTGATCCCGAGCTGGGTGGCCGAGATGTAGCGGTCGAGTGATTGAACCGCGCGGCGGGCAAGCCTAGCTTTGCCGTCGCCTGCCCGGCCCATTTCGTCCAGCCGCGTGCGGCGCGCGCCCACGAGGGCGAACTCCGCCGCGACGAAGAACGCGTTGGCGAGCACGAGAAGCAGGACAGCGAACAGTCCGGCCGCGACCGGCTGGTCGGATTCCATCCCGGCAACTGTAACCACGTTTCGGAAGGCCCGCGAGTCGATGATCCGCCGTCTCGTCGTTCCGCCGCTCGAGGCGCTCCGGCCCTTCCTGCCGCAAGTCAACTCCGCCGACACCGCGACACGGGATACGGTCGCCCGCATCCTCCAGCGCGTAGCCGCCGATGGTGACCGCGCAGTGCGGGCCTGCACCCTCGAGCTCGACGGGCTGGACCTGCCACCGGAAACGTGGGAAGTACCTCGTGCTCAATGGCTTACGGCACTCGACAACCTTCCCGTGGCGCTGCGGGAGGCCCTCGAGTTGGCCGTTGTCCGCGTTACGGCGTACCACGAGCGCCAGCGCGACCCCGGCTTCACCTTCACCACGCCTGACGGCAGCGCCCTGGGCATGAAGGTGTCTCCCCTGGACCGCGTTGGCCTCTACGTTCCCGGCGGGAAGGCCTCGTACCCCTCGTCCGTCATCATGAATGCCGTTCCCGCCGTAGTGGCCGGGGTTCGCGACATCATCGCCGTCACCCCGCCCGGGGGGTTTCTGACCGATGCGGTTCCCGCCGCGTGTGAACTTGCCGGCGTCACCCGCCTGTTCCGGATTGGTGGCGCCCAGGCCGTGGCCGCGCTCGCCTATGGCACGGCCACCGTGCCAAGGGTGGACAAGATCGTGGGGCCCGGAAGCCGCTGGGTCGCCGAGGCGAAGCGCCAGGTGGTGGGGCAGGTTGGTATCGATTCGATCGCGGGGCCAACCGAGCTGCTGGTGCTCGCGGACGATTCCGCGATGGCGGCGCGGGTCGCCGTCGACTTGATTGCCCAGGCGGAACATGATGAGGACGCCTCGGCCTGGTGCGTCACCACGTCTTCGGCGCTCGCGGACGCACTGCCGGCGGAACTCGAGCGTGCATTGCAGGTGGCGCCGCGCGCGGAAATTGCCCGCGCATCATTGGAGCGAAACGGGGTAGTGATACTGGTGCCAACCATAGAGGACGCCGTCGCCGTGGCCAACCTGAGGGCCCCGGAGCATCTCGAGATCCTGATGCGGGATCCCGCCGCCGTCGCGGCCGGCATCCGGCACGCAGGCGCAATCTTCCTCGGCCCGCACACTCCGGAGCCGGTCGGCGACTACGTCGCCGGCCCCAGCCATGTGTTGCCCACCAGCGGCACGGCGCGCTATGCCTCGCCGCTCGGTGTCTACGACTTCATCAAGCGCACCAGCGTCATCGAGTACAGTGCGGCCCGGCTCGCCGCCGACGCGCCCCACATCATCGCCCTGGCGGAGGCTGAGCAGCTTGCCGGGCACGCGGAAGCCGTGAGGCAGGCGACGCGTGGCTGATACCCCAGTCGCCTCGTCTGCCGAGTCGAACCTCCGCCGGGTGCTCTTGCTCACCGCCGGCTTCATGGTCATCGAAGCGGTGGGGGGCTGGGTCAGCGGGTCGCTCGAAGGCGGGTTCTTCGTCGGCGCCAACGTGCCGCGCAACCTCGCCTGGGTCCTGCAGCCGACGAACCCGCACTTTGGTGTCACGCCGGGAATCCTCCCGCCGACCCTCACCGGCGTGTTCGGGTACGGC
>Ga0207675_100007522_pt1 | contig 10292 bp, 4 predicted proteins | sample KBSSwiS42_FD_184305 | JGI IMG/M metagenome (GOLD analysis project Ga0207675, IMG submission 184305) | Switchgrass rhizosphere microbial communities from Kellogg Biological Station, Michigan, USA - KBS Switchgrass S4-2 (SPAdes) (version 2) | ecosystem: Host-associated > Plants > Roots >...
AAGCACGGGACACGGTGGGTTGACTGACCCCCGCGAGATACGCGATGTCGAAGGATGTTGGTTTTTCGTGCATCGACTGCGGAGCGCTTCATGCGCACCCGCCCCCTCTTTGCAAGGAGGAGATGATGCCCGGGGCTGTGCTTCAAAAGCTACTGCTGGCTGCGCATAACCTCGATGAACGCTACTCCGTGCCCGGGAAGCTGCAGGTTCCCGTCCTCGAGGCGTCCTTCCGGCAGGCCGTGGCCACTGACGGAGCGGCTCGCGACCAGCCCCGGCATTGCGACGGTAGCGCTACCGGCGGAGAGATTGAACGCCGCCAGCAAGGACGAGTGCGCATCGAAGCGCCGGAAGGCGAGCACGCTTTCGGTGGCTGCGAGGAATTCGATGTCGCCGTGAATCAGCAGGTCCTGTTCCCGGCGCCAGGCCAGCAACCGGCGAAAGCCGTGCAGAGCCGATGCTGAGTCCTGCTCCTGTGCCGCCACCGACAGCGAGAGATGCTGTCGCGGCACCGGCAGCCAGGGCACACCGCTGGAGAACCCCGCGCGTTCGTTGGAATCCCAGGGCATCGGAGTGCGGCAGCCGTCGCGACCCTTGAATGCCGGCCAGAACGCGATGCCGTATGGATCGCGCAGCGATTCGTACGGAACTTCCGCTTCACCCAAACCCAGTTCTTCTCCCTGGAAGACGCACACCGAACCGCGCAGCGCGCACAACAGCGCCGACAGTTGCGTGGCCGCGTGCGGCGGCGAACCGATCCAGCCCCAGCGGCTCAGCACCCGTTCGACGTCGTGATTCGAGATCGTCCAGCACGGCCAGCTCTCGGGCGCGCACTTGCGCAGCTTCTCGACCGTGGCGCGAATGTGTCGCGGCGAGCTGTCATTGCCGAGTAGTTCGAACGAGTACGCCATGTGCAGCCGGCCGGGCTGCGTGTATTCGGCGACAGTGGCGGTGGAATCGTCGGAAGAGATCTCGCCAAGCGCGACCACGCCCGGGTATTCGTCGAGCAGCGCGCGAATCTCCTCGAGGTACGGCAGCATCTCCGGCTGCGTGTTGTTGTAGCGATGCCATTGGAAGCCGTACGGATTCGACGGGCTCAGGCCGCTCGCCTTGCGATCCTGCGGCGGGCGCGGTGGGTTGTCGCGCAGCTTCGCGTCGTGAAAACAGAAATTGATGGCGTCGAGGCGCAGGCCGTCGACACCGCGCTGCAGCCAGAATCGCATGTTATCGAGCGCCGCCTGGCGCACGGCGCGATTGTGGAAATTCAGGTCCGGCTGGTTTTTCAGGAAATTGTGCAGATAGTACTGGCCGCGTCTGGGCTCCCAGGTCCACGCCACGCCGCCGAAGATCGCCAGCCAGTTGTTGGGCGGCGTGCCGTCGGCGCGCGCATCGGCCCACACGTACCAGTCGGATTTCGGGTTGTCGCGACTCTGCCGGCTCTCGAGGAACCAGGCGTGCTGATCCGAGGTATGGCTGAGCACCTGGTCGATGATCACCTTGAGCCCGAGATCGTGGGCGCGCGCCACCAGGCGGTCGAAGTCGGCGAGCGTTCCGAAGATCGGATCGACCGCGCGGTAGTCGGCGATGTCGTAGCCGAAATCCGCCATCGGCGACTTGTAGAAGGGCGATATCCAGATGGCCTCGACGCCGAGCGACGCCACGTATTCGAGTTTCGCGAGGATGCCCGGCAGGTCGCCGATGCCGTCGCCGTTCGAGTCGAGGAAGCTGCGCGGATAGATCTGGTAGATAGTCGCGCCGCGCCACCAGGGCTGGGCGCGCTGACTCGTCGGGATCTGTCGGGCGGCGGTACTCATGCGGCGTAATGGGACGGGAGCTTAACGCAGCGCCAGCCGGGGTCTATTGCATACGTATTCAAGCTGAATACGTATGCAGGCCCCTGTACTCGATCCCCGTCCGGACTACGATGCCGCACCGGGCTTCTCGTGGAAGCTCCAAAAGCCTCGCCCTCGGCCCCCTCGAGCTGGCGGGGCTTTTTTTTGGTTGCCGCAAAGAGACAGATTCCCTGAATACGTATGCATGAGGATTGCCAGCGGCCGCTGCTGACAACATCCTTGCGCCCAGGCCAGCGGCGAGCACCTGCTGCTCGCACGCAACAGAATAAATAGTTAGGAGGGGACAGAGTGAGCACTTCCACCAAGGGTTCTAAGGTCGGCACCGTGGCGGGCTGCGCCATCTTTCTCGCCGCCAGCGGCGGCGTCGCGCTGGCGCAGGAGCAGGGCGGCGACAACGAGGAGGTCGGCGAGATCGTCGTTACCGGCCTGCGCAAGAGCATCCAGGATTCGATCAACGTCAAGAAAGAGGACTCGTCGATCGTCGAGGCCGTCTCGGCCGAAGACATCGGCAAGCTGCCGGATGCCTCGATCGCCGAGGCCATCGGCCGGCTGCCCGGCATCGCCGCGCAGCGCACCAACGGCCGCGCCCAGACGCTGTCGATTCGCGGCCTGGGCCCGGACTTCACGGTGACGACCTTCAATGGCCGCGAGCAGGCGTCCACCAACGACAACCGCTCGGTGGAGTTCGACCAGTATCCGTCGGAGCTCGTGAACCAGGTCAAGATCTACAAGACACCGGACGCCGGCATGGCGTACCAGGGCATCGCCGGTACGACTGACATCCAGACGGTGCATCCGCTGGCGTTCTCTGACCGCAAGCTGGCCTTCGGCTACAAGCGCGAGATCAACGACCAGGGCTCGAACATTCCCGGCCTGCCGGACGCCGGCGACCGCGTGAATGCCACGTACATCGACCAGTTTCGCGACAACACGGTCGGCGTGGCACTGGGTATCGCGTACAACAAGACTCCGTACCAGGCGCAGACGCGGGAGCCATGGGGCTACCCGGCATTGCCGAGTGGTGATTTGATCATTGCCGGCGACAAGGATGGCGTGCAGTCGTCCTTCTACAAGCGCATGGCCTACATGGGTGTGGTCGAGTTCCAGCCGAACGAGCGGGTCCACCTGGTGCTCGACGCCTATCACTCGGACTTCGACGAGTTGCAGACCATCCAGCGCCTGGAATACGGCACTGTGGTGTGGGGCGGCGCGACCCTGACCAACCCGGGTCCGGTCGTCAACGATCGCGTGCAATCGGGCACGTTCTCAAACGTGCCGTTCGTGGTCGTCGAGAATTACAACAAGGATCGCGACGCCTCTGTCGACTCCATCGGCCTGAATACCGACTTCAAGCTCACCGACAACTGGAGCATGAACGCCGATCTGAGCTGGTCGAGCGTGGACCGACATGACATACGACTCGAATCCACGGCCGGCAACGGCTCGGGCTCGGGACAGGATCCGGCATTCCTGCCGCAGCAGGACACGATTCCGTTCACCACCGCATCCAACGGCATCACCAACCTCGCGCCGACGCTCAACTACAGCGACTACGGCACGGTGTTCCTCACCGATCCGGGTGGCTGGGGCGGTGGCATGCGTCGTGCCGGTTTCGTCGATGAGCCGGACATCAGTGACGAGATCAAGGCGATCCGCCTCGCTGCGACCCGCAAATTCGAGGACGAAAAGTTTTTCCTGAGCGATGTCTCGTTCGGTGTGAACTACGCGGACCGCACCAAGGCGAAGGAAGATTTCCAGAGCAACCTGTGGCTCACCGGCAATGTTTCCCACGTGGCCATCCCGGACCAGTACCGCACCGGAATCGCCGACTCGAGTTTCTTCGGCAGCCCGTACGGCATCGTCGGCTACAACGCGCTCGCGATGTATGGCGATGGCATCTGGCAGACCATCAACACGATCGACGATCCGAGCGCCAATCCCTTCGATCGAGCCAACAATGTTGCGCAAACCTGGAAAGTGAACGAGAAGTTGACCACGGTTTACGTGAAAGTCGGCATCGACACGGAACTCGGCAGCCTGCCGTTGCGCGGCAATATCGGCGTGCAGTCGGTGTCGGCCGATCAGACCTCCGACCTGCACCTCGCGAATGGCCAGGTGCCGGCAGGTACACCCGTCATCCCGGTCACCGTGGTATCCGAGGGCGACAAGTACACGGATATATTGCCCAGCCTCAACCTGGCGCTCGAATTCCCGCACGAAATGAAGTTGCGCTTCGGTGCTGCGGTGACCGTGGCGCGTCCGCGCCTGGATGAGCTAGGTGGCGGTTCCAGCTACACGGTGACCAGCGACCAGGGAGTACCGCCCAATTACAACGGGCAGGCTTACCACTGGAGCCGCAACGGAGGTGGCAATCCGAAGCTCCAGCCCTGGAAGGCGAATACCTACGACCTGTCGTTCGAGAAATACTTCGGCACCAAGGCGTACGTGTCGCTCGCGGCCTACTACAAGGACCTCAAGACCTACATCTTCAACCAGTCGGTGGTCGAAGACTTCACGGGCTTGCCCCTGCCTTCGGTGGCGCCGGGCGATCCGACCACCTACGCCACGGCCGACACGAATCGACTGGGTGTGTCGACGCTCAAGACGAACGGCTCCGGTGGCTACGTGCAGGGTTTCGAAGTCACCGCCTCGATTCCGTTCGACTTGTTTGCGGACCCGCTGGAGGGCTTCGGCATCATCGCGAGCGGAGCCTGGAACAAATCGTCCATCAAGATCAATGGCCAGGACACTGCCGTGCCCGGCCTGTCAGAGAAGATCTTCAACACCACCTTGTACTACGAGCGCTACGGCTTCTCGGCGCGTGTGAGCAATCGCTATCGCGGGAAATTCCTGGGCGAAGTACCGCTGTTCAATGCCACGCTCACGTTACAGGACGTCGCCGCAGAGTCGCTGCTGGATGCGCAGATCGGCTACAACTTCGAGAGTGGCACATTGAAGGGTCTGAGCATCGCGCTGTCAGGCACCAATCTCACAGACGAGCCGTTCCTGCTGAGCAATGCCGGGGACACTCCGTACAACCTCGTCAAGTACGAGAACTACGGCGCGGTCTACGCACTCGCAGTCAGCTACTCGTTCTAATCGCTCCCTCCGCATGGGGCGGGACCCTCGCCGGCATTCTGGCCGGCGGGGGTCTTTCCTCAGTGTCGAGTTCCCTGAGAAGCTAGGGTCATGGAGCAGCGCGAACTCAGGTCAGTCGTCATCGCTGGGGGCGGTACCGCCGGCTGGATGACCGCGGCCGCACTGGCCCGGGTGCTCGGGCCCAGGCTCTCCATCACGCTGATCGAGTCCGCCGAAATCGGCATCGTCGGCGTGGGGGAAGCCACCATCCCGGCGATCGCACACTTCAACAGGCTGCTGAAGATCGACGAGAACGATTTCCTCCGGCAGACGCAGGGCACGTTCAAGCTCGGCATCGAGTTCGTCAACTGGTGGGAGAAGGGGCATACCTACATGCATGCCTTCGGGCCGATGGGCCGCGATCTCGCCTACATACCCTTTCATCACTACTGGTTCCGGGACCAGCCGGGCTCGCTCTGGGACTACAGCTTCAACTGGCTGGCCGCGAAGCAGGCGCGGTTCGCGCGCGTGGACCGCATCAGCGAGACGCCGCTGGCAGGGCTGACCTGGGCCTTCCACTTCGATGCCTCGCTGTACGCGGGCTACCTGTCGCGCCTGGCGCAGTCCAATGGCGTACACAAGGTCGAAGGCATCATCGCCGAGGTGTTGCTCGAGCCCGAGCGTGGCGACGTGCGCGCGCTCAGGCTCAAGGATGGGCGCGAGTTCGCGGCGGACCTGTTCATCGACTGCACCGGGTTCCGCGGCCTGCTCATCGAGCAGGCACTGCAAACGGGCTTCGAGGATTGGTCGAAATGGCTGCCCTGCGATCGGGCGCTGGCCGTGCCGTCGGCCAACACCAGCCCACTACTGCCGTACACGCGCTCCACCGCGCTGGACGCCGGCTGGCAGTGGCGCATTCCGCTGCAGCATCGCACCGGCAACGGCCACGTGTATTGCTCGGCGCACATGAGCGACGAGCGGGCACACGAACTGCTGCTCGCCAATCTCGATGCGCCGGCGCTCGCCGAGCCGCGCATGATCCGGTTCATGACCGGCCGCCGCAAACTATTGTGGAATCGCAACGTGGTGTGCATGGGGCTCGCCAGCGGTTTCGTGGAACCGCTGGAGTCGACCGCGATCCACATCATCCAGGTGTCGATACAGCGGCTGATCCTGCTGTTTCCGCATCTCGGCGATTGCGACGAGCGGCGCCGCGAATTCAACCGCGCGTCGATCGCGGAATACGAATACATCCGCGACTTCATCATCCTGCATTACCACGCCAACAATCGGCGCGGAGATCCGTTCTGGGACGCCTGCCGCAACATGCAGATTCCCGACTCGTTGCGTCACAAGATCGAACTGTTCCGCGAGACGGCCGGAATCTTCTGCTCGCCGGACGACCTGTTCCAGCTGACCAGCTGGCTGCAGGTGATGTGGGGGCAGGGCGTGCGGCCGCGCGCCTCGCATCCATTCGTGGAGAGCGTCGCGCCGCAAGATCGCGCGGGCTATCTACGCGACCTGAGAGCGCTGTTCGCGAAGGCGACGCAGCAGCTTCCGGGTCATGCCGAATTCATTGCCCGGAATTGCGCGGCGGGCCCGGCAGGCTAGTGTCCTCCGAGGCACGGCGTGATGAATACCGCCGTGGTGCGCGCCGGGACGGTGAACATGCCGCTCTGAGCCTGGAACCTGGACGTCCGCACCACGGGATCGCTCGAGAACGCCTGCACCGGATGCAGGAACAGGGTCTGACGCCTGAAGGCGGGATCGCTGAAAGTCTGCATGTCCGGCGTGGCGTTCACGAGCACCACTGCCTGTGACAAGGGGAAGCAGGACCGGTTGGTGTTGGCGATGCGTTCGACGATCAATCCCGGCACCTGGTCCGGTCCGTTGTTATAGAAGCTCACCGACTTCTTGATGTCTTCGGCCGAGCGCAGGCGGAACAAACCGCTGGTCTTGCGAATGGCCAGCATCTCCAGCATGTGGCTGAAGGTTCCGGCGATGTCGTCAGCACTTGGCTTCAGATTCGGATCCGCGAGCGCAGGCGCGAGGATGTTCCAGTCGCCCTGGTTGCCGTTCGCGGGCGGCAGTCCCGAGCCCCAGCCGTTGGATTGCATGGTCCAGTCGATGCGGTTGAACCAGTCGCCGGAGTTGTAGCTGTTCTTGTCGCCTGACTTCGAACGCAGCATGTCGTCGCCCGCCATGAAGAAGGGCACGCCCTGCGACAGCGCGACCACGTCCATGCCCAGCCGCGCCATGCGCACGCGGTCGGCGCGCGGCACCGAGCTCTTGAGCTTGAGGTTCAGGGTATCGAACCAGTCCGGATCGTCGTGCACCCCGATGTACTGGATAGTGTCGTCGGGACGCAGGCCATAGGCACCTGGCATGCCGAAGTAGTCCACCTCGCTTCCCTGCCTGGTCGTACCCGTGGCATCGACGATCCGGAAGCTCGCGATGTTTCCGGCGAGCCCCAATTTCACGAAGTCGGACAGTCGCAGCAGCGCGGCTTTCTCGTCCGCGGGCGAGCCGCCAAACGTGCCATTCGGTTCGGTGTAGAGGCCGGTGGCGAAGCCCTGGTCGCGGCGTGGGCTGAACGGCCCGCCGCCGCGCACCGCGTCGCGAATGCGATCCGAGAACGAGCCGATGCCCGTGCCGGCCATGTTGACCTGGATGGCGTTGACGCCTCGGCCATTGTTGGCCATGACGCCGAAGTTCCAGCCCTCGCCGTATAGATAGACCGAGCGGCCATCGACGCCGTCTTTCTGCGGCGTCAGCGCATCGAGGGCGGCGCGCACCTTCAGCATGTTGGACTTCAGGTGGAAGCCCATGATGTCGAAGCGGAAGCCGTCGACCTTGTATTGCTTCGCCCACTGCACCACCGAGTCGACCATGAGTTTTTCCATCATGGAGTTCTCGGTGGCGGTGTCGGCGCAGCAGCTCTCGCCGAGCACCGCGCCGTCGCCGTTGAGCCGGTGGTAGTAGCCCGGCACCAGCTTGTCGAGAATCGAATTGGGATTCTGGCCCGCGGAATTGGTGTGGTTGAAGACCACGTCCATCACGACTCGCAACCCGGTCTGGTTCAGCGACTGCACCATCTGCCGGAACTCGAGAATGCGTTCGGAGCCGTCGGGATCGGTGGCGAAGCTGCCCTCCGGAACGTTGTAGTGCAGCGGGTCGTAGCCCCAGTTGAAGCCGTCGCGGTCCGCCGTCGCCGCGACCAGATTCTGCTGCTCGGCGGAATCGGGCGGCAGGGCGGCGAGAGCGTCCATCGATGGCGCCTGCCACTGAGATCTGTCCTCGTTGATGGTCGCGAAGTCGAACGCCGGCAGCAGATGCACGTGCGTCACGCCGGCGTAGCCAAGCAGTGCGAGGTGCTTCATGCCGTCGGAGCGTCGTTGCGTGAAGGCGGCGAACGTGCCGCGCAGGCTCTCGGGAACGGTCTGGTCAGTGGCGCTGAAGTCGCGCACATGCAGCTCGTACAGCACGATGTCTTCGGGCGCGGCGAGATGCGGTTTGCACAGCGTGCGCCAGCCGCGCGGCTGCAATGCCGGATCGTCGAGCGAAACGATCTGGCTGCGCGTGCTGTTGCGCGCCAGCGAGATCGAATACGGATCCGTGACGACATTGGTCTCGACCTTGTTGGTCGAGCGCACGTACACCTGTGCTTCGTACAGGTAGTACTTGCCGTAGAGCGTTGCGCCGGGCGCGGTGAAACTCCAGACCCCGCTCGCCGCGTCGAGCGTCATGGGATACGTCGTGAACGCCGTCGCGGGATTCGAATCGGCGAACACCCGCAGTTTCAGGGCGCGGGCGGTCGGCGCCCACACGCGCAGGCTTGCCTGGCCGTTCTTGAAACTCGGCCCGAGCGTGATGGGACCCGCCTTGGCGTAGTAGAGATCGTCGAGAACGCCGGGTATCTGGAGCCCGGTGGCGTCCACACCCTGAGGTCCTCGCACGGCGCCGACCGCGAGTTGGCCCTTCAGGCTCTGCGCCGCGGCCGCGACCGCGTCCGGCGGCAATTTGAATGCCGGTAGATTGGCGAGATGCGGATACCGTGCCTTGAGTGCATCCGACAAGCCCGCGGGATCGTGCGTGAGCGTCCAGGTCTTCGAATTCGCGCCAGTGACGATACCTGGGCCATCGAGTGCCAGCGCTCCGTCCGGATCGGCGACCAGGCTAACCACCGTGTCGGTGGGGACGTTCCAGGCGATGGTGTCGGCCGAGAGCCAGTAAGCCTGGGCCTTGGACAGGTCGCCATGGATGCCGCCGACGACGACCTTCAAGTCCTTGCTGACCGAGTTCCACTGGAACACGACGTCCATGCCGGCGGCCGGCACGGCGAACGCGATGTTCGGGCCGTTCTGCACGCCGCCGGCGCCGTAGTTCACGTCCCAACTACCGTTGAGGGCGACCTTGGCCTCGTACGCGCCGGCCGGAATGGCATTGGTGCTGAAGCTGTAGGTGCCGCTGCCCTGGATGTCTTCGAGCCAGGAACGAAAGCAGCCCGGATCCCAATCGCCGGCGCAGCCAATCTCGCTCTGGAAGCTGCCGGGCACCGTGGCAATGATGGAGCTGACGTTCTCAGTGACCCAATGGGTTTTGTGGTCGTAGTAGAACGTGACGTTCTGCGGGGAACTTGTCGTGCTCAACGGAATGTTCTGGCCGTTCTGTTGCGCGTGCAGGCCGTAGTTGACGTCCCAGGAGCCGTTGAGCGCGACTTTGTACTCGTAGCCCCCAGCCGGATTGATGCTGAAAGTGTTCTTCCAGATGTCGCCGTTGGCGTCGTAGACGAGCTGGGTCGCCCCGCAGGCCGGATCCCAATCGCCGCCGCAGCCGGCCTCGCTCTGGTAATTGCCGGGGATGCCGACGGAGGCGGGCGACTGGGCCGTGGCCGCATCGGTGTACGCGAACAGGAATGCGAGAGCGAACGGCATGTGCATGCGAGCGCGCAGGGACTGCGTCGGCATATCTATCTCCCCATCGTTTGAGCGAGACGCTAATCGAGATGCGGGTGCGCTCGCTTACGAATACGTATGCAGTGGCGGGCGAGTTGTCGGTCCGCACCTACGTTGAGGGTGAGTCCGCGGGGTCTAACCACGCTGCCGAAAACGTTCCAGCAGGAACGTCGGCTTCAGCCAGCCAGCGCGCCTGACTGCTTCAGGAACTCGCGATGCGGCAGGGACTCGCGCGCGATGCGCGCGATGTCGGTGCGCACGCGGCGCGTGACTTCGTCGAGGTCCTTGATCGGCAGGAGATTCGTCAGTGGATCCCACGAGCCGGCGTCGATGCCGAAGTTGCCGTACATGCACAACCAGCTCGGTTCGAAGAAGCTCTCCGAATCGAGCTGCCGCAGCAGGCCACGCG
>Ga0207675_100007523_pt1 | contig 10291 bp, 7 predicted proteins | sample KBSSwiS42_FD_184305 | JGI IMG/M metagenome (GOLD analysis project Ga0207675, IMG submission 184305) | Switchgrass rhizosphere microbial communities from Kellogg Biological Station, Michigan, USA - KBS Switchgrass S4-2 (SPAdes) (version 2) | ecosystem: Host-associated > Plants > Roots >...
CGACGTACCGGTGACCCTCGGCAGGACTGTGGAGAGCGCGGCCGACGCGCGCGCCGCGGCCGAGGAGATCGGCGGCACGGTCGTCGTCAAGGCGCAGGTCAAGGCGGGCGGCCGGGGCAAGGCCGGCGGCGTCAAGCTCGCCAAGACGCCGGAGGAGGCAGAGCAGCACGCGTCCGCGATCCTCGGCATGGAGATCAAGGGGCTCACGGTCAACCGGGTGCTCGTCGTGCCCGCGGAACAGATCGAGGAGGAGTACTACTTCTCCTTCCTGCTCGACCGCGCAAACCGCTCGTACCTGTGCATCGCCAGCGTCGAGGGTGGCGTGGAGATCGAGGAGGTGGCCAAGACCAACCCCGACGCCGTGAAGAAGATCCCGATCGGTGCCGACACCGGTGTGGACGAGGCCAAGGCCCGCGCGATCGTCGACGAGGCCGCGTTCCCCGACGTCCTCAAGGACCAGGCGGTCTCGCTGGTGCAGGCGCTCTGGAAGGTGTTCGTCGAGGAGGACGCCACGCTGGTCGAGGTCAACCCGCTCGCGCGGCTGGCCGGCGACCGGCTCGAGGCACTCGACGGCAAGGTCTCCCTCGACGAGAACGCCGAGTTCCGGCACCCGGACCACGCGCAGTTCGAGGACAAGGCCTCCGCCGACCCGCTGGAGGCGAAGGCCAAGGAGAAGGGCCTCAACTACGTCAAGCTGGACGGCTCCGTCGGGATCATCGGCAACGGTGCGGGACTGGTGATGTCGACGCTCGACGTGGTCGCGTACGCCGGTGAGAGGCACGGCGGGGTCACCCCGGCCAACTTCCTCGACATCGGTGGTGGCGCCAACGCCGAGGTGATGGCGAACGGGCTCGACGTGATCCTGCACGACGAGCAGGTCAGGTCGGTCTTCGTGAACGTCTTCGGTGGCATCACCGCCTGCGACGAGGTCGCCAACGGCATCGTCGGTGCGCTGGACATCCTCGGCGACGAGGCGACCAAGCCGCTCGTCGTACGCCTCGACGGCAACAACGTCGAGGAGGGGCGCCGGATCCTCGACGAGGCGAACCACCCCCTCGTGACGCTGGTGGACACCATGGACGGCGCGGCCGACAAGGCCGCCGAGCTGGCGAACGCCTGATACGGAGAGAAGAGCATGTCGATCTACCTCAACAAGGACTCCCGGATCATCGTCCAGGGCATGACCGGTGGGATGGGCTCCAAGCACACCACGCTCATGGTCGGGGCGGGCTCCAACATCGTCGGTGGTGTGAACGCACGCAAGGCCGGTACGTCGGTCGAGCTCGGTGGCAAGGACCTCCCGGTGTTCGGAAGCGTCAAGGAGGCGATGGTCGAGACGGGTGCCGACGTGTCGGTCGTCTTCGTGCCGCCCGCCTTCACCAAGGACGCGTGCATCGAGGCCATCGACGCCGGCATCGGCCTGCTCGTGGTGATCACCGAGGGGGTGCCGGTGCAGGACACCGCCGAGGTGTTCGCCTACCTCGAGGGGCCCAGCAACCACGGGGCCACTCGCATGATCGGTCCGAACTGTCCCGGCATCATCACCCCGGACGAGGCGCTCGCCGGCATCACGCCGCACACCATCGCCGGCAAGGGCCCGATCGGGCTGGTGTCCAAGTCGGGCACCCTGACCTACCAGATGATGTTCGAGCTCAAGGACCACGGCTTCACCACTGCGATCGGCATCGGCGGCGACCCGGTCATCGGCACCACGCACATCGATGCCCTCGAGGCCTTCGAGTCAGACCCGGACACGAAGGCGATCGTGATGATCGGCGAGATCGGTGGCGACGCGGAGGAGCGCGCGGCGGCGTACATCAAGGACCACGTGACCAAGCCGGTCGTCGGCTACGTCGCCGGCTTCACCGCGCCCGAGGGCAAGACCATGGGCCACGCCGGCGCCATCGTGTCCGGCTCCTCGGGCACCGCCCTGGCTAAGAAGGAGGCCCTCGAGGCCGCCGGCGTCAAGGTCGGCAAGACGCCCTCGGAGACCGCCCAGCTGATGCGGGAGATCCTGCTGCAGATGTGACCGGCGAGGGCTCACGGGCCGGGTTGCACGCACGGATAGTCCCGACCGTTTCGCACCTTCCCGGGTGGCCGGCGGGTGCGAAACGATCGGGACTATCGCGGTCAGCACGGAGAGCCGAGGCTGCTCCGTAGCCGCCGCCACCCTCAGCCGTAGCAGTCCTGGCTGTCGAGCGCGGCCACGAAACCGATGACCTTCCCGTCCTCCAGGGTGAACGTGAGGCTGCGCCCCGGGTGGTCGGCGTCGGTGAATCGCACGAGGCCGCCGTCTGTACCCTTCGCCGTGGGGTACGCCGCATGCAGGGCCGCCTCGGTGCTGCCGACCCGGATGCCCTCCGCCGTGCGGGTGACGCCCGGCCGGGCGAAGACCGCGGCCAGGCCGTGCTGGTGGGAGACGAAACCGTCGACCGCGTTCTCGAGCGGTCCCCATCGGTTCACCACGAGCCCGTCGCACGCGGCGCCCGCCACGGGGGTGGCGAGCGTGAGCTGACCGGTGGCGACCAGGTCGTCCCGGGTGGTGCCGAGCCGGAGGTCGCCGGCGCCGTCGAGGGTCAGCACGTCCGAGGAGGGCGCGGTCTCGGGGTCGGCGAGGGCGCGCAGCAGCGGTGCCAGGTCGCGCCCGTCGGTGTCCGCCTGCTGCGCGACCTGGTCGGCGCGGCCCTCACCGGCGCGGGTGCTCACCACGAGGGCGTTGCCGAGCCGGGCGACGACGATCGACTCGATGCCGATCGCCTTCGCGTCCTCGGGGGACGCGAGCACGGCGAACGACTCGTCCCCGACGACCCCCGGCCGGGTGCGGTAGCGGGTGGCCGTGGGTCCCTCCTGGACGCCCGAGCAGCTCTCCGCCGCCGTACGGAACGTCTCCAGCGCGCGTCGGGCGGTCGCCACGTCGGCGTATGTGGTGAGCTCACGCGTGCGGAAGTCCTCGGGGGCCTGGTAGCGAGCGGTGAGCCGGTCGGCCTGCTTCGCGACCGGGTAGGCGGTGCGTCCGCAGTAGGGGATGTCGCCGAGTGCCGGTGTGCTGCCGCCGACCCTGACCGAGCCGTCGCCGCCGGGGTCGTTCCAGCCGTTGGTGATCGGCAGGCCGGACGGGATGACCGTGCTGATCGCGTGCCTGGTGGTGGGGTGGGTGATCGGCAGCTCGCGGGGGGTGCGGTCGGGACCGCTCAGCATCGCGCCACCACCGACCACGACGGCGACCGCCGCTGCGGCGCCGGCCACCTGCCAGGCGCGGCGCCGGTGCCGGAGCCGGTCGCCGCGGCGGCGGACCTCGTGGGCGGGCAGGGGGGCGAGGTCGTCCTCGGGGGAACGCTTCAGGGCGTCGAGCAGGTCAGCCATGGTGGGCTCCCTCCTCTCGGGTGCGGGGATCGTCGAGCAGGGCGGCGAGCGCGGCCCGGCCCCGGGACAGGCGGGCCTTGACGGTGCCCTCGGGCGCGCCGGTCTCGGCCGCCACGGCGGCCACGCTCAGGTCGCAGAGGTGGTGCAGCACCAGCGCCCGGCGCTGGTCGAGCGGGAGCCGCGCCAACGCGGCCAGGAGGGCGACCCGGTCGGGGTCGGGGCCCGCGACCGGCCGTTGGGGCTGGAGCGCACGGTCGGCCGGCCGGCGTCGTACGACGGTGCGGCGCCAGCGGCTCACCGCGAGCCGGTAGGCGGTCGTGCGCACCCAGGCCTCGGGGTGCTCGGTGCGGTTCAGCTTTGCGCGGTGCGACCAGGCCCGGGCGAACGCCTCCTGCACGCAGTCCTGGGCCTCGTCACGACTGCCGATCATGGCCTGGAGCTGGCCGACCAGCCGCGCGAACGACGCTGTGTAGAACTCGTCGAACTCGGTCTCGTCCATGCCCCCGCTCCTGACCACTGGTCGGGCCGCTGCTGTCTCCAGCATGGCCGTCGTACCGGCCGGGTCGCTCGTCATGCCCTCTCTACGCCCGGCGTGTTCGGTCGGTTGCACGCACGGATAGTCCCGACCGTTTCGCACGATCCCGGGTGGCCAGGAGATGCGAAACGATCGGGACTATCGAGGTCAGCGCGTCGAGCCGAGGGCTGATCCGTAGCCGCCGTCCAGGGCGGGGGGTGTGAGGAGGGTGCCTGCGGTGACCCGCTTGTTGGGCAGGCCGACCACGACGGCGCCGTCGCCGGTGGCGTTGCCGGGGACGCCGACCAGGAGTCCGCGCGACCAGGTGCCGGGGCCGGGGGCGCCGATCCCGAAGTCCCTGGCGGCACCGAGTCTGGCGCCGAACCGGTCGCCCTTGCCGCGAGTCCCGGGCACGCCCGGGGTCGCTTCGTCGTACCACCGGTTCTCGCCGAGCGACAGCACTGCGCCGGCGTCGACGACGCCCTCGGTGTCCTCGCCGGGCGCGCCTGCCACGAACAGTGGAGCGCCCGGGTCGGGGATGTTCCCGCCGTTCTCATCGGAGGGCTGGAGGTCCAGCGACCCCACCGCCACCCCGAAGCGGTCCCCGGCCTCGGCCCCGCCGGCGACCCCGGCGGAGTCCTGGGTCCACGACCGGGCGCCGGAGACGATCACCTTGCTGCGCGTGCCCTGACGAAGTGGCGGGTCGAGCACGAGCTGGGTGAGCGCGCCGGCGTCGGCCTGGCCGTTGACGTCCTCGAACGGGGCGCTGACGAACAGTCGCATCGCCTGGTCCTCGCCGATGCGCTGGGCGGCCATGTCCACCTCGGAGCCGAGGAAGATGGTGCTACCGAAGCCGTCACCGGTCTCGGCGGCGCCGGGGATGCCGGCACTGTCCTGGTGGAGGTACTGCACCGACTCGGGAGTCCAGAAGGTGATCGCCCCGGTACGGGTCGCGCCGCCGACCGACTCTCCGGGCGCGCCGACCAGCAGCTCGTCGGGGAACGGGGTCGCACTCATTGCGGCACCGAAGTGGTCACCCGGCTCCGCAGCCGAGCGGAAGCCTGCGTCCTGGGTGATCGTCTCGACGGACGCCACGGACGGCCGGCCGGACTCCGCCATGGTGAGCGTGATCCGCTGGACGACGCCGGCGTCGGTGATCGCCCCGAGGTCGTAGTCGGGTGCCGAGGCGTACAACACCGGAGCGCGGTTCAGCTCTCCCTCGGCGTCTCCGGTGCTCTGCTCGGTGATGAGGGCGCCGAAGTGCGCGCGTGCCTGAACGCCGGGTGCCTCCTCGTTGAAGTCCTGGTCGAGGCGGGTCGGAGCCGAGGCAAGCGTCGGGTAGACGTAGACGGCGCCGGCGTCGACCTCGCCGTTCACGTCCTGGCCGGGGGCGCCGACCACGAGTGACGAGCACGAGTTCAGCGCGTCGCTCCCGGAGGACAGGTCGACGTCGCCGACCGAGGTACCGAAGTGGTCGCCGGCGTGGCGGATGCCGGGTGCGCTCAGGTTGACCACGCCTCCGGCGCTGAGCCGGATCTGCACCCGGCCGGCCTCCGGCACACCGCCAACCGTGGCGTTGGGACTACCGACGACGATGTCCTTGTGGCCGTCGCCGTCGAAGTCGTTCATGCCGCCGCATGCCGGCGCGGCGTGGGCGGTGGCGGGTAGACCGACCACCGTCATGGTGATGCTCAGCATCGTCGTAGCGATGAGGTAAGGGTGAAGGTTCATGCTCGGTGTGATGCTCGTTGCCGCGAAAAAGTTCTCGCGAAGCTCAGAAGCCTGACCGGCCGCCGTCGCGCCGGCGTCCTTTACGGCCGTGAGCCGGAGGTGGCTCAGGTGACCGCGTTGCGCTCCGCGTACGACGGGTCGAGGTGCTCGCCCTTGTCCAGCACGGCCGCGAGCTGCTCGACCGCGTCGCGCACGTCGGCGTGCGTGACGTAGAGCGGCGCGAACCCGAACCGCGCGATGTCGGGATCCCGGAAGTCGCCGATCACTCCCCGTGCGATCAGCGCCTGCACCAGCCCGTAGGCCTGCGGATGGCGCAGCGAGACCTGGCTGCCCCGGCGGGCGTGGTCGAGCGGCGTCACGACCGGCAGGGCGTCGCCGAAGCGGCTCGACACCAGCGATACGAACAGGTCGGTGAGCGACAGTGACGTGGCGCGCAGGTCGGCCATGCTCACGCCGTCGTACACCTCGAGTGCGGCGTCAAGCGCCGACAGTGCCAGCACCGGGTGCGTGCCGGAGGCCATCTGGGCGATGCCGGGCAGCGGCACGTAGTCGCGCTCCATCGCGAAGGGGCGGGCGTGCCCCATCCAGCCCGTGATCGGCTGGTCGATGTCGGCCTGCAGTCGCGGCGCGATCCAGGTGAAGGCGGGGGAGCCGGGCCCGCCGTTGAGGTACTTGTACGTGCAGCCGACGGCGACATCGGCGTCGGCCCTGGTCAGGTCCACCGGTACGGCGCCCGCCGAGTGGCAGAGGTCCCACTGCACGAGCGCGCCGCGTTCGTGCGCGGCGGCGGTGATGCCGGGCAGGTCATACATCGCACCGGTGCGGAAGTCGACATGTGTGAGTGCGAGGAGCGCGACGTCGTCGTCGACCGCGGCCAGCGGGTCGGCGGGGTCGCACCAGCGGAGCTCGGCCCCGGTCAGCCGCGCGACCCCTTGCGCGACGTAACCGTCGGTGGGGAACGTCGATGGCTCCACCACAATCACGCGACGGTGTGGGCGCATGCGCAGGGCGACCACCATGGTCTTGAACAGGCTGACGCTGGTGGAGTCGCCGACGTGAACGTCGCCGGCCGCGGCACCGACGAGGGGTGCGATCCGGTCGCCGACGCGGCGATGCAGCCCGATCCAGTCTGCGTCGTTCCAGGACCGGATCAGCCCGGCGCCCCACTCGCGGGTGATCACCTCCTGGAGCCGCCCGGGCACACCGCGCGGCAGGGCGCCCAGCGAGTTGCCGTTGAGGTAGATCACGCCGTCCGGCACGTCGAAGAGCTCCCGGTGCCCGCGGAACGGGTTCCGCTCGTCGAGCTCCTCGGCGGTGGTGATGGTCATGGCGCGAACGTACCGTCGCGAGTTTCCGAGTCGCCGACCGGGATAGTCCCGACCGCCTGACACGATTCTTCCGCCACTGGACCTGCCAGATGGCCGGGACTATCGGCCACGTGGGCTCGCGACCAGGCTCTCGTCAGGCGTGGGAACGGCAAATCCTCCGGTTCGCGGGCGAGGATGGCGGCGATGAACTCACCCCCCGAAGCCGCTCGCGTCGCTCACACCTCCGCGGGGATCCCGGCGTGACCGACCTGCTGACCCGCAACCCCTCCGCCTCGGCCCGGAACGAGGCGCCCCCCGGGCGTCCGCTGACCGTCACCGCGGCGCTGGCCGGGCTGGTCGCGGCAGGCTCCGGACTCGTGGTCTGCCTCGCGGTGGCGGTGACCGGCTGGTTCCTGGCCGACGGCGGCGCGCACGGTGACACCCGCGACGCCCTCCGGGTCGGCGCCGACGCCTGGCTACTCGGCCACGGCTCGCACCTGACCTACGGCGGGGTGACCTACGCCGTGGTCCCGCTCGGTCTGACCGCTCTGCTCGCGTGGGTCGCCTTCCGGACCGGCCGCTGGGCCGGCGCCACCTCGCCCCCGGCCGACGACCGCGAGCTCCTGGTCGGCATCGCGCTGATGACCAGCGCCTACGTCGTGGTCGCGATCGTCACCTGCGTCGTGGCAGCCACCCCCGAGGTGGCGGGGTCGCTGGTGCTCACGCTGCTCGGCGCGATCGCGCTCGCCGGGGGTGTCGGCGGCTGCGGGCTGGTGACCGGCGCCGGCCGGTGGCCCGTCGTGCGGGCACTGCTGCCGTCGTGGGCGTGGCCCGTGGTGCGCGCGGCGCTCGCGATCGTGGTCGGCTTCCTGGCCTGCTCGGCGCTGGTGGTCGTGGCCGCGTTCGCGCTCGACGCGGGCTCGGCCGCCACGGTGGTCTCGCGGCTGGGACTCCACGCCGGTGACGCGCTGATGATGGTGCTGCTCACCGCGCTCGTCGCACCCAACGCCGTGCTGCTCGGCGGCGCCTACGTGCTCGGCCCCGGATTCGCGCTCGGCACCGGCACCCTGGTGTCCCCGAGCGTGGTCCAGCTCGGCCCGGTGCCGGCCTTCCCGCTGCTCGCGGCGCTGCCGGACGATGGCGCGACTTCGTGGTTCACCACCGCACTCATGGGGTTGCCGGTGCTCGTCGCCGCGGTGTCTGTCGCCCTGGTCCAGCGTCGGCACCCGGTGCGCGCCTGGGACTTCGCCGCCCTGCGTGGGCTGGGGTCCGGCGTCATCGCCGGGGTGCTGACCGGCATCCTCACCTCGTTCGCCGGCGGGGCGCTGGGCGACGGACGGATGGCCGACCTCGGCGCGTCCACCGGGGAGGTGCTTGTCGCCTCGATGCTGGCGATGGGCACCGGCGGACTGCTCGGCGCGCTCGTGACCACCTACCTCCAGCGCCGTAGCCCGGTCGCCGACGACGCCACTGAGGCGACCGTGCAGGTCTCGCCGGCCCGGACCTCCGCGCCGCGCCCGGTGCCGAGGGTCCACGACGTCCGCGAGGCTCGGGACGACGAGGAGGACACCGTCGAGGTTCGGCTGGACAGCGACTAGTCTCTCCGCGTGTCCCCGCCTCCCACTGCTCCGGCGCGGCTCGTGGTGCTCGTCTCCGGCTCGGGGACGAACCTGCAGGCGCTGCTCGACGCGTCCGCGCTGCCCTCGTACGGCGCGAGCGTGGTGGCCGTGGGCGCCGACCGCGACGGCATCGAGGGCCTGGCGCGGGCCGAGCGGGCGGGCATCCCGACGTTCGTGCACCGGGTCAAGGACTTCGGCAGTCGCGCCGCCTGGGACGCGGCGGTCACCGAGTCGTGCGCGTCGTACCACCCCGACCTGGTGGTCTCCGCCGGCTTCATGAAGCTGGCCGGCGCCGCCTTCCTGGACTCGTACGGCGGCCGCTACTTCAACACCCACCCGGCGCTGCTGCCGTCGTTCCCCGGGATGCACGGTGCGGCGGACGCGCTCGAGCACGGCGTGAAGGTGACCGGTGCGACGCTGTTCGTCGTCGACGCCGGTGTCGACACCGGGCCGATCGTCGCCCAGACCGTCGTGCCCGTCGAGGACGACGACACCGTCGAGGCCCTCCACGAACGGATCAAGGCCGCCGAGCGGGTGATGCTCGTCGAGAGCATCGGCAGGCTCGTGCGCGAAGGCTTCACCATCGAGCACAGGAAGGTCCGGATCGGACAATGAGGAACACCCCACGAAGTCCCCACGACCGGATCGCGATCAGGCGGGCACTCGTCTCCGTCTACGACAAGGCCGGACTCGAGGACCTCGTGCGGGGGCTTCACGACGCGGGGGTGGCGCTGGTCTCCACCGGAGGCTCCGCCGCCCTGATCGAGAAGCTCGGGCTGCCGGTGACCAGGGTCGAGGACCTGACCGGCTTCCCCGAGTGCCTCGACGGCCGGGTGAAGACGCTGCACCCCAGGGTGCACGCCGGCATCCTCGCCGACCGCCGGCTCGAGTCCCACGTGCAGCAGCTTGCCGACCTGGGGATCGAGGCGTTCGACCTGGTGGTGTCGAACCTGTACCCGTTCACCGAGACCGTGATGAGCGGCGCCGGCCCCGACGAGTGCGTGGAGCAGATCGACATCGGCGGCCCGTCGATGGTGCGCGCTGCCGCGAAGAACCACCCGTCGGTCGCGATCGTCACCTCGCCCGACCGCTACCCCGACGTGCTGGAGGCGGTCGGAGCCGGCGGGTTCACGCTGGCCGAGCGGCAACGGCTCGCGGCAGAGGCCTTCATCCACACCGCGACGTACGACGTGCACGTGGCCTCGTGGATGGGCAACGTGCTCACCGACACCTCCGAGGGATCCGGCTACCCGGCCTGGATGGGCGCGACGTGGGACCGCAAGGCGGTGCTGCGCTACGGCGAGAACCCGCACCAGAGCGCCGCGCTCTTCACCAACGGCTTCCAGCCGGAGCCCGGCCTGGCGCAGTCGACGCAGCTGCACGGCAAGGAGATGTCCTTCAACAACTACGTCGACGGCGACGCGGCTCGGCGGGCGGCGTACGACTTCGACGAGCCGGCCGTCGCGATCATCAAGCACGCCAACCCGTGCGGCATCGCGGTCGGCGCCGACGTTGCCGAGGCACACCGCAAGGCTCACGAGTGTGACCCGACGTCGGCGTTCGGAGGCGTGATCGCGACCAACGTGCCGGTGTCGGTGGAGATGGCGACCCAGGTGGCCGAGATCTTCACCGAGGTGCTGGTCGCGCCGTCGTACGACGAGGGAGCGGTGGAGGTGCTCCAGGCCAAGAAGAACATCCGGCTGCTCGTCTGCGCGCCGCTGCGACGCGGCGGCAACGACCTGCGGCCGATCTCGGGC
>Ga0207675_100007527_pt1 | contig 10287 bp, 10 predicted proteins | sample KBSSwiS42_FD_184305 | JGI IMG/M metagenome (GOLD analysis project Ga0207675, IMG submission 184305) | Switchgrass rhizosphere microbial communities from Kellogg Biological Station, Michigan, USA - KBS Switchgrass S4-2 (SPAdes) (version 2) | ecosystem: Host-associated > Plants > Roots >...
CCTGCTATCAAGCTCGGTGCGCGCCATCAGATGTTTCCCGATGATTACCTCATCGCCTCGATGACCAACGTGACGCGCACGGTTGAGGTCGCGCAGAAATTCTCCGGCAACCCAGTGCTTTGGCCGGCGGAAAAATGGGAGCCGCCCATGGCGACGGCTTATGGCTCGGTCCTTCGCGACGAAAGCAGGTTCCGGATGTGGTACAAATCCGGCATGGGCGTCGGTTATGCCGAAAGCATTGATGGCATTCATTGGGACAAACCGAGGCTCGACCTGACGCTCATCGACGGCGAGCGCTCAAACATTCTCTTCAGGAAGAAAAGCAAAATACAATGGTAGTCCTTGGCGCCTACAGGAGAGGGAGAGTATCGAGATGGTTCCGTGAAAGCATGGCCGACGCATTGATGAAAGAATTGAATATGCCGTTATTTATTGCGCATACTAAGTAAGTTCAACAGGATAATATCATTTGTCATTTTAAATGAAAAAGTCATACCAGTTAATTTTAGTCAGGATTGTTCATACAGTTGTCTGGGTATTTTTTAATGTGGTGATGGGCTGGTTACTCTATGCCGTAATTACTAACACGATCGATAAATGGGTATGGATAGGGATAAGTCTTTTTATAGTGGAAGGAATAGTCTTATTAATTTTCGGGAACATGTGCCCGCTCACAATTATTGCCCGGCGTTACTCCGATTCTTTAAAAGATAATTTTGATATTTATTTGCCCAACTGGCTGGCGAAGTACAACAAATTAATATACAGTTGCCTTCTTGGTGTAGTTTTTTTGATACTGATCTGCCGGATAGCAACAAATGACTGACGATCTTTTGCTTCATCAATAAGTCGTGACAGTAACTCAAAATATTCATGACCTGCTCTTACTAATTTCACTTCATTGATGCCCTTGTATCGGTTGGTTGTACGCTTCTTTTAACGCATATCGGATATTATTGATCATTCAGCTTTTGCTCCGCCGCAATAAAATATTCAAAGGTTCCCAGGCTGGTATACTATCGCTGACCATTTTTAATATTCCCACCATCGGTATAAAAAGGATCATACCACTGACGCCCCATATCATACCACCGGCAATAATGGCGATCAGAGTTGCCCACGTACTCACGTTCAATTGTGATGCTACCACGCGGGGAAAAATTACATTCGCTTCAAGGTACTGAACAAACATAAATATGAATACAACGCCGACAGGGTACCAAAAACTGTCTTTGGTTATCCAGGCTACCGTTACGGGTAGTAATGCACTTAAAAAGATTCCGAAGTAAGGAATGATGGTCATTATGGAGGTAATAAACCCAAACAGGATAGCATGCTTGATGCCCAATGCAAGCAGGCCTGCACTGTTTAATACACCTACAATTATATAAACGAAAATCATTCCTTTGATGAAATGAAAATACGTATTCAGGGTTTGGTGAAGAACGATGTGAAGTTTATCAGTGTATTTATTTCCCGCTGATTTTTCGAGAAACAAAATAAAGTCTTTCCGGTTATACAGGAACAAAGCGGCAAATACGGGAATAATAAACAGGTTGAAAAGGCCCGATGCAATTTTACTAAAAGAGCCGGCAAGCAGATTCCCTGAGTTGTCAGATAATTTTATCATCGAATTCTTTAACCATACATTTTGCGAAGCGATAGAGATACTTAATTTTTTATCCAGCCAGTTTTGTAACTGGGCGAGTGTTGGCTCCAGCTTCGCTCTCAGTTCAGGCAGGTCGCTGCGAAATGCATTGAATTGTACGACGAGCAACCACAGCAGCAGCCCGGTCATAATAAAAATAATCAACAGACTTATTGAAATAGAAATGCTTTTGGAAAAATGGTGCTTCTCCAGCCAGTTGCAAACCGGGTACATGACAACAGCAATAAATAACCCGTAGGATAACGGGATAAAAAGTGTGCGCCCAAAGTAAAGTAATAAAAATAATAATATAGAGGCAAGGAGGTATTTAAGAAGTAATGTGGAGAATGTATACTGATTAATCATAAATAAATGTTTCGATTACCGGACGCCACTGCAATTTCTTTATCTGCATGAAGATTATTTATGAGCGGCGTAAGGTGATTGACTGACGGATGTCAGGATGTGGAGTCAGCCGGGGCCTGATGTCCAAAAGTGCCGATACAACGACAGCTGATTGCCGGCATGTCTTTTTATCATTGATTGTTTCCCATTTGGTCGGGTGATACTTATCAATAATGGCGATGAGGCTTGTCATTTTCAAACCCTTTCAGTCATCGTTACTTTGAACAAAATAATCGCTATGTTCGGAACGCTCGGCACTGTAGAAATTGAAGCATTGATTCATCGTGAATATATTGGCCGTATCGGCTGCCATGCTGAGGGAGTAACCTATGTGGTACCGATCAGCTATGCCTATGACGGTGAGTTTATTTATGCTCATACTTATGAAGGAATGAAAGTGAATATGATGAGAAAAAATCCGCGGATATGTTTTGAGGTAGACGATATGCACAATATGGCGAATTGGCAAAGTGCAATCGCATGGGGTGAGTTTGAAGAGTTGATAGCTGGTAAAGAAAGGGATTTCGCCGTTCATTTATTAACGGATCGTTCGTTGCCGATCGTACATAGTGAAACCATGCATCTTTCTCCGCAATGGCCTTTTCCCTCCAATGATCCAGCAGCCGTAACAGGCATTATTTTCCGGGTGCGTTTAACCGGTAAAACCGGCCGTTACGAAAAGAGTTCCCCGGATTATTTTTTTGCCACCTGATTGCCTGAAAAATAACACAGGCTTTATTAATCATGCAAAAAGCTTCAACGATATGAAAGGTTTTGAAAATGAAATTTACCGCTATTTGTTACTGGTTTCTAATCTCGTAGCCATAATTATGTTATTAGTCGCTTTTAAATGGCCACGCATCGGAAGGTTGTCATTTTTCTTCCTGTTTACCTGGGCGTGCTGGATGAATTGGACAACGGTTCTGGAAAAACCGGAGGTCTATCTCGAATACGGCGATCTTACCTGGAGTGTTGCCTATAAGAAAATTATAAACGGATGGTTCACTGAGCATATTCGATTATCCGTTGGCGTTATTGCTACCTGCCAGGGTGTCATCGCCGCCTCTATGCTGCTGAACGGATGGATTTTTAAAATGGGTGCCATAGGGGGAGTTGTATTTTTTCTGGCTCTTATTCCATTTGGCGTGGGTTCGGGGTTTCCTTCAACAGTGATCATGGCGATCGCTATAATTGTCATTTTGAAGAAGCACGCAGATAACTTTATCTGGAAACCAGTTACTACGCATATCGCATAAAACGAACCAGAAAGATCATGAAAGGATACCATAAATGGAATAAAGAAAAAAGCAGGTTCAATGCCTTTGATGCCGTATTGTTTCAAATCTGCCCGATATCATCCCGCAGGTTGACGCATCTCATTATTTCCGGGTTCCCCCGTTGATAAATTTGTATCATAATTCAAAGGATATGTCTGGCAAAACAACTAAACAATTCTTTTTTGAGGTGCAGTTGAACTGGCTTGAAGGAAAAAGAGGTGTACTTTCTGCAAAAGATACTGCGGGAACCATACATGTGGCAACTCCCCCTGAGTTTGGCGGCGAAGGAAAACCCTGGACGCCCGAGCATTTATTTCTGAGTTCGATCAGCAGTTGTTTTATGACAACATTGCTTGCCTTTGCACAAAAACTTCATTTGGATATTTCGGGATTCGATAGCGAGGTTGTTGGTCAGATCGAAATTATAGACGGGAAATATAAATTCACAAATATTAATTTATACCCAAGAATATTTATTGCCAATGAAAACCTTCGTGAAAAAGCAAATATAGTTGTTCAAAAAACGCATAAGTATTGTCTTATTACTAATTCCGTAAATGCAACCGTTTATTAACATACAGAGGTGTTGGTAGATCCTCATGCATCAAAATCTGGTGAGACGCAACTATTGACAAAAAACGAAAATGGGAAGGGGCTTTTTTCTGAAGTGAATTATTAATCAATCTAAAATCTTGTGTTATGACAAGTTCAGTATTTAATTCATGGCGATCAAATATCTTCAGTTGGTTTTATGCTTTTGTATTGATTCTGGCAATAGCAGTACTTGTCGGCAGACAAGCTGTGTCATGGATATTGATGAAATTATATGAAATCTTTATCCAGCGAAACCTGGTAAAGTAATTCCCGGATTTTAAATAAATACACAATGAAAGGTTTGATAATTTATAAAGGAGTTTACGGCGCTACGCAGCAGTATGCTCAATGGATTGCGGATGAAACGAACTTACCGGAAATGCCTTCCTATGAATGCAGCCGGGAAGACATTGTTAACAGTGATTTTCTGATAATAGGCAGCAGCGTTTATATGGGTAGATTGAGTATTAAAGAGTGGCTCAACGTTAACCTTGATATATTATCAGGAAAAAAATAGTCTTATTCGTAGTATGTGGTACTCCGGCTGCAGAAAGGGAAAAACTGGAAAGCTATATTGACTCTTCTGTTCCTGGAAAATTACGGGAACAATGTGCAATATATTTTTTACCGGGCAGACTGAATTATAAAAAGCTATCATGGTCAGACAAATTTATGCTGCGTATTGGCGCCATCTTCACAGGAAATGTGCAGGAAAAAAATAGAATGATTGACGGGTATGATTGGGTAAAAAAGGAAAACCTCAATCAGTTGATAAAGGACGTAAAGATGCCGATAGATATATCTTCAATGATTCCGGCAGCGTAAAGAACTTTACATATTGTATCAGTTGTGATGGCAACGAAAACTCGAAATAGAATTCTGCTCTTATCAGTTCCCCAGGCATTATTGATCGCAATCACAGGTATTGTTGCTTTGCGTAGCCCCGGGTTTTATGAACAGGAAACTAAAAACTGGCAGGCACAATCGGTTGGGCAGGACATGATGGATGTATTCCTGGTTTCACCATTATTAATAGTGTCTTCGTTTTTTTCCATAAAGGGGAATAAAAAATTTGCACATATATGGGCCGGCACCAATCTCTATCTTGTATATACTTACCTGATTTATTGTTTTGACATTCATTTCAACGCTTTTTTTATTTTTTATTGCATCATTCTCGGCCTATCATTTTATTCTGTCCTTCTTTATTTGTTCCGGCAAATGCAAAAAGAGAATGACACAATATTAACCTGCTTTTATCCTGCACGACTTACCGGTATTTATTTTATAGTAATAGCCTGTTTGTTTACATTTTTATGGCTTTCGGAAATTATTCCTGCTATCGTACAAGATGGAACTCCGGCTGTTTTACTGGAGACAGGTTTATTTACCAACCCGGTGCACGTTATTGATCTTGCTGTTTTTTTACCCGGCCTGTTATTTACCGGAGTTTTATTAATGCAAAGCAAGCCATTTGCTCAAAGGATAACCCCCATTATACTTGTATTTATGGTCCTTATGGATATTACGATCGGTTTGCTGACGATTGTAATGAATCAAAGAGGGTTTGAATCCAATCTCCTTTTGGTTGCTGTAATGGGGCTGTTAGCGATATTCAGTTTGATTTTATTTATATCGTTTTCAAAAAGAGTAAAATAATAGTTGCAAAGAGATTTGTTTTTCAAAAGCAGTTATTTTCATTTTCTTCTCCGGTTATTTTAGCAGGGACTGAACGTGATCGTTACAATTGACGGCATAAATAAAAAATTAATCTTTTTCGAAGCGGCCGGTCATTTCTTCTATCACAATCCGGTAGACAACTGGCTTTATATTTCCAGGCGAACGGGGATGTAAGCGCTGACCGGATATTTCCGGGGGAATAGCGGTTTCGCTGATCTTCATTCGTATGGTGCGGTCGACGAATAATTTCATCGCTGCATATCTATCTCTTTCTTCAGTTAGTTCCTGGTACTCTCCCCAGATAATTACACTCTTCCAATTCGTCATGTTTTTTATTTCATCCACTTCAAAACATACTTTTGGTTTTTTGCGCATCATCTGAATCTTCATGCCCACTACTGAGTGAGCGATGATATATTTTCCATCAAATACATAATTTACCGGAACGATGTAGTTTTTAGTTCCATCGTTACAACCAATACGACCAATTATATTTGATTGTAAAACTTCTTTTGCTGCATCGTATGAAAGAGAGCCTATCATCTTGCGGGATTTAAAATGTTTGCCTTCTCCGTAAGTGTGTGAGGAGTTTTTTCGAATGGTATGTGAAATAATTCATTGTCAGAGTGCTGATTTTCTGACCAGCAAGTGATGTTAAATAATGTGGTTTCAGCGATATTGCCGATCGCTTCGTTTGTAGCAAAGGCCTGGTGCGGTGTTATCAATACATTCGGAATTGCGAGCAATTTCATCAGTATACCGTCATCCATCGTTTTATTGCTATAGTCATAAAAGAAAAGGCCTCTTTCTTTTTCATATACGTCAGCGCCGAAATAGCCGATATGCCTGCTTTCTAAACCTTCCAATACTTCAGCTGTATTGACGCATCCGCCGCGGCTTGTATTGATCAGCATTACTCCTGTCTTCATTAATTGAATAGTGTTTTTATTAATTAAATATTTTGTTTGCGGAGTAAGGCAGGTATGTATGCTTATTATATCCGACTCACTGCAAAGCTCCTCCAGGCTTTTGTATTCAATATTGAAGCTTTTTATCAATTCATTGTTTTGCTGAATATCGTATGCGAGAATGCGACAGCCAAAGCCATGCAATATTCTTATTAGAATGCTGCCGATTTTGCCAGTACCGATTATGCCGATTGTTTTACCATGAAGGTCAAAGCCGATCAGGTTGTTCATTTTGAAATTATGCCGATGTACCTGTTGGTTCGCTGTAATAAGCTTACGGTTTAATGCAAGCATTAAAGCCAATGCATGTTCTGCAATTGAATAAGGTGAATAAGCAGGAACATTTGCAACCCGCATAGCCAATTCTTTTGATTTTATCAAATCAACATTGTCATAACCGGCTGCGCGAATAGCAATATACCGTACCCCATTCTCATGTAGTTTTTCAATGACCGGGGCGGATACATCATCGCCCGTAAAAACAGAAACAGCATCAAAACCCTTTGCCATTTCTGCTGTGTTAATAGAGAGAGCTGCCTCTGTCATCCGTATGATGAAATGGTGTTTATTAGCTTCCAACAAGTAGGGTTGCTCAAAATCTTTTGTACTGTAAAAAAGTATTTTCATAAAACGCTATGCATTTAAGTGTAGTCTTCCTGAAAAAAAGGCCCCGCCCGCCTGCGAGGCGGGGCTGGTAAGCCTTGCATTAGCCTTGCTTATTTTACAGCGAATCACGTCGCCGTAAATATTTTCGCGTTGACGCTTACAACACTACAAATGTATTTTTAACGGGAACAGTAAACCCCGATGATGATCAATCAGGGTCATGAGATTGGTCAGTTTTATTAGAAAAGCCATGGCTGCTGTGAACTCCCCGGGAATCATATTACCTGCTGATCACCGTCAATTATTTGATAAGATTACAATCCTACTTTTAGTAAAGGCTGTTTTCTGAGAAAGCGATCATATACCAGCTGTTAAAAATTATGAAATGAAAAAGATATTAGTACCTACCGACTTTTCAGTCTGTGCAAACAATGCCTTAAATTTTGCTGTCCAATCAGCTAAAATCCTGCCGGCACAAATCACAGTTATGCACGCATTTGATCAAAAAGGCGATTTGTATACCGACTATATGGGAATTAACAGGGAGTACAATCAGTCTATACTCTTTGAAGCAGGCCAAAAGCTTGAGCAATTGAAAAACAGTATAGCTGAAACGGAAGGAATTGAGATAAACACATTCGTTAATAACGCTTCGTTACAAAAAAGTATTTTCCGGGCAACTATAGACAATGATATCGACCTGGTAATAATGGGTACACTGGGAGCAAGTGGAGTGAAAGAAAAATTGTGGGGCTCCAATACGGCAGATATGATCGGCAAATGCCCCGTACCACTGCTGGTAATTCCTCTTTATTATGAATGGAAGAAACCCGGAAAAATGCTGTTAGCTACAAACCATTTTGAAATGAAATCATTCAATACAGATTTTGTCTTTGAGCTGGCAGATTTATATATGGCGAAAGTAGATGCAGTTGTATTTACTGATGAAGAAAAAAATGATCACGCAACATTTCTTCAGCATGCAAATAAGATTCCGCAATACGAGACAACATTGAGAAAAAAATATCATGAGGAAACGCTTACAGTTAACCAGGTTTTCGGAAACGATTTTGAAAAATCTATACAGGGCTACATTAGCCGTAATCAAATCGACATTCTTGCCATGGTTAGCTATAATCATACATTTATGGAAAAAATATTTACCAGTTCCATGACAAAACAAATGGCTTATCATACTACCATTCCATTGCTTGTTATTCCCGGAAAGTCTGAATAATTGATGAAATAATCAAAGTCATCTTTTAAGCATTTGAAGAAGCCTGCAGATTGGCAAAGCCAAACGATAAACTCTGCCATCAACGCTACCTTAGCTTCACAATTCAGTTTGGATTATCTTTAATACGCTGTTATAATTTTGGATTTAATTCCTACGAATGAATTGGTATGCGCTCAGCATAAAAGAGGTTTTTGAGATGTTGGGCTCCGGTCCAGATGGGCTTCCCACAACAGAAACGGAGAACAGGCTTAGCAAAATTGGTCCCAATAAATTAGACGACAGTAAAAAGAAGGGTATCGCCGGCATACTATTATCGCAGTTTACCGATGTAATGATTTTAATTTTACTGGGCGCTGCAATCATATCTGGTATTATCGGCGACGTTACTGATACGATCGTCATTCTTGTCATTGTTATATTAAATGCCATCCTTGGTTTCTTCCAGGAGTACCGGGCAGAAAAAGCTATGGAGGCATTAAAACAAATGGCGGTAACACAGGCAAGGGTATTCCGTGAAGGTATTGTACATGGGTTACCTGCAACTGCATTGGTACCGGGCGATATAGTTTTATTAGAAGCCGGTAATGCTGTACCGGCTGATTTGCGCATTATTGAATCCATCAACCTGAAAATTGAGGAAGCCAGTCTCACCGGTGAGTCAAACGCCATAGATAAAATAATCAAAAGGATAGATACGGAGAATCTGCCGGTGAGCGATCAAAGAAATATGGCGTTTAAGGGAACGTTTGTGACCAATGGCCGGGGCAGAGGTATCGTAACTGCTACCGGTATGCAAACTGAATTGGGGCGCATCGCAAAGATGCTGCAGGAAGATGAAACGGTTACGCCCTTGCAGCAACGGATGGCGTCATTCGGAAAAAGACTTTCTATTCTGGTTTTATTTTTATGTATTCTTTTTTTTGTTGCCGGGTGGTTACGGGGTGAAGACAAGATAAAGATGTTGCTGACAAGTATTTCACTGGCAGTGGCTGCCATTCCTGAAGCACTGCCGGCTGTTATAACTATATCATTGGCCCTGGCTGCAAAAAGAATGATACGCCTTAAAAGCCTGATCCGGAAATTACCGGCTATTGAAACCCTCGGATCGGTTACCTATATCTGCACAGACAAAACCGGGACATTGACTAAAAATAAAATGCATGTAGAGCATGTGTTTGTGAACGGACAACTGTATGAAAGAAATGAGTTGCATTCTGTTAAACAATCCGGATCAATGAAGTTGTTAGTGCATGCTTTTGCTATGAATAATGATGCGGTTTCAGATGCTGATAAAAAAATCAGGGGCGACAGTACGGAGATAGCATTAATGGAATTGGCACGGGATCTTCAGGTAAAACCAGAATGGCCAAGACTGGCAGAAATTGTATTTGATTCAGATAGAAAACTGATGACTACTTTTCACCACTATGGTGCTAAAATTATTTCTTTTACAAAAGGTGCCCCGGACATTTTATTAAAACGTTGTGTGAATATTAACGAGGATGAATTGCAACAACAGGTAGACGATATGGCCACAACCGGGCAACGGGTAATGGGGTTTGCATACCGGTACTGGGATGAACTCCCGGAAACAATGGATAGCCTGTTGCATGAATCGGGATTGACGTTTTTGGGATTGGCTGGCATAATAGATCCGCCACGTGATGAGGTATTTGATGCAGTAGCCCAATGTAAAACGGCGGGAATAATACCGGTATTGATTACGGGTGATCATCCCCTGACCGCAAAAGCTATCGCAAAACGTATTGGGATTTTAACCGCAAAAAATGATATGACAATAACCGGCCGGCAACTGGAAGAATTAGATGATGAAAACTTTTCAGACAGGGTAGAAAAGATAAGAGTATATGC
>Ga0207675_100007528_pt1 | contig 10287 bp, 9 predicted proteins | sample KBSSwiS42_FD_184305 | JGI IMG/M metagenome (GOLD analysis project Ga0207675, IMG submission 184305) | Switchgrass rhizosphere microbial communities from Kellogg Biological Station, Michigan, USA - KBS Switchgrass S4-2 (SPAdes) (version 2) | ecosystem: Host-associated > Plants > Roots >...
GTTTGTCGAGCTTAGGCGCCGATCTGCCGGATGCCATCGAGCTGCTGACCGGTGCCGCGCGACCGATTTTGGAACGATGGTTTGAAGCAGAAGTGTTGCGTGCGACATTGGCCACCGATGCGATCATCGGCGCTTTTGCAGCTCCATCCATGCCAGGAACTGCTTACGTGCTGTTGCATGCGCTGAAGCAACTAATGTTACGAGCTTTGCGCCGCCGGTGCTTTGTGATGGAAGAGAAATACCGCGGCCTGCGCCCAAGCATTCCATAACCATCTGCCAACCACGACTCCATAGCGTCACCTGGAATTCGACGTCCGACTCGCCTGTCTGGGGACTGGGGGCGGCGACCAGGAGACACCTTGATGCCGTTCAGCGCGCCGTACAACGTGGCAAGGACGTCGCCGCCGCGGCGTTCGATCTCCCGCTTCGCCAATCCGTGATCGAAGGCGCGCGCCACCCTGATTGCATCCCTCTCGGAAGGGAAAAGTTCCCTCCCAATGCGCTGCTGCACGGCCGCCACCGAATCGCCGGACAAGAGCACCATCACGGTTCTGCGAACCCCGTGGGCGGTCCTCGGCGCGTAGGGCGCCACCGCGGTATCGGTCGTGATTGCCTCGATCCCTTCCGGGGCCTGCGCGTGGACGCCGAATCCCAGTCCAAGCGTCGCGGCCGCTGCGAAAAGCGTTGCGCCTCGCACTAACGAACTCCTCATGACCTTCTCCTTGTTGTCAATCTGGACCCCCGATGCCGCCTTGAGAAACCGCCCCTCTACGCTTGTTTTTCTTCTACGCCGCAAGCGTCAACCGGCGGCGAGCGAGCCCGGAATCGGGTCGCTGCCGCCGGCTGCTGTCCGGACGGAACATCTTTGATTGCAGAACGATCGCGCTGGTTGCGGTGACGTGCGATCCCGTTCAGACGTTACGGCGCCGCCGGGTGAGCCCGACGAGGCTGCCCGCCAACGTCAAGAGCGCGAGGGTTCCGGGCTCCGGGACGACGGCGGAGACACTATCCAAATCCCAGAACGCGGGGTCGTGCTCGAACGTGAAGCGCAGATCGGTAGCCGCCCCCGTCGCTACAAAGCCAAACGTGTAGTGCACGTAGCCGGTCGCGGGTGAGTTGGTCAGCGTGAGCTCGTCTGGACCGCCGTTCACGTTGAACGAGAAGGAGTTCGGCGTGGCGTTACCAATGACGTCGGCTTCGTTCATCAGCCAGAAGTCGACCTTGTATTCCGAGCCTGGAGTGGTCGCGAGGGTCTGAAAGATTCCGCCCGGCGATCCGACCGGCCCGAAAAAAGAGGCGAAGTTGCCCGATTGCGGAGCGAAGCTATCGACTCCGCTGAACGCCGTGTTGCCGAACTGCGTCCAGCCGGTGAAGTCCCCGGTTTCGAATCCGCCGTTGGTTACGAGGTCGGCATGCGCCGTCATGCTCGCGACCAGCGCGACGGTTGCCAGACAGCCCGCAAATGAATACGACTTTCGCACTTGCATTGGTTCCCCCCAGAGAGATGTTTGCGCGGGTTCACGCAGCCCCGAAGGACTCCCCCGTTCCCCATCGCGCATTGACAGCCAGCGCTACGCACGAACCGTGCCTCATTTCGTTTATTTTTCAGCATCAATGAGTTACGAGAAGCGGATACTTGTCGGGAGGCGCCACTTGTAAAAAGTCCCGACAGTCGAGGACGCGCCACTCTCCGAGCGAATTCCGTTCACCGGCGCGTGCCTCCTCGCGATTGCAAAGCGCTTGCAAGCGCGTGCCAAGTGGCGACGACTCCTTACTTGGTACCGAAGAGACGATCGCCCGCGTCGCCCAGGCCGGGAATGATGTAGCCGTGGTCGTTGAGATGGTCGTCGACCGCGGCGGTATAGATCGGGACCTCGGGGTGTCCCGCTTTCAGCACGGCAATCCCTTCGGGGGCGGCGAGAAGGCAGACGTACTTGATCGTGACGGCGCCGGCTTCCTTCAGCCGGCTCAACGCGGCGACCGCCGAGTTGCCGGTGGCGAGCATCGGGTCTACGACGATCACCAATCGCTCGGCGATGTCGTCGGGGACCTTGAAGTAGTACTCGACCGGCACGAGCGTGGCCGGGTCGCGATAGAGGCCGACGTGGCCCACGCGCGCGGCCGGGAGGATCTCCAGCATGCCGTCGAGCATCCCGTTGCCGGCGCGGAGGATCGAAACGAGGCACAGCTTCTTGCCGCTGATCTGCGGCGCTTTCATCGCCATGAGCGGCGTTTCGATGTCGACGAGCTCCAGCGGCAAGTCGCGCGTCACTTCGTAGGCGAGGAGCTGCGCGATCTCGCGCAACCGCCGGCGGAACATCTCCGTCGACGTGTCCTTGCGGCGCATGTGGGTGAGCTTGTGCAGGATCAGCGGATGGCCGACGACGTTGAGCGTGTCCGACATGGGATGCCTCGGTCTTTCCTGTTGGAAGTCGTCAGAATACAGTGCCGTCGCTCGTGATCGACAGCGGAGGGTTGCCGCCTTCGCGGCGTTCTGCGGCGATGCGGCGGCCCGCCGCCCACGTGCCGCCTTCAAGCACGCGGGCAAGCGGGAACGCCTGCACGGTGACACCCAGAATCTCGCGCACGAGCGCGGCGATGCGGTCGAGCGCGATCACGGTCAGCGCCCGCCACTCGACGATCGCTTCGTCGTCGACGTTGTGCGTTCGCCGCAGGAAGTCGGCATCGATGGGCTCCAGCACCCCAAGATCGAGCATGAGGCCGCCGTTCCGATACTCGGGCAATCCGGTGAGCGCGTCGACGCCGGTCACGACGATCCCGGCTTCCTCGAGCGGCTCCAGGAGCGAGTACGCGAGCCACTGAGTGAGCTTGTGGAAAGGGACGTAGCCGCTGGTCGGATCGGTGGAATCGGCAGCGCGTGCTGCCGGGTGCCGCCAGGTGTCGCCGAGCGACACGCCATCGAGAGCGAGGCGCGACGGCCAGATCGGTCCCAGCGCGCGCAGCAACGTGGCGACCACGAATCCGGCGCTGATCGAACCATTCGATGAATGGGCGACGAAGTAGTCGTACAGATTGCCGAGCCGCGCGTTCGTGCCGAAGACGGCGGGCGTTGCACTCGCCACCGTGCCGAGCCGGCGCAGTAGCGCCGCGCGGCCGTCGAGCCCGACGAGCGGATTGGCGGCGCACGCCTGAAAGCCCTTCGCCAGCGTGGTGGTTTCGAGTGCCGCCAACGCTTCGGCATCCGCTGCGAACGGCGCCTCGGCGCGAGCGGAGAACGCGCCGGCGGCGAAGAGTCGAAGGCTCGCGACCGCGAGACCTTCGGAGCGCCCGAGCGTGCTGCCCGTTACTTCATCGTGATACCGCCACGACGGGCCCGCGCCGGCATCGAGAAGCACGCTCGTGATCGCGAGATCGATCCGTGCACGCGCTCTCCCTGCCGAATCATCCGGAAGGTTCGCGGCGATGGCGCCGAAGCGATCGATCCCTCCGGCTTCGAAGTGACGCCAGCGGCTGTGGTACGGAACGTCGAGCGCCGGGTAGCGGAGCCGGATGGTGTCGGCAACGTACGCCGCAGTCGCTTCGAGCCGGTCTTTCCGGAATGCAAGATGTCGCGTTTGTCCGCGCTCGGCCACCGCCATGATCGCGGCGCAGCGCTCGCGCACCGCGGACGCCGACAAGAGGCGCGCCGCCGGATGCGACTCCGGCACCGGCGTATGCCACGACTCGGGAGAATCGTTTCGAGCAGCGATCACTCGTCGAGCGCGCGGCCCTTCGCGACTTCGAGGTTGCACGGCTCTGCCGACTCCGGCGCGTAGTAGCCGGCGGCCTTCTTGGCATCCATCTCGACACGCGCATCCGCGGGAATGAGCGTGTCGGGGATGGCCACCTGCTCGACGACAGAGATGCCCTGGGACGTGAGCGCATCGTGCTTCATGTTGCTCATCGATGCCCAGCGGTCGATGCGGGAAATGCCGAGCCAGTGGAAGACGTCGGGCATGAGCTCCTGGAAACGCATGTCCTGGACGCCGGCCACGCATTCGGTGCGCTCGAAATACGTCGCCGCCCGGTCGCCGCCGACCTGCCGCTTCCTTGCGTTGTAGACGAGGAACTTCGTCACCTCGCCGAGCGCGCGTCCCTCCTTCCGGTTATAGATGACGAGGCCCACGCCGCCCTGCTGCGCCATCTCGATGCAGACTTCCACGCCATGCGCGAGATAGGGGCGGCAGGTGCAGATGTCGGAGCCGAATACGTCGGAGCCGTTGCACTCGTCGTGGACGCGGCAGGCGACTTTGGTGGCGGCGTCTCCCAATGCGCCGACGTCGCCGAAGAAATAGAGCGTCATCCCGCCGATCGGCGGCAGGAAGACGTGCAGATCGGGCCGCGTGACGAGCTCGGGAAACATTCCCCCCGTCTGCTCGAACAGCACGCGGCGGAGCTGCCCTTCGGCAACTTCGAAGCGCCGCGCGATACCGGGCAGATGCCAGACCGGGTCGATTGCCGCCTTCGTCACGCGAACGTCGCCGTTGACATGCAGGATGTTTCCATCAGGCACGAGTCGCCCGGCCGCGACGGCATCCTTCATCTCCGGCATGTTGATCCGCGCCTTGGTGACCGCGATCGACGGCCGCAGATCGATCCCTGCCGCGAGCTCCGCCGCAAAGGCGGCGGCCACCAGATGGCCCCACGGGTCGAGCGAGACGATCTTGTCGGGATCGGCCCACTGCGGATGCGGCCCGATCACTTCCGCGGGCGACGTATCCGTGAGGTCGGGACGATGATCGCGGTCGAGCCGGCCCGACGCCACGGCGAGCGCACGATAGAGCGCATAGGCTCCGGAGTGCGTGCCGATCGCGTTGCGTTGCGCGGGATTGGTGAGGCTCGCCACCACAGGGCCCCGCTCCGCGGCGCTCGGCGCGCCCCACTTGAGCGGCGGCGACTGTCCGGCCGCGCGCCCGAGCGGGTGGGAAGTGAGGACGATGTGGCTCGACATTCTTGAATCTCAGTTGCGATCAGGCGGCCGGTTTCGGAATCATCGGCGCCTTGGTTGCAAAGCGCGGATCCTGCGGCTTGTTCGGCACCGTTCCGTGCTCCTGGGCGTACCGTACCACCTTGGGAAGGAGCTCGAGGCCGATGGGGGCGAGCGCACGCTCCCACAGCTCGCGCGCCGTCTCGCCAGGCGCGACGAAGCACCATTCCTGCGCGGCGATTCCGCCCTTGTCCCAACCGTCGGCCAAGTGATAGACCGAGCCCCCGGCGATCGGATCGCCTTCCTTGATCGTCCACTCGACCGCCGCGATGCCGCGATGCCGCGGCAGCAGTGAAGGGTGATAGCCGACGCCGCCGAGGCGGGAATGGGCGAGTGCGTCGTCGCTCACGCGCGCGTGCGTGTGCGCGGCGACGATGAGATCCGTTCCCTCGGGAACCGCTTCACCGGGCACCATCTTGGGATTGGCGAGCACGTGCACGGGGAGCCCCGCTTCCTTCGCGGCGAGCGCCAGCCGGTCGTCCGCCGCAGGCACGACGACGCTCGAGAACGTGACGCCTTTCTCCTTGCGCAGCGCTTCGAACGCTGCCGCTCCAAAAAAACGGGATCCCACCAACGCGATCTTCATCGACTTCACTCCTCCGTAGAACCATTGAATGCCGGGCCCGCCGGCGTGGCGTCAGGCGAAACTTCTGTACAAGAGATACAGCACGGCAAGCGTCAGTCCGGCGAGCCACGGCACGGCCCAGCCGGAGCGCGCGGGCGCAGCCGAGGGCGGCGCCGGGACGGGCTCGGTGGGGCTGACGAGGCCGGTCGCGCCCCCAGCGGCATCGCTTTCGCCGTCCGCGCCGAGGCGGCTCACCTTCGATGCGCTAAATGCCATCTTCACGAGCTCGCGGCCGACGCGCTCCGCAACGGCAATCGCATTTTCTTCGACGCGCTGACGCGACGCCACTTCCTCCTCGTGCGCCGCCTTGAGCGCGTCGCGCATCACCTCTTCGGCGACGGATCGCGCCGCGGCTTCGGCGGCGGGCTTCGACGCGACTTCGGCGACGCTCCGCACGCTCTCCTGCAATTCCGCGCGCGCCGATTCGAGCACTCCACGTGAGGCCTCCGCCATCGCTTCCCTGGCAGCATCGAGCGCCTGGCGCGCGACGTCCCCGGCCGCCGAATGCGCGCTGGCGAGTGTCGCCTGCAACTTCTCTTCCGCCGCCGCGGCGGCGACCTCGCGCTCCTCCGCGGCGGTCACGTTCGCCTTCTCGACCAGCTCGCGCGCGACCCGCTCGGCGACGTCAGCCGAGGACTTTTCCACGTCCGCGCGCAGCACCGCTTCATCGTCCTTGACCGACGCAAGCGTGACTCGCACCAGCTGCTCGGCCACGGTGCGTGCCGCGGCCTCGGCGACGGGCGTGGCGGCCGCTTCCGTGGTGACGCGAACGTTCTCCTGCAGCTCGGCGCGCGCGGCGTCGAGGATCGCGCGCGAGGCATCCTCCATCGTCGCCCGCGCCGTTTCGAGCTTTTCCTGCGCAACGCGCTCGGCGGTCGCATGGACCGTGGCGAGCGATTCCGCGAGTCTTTCCTCGGCAGCGCGCACCGCCGACTGCCGCGCCGCCTCGGCCGCTTCGAGGCTCGGCTGGATCAAGTCGCGCGTGACCCTTTCCGCGGCGGCGATGGCCGCCTGCTCGACGTCGGCGCGCATCGCGGTTTCTTCTTCCTGCACCCCGGCCAGCGTGACGCGAACAAGGTGCTCGGCGACGCTGCGCGCCGAGGTTTCGGCGATCGGCTTGGCCGCGGCTTCCGCCGCAGCGCGGGCGGTGTCGGCCAGCTCCGCACGAGCTTCATCGAGAATCCGTCGCGACGCATCCTCCATCGTGGATTTGGCAGCGTCGACGGTCTGCCGCGCAATGCGCTCGGCGGTGGTGTGCACGTCGGCGAGCGCTTCCCGCAGCTTGTCGTCGGCCGCCATCGCCGCCGACTTCCGCGCGGCTTCCGCGGCGTCGACCGCCGGCTGCACCGATTCGCGAGCGGCGCGAGTGGCGGCGGCGATTGCGGCGAGTTCGGCCCGCTCGTGCGAAGTCGCGACCTCGGCGCGCAACGACGCCAACGCATCTTGCGCTGCACGCTGCGCGACTTCGAGCGCGGCGCTGCGGGACACCTTCTCGGCCGCGGCGGAGAGCGCCGCCATGGCTTCGCGCACCAGTCGTTCGGCGACTTCGCGCGCCACGCGTTCGGCGATCCGTGCAGCATCCTCGCCGTGGGCGGCCGATGTGGCGGGAGACGCGGCAAAAGAGGGAGCCGGCGCTTGCGCGGCGGCGGGCATGGGGCTCGTGAACGGCGTCGCCGGGACGGGTGGCAACGGTGCAGGGCTTGGGACTGGAGAAGGGGCGACATGAGGCGCGCTCATCACCGGGATGGCTATCGGTTCGTTGAGAATCGTTTCGGCCTCGGCGTCGGCGGCAACCGCGATCTCCGCCTCGGTCGCCACGGGATGGGCCGTAATACGGCCGTTGAGCTCGGCGAGCAGGCTGTCGAGCGCCGATTCTTCAACCGGCTTGGTGACGAAGGCGCTCGCGCCGTTCTCCTTGGCCCGCGCGCGGTCCTGCGGGGTGTCGTGTCCCGTACACATGACGACAGGAATCGCCGCGGTGTGCGGGTCAGCAGTAATCATGCCCGTGACTTCATAGCCGTCCATGTCCGGCATCATGAAGTCCATGAAGATGACGTCCGGAGCGTGGCCTTTCAGGAAATCGAGGGCCTCGTGCCCGGAAGAAGCGGTGTCGACGCCCAGCCCGCGTGCCTCGAGCATGCGCTTCAGCTTGAACTGAACCACTTTCGAATCGTCGACGATCAGCGCTCTGCCGATGCTCATGATGTCGCCCCCTCTGTTGCCGACGTATAGGAAAACTCCAACCGTATCACGCCCTGAGGTTGGGACGCAAAAGACGTGCCCGCGCGGAATCCGGCTCGGCGGGTTCATCCTGTCCCCGCGGTTTGACCGCCCCGCGGTCAGAGCGGAGCCTTCGCGTCCCTGGCAGGCTTGAGCGCCCCGAGCCAAAGCTCGGCCGCGCGCTCCAATCCATCGGTTGAGAAGTGGCACCCGTCGTAGCGATCGGCAAACCCGAGCGTGTCGAGATCGGGCCCCGGAAGAATGCCCGCCGCGGGGTCCGCGAGAGCGCTTTGGGCGTCGGCGAGCTCGGCCGAAGGGTGAACTTTCGAGCAACGCGTCGCGCGCGCGACGTAGATCGGCGCGCCGACGCCAAGACCTCGGATCGACGCGAGCATTGCGCCGAACTTCTGCCGATAGACCTCCCCGGACGTTCGCTCGATCGCGTCCGCCTCGCCCTGCTCCCAGAGCAGATGAGTGAACGCGAGTCCGCGCTCGCGCGCGCCAGCGATCGCGTCGAGCAATCCCTCGTGGAGGCTTCCGCCGGGCGCGAAGCTCGCGATGTCCGCCGTCCCGAACGCGAAGGGCACGAGCACCACGGTGTCGTAGGCCCCGCTCGCGATCGCCTTCGCTGCGAGGCGCATCCAGACGCTTCCCCCGTCGCCGGTCGCGCCGAGCAAGGGATCGCGCGCCTCGTAGATCCGCCCGCGATGGACCTCGAACACTCCGGGGTGCGGTGCTGCCCGCGTCTCGCCGCTGTTGCCGGCGTTCGATTGGCCGAACACGAGCGCGACCATCGTGCGGCCCGGCGCCGTCTTCGGCAGTGTCACCGGAGTCCGGGCGGCCGTGGAGGAGCGAACCTGGTGGAGCGCGAGCCTGTGGCGAAGCCCGGCCCAATCGATGAATGCATCGGTTCCGACGTAACGCTCGAACAGGACCCCGCCGGCGAATGTCACCAGCGCGCCGAAGACCACGCAGGCGGCGATCAGGCGGGTGCGCAACAGGGGAGCCACTACCTTTTCGCTTCGCGGCGCAAATACGCGAGCATGTCGTCCAGGTCCGCGACTTCGTTCGGCTCGGACAATCGATACCGGACTGCGCCCGACCGTATTTCGGAGAGATGCTGCTCGATCGTCGCCGCGCTCATGCGGCCGTCCGGCAACGGCGAAGGCTCGGAAGCTTGCACGCCGAGGATTCGATCGAGAACGAGGTTGCCGACTTCGGGCGCATAGTGCGACGTCTCCCGGTACCAGCGCATGCGGGTCGCGTGGTCGCCGATCATCGGCACGGGTTCCGTCGAAATGGCATGGTAGCTTGCGAAGTCCCATAGGACGTAGGCGGGTCGGCTCCCGTCCGCCTTCGCCTCCGCGTCGATCGTCTCGACGAGCGCGCGCTTCCAGGACTCGAACAGCGGCCACCACCCGACGCGCTGATACCACTCGAGGTAACGGGCGTGCACCGGTGATATGAATAGCCGGAGCTCGATGTCGTGGTTGCGCGCGTAGCGCAAGAGCTCGCGGAACGATCTCATGGCGGCCGCGCGCCTTCCGTCCTGCGCCCAAACCGAGGCGGACGGTCCCTTCGGGAAGAGATACCGGAGCCGGCTGTGGAAGTTGTCGTACTCGGCCACCCAGACGATGCCGCGTTGACCGTCCCACAACCTGAGCGCTTCGTCGGGGATGCGCCAGGCCGGCGTTTCGGCGGGTTTCCCGCTGACTTTCGCATCTGCCACCGCCGGTTCCGGAAGCGAGAGGCGCGCGAGGCTCGCGGCGAGCGACTCCCGCGAAACGCCGACGCGAAGACGAACGAAACGCTGCGGCTCAGACTCGGGATTGCCGAGGAGCGCGGCCGGATCGAAATCGGCGCGTCCTTGGTCGATGAACGACTCCATGTCGAGACCGATGACCGCCATCTTGAGCGGCGAACGCACGTTGGCATGAATCAGCAGCAGGCGAATCTGCTCAATGCTGACGCCGCCGAGCGCGAGATTCTCGACCGGCTGGTATTCCGGCGCGAAGCCCGGATGCCGCGGATCGAGCCCGAATTCCGCGCGCGATGTGCCCAGTATCACCGTCCGCGGCATCGGGTTGCGGACCGCAAGGGCCTTGCGCCAGAAGATTCCCGGACGCGCGCCCTCGATCACGCCGGCCTCGTCGGGCGACGCCACAATCGCCGCGAGCCCGTACGGATCGATCCTTGCATTGACCGCGAGCACACCTCCCACCAGCGCAGCGCCGACGCCAAGCGCAACGATCAAGTAGGTTCCCGGCCGCATCGATCGGTCAGAACTGGAAATAGAGGAATTCGGAAACCCGCGTCATGCTGGCGAGCGATGCAGCGAGCATGAGTCCGCTCGCGACCGCACTGAAAGCCGGCACAACGCATCTCGTGCTCATGCTGCTTGAGGAGGACCGCCTGCCGCCCGATGTCGGGCTCAGCGACGCGGTGCTCGCGACGC
>Ga0207675_100007530_pt1 | contig 10285 bp, 5 predicted proteins | sample KBSSwiS42_FD_184305 | JGI IMG/M metagenome (GOLD analysis project Ga0207675, IMG submission 184305) | Switchgrass rhizosphere microbial communities from Kellogg Biological Station, Michigan, USA - KBS Switchgrass S4-2 (SPAdes) (version 2) | ecosystem: Host-associated > Plants > Roots >...
CCGCTGCCTCTGCTGCCGCCGCCGCCTCTGCCGCCGCCGCTGCCTCTGCCGCCGCCGCTGCCTCTGCCTCTGCTGCCGCTGCTGCCGCCTCTGCCGCCGCCGCTGCCTCTACTGCAGCCGCCGCCGCTGCCTCTGCTGCCGCCGCCGCCTCTGCCGCCGCCTCCGCCGCTGCCTCTGCTGCAGCCTCCGCCGCTGCCTCTGCTGCAGCCTCCGCCGCCGCCTCTGCTGCAGCCTCCGCCGCTGCCTCTGCTGCAGCCTCCGCCACCGAAAGCCGCCTGCGCCCCGAAATGCCGTGAGATATCGCAAATCGGAGGCCCGGCCCCCCTGCTCTCTCCGGCAAACGGGCAGCGCGCGACGGGCGGCTGCATCCGTGGACGCATCGTGGAAACGCCGATAGGCTCGCGTCACCTTGACGACCGACAATCGCCTCTTCTCTCGAGTCAGGCTCGCTCTCGCTGCCGCCTGCGCGCTCGGCCTCAGTGCTTGTGGCGCAGTGTCGCCAGTGTCCGCGACGCCCAGCGCCGCGAGCGCAGGCAGCACGGCGGCCGCTGCCGTGGCGCAGGCGGACACTCCGGCTCTGCCGCTCGATCCGCGCATCACCAGCGGCAACCTGGACAATGGGCTCAGCTATTTTCTGCAGCAACACCGCGCCAAGGACGCGCGCGCTCGGCTCGTGCTCGTGGTCAAGGCGGGTTCGGTGTACGAGGAGGACGATCAGCGGGGGCTCGCGCATTTCATCGAGCACATGGCGTTCAATGGCACGCAGCGCTTCAAGAAGCAGAAGCTGATCGACTTTTTCGAGCGCAGCGGCATGAAGTTTGGCTCGCACGCCAACGCGGTGACCTCTTTCGATCGCACTCAGTATGAGCTCAACGTGCCGACCGACGATCCGCAGCTCTTGGCCACGGCGCTCGACGTGCTCACGGATTGGGCGAGCGCGCTCAGCTTCGATCCGGAAGAGATCCAGAATGAGCGTCCGGTGCTGCTCTCGGAGTGGACCAGCTCCAAGGGCGCCGAGCGGCGCGTGGGGGAGCAACAGCGCCAGCTGCTGCTCGCGGGCTCGAAGTTTGCCGAGCGCGAGGTGATCGGGGACAAGGCCGTGCTAGAGGGCGCCCCGCGCGAGCGCTTGATCGATTTCTACAAGCGCTGGTATCGCCCGGATCGCATGGCGGTGATCGTGGTCGGAGACATCGACCCGAGCGCGCTGCAGGTCGCCGTGCGTGAGCACTTCGCGCACTTGCCGCGCGACCCGCTCGCCGGCGCCTCTGGCGCGTCGCAGCCCGAGGAGCCGAGCTTCGAGATCCCGGTGAAGCCGGGCGCGAGCGCAGCGGTGATCGCCGACCCGGAGACGCCGGCGCTCACGGTGGACGTGGTGTTCAAGGAGCACGCGCACCCGGTGCGCACACAGGCGGACTTTCGCGCGCAGCTCGTGTCCGTGATGGCGACGCTGATGCTGAGCCGAAGGCTGGACGAGCTGTCGGAGAACCCGCTCGCGCCCTTCACCGGCGCCTCGAGCGACCTGGCCCCGGGCGTGCTCGGGCGACTGGATCTATTGCAGGTGTCGGCTCGCGCCAAGGAGCGACAGCTCGACAAGAGCCTCGCGGTGTTGCTCGACGAGATCGAGCGCGTGCGCCAGCACGGCTTCTTGAAGACCGAGTTGCGGCGCACGATGGAGGAGTACGCGCGCTTCCTCGACCACGCCGTGGCCGCCCAGGACACGGTGGACAACGCCGCCATCACCAGCGGGCTCGCCAACCACTTCATCAGCGGTAACATGGTCACGGCCGCCGATTTTCAGAAGAAGCTCGGCCTGCAGCTGTTGCATGAGATCTCGCTCGCGGAGGTCAACGCGGGCGCTCTGGCCTGGTTCAGCCAGAGCGAAGAGCTGCTGCTCGCGAGCGGCGCCACGCGCGACGCCCTGCCGGAGAAGGCCAGCCTGCTCGCGGCGCGCGACGCCGCCCAGAAGCATGCGCTCGACCCTTACCAGGACAAAGTCGCGCCCGCCGCGCTCCTGGCACAGCTGCCCCAGCCAGGCAGCATCGTGAAAGAGGAGCAGATCAGCGAACTGGACGTGACGGTCTGGACGCTCTCCAACGGCGCGCGCGTGGTGCTCAAGCCGACGGATTTCAAGCAAGACCAGATCCTCGAGCAGTCGATCAGTCCCGGCGGCAACGCGGGCGTCAGCGCCAGCGACTTTCCCTCGGCGCGCGTCGCCCACGAGGTCGTGTCCGCGAGCGGCCTGGGCGAGCTGGATCGGCAGCTCCTCGGCAAGGTGCTCACGGGCAAGGTGGTGAGCGCCTATCCCTGGATCGACGAGCAGACGGAGGGCATCCGCGCCAGCTCCGCCCCTCGGGATGCCGAGACCATGTTTCAGTTGATCTATCTCTTTGGCACGGCGCCGCGCCGGGACGCCGCTGCGTTCGAGGCCTACCGAGCCACGCTGCGCGAGCGGCTGCGTAACCGTGATCTGAGCCCGCCGCAGATGTTCTCGGACGCGATCGTGAAGAAGCTCTGGGGGGATCAGCCGCGCCGGCTCGCGCCCACGATCGCTTCTGTCGAGCAGATGAAGCTAGACAGCGCGCTCGAGTTTTACCGGCAGCGCTTCGCCGACTTCAGCGACTTTACCTTCGTATTCGTGGGCAAGATCGATCTGGCGAGCTTCCGGGCGCTGGCCGAGCGGTACCTGGCGAGCTTGCCGGGCGGCGGACGCAAGGAGGCGTTCCGTGATCTCGGGCTGCACCGACGCAAGGGCATCTCGAGTGTGCGGGTGCAGCAGGGGCAAGAGGACAAGGCGTCGGTGACGCTGATCTATCACGGCGAGTCCAAGTGGTCGGAGAACGCCCACACCGATCTGGTCTCGCTGGAGAGCTACTTGATGATCCGTCTGCGCGAGGTGCTGCGCGAGGAGCTGGGCGGGGTGTACACGCCGTACGTCGTCTCCAGCTTCGAGCGCGTGCCGTTCGATGCCTACACGTTTGCGATCTCCTTCGAGTGCAAGCCGGCGGACGTGGACAAACTGCTCAAGGCCACGCGCACCAGCATCGCGGAGATCAAGAAGTCGGGGGTGGCCGACAGCTATCTGGAAAAGCTGCGCAGCGAGCGCACGCGGGATCTACAGGAATTGTATCGCAGCAACGACTTCTGGCTGGATCGCCTGGCCGACAAGTACAAGCTCGGCGAGGATCCGCGCAGCATCCTGATCTTGCCCGAGCTGACCAAGCGCGTCACCAGCGAGAACTTGCGGCTCGCGGCGCGGCAGTTTCTGCGCGACGATCAGTATGTAGACGCGGTGCTCACGCCGGCGGGTGCGCCCGCCGCGCCGGCGGCGGCCTCGTCAGCGCCGAGCCCGGCTCCGGCGGCCTCGAAGGTTCCCGTGGCGCCTGCCCAGGCAGCTCCCGCGCCGGCGCCTGCTCTGCCTTGAGGAACGCCGCTGGGCTCAGCCGGAGCCGACGGCGGAGCGCTTGATGTGCGCTGCCGCGGCGGCGGCCAGCGCGACCTGCGTGCGCGATGCCGTTGCTCGGGGCGACACTTCGTTCAGTAGCTTGGCTGCGCGAGCGCCGGGCGAGCGCTTCAGCGTCGGGCGCGGCGGCTTGGCGCTCTTGCTGGTGGGGGCGCTCGGCGACCCTGCCGGCGCGATCGACGGTGATTGCGCCGGAACGCCTGCCGGCGCGACGCCCTCACTGGCGGTCTGCTCGGAGAGCTCCCGCTCGGCTTCGATCCAGTCCTGCTCGGCCGTGCCCTGTGGACAGCCCTGCTTCTGCCAACGCGCATAGGCTCGATCACGGATGGTGCTGGGTTCGATCACGACGGACTTCATGGTTCACCTCTCTTCTGTTCTGCGCCTAACGCAAGCCAGCAAGGAAGTTAAAAAAATTGCAGTCGCGATCGAGGCGGGCGCCGCAAAACGCGCCGGGGTGACCCCGTGAGATGCGCTGGAGATTGCATCCGCGAGAGGAAGCTGCCAACTCCGAGCGCGAGGGACGTCATGGCCGCCTATCGCTCCGATGTAGTGCCGAAGTCTACGGATGTCTTGATCGTGGGCGCCGGACCCACCGGCTTGGCGCTGGCGTGCCGGCTCGCGCAGGCAGGCGTGGACCACCTCTTGGTCGACGCCGCGGAGGCGGGAGCCAACTCGTCGCGCGCTGCCGTGCTGCAAGCGCGCACGCTGGAGGTGTTGGACGGGATCGGTGCGGCGGACTTGTTGCTGGCAGAAGGCCGCATCATTTCCGATTTTGCGCTCATGGACCGGGACGAGACCTTGCTGCGCCTGGACTTCTCGGAGCTGCCGTCCGCCTACCCGTACGCGCTGATGCTCCCCCAGCAGCACACGGAGGCACTGCTCTCGGGGCTGCTCGGGCGCTCGGGCGCGGCGGTGCGGCGCCCGTGGCGAGCGCTGGGGGTCGACGCGCATCGCGAGGCCGTGAGCGTGCGGCTCGCGCGCGAGCGGCACCACGAGCGGCGCTCGGAGACCAGCGAGGAGACGACCGTCGTCGCCCGGTACGTGGTGGGCTGCGACGGCATGCACAGCACGGTCAGGCAAGCCTGCGACATCGCGTTCGTGGGCGAGGCCTATCCGGAATCGTTCCTGCTCGCCGACGTCCGCATGCGCTGGCCGTTGCCGAGCACGCAGAGCCAGGTGTTCGTGTCCGATGGTGGGATGATGGTGGTGGCGCCGTTGCCGGGCGACACGTACCGCATGGTGGCCACGCTCGATCCCGCGCCCGAGCATCCGACGCGCGAGGATGTGGAAGACTTGCTGCGCCGGCGCGGGCCGAGCGCGCCCACCGTGGTCGAGGAGGTGGTCTGGAGTGGGCGCTTCCGCGTGCACCGCAAGATCGCCGAACGCTACCGGTTGGGTCGCGTGCTGCTCGCCGGTGATGCCGCCCATGTGCACAGCCCCGCCGGTGGGCAGGGCATGAACATCGGCATTCAGGACGCCCTGGCTCTGGCCGAGCACCTGATCTACTCGCTGTCGAGCAACGCGCCGCCGGCCGAGCTCGACGCCTACGAGCAAGAGCGGCGGCCCGTTGCAGCCTCCGTGCTGCGCCTGACCGATCGCCTGACGCGCGTCGCGCTCCTGCGCTCGCCGGTGTTTCGGCTGCTGCGCAACCGCACCGTCTCGGCGCTGGGCCACAGCGCGCGGTTCCGACGCAAGCTGGCGTTGGAGCTGTCCGAGCTGGCAGATTGAGGCGGCGCGCGACCGGCAATCGCTGCAGAAGTCTGCGGGAATTTTCCCTGCCTGGCACTCATGGGGACCTACCCTGCCGTCGTATATCCGACTGACGTGCCAACGACGATGGTGCGCTCACGTGAGCAAAAGGGGGCAAAGGTGGGCGGCCCGAGACGGACAAATCGAACGCTGCTGGTCCTCTTGCTGAGCAGCCTGGCGGCCACGCGCAGCGCTCGGGCCGACGAGGCAGACCCCGGCTTTTCACTCTCGAAATTCGAGGCGCACGGCTTCGTGAGCCAGGGCTACCTGCGCACGACGTCGAACAACTACCTGGCGAAGACCGAGTCCAACCGCGGTAGCTTCGAGTTCGCGGAGGTTGGGATCAACTTCACGCAGCCGCTGAGCGAGAAGCTGAGAACCGGGATTCAGCTGTTCGCCCGCGATCTCGGTCCCATCGGCAACTACGACATCAAGGCCGATTGGTTCTACGTGGACTATCGCTGGACGGACGCGCTCGGCTTGCGCGCGGGGCGCATCAAGCTGCCGTTTGGTCTGTACAACGAGAGCAATGACATCGATGCGGCGCGCGTGCCGATCCTGCTGCCGCAGTCGATGTATCCGGCGCGCAGCCGCGACTACTTGCTGGCGCAGACGGGCGTCGAGCTGTACGGGCGGCTGCTGTTGGGCGCGGCCGGGGCGCTGGACTATCGCGCCTACGGTGGCACCATCTTCCTGGAATCGACGACGCCGCCTGGTGGCCCGATCGTGGTGCAGGAGCTCACCGTGCCGTACCTGTTCGGCGGGCGCTTGCTCTGGGAGACCCCGCTCGATGGCCTGCGCGTGGGCGGCAGCGCCCAAAAGCTGCGGCTCGACAGCACCTTCTTGCAGGCGGGGGTGAGCACGTTGGTGAAGATCCCGGCGTTGCTCTGGGTCGCCTCGCTCGAGTACGCGGCCAACGATCTGACGCTGGCCGCGGAGTATGGCCGCTGGCACGTCAGCTCGACCAGCAGCGTGCCGGAGGATCCGACGTTCAACACCAAGCTCGACAGCGAGCGCGCCTACGTGATGGCCGCGCTGCGCCTGAACGATTGGTTCGAGCCGGGCGCCTACTACTCGCTCTTCTTTCCCAACGTGAAGGATCGCAAGGGCACGGGCGCGCAGCAGCACGACGTCGCGCTCACCTTGCGCTTCGACCTGGACACGCACTGGTTGTTCAAGCTCGAGGGCCACTACATGCTCGGCACGGGCGATCTCGACCGACGTCTGAACGGCGGCGCAGCGCTCGACGACCTGACGCGGCGCTGGGGCGCCTTCCTCGCCAAGACGACCGCCTACTTCTGAGCCAGACGATGCGGGTGATTCAGGCCTCGATCTTGCTGCTCTGGCTGTGCCTGCTGGGCGTGGGCGGATTGGCCCTGGCGCCGCAGGTCGCCCCGTACCTGGTGATCGTGAACGCGGCCAATCCCCAGAGCAGCATGGATCGCAAGTTCCTGGGCGACGCGTTCCTGAAGAAGACCACGCGCTGGGGCAACGGCGAGCTGATTCGTCCCGTGGACCAGAGCCCAGATTCGGCGGTGCGCCGCAGGTTTTCCGAGGAGGTGTTGAAGCGTTCCGTGACGGCCGTGCGCAGCTACTGGCAGCAGATCATCTTCTCGGGTCGCGACGTGCCGCCGCCGGAGCTCGCTGGCGATGCCGAGGTGCTCGAATTCGTGAACAAGCACGCGGGTGCGATCGGCTATGTCTCCGGTGCCGCGAGCACGAGCGGGGCGAGAGTCATCTCCGTGCGTTAGACACACGATGCTCACCACCTTTCGGGCCAAGTTGATCGCGATCGTCGGCGTCGCCGCCGCGGCGTTGCTGATCCTGATCGGCTTCAGCGCGGTCAGCAGCAGCCGCGTCGGGGGGCAACTGGGGGACATCCAGCTGCGCTTCGTGCCCAAGATGGAGCTCGCGCCACAGCTGGAGGGGCTGTTCGAGCAGCTGCGGCGCGGGCTGCAGGACGCGGTCGGAGCCCGGGACGGCGACGCGCTGGAGGGCACCCGCGACCAGTATGCGGCGTTGTTGCAACGTCTGGCCGCGGCGCACGACGTGCTCGACGCCGACGGAGTTGGGCAGCTCCGAGCTGACCTCCAGGAATACTACGAGAGCGCCTACGACATCTCCCGGCGCATGATCGAGGGCGAGACGGGCGAGGGTCTGGTGAGCGCGATGAGCGCCATGCAAGCCAAGCAGACCCGCTGTACGTTGCTGCTGAAGAAGGTCACGGAGTTCGATCGGGGCGAGCTCGCGCGCGGCTTCGAGGCCGCGAACCTGGCGCTCGAGAGCGCAGGGCGCCTGCGCCTGCTCGTGGGCGTCGCCTGCCTGGTGTCCGTGATCTTGCTCTCGCTCTGGCTGAGCCGCGGAGTCTTGCAGTCGCTCGCCAAGCTGAGCCGCGGGCTGGAACGCTTCGGCAAGGGCGAGTTCGACCAGGCCATTTCCGTCGCGGGCAGCGCGGAGCTGGCTGCGGTGGCCCACAGCGCCAATCTGATGGCGCGGAACTTGAAAGCGCTACAGGCCGAGCGCGATCACGAGGACTGGCTCAAGACCGGGCTGGTCGGTCTCGCCAATGAGCTGCGCGGTGAGCTTTCGCCGGAAGAGGTTGGCAGGCGCGCGGTGCGCTACCTCGCTCGCTACCTGCAGCTGCCGGTGGCCGCGCTGTACTACATGGATAGCGGGCGCGTGCTGCGCCTGGCAGGCGAGTATGGGCTGGCGCCGATGGACCCGGACCTGGCCGCGGCGCTCAGCTTCCGCATCGGAGAAGGCCTGGTGGGTCAGGCCTGTCTGCAGGACGAGATCACGCTGATCCCCGAGCCGCCGCCGAACTACCTGCGCATCCGCAGCGGGGTGGGGGAGAGCGCACCCAGGTCGCTCGCCTTCTTGCCCATCCTGCACCTCGGGTCGGTCGCCGGCGTGCTGGAGCTCGGGCTGTTCAAACCCTGGGCGGAGGGTTTTGCGGAGCTCTTGCTATCGGTCCGGGAGACGCTCGCCATCGCGATCGAAGTGGCCCGCACCCGTGCCAGCCTGAACGAAATGCTGGCCGAGTCGCAGCGCCAGGCCGATCGCCTGAGGTCGCAGGAGGAAGAGCTCCAGTCGACCAATGAGGAGCTGCACACCCAGCAGGAAGAGCTGCGCCAGACCAACGAGGAGCTGACCCAGCAGACGGAAGAGCTGGAGGCACAGCGACGCACGCTGCAGGAGAAGAACCGCGAGCTGGATCAGGCGGGCCAAGTCCTGACGCGGCAGGCAGACGAGCTGAGGAGAGTGAGCACCTACAAGTCCCAGTTCCTGGCCAACATGTCGCACGAGCTGCGCACGCCGCTGAACAGCATGCTGCTGCTGTCCAGCCTGCTCGCAGACAACGAGGGCAAGAACCTCACGGCCAAGCAGGTGGAGTTTTCCAAGACCATCCACTCCGCCGGCAAGGATCTGCTGGCGCTCATCAATCAGGTCCTGGATCTGGCCAAGGTGGAGGCGGGCAAGCAAGAGCTGCGCATCGAAGCCATGCAGCTGACGCACCTGGCCGATCACGCGGAGCGCGTATTTCGGCCGCTCGCGCAGGAGAAGAAGCTCGAGTTTGTGGTGCAGCAGGGCGAGGGGCTGCCGGAGAGCATCGAGACCGACGTGCAGCGCGTGCAGCAGATCTTGAACAACCTGCTGGCGAACGCCATCAAGTTCACGCAGCGCGGCCGGATCACGCTCGAGATCCGCTGCGCCACGCCGGGCGATTTATCTCGGCGTACGGATTCGGCGCTGCAGGGCGGCGTGGTGTTGCTCGTGTCGGATACGGGCGTGGGCATTGCGCCCGAGCATCAAGCGCGCATCTTCGCGCCCTTCGAACAGGTGGAGGCGGCCTCCGACCGCCGCTTTGGCGGCACCGGCCTGGGCTTGACCATCGCCCGCGAGCTGGCTCAGCTGCTCGGCGGCAGCCTGGAGCTGGCCAGCACCTCTGGGCGCGGCAGTACGTTCACCTGCCGCCTGCCGCAGCGGGCTCCCGCGTCCAGCGCGTCTTCGCGCGCCTTGGCGGCGGCTACAGGGGCGGCGCCCCTGGGTCTGTCGCCCACGGGCCTGTCGCCAGTGGCCCGGTCGCCCGCGGCCCTGCCACTGCTGTCGCCCGCACCCGAAGCCTACCTGCTGCTCGTGGAGGACGATCCATTGTTCGCCGAGGCGGTGGGCGACGTGATCCGGCGGCAGGGTCTGGCCTGGGAGCGCGCTCCCGACGGGAAGACGGCGCTCGAGCTGTGCCAGCGGCGGCGCCCGAGCGGCATCATCCTCGACCTCCAGCTGCCGGACATGGATGGCTGGCAGGTGATGGATCAGCTGCGCGCCGATCCGCTCACGGCCGACATTCCCGTGCACTTCGTCTCGGCCGCGGACGCCGCCGAACGCGCGCTCGCCATGGGCGCCATCGGCTATCTCACCAAGCCTGCCACGCGGCAGGAGCTGACGCAGGTGGTGAATGCGCTCGCGCCCCGGGCCCAGCAGCACGTGCAGCGGGTGCTCGTGGTCGAGCCTGATGCGAGCCGGCGTGACTCGCTGGTGCGCGAGCTGTCCGCCGAACAGCTGCAGGTCGAGCACGTCGTGGACGTCAGCGCGGCGCGCGAGCTGCTCGAGCGGGAGCGCTTCGCGTGCATGATCCTGGACCTGTCGCTCGAGGACGGGGCCAGTCTCGAGTTTCTGAAATCGTTACGCGAGCGCTGGGGCGCCGACGCGCCCTCGATCATCGTCTACACCGCGCGTCCGCTGAGCAAGGAAGAGGCCAAGCACCTGGACGCCTATGCCGAGGCGGTGGTGCTGAAGGAGGGCTCTTCGAGCGAGCGCCTGCTCGACGAGGTGCGCCTGTTCGTGCGGCGCCTCAAGGGCGGGCTCGCGCCGAAGCGCGCCGGAGAGGCGCGGGGGCTGCCCCTGAACGTGCAGCTCACAGGCAAGCGCGTGCTGGTGGTGGATGATGACATGCGCACGGTCTACGCGCTCTCGGCGACGCTGCGCGCCAAGGGCGCCGAAGTGTTGGTGGCGGACACCGGCCGGGCCGCGCTCCTGGTCCTGTCGCGCGAGCGGCAGGTGGACGCGGTGCTCATG
>Ga0207675_100007531_pt1 | contig 10285 bp, 7 predicted proteins | sample KBSSwiS42_FD_184305 | JGI IMG/M metagenome (GOLD analysis project Ga0207675, IMG submission 184305) | Switchgrass rhizosphere microbial communities from Kellogg Biological Station, Michigan, USA - KBS Switchgrass S4-2 (SPAdes) (version 2) | ecosystem: Host-associated > Plants > Roots >...
GTCTTGTGCATTGATATAACGGAGCAGGTTTTTCTTCATAGATTCCTGCAGCTCTTTGTCTACGTTAAAACCAATGGTATTAGTCTGCACCCGACGGGCAATGATTTTGTCGATACCATCAAATGCGCCACCGCAAACGAAAAGAATATTCTGCGTGTTTATCTTGATAAGCTTTTGTTCCGGATGTTTGCGTCCGCCTTGTGGTGGCACCAACACATCCGTGCCTTCTAAGAGTTTCAACATACCCTGTTGCACGCCTTCACCACTTACATCGCGGGTAATAGAAGGATTATCGCCTTTGCGGGCTATCTTATCAATTTCATCGATATACACGATACCCCGTTCAGCAGCAGCGATGTCATAATTGCAAACCTGCAATAACCTTGTCAGAATGCTTTCGACATCTTCACCCACATATCCTGCTTCTGTAAACACTGTTGCATCCACGATAGTGAAAGGAACATTCAGCATACGGGCGATACTCTTTGCCAGTAATGTTTTACCGGTACCTGTTTCACCCACCATAATGATGTTGCTCTTCTCGATCTCAACATCATTATTATTCGCAAATTCATTGGCCTTTTGCTGTAATCTTTTGTAGTGATTATAAACTGCAACAGCCAGAACTTTCTTTGCTTCATCCTGGCCAATCACGTATTCATCAAGGAATCTTTTTATTTCGATGGGCTTTTTAACTGTAAGCTTGAAGGATGTACTGCTCTTTTCTTCACGGACCACTAATTCCTGATCAATGATTTCACGGGCATGCTCCACACAGTTTTCACAAATATGTCCTTCCTGCCCTGCAATGAGAATTTTTACTTCGTCGCGGCTACGACCACAAAACGAACAATGCAATGGGTTTTTTGCCATGTAGTTTTTTAAGTTTTTTTGACTTAGCAGCAATTACTTCCGCAGTATGCAAAAATAAAAAACTGCCCCGATAAGAGCAGTTTTTTATTTTATTGGGAGCGGGTAACGCCTTAATTACGTTAATTATCAGCCTATTATATTTTTTCAACTATCTGGTCTACAATACCGTATTCCATCGCTTCTTTGGCATCCATCCAATAGTCACGATCGAAATCTTTCAGTATCTGCTGCATGGTTTTGCCGCAGTTATCTGCCAGAATTTTAGCTCCTAAATCTTTTACTCTCTTGGTTTGTTTAGCCTGTATTTCAAGGTCGGCACTTACACCTTGAATATGTCCACCTAATGAAGGCTGATGAATCATCACTTCGCCATGTGGGTAGATTAAACGTTTGCCTTTTACACCACCGCTTAATAAAATACTACCCATAGAAGCTGCAAGGCCCATGCAGATGGTAACGACCGGCGATTTCAGCATGCGCATGGTATCATATATCACCATACCGCTTGTAACTACACCTCCCGGGCTATTAATATAGAATTTTATTTCCTCACCGGATTTATCTGCATCCAGCAATAATAGTTTACTTACCACGTCTTTCGCACTTTTATCATCTACCACACCCCAAAGGTGCACACTGCGTTTATCGAAAAAGTATTTTTCCAACTTTTTGCTAAACATCATAAGGTCTGACTTGGGCTGATCTTCTTTTTCTTCTTCTTCGTCATCTGATCTCCAATCGTTGTATAAAAATTGTCTCGGCATCATACTTATTATTTGAAGTTTATACCCCAAACCCCTGAACGGGCTTTGAAGTCTGGATTTTTAGATTGTTTATAATTAAGAACTCTTGAAAAAAAGAGATTGATGTAAGTCCTCCACCGTGGCGGAAACAGGGGCTTAATCTTTCTTCTGTTTTCTTGGATTAATCAGCAATACTTCATCTACCAATCCATATTCTTTAGCTTCTGGTGCGGTCATCCAGTAGTCACGGTCAAAATCTTTTTCGATCTGCTTCGCTGATTTTCCTGAATGGTAGTTCACTATTTCATATAACTCGCTTTTCAATTTGCGAATTTCATTTACGGTTATTTCGATATCGCTGGCTTGTCCGCCGATTGCGCCGCTGGGCTGGTGCATCATGATGCGGGCGTGTTTCAACGCGGCTCTTTTGCCTTTGGTACCCGCTCCTAATAATACGCAGGCCATGGAAGCTGCCATACCGATACAAATCGTAGCTACATCAGGTGTTACATATTGCATCGTGTCATACACACCAAGACCTGAATAAACGCTACCACCCGGGCTGTTGATGTACATATTTATATCGCGGGTCCTGTCTGTAGAATCCAGGAAAAGCAATTGTGCAGTTACAATATTTGCGACCTCATCGTTTATGGGATAACCCAGGAAGATAATCCGGTCCATCATCAGGCGACTGTACACATCCATGACGGCCACATTCATCGGGCGTTCTTCGATAATGTTCGGTGTAAGAGCTGTTACAAGATGAGAACCATAGCTGTTTAATGTATTGCTGGAAATGCCACGGTGTTTTACCGCATATTTTTCAAATTCCGATTTAAAACTCATGATTTTAATTGGTTGATACGTTAACTGGATTATAATTGATGAAGCAAGAAAAATGTAATCGTTGTTGACCTTCCTGTTACCCTTTCTGGCTTTTCAACTTTTTCTATGATCATCAAATATCCGTCCAAATGGGAAAACCGCAAAATCGGTGTCAAGTTGACCGGATTCAAGGTTGACAGGTTGACAAGAAAAAAGGTTGATTGGGTGAAATCCCTATCAACCCTTCAGAGGTTAGTCTAAAAATCAAATATTATTAATGATGATGATGCTGGTGTGCTTCTACCATTTTGGTAAACTCTTCTGAACTTATTTCTTTTTCTTCTGGTTTTACCTGGGTTTCGGCCCACTCGAATATTTTCTGGGTTTGAATACGATTATAAGTATCCTCTACGAACTTACGGTCTTTCATCATCTTTTCAACATAGTCATTCACCCAGCCTTGTTCTTCCGCTTCCGGGGCCATACCCATATAGCCAAACAACTGCTGTTTCGCGAAATTTCTGAGCTCTTCAGGTTGTACGCTGATACTGTTCTCGCGAATGATTTTATCGGTGATCAAAGTCCATTTAAGTTGACTAATGAAAACGGGAAATTCGGTCTCTACATCTTCGTCAGATTTTACCTGCTCCCCCTGGGTCCGCATCCATTTTTTCAAAAAGCCTTCGGGAAACTTTATTTGTGTATGATCAATCAGCTCATGATAGGCCTGGTCATGAATCTGGTTCTTAGCCTGGTTATCCCAGTAAGCCTGAATTTGCTCTTTTATTTTATTGCGAAAGTCGGCTTCTGTTTTTACTTCCTGGTTGGGATAAAGCTGGTTGAAAAATTCTTCATTCAGTTCTTTCTTTTCCAGTAAGCCGATTTTAGTGATTTGTATTTTGAAGTAGCTGTGCTTTGCTGTTTCATCATCCTTATTCAATCCAAGGTCGCTGATAATCCATTCTCTTTCCTTTTCTTCAAAAGCATCATTGAGCTGAACAATTACAAAATCATTGATTGTTTTGCCGAGCAGGTTACTGCGGAATGATTCCTTAAAATATTTTACAAGTAATGAATTATCTTTTTTTATTCCACCTTCAATATCGTTACCGTTTTCATCTGTTTGGGTAAACAATACGTTTAAAACATTTTCCTCGTTGTCCGATGTGTGCAGGTCTTTCATATTGCCATAACGGTTCTGCAATCTTTCAATTTCATTATTGATCATTTCATCCGTTATGGTCACTTTATATCTTGTTGTTTTGGCTTTTGCCAGGTCTGCCAGATCAAATTCAGGCTTCATGCCAACTTCAAAATGGAAAACATATTCAGCCGGGTTATTCATGTCCAGTTGGCGCATGTCAATTTCCATCGGTAATGGCTGAGCGAAAATGTCCAGCTTATCTGTTTCCAGGTATTTGACCAGCTCTCTGTCTACAGAGCGCAATACTTCATCTGAGAATACCGAAGTACCATACATTTTTTTAATTAAACCCGCAGGTACCTGGCCTTTACGGAAGCCGGGGATATTTGCTTTTTTGCTGTAGTCTTTCAGTGCTTTTTCGAAAGATGGCAGGTAGTCTGTTTTTTCCAGCTTCACTGTTAACCTTTCGTGCAGTAGACCGATATTTTCTTTTGTAATTGTTGCCATGTAAAAGAGTTTAAAAAGTTTTAAGTTTAAAAGTTTAAGGTTTTAACCTTAAACTTTTAAACTTCTCTGTGCGGGTGGAGGGACTCGAACCCCCATGCCTCGCGGCGTCAGATCCTAAGTCTGATATGTCTACCAATTTCACCACACCCGCTTAGTTCTTATTCTTTTGGGGTTGCAAATGTATGTCATTTCAGCAAAATGAATTCAATCACTTCCTTTTTCTTAAATTCGTAGACGATGGAGACCGTAGCGCTGACACCGAAATATAATTTAACCGAGGAGCAGGAAAAAAGTTTAATTCTCCGCGAGTACCGGGCCCTTTTAAGGTCCTTGAAAACCAAGTTAAAACCCGGTGACAGGAAGTTGATCCGCAATGCGTTCGAGATTGCCGCCGAAGCCCATAAAAGTATGCGGCGGAAGAGTGGCGAACCTTATATTTTACATCCCCTGGCTGTGGCCAGGATCTGTGTGGAGGAAATAGGCCTGGGTGTCCGTTCTACTATTTGTTCGTTACTACATGACACAGTTGAGGATACGGATGTAACCCTGGAAGACGTGGAAAGAGAATTTGGCAACGAGATAGCAAGAATTGTAGATGGTTTGACTAAGATTTCAAATGTTATTGATGTTAATGCTTCCAAACAGGCCGAGAACTTTAAAAAAATACTGCTGACGCTCACGGATGACCCCCGTGTAATTCTTATTAAACTGGCGGATCGGTTGCATAATATGCGTACGCTGGACAGTATGAAACGGGAGAAGCAGTTAAAAATATCTTCAGAAACGGTTTATATCTATGCTCCGCTGGCTCACCGTATGGGCCTTTATAATATAAAGACAGAAATGGAGGACCTGGCCATGAAATACATGGAACCGGAGACGTATAAGGATATTGCTAAAAAACTGGCTGAAACCAAAAGGGAAAGAACAAGGTATATCAACGAGTTTATCAAACCTTTAAAAGATCAGTTAGAAAAGACAGGGTTTAATTTTGAAATATATGGGAGGCCGAAAAGTATCCATTCAATATGGAATAAAATGCGGAAGAAAGGAGTAGATTTTGAAGAAGTTTATGACCTTTTTGCCATCCGGGTTTTATTAGATTCCCCTCCTGAAAAAGAAAAAGAAGAATGCTGGAAAGTATATTCATTGATAACAGACGAATATACCCCCTCTCCTGAACGATTGCGTGACTGGTTGAGCAATCCCAAAAGTAACGGATACGAAGCCTTACATACAACTGTGATGGGCCCGCAGGGTAAATGGGTGGAAGTACAGATACGGACAAAGCGTATGAATGAAATTGCGGAGAAAGGCCTCGCCGCGCATTGGAAATATAAGGAAGGAACTTCCGACGAAAGCCGCTTTGATAAATGGTTTCAACAGATCCGTGAAGTCATCAGTAACCAGGAAACGGATACAATAGATTTTCTGCAGGATTTTAAAACAAGCTTTTTAGCAGAAGAAATTTATGTATATACTCCAAAAGGCGATGTAAAAATGTTGCCGGTAGGTTCCACAGCTCTTGATTTTGCTTTTTCTATTCATAGTGCCATTGGCTCCAAATGTATCGGGGCAAAAGTGAATCACAAGCTCGTCCCTATCAGCCACAAATTGCGTAGCGGAGACCAGGTTGAAATCATTACCAGTGGAAAGCAAAAACCGTCTGAGGACTGGTTGGGATTTGTTGTTACGGCAAAGGCGCGTACCAAAATCAAGGATGCACTGAAAGAAGAAAAGAGAAAGATTGCTGATGAAGGAAAGTATGTTGTGCAGCGTAAAATAGAAGGAATGGGCGCTGCCTATTCCCAGGGAAATATTGATGAATTGGTTTCTTATTATAAATTAAGTTCGGCGCTTGATTTATATTACCAGATTGCAGTAAAGAATATTGATCTTAAAGAGCTGAAAGATTTTAAAGTTTTGGGTGATCGCCTGGAGCCACCCAAACCGGTAAAGCAAGCTACAGAGCATAAAACAGATGGGTTACCACATTCAACGCTTTCTAAAAAAGACGCGGAGCTGATCATCTTCGGTGAAAGTGGCGATAAGATCATGTATAATCTTGCCAATTGCTGTAAACCGATACCTGGTGATGACGTATTTGGTTTTGTAACTACAGGTAAAGGTTTAACAATACACAGGACAAACTGTCCGAATGCGGCAAAGCTATTGGCTAACTATGGTCATCGCGTGGTTAAAACAAAATGGGCTAAGAATAAAGAAATTTCGTTCCTTACCGGGTTAAAGATTATCGGAATGGATGACGTGGGCGTTATTCATAAAATAACCAACCTGATTTCAGGAGAATTAAAAATTAATATTGCTGCCCTTACAGTTGAAGCTAAAGAAGGATTGTTCCAGGGTAATATCAAACTTTATGTTCACGATAAAGAAGAATTAGACGCTTTGGTACAAAGGCTGAAAGATTTACCGGGTATTGAGTCTGTTGAACGATACGATACGGAAGCGGTTTAAAAAGGTTTAAAGTTTAATTATTTAAATGGTTAAGGTCATTGTTCCGGATTCCAATAAATATTTCTTTCTACGAACCCCGGACCTTAAACTCCAAACCATGTTTGGTTGATAACCTGGTTTTTTTAGTGAATAACTTTCTTTATGACGCCAAACAGAAATGAGGTGGCTTTTAGCTGATACCTTATTTTTGCCGCCGTTACAAATTTAAAATAATGGTAGATGTTATTCTCGGCCTTCAATGGGGTGATGAAGGAAAAGGAAAGATAGTTGACTATTTCGCAAAAGATTATGATGTAATTGCCCGTTTCCAGGGTGGTCCGAACGCGGGTCATACTTTATATGTAAATGATAAAAAGATTGTATTACACCAGATACCTTCTGGTGTATTTCACGCCAATACGTCCAACCTGATTGGTAATGGTGTTGTGCTGGACCCTATTACATTAAAAAGAGAATGTGAAACGGTTGCTTCATTCGGTATTGACCTGAAAAAAAATCTGTACATCTCGGAAAGAGCCCATCTTATTCTACCTACCCACCGTGCATTGGATGCTGCCGCTGAATCATCAAAAGGGAACCAGAAGATCGGTTCGACCCTGAAAGGGATTGGTCCCACCTATATGGACAAAACCGGCAGGAATGGCTTACGGGTTGGTGATCTTTTAGATAAGAATTTCACAACATCTTACATAAAGCTTCGTTTGAAACATCAGCGCCTGCTTGATAATTTTTCGTTTGCTGAAGATATTTCTGCCTGGGAAGAGGAGTTTTTTGAAGCGTTGGAATTTCTGAAAGAACTGAATGTGGTAAACGGAGAATATTTTATCAACAATAAAATACAGGCGGGCAAAAAAGTGCTGGCTGAAGGGGCACAAGGGAGTATGCTTGATATAGATTTTGGTACATTCCCATTTGTTACTTCATCAAATACAATATCAGCGGGCGTTTGCAGTGGGTTAGGTATTGCCCCCCAAAAAATAAAGGAAGTATTGGGTGTTACCAAAGCCTATTGTACCAGGGTTGGAGGTGGTCCATTTCCGACTGAGCTGGAAAATGAGACGGGTGAAGAGTTAAGAAAAATCGGAAATGAGTTCGGTGCGACAACAGGCCGGCCGCGGCGCTGTGGGTGGATCGATCTTGTGGCATTAAGATTTGCCTGCATGATTAATGGCGTTACAAAGATTGTAATGACAAAGGCTGACGTACTGGATGCTTTCAAAGATCTCGAAGTTTGTACGGCGTATAATATCAATGGAAAAGAATCCGAAGAGGTTCCTTTCCAGATGACAAGAGTCAATATAAAACCTGTCTATAAGAATTTTGCCGGATGGAATACTTCCACCAGTGCAGCGAAATCGGAAAATGATTTGCCTCAGAGTATGAAAACATACGTAGATTTCATAAACAAGTACCTGGGGGTCAACGTACATTATATTTCAAACGGGCCGGGCAGGGAACAGATAGTAGCAATCCCGTAACCCCGGTGGATTATTATTCGAAAAAAAATTTCAAAAAATTTGGCTAATTAAAAACTTCGCTGAAATTTTACAAGCATAATCCAGTTAGACTATGGCAGCTAAATCAGACAAAGAAAAAAAAGCAACCGGCAAAGTATCCGGCCCCGGAAATGAATCCGATGGTAAAGCATCTTCAAAGCCCAAAAAGAAGGAGGAAGAGGATGATGATGATGATTTTGATGAAGAAGAGACTGAAGTGAAAAGCTCCTCCAAAAAAGGAAGCAAAACTACAGCTTCAAAAAAAGGTAAAGACGAAGAAGATGATGATGAAGATGATGGAAAGGAAGATGAAGTGGATGATTGGGATAAAGTGGAAGAAGAAGATAATTGGGATCCCGACTTCGAGGAGTTCGATTTACCTAAATCAAAGGCCAAGAAAACAACCGGGGGCGGTAAGAAAGCCGCCGATGATGACGATGACTTTAAAGTAGATGATGAGTTTAAGGATATGTTTAATGATAGTGATGGCTTTGGCGATGAGGAAGATGATTTTTAAAACGGTTATATTTCTATTTAGAATAAAACAACCTTAACTAACTGCATTTTCACGTTACAGATATTAAAGAAATAAAACAAAAAATGCTGAACTGGGCCAAACAGTTCAGCATTTTTTGTTTACTGGATAATCACCAGTATCAGATAGAACCGCATACGATGGAGTGTTTGCTGGCGGTAGGCTGTAAAAGAGCCATCTCTGCACAAGATGAAAAAACACTTAATGATTTACAGGATTTTTTAGATACTAAACCGTCGTGGCTGCTAGGTCATTTAAACTATGATCTGAAAAATGAAATAGAATCTTTATCATCTTTGCACCCGGATTACATTCAATTTCCGGATTTTTTTTTCTTCGAACCTGAACTATTGATCCATTTAAAAAATGACGGTTTAACAATTGATGGGGATAATCCCCGGCAGGTATATGATGATATTATTGAGACCAAAGCAATCAGATCATCGGTAAATGAAAACATTCCCGAAATAAAAAGCCGCCTTGCAAAGTCAGAATATATTGTTTTAATAGAAAAACTTCGTCAGCATATTCTTCGTGGTGATTGCTATGAAATAAATTTTTGCCAGGAGTTTTTTGCAGAAAATGTTTTGATTGATCCCTTATCGGTCTATGAGCGGTTAAGTAAGATTTCTCCTAATCCTTTTTCAGGTTTATATAAATTAAATGATAAGTATCTTCTTTGTGCAAGCCCGGAAAGATTCATAAAAAGGCAAGGAGAGAATATCTTATCACAACCAATTAAAGGTACAGCAAAGAGAGTAACAGATAATACAGCCAGGGACGAGCAAAGCAGAAGCAATCTTTATCAAAGTCAGAAAGACCGGTCTGAGAATGTAATGGTGGTCGACCTGGTTCGCAACGACCTCTCTAAAGTTTGCAAGGAGGGTACTGTGCATGTGGATGAACTATATGGCATCTATTCATTTCCACAGGTATACCAGATGATTTCCACGATCAGCGGGAAATTAAAAGATGATATTTCTTTTATTGAGATTTTAAAAGCCACCTTCCCGATGGGCTCTATGACGGGGGCGCCTAAACGAAGTGTGCTTCAGTTGATAGAGCGATATGAGAAAACTAAAAGAGGAATTTTTTCAGGTGCGTTAGGATATATTACTCCGGCGGGTGATTTTGATTTTAACGTGGTAATAAGAAGCATAATGTACAATAATGCTGACAAATATCTTTCTTATCAAACCGGATCAGGCATCACATTTTACAGTGATCCGGAAAACGAATGGGAGGAATGCCTGCTGAAAGCGGAAGCGATTAATAAAGCATTACTCGAGGAAAATGGCAGTTAATCAGAAAGCTTTTTTAGGTTCATTTAAAGCCTTAAGCATGGCCTGCATAGACTCGTATAAAATCCTAACCCTGTTTGCTTCGAATAATCCCATCTTAGCTGTTGGCAACTGCAGGTTATAGCTACCGGCATCTATTATCTGGTTGTCGAAATCAGGGTTCATTTTATTAAATTCGGCTATATCCATCAGGGTAAACTGTGCAATTACAGTTGAATTATACCGCCCGCTGATTAATTGTGTTTTCGTGCTGTCGGCTGTTGGTGCTGACGCACCCGAAGCCTGGGATTTTGCATAATTCAACTTCAGGTTAATAGATTCATCTTTGGTCAGTGTTGTTTCACCTCCCTGTCCCTCCATGATATAATGAGTAGCGATAA